>Ga0272441_10000949_pt1 | contig 63071 bp, 46 predicted proteins | sample SSMProp6N_FD_193582 | JGI IMG/M metagenome (GOLD analysis project Ga0272441, IMG submission 193582) | Marine sediment archaeal communities from Little Sippewissett salt marsh, Falmouth, MA, United States - SSM-Prop-6N | ecosystem: Environmental > Aquatic > Marine > Wetlands > Sediment ... | reverse complement strand
TCCTATACTTGGTTCGATAGACGCCCTGATCAAGGCGGCTGTTGAAATACAAAGCGGTAATTACGATAATGAGATAAAATTGAAGTCAGAGGATGAGATCGGCCATCTGGCGTTGACATTGGAAAACATGAGAGTTTCAATCAAAAAATATATAGAGCAGTTGAGAGAGGCATGGGTAAATGAAAGGCAGGCGCACCTTGAATCCGTAAAAACGCTCTCAGAAGCAATCGCCGTGAGAGAACCGTATACCAAAGGTCATATAGAGCGTGTGTCAAAGTACGCGGAATTGATCGCGCGGGAAATGGGCCTGTCCGAAGAGGAGGTCGAAACCCTAAGGTATGGGTGTGTCCTGCATGACGTCGGAAAGATAGGTATCAATATCGATATAATCAACAAACCTTCCGAGCTGTCTGATGAGGAGTACAGAAAGATAAAGGAGCACCCGCACATGGGCGCTAAGATCATAGGCGGCGTTAAATTTCTCGAGAAGGCCAAGGATATTATCCTTCACCACCAGGAAAGATATGACGGAACAGGCTATCCGTCGAAGCTGAGGGGCGATGAGATACCTCTGGCCGCCAGGATAGTGACACTGGCCGATGCTTACGACGCGATGTCCAGTGACAGGCCTTACAGGGATAGGTTGAGCGAGAAAGAGATCGAGGATGTGCTTAAAAGGGAATCGGGCAAGCAGTTCGACCCTAAGGTCGTTAGGGCATTCTTTAAGATTAAAAATAAAGTGGATAAAGTGAAATAATCATTAAAATTTGAATGTGTAGAGGAGGTTTAAACCTCCTCTACACATTTTTTTGAAAGAATTTAAAGAAGGAAGAATCGCGAAAAAGTGTTGCGCAAGTTTCGCTAGTGTGCTATACTCTTAGCCGTTAGTGAAATTTGTTCTAAGAGGGAGAATTGACATATGGGAAAGATATTGAATGTGGTCGTAGGATTGATAATCGGCGTTGTTGGTGTCATTCTTCTTTTGGCCTGGTGGTATGAATTCCTTTTCCTCATAAGAGCCACACTTCCGGTTATTCTTGTATTGGCTGGACTCATTGCTTTGATCGCGGGTTTGAGCGAATTGAAAGATTCCGGCAAGGCCGCCTCAGAAGAAAAAAAATAAGATCTTTTTCCGAGAAAAGTAAGCCCGACCTGGACGAGCTTCCATGTGTATACAACCTGTAGTATATCTATTCAATAAATCATACAATATATTGTGTTTTTTTATTTGACATGGGTTTTTGCGTGTGATATACTTTGTTTGGCATTGCTTGTTATTATTTATTTTATTATGAGAAAAAGAAGGGGGGATAATGCAGAGCGATGAATTGAAACTCACTGAAAATTCAAAAAAAGTTTTAGAGAAAAGATACCTGACAAAAAACGAAAAGGGTGAAGTTGTTGAGACCCCCGTTCAAATGTTCAGGCGCGTAGCGAATAATATTGCCGGTGCAGATAAGATTTATGATAAAAAGGCTAACATCCAGAAGACAGAGGATGAGTTCTATGAGGTGATGACCAGTCTGGATTTCCTGCCGAACTCTCCTACGCTTATGAACGCCGGCAGGGAACTTCAGCAGCTTTCGGCATGTTTTGTCCTATCCATAGATGATTCCATGGAATCGATTTTTGAGACCATAAAGAACGCCGCGTTGATCCACAAGAGCGGCGGAGGCACGGGGTTTAGTTTTTCGCGTTTAAGGCCGAAAAACAGCGCGGTAAAAACGACCGGTGGGGTCGCCAGCGGCCCTATATCGTTCTTGAAGGTTTTTAACGCGGCGACAGAGGCGGTGAAACAGGGCGGGACCAGGCGCGGCGCTAACATGGGGATCTTGCGGATCGACCATCCCGATATCCTGGAATTCATTACTTGCAAAGAGGATGACAAGGAGATAACCAACTTCAACATATCCGTTACGATAACGGATGATTTTATGGAAAAGGTTTTCACGGGAGAGGATTATGAATTGATCGACCCGCGCACAAAAAAGGTAGTCAAAAAAATAAATGCCAGGTCAGTGTTTGACCTGATAGTTAAAAAGGCATGGAAAAATGGCGAGCCCGGTCTGATATTTATCGATAGGATGAACGAATATAACCCCACGCCTGAAATAGGCCTGTACGAATCCACTAATCCCTGCGGTGAGCAGGTGCTCCTGCCTTATGAGAGCTGTAATCTTGGTTCTATCAACGTGTCTAACATGGTTGAAGAATATTCCAAGGAAATAGATTGGGAAAAGCTTTCACGGACAGTAAAGACCGCGGTGCATTTTCTGGATAACGTCATAGATATGAACAGGTATCCGCTTAAAAAGATAGAGAAGATGACAAAATCTAACCGTAAAATAGGCTTGGGGGTTATGGGATTTGCCGATATGTTGATTAAGTTAGACATACCTTATAATTCCCAAGAGGCCCTGGAGATAGCGGATGATATAATGAAATTCGTGTTGAAAAAGGCCAGGGACGCATCCAGGGCACTGGCAAAGAAAAGGGGGGCATTCCCGAATTTCGCCAAAAGTATCTATAAAGACGGTAAAGAGGGGATATTGAGAAATGCCACGTTGACCACAATAGCCCCGACAGGCAGCCTTAGTATAATAGCCGGGTGTTCAAGCGGCATAGAGCCGCTCTTCGCGATATCTTTTATCAGAAAGATATTGGATAATGAGAGGATGGTAGAGGTGCATCCATACTTTAAGGCTATTGCCTCCGAACAGGGGTTCTTCAGCCCGGAACTCATGAAAATGATAGCGGATAAGGGCTCATTAACTGATATCGAAGAAATACCGGAGGATGTAAAAAAGGTATTCGTTATATCGCATGATATAGATGCTGTCTGGCATGTCAGGATGCAGGGGGCATTCCAGAAGAGCACGGATAACGCTGTTTCCAAGACAGTGAATTTTTCACAGGATGCGACCGAGGAGGATGTGCGAAAGGTATACAGGATGGCCTATAAACTGGGATGCAAAGGTATCACTATATACAGGGATAAGTCGAGGGAAGAGCAGGTGTTGAATATCGCGGGCGGCCAGAAACAAAAACCCGCTGCCTTTAAGATCATACCCCGCCCCAGGCCGAATGTGACTACCGGCACCACGACAAAGGTGACGACCGGCTGCGGAAACCTCTACGTTACTATCAATGAGGATGAACAGAACCTGCCGTTTGAGGTATTCATGCAGATGGGAAAGGCGGGCGGCTGCGCGATGAGCCAGCTCGAGGCTATCGGCAGGCTTCTTTCTTTAGCCCTCAGAAGCGGTATAGAGATCAATTCTATTATTGAACAGCTCAAAGGGATACGCTGCCCATCGCCCAGTTGGGAAAAAGGCGGCAGGATTTTTTCGTGCAGTGATGCCATAGCCAGAGTTGTTGAGCAGACATTGATAAAGGCTAAGGCTGAAAAAAAACAAAATACCGCAAAGAGCGATAAGGATGAGGAAGGCCGATCGGCTTCTTTCTCAGCGGATAGCCGCGTGACCACAGTAAAAAAGAAAGTAGGCAACATCGTTGGTGTGTGCCCGGATTGCGGCGCGGCGCTTTACCAGCTGGAAGGTTGTAATATATGCCGCGCCTGCGGTTATTCGAAATGCGGCTGATTTGGCTTTGGGCCTTGGGCTATGTGCTTTGTGCCTTTGTGCTTTGGGGCATGTGTTTTGTGCCTTGTGCCGGAAAAAAGTAGAGGAGGTTTAAACCTCCTCTACTTTTTTGGTGTGTTTTCACTTTCCCCTTGTCTTTGGCCATATTTAGTGTAAATTAATATAGCTGAAAGAGGTTTTACATGAGAGTGAGTATAATAGGATTTCCGGGCTGCGGCAAAAGTACGGTCTTTAAGGCTATAGCCGACCTTAAAAAGTCAGGGCAGAACAATGCCTCATCATCCAAACCGGCGCTCGGGACCGTGAAGATCAAGGATGACCGGTTAGAGAAGCTGGCCTCGATATTTAAACCAAAAAAGATATCCTATGAGGAGCTTGTATTTACCGATCTGCCCGGTTTTAACCTGACCCCTGTTAAAGAGGCTGAGACCATAATGCATGTGGTCGGCGCCTTTTCCGGAAGGGACACTATTAAAGATATAGATAGTATGGAGACAGAGTTCATAGTTTCTGACCTGGCTATTATTGAAAAAAGGCTTCCGATATTGGAAAAGGAGATCATGGCAAAGGCAGCCGATGGAAAAGAGCATGAAAGGCAGGCCCTTGTCAAATGCCGTGATGCGCTTAACAAAAATAATCCCATAAGGGCCATACATTTTTCGAACGAGGAAGAGAAGCTGTTATCGGGCTACCAGTTCCTCTCTCAAAAACCGGTATTTGTAATATTAAATCTGGACGAGGAAAACGACCCGGGCCTGGCAAAAAAGGTCCAGGATTATTGTAATGATAAACAAGTAAAATGCGCGGCTTTTTCGGCTAAGGTTGAAGCGGAATTAAAGGATTTAGACGCGAATGATATAGCGATATTCAGAGAGGAAATGGGTGTGCTTGAATCAGCCAGGGACAGGGTCATTAGGACTGCCCGGGAAACGGTAGGATCCATAACGTTCTTTACCGTAAAAGGGGATGAGACAAAGGCATGGCCCGTTAAAAAAGGTATTATAGCGCATGAGGCTGCCGGAAAAATACATACGGATATAAAAAAAGGATTTATCAAAGCTGAGGTTGTGGGGTATAATGATTTTGCGCGATGCGGATCTTTCCATGAGGCCAAAAAGAGGGGGCTCTTGAGGCTGGAAGGAAAGGAATATGTCGTTAAAGACGGGGATATAATAAATTTTAAATTCAACAAGTAGACGCGAAGGAGGGGGCGTGTGAGAATAAAGAGGGCGTTAATAAGTGTGTCGGACAAGACGGGGCTTAAAAGCCTCATCAAGGCATTGAGCGCTTTGGATATAGAGATAATCTCTACCGGGGGAACCGCGAAAGCGATAAAGGAGGCCGGTGTTAATGTCAGGGACGTATCGGATTATACGGGATTTCCGGAAATGATGGATGGCAGGGTTAAGACCCTTCACCCCAAGATACATGGCGGGCTTCTGGCATTAAGGGATAACGAAAGGCATATGCGGCAGGCTAAGGAAAATAAGATCGATATGATAGATATGGTCGTGGTGAATCTTTACCCATTTGAAAAAACAGTCAGCAAAAAGGATGTAACGTTAGAGGAGGCCGTCGAAAATATAGACATAGGCGGGCCGTCCATGATACGCAGCGCGGCGAAAAATTACAGGTCTGTAGCGGTAATCGCTGATCCGAAGAAATATCCGGAAATAATAAAAGAATTGAAAGAGAACGACGGTTCTCTCAGTGATGAGACCCTGAAGGGCCTGGCATGCGATGTTTTTAAAAAGACCTCCCGGTATGAAAACGCCATCTTCAGGTATATGATGAATAAATTCGGTATGAAGGCCGCTGATGAGGAAGAGTTCCCCGAGTCCATTAACATAATGCTATCGAAGAAGCAGGACTTAAGATATGGTGAAAATCCGCATCAGAAGGCGGCTTTTTATAGAGAGCTAACGTCCGGCCTTTCAGGGGTAACTAACGCGAAACAATTACAGGGAAAAGAGCTGTCATTTAACAATATTTTGGATATAAATGCCGCTATAGAACTTGTAAAGGAATTTGATGAACCCGCGTGCTGTGTGATCAAGCATACCAATCCATGCGGGTGCGCCGCGGGGGAAATGCATGAACCTGCTTTCAGGGACGCCCTAAATTGCGACAGGTTAAGCGCGTTCGGCAGTATCATAGGATTTAACGGACCTGTTCACAAACACCTCGCTGATGTACTCATGAAAGAGGCAGGTTTTATAGAATGCATAGTGGCGACGGCTTTTCATGACAAAACATTGGATGTCTTTTCCGCTAAAAAGAACCTGCGCCTGTTAGAGGTCCCGGACATTATGAATACCGGCGCGAGCGAAATGGATTATAAAAGGATAAGCGGGGGGTTCCTGGTCCAGAATGCGGACATAAAGAACAACGGGGCCGATATTAAGATTATTACCAAAAGACAACCTACGAAAGAAGAGATGATGTCGCTTATCTTTGCATGGAAAGTTGTTAAACACGTTAAAAGCAATGCCATTGTATTATGTGAGAAGACCAAGACCGTGGGAATTGGAGCGGGCCAGATGTCGCGCGTCGATTCTGTCATGATAGCGACAAGAAAGGCCAAAGGTAAATCCATGTCGCCGGTTATGGCCAGTGACGCCTTTTTCCCCATGGCTGATTCAATAATGGAGGCCCATAAGGCAGGGGTTAAGGCTATTATACAGCCCGGTGGATCCATAAGGGATAAAGAGGTTATAGACGCCTGTGATAAGTATGGTATAGCGATGGTATTCACTGGTGTCCGCCATTTCAAACATTAATCCGGTTGATGCGTACCATGACTTACCGTGAAGCCCTTCGATATTTGGGATCATTTTACGATTACGAAAGAGACATTTTTCGTGATAAGACATTTCTTAACCTGGATAGAATGAACCGACTTGTCCGGGCCTCAGGGGATCCTCACATGGGGAGTCCCTCCATTCACATCGCGGGAACGAAAGGTAAGGGGTCTGTCGCGTGTTTCCTGTCAAATGTACTGCGTGAAGCCGGATATAAGGTAGGGCTTTATACCTCGCCGCATTTAGCCCGGATCACCGAAAGGTTGAGCGTTAACAATAAAGAGATCGGCAAAAAGGAATTTGCTTTACTGACAAACAGAGCGAGATCTGTTGTCGAAGGCCTGCCAAATCCTATAAAGCCGTCTTTTTTCGAGTTATTTACCCTGATGTGTTTCATGCACTTTGCGTCGAAGAAAGTCGATCTGGCTGTTTTTGAGACAGGTATGGGCGGCAGGTTTGACGCCACAAACGTTCTCAGGCCTCTGGTCTCTGTTATAACTTCGATCAGCCTGGACCACATGGAGGAATTAGGAAGCAAAATAACTGATATCGCCCGGGAAAAAAGAGAGATAATAAAGAAAGGCAGTATTTGTGTCAGTGCCCCGCAAGAACCTGAGGTCCTGTCGTTGATCAGGGAAAAATGTAAAAGTGAAAATGTTAAATTATTCGCGGTAGGAACGGATATAATATTTAGGGGCCTTTCCTGCAATGATAAGCGTGAAGTCCTGGATGTTGAAACTAAGACCGGCAAATTCCGCAAGTTGAGGACACAGGTATTGGGCCGGCATCAACTTGAGAACGCGGCAGTGGTTATAGGTACTGTCGAGGCCTTGAAAGAAAAAGGATATCAAATATCTCATAGAGCGGTATATGCCGGCATAAAAAAGACCAGATTGCGGGGCCGTTGCGAAGTAATAAATAAAAATCCCTTGGTTGTGCTTGACAGTGCCCATAACAAAGAAAGCGCTGACGCCCTGAAGAAAACTATCTCCAGGAATTTTAACGTTAAAAAAATAATATTGGTTCTGGCCATAATGAAAGATAAAGACATAAAGGGCATTACCGGCACTCTCGCGGAGATAGCGGATAGGGTGATTATTACCAAAGCCGATACGCCGAGATCCGCCGATCCCGGTATGATAAGGAGATTTGTCAAAAACAGGAATGTAATCGTTGCGGATAATGTAAGTAAGGCTTATAATATCTCAAAAGAATTAGCCGGTAAAGATGACATGATCGTAATTACAGGCTCATTCTACCTCGCCGGCGAGTTTTTGAAAGGTCCGGGATCGAGGTGTTCGGATGACAAAGGTCCGGGACCCGGGTGTTCGGATGACCGTTGAGGGTCCCGGACCTGTAAGGGTAGGACACCGTACGAACTGGACAGGGAGACAGTCTTATGCAGAACAGAGACACAATAGCCGCGGTATCTACACCGATAGGCGAAGGGGGGATAGGCATTGTCCGGATAAGCGGGGATAGGGCCTTATCCATTGCCGATAAGATATTTGTCGGAAAGAAAGGTAAGCCGTCTAAGTTTCCGTCACATACTGTGCGCTACGGACATATTCGAAGACGGTCTGTGGATAATAACAATGAAATTATCGATGAAGTCCTGCTTACGGTGATGCGAAAGCCGGGAACTTACACAAAAGAGGATATAGTTGAGATCAATTGCCATGGCGGGGTGATGCCTTTGAAAATGGTTTTTGAGGAGGTGATACGCGGCGGGGCAAGGCCTGCCGAGCCTGGAGAATTTACGAAAAGGGCATTCTTAAACGGCAGGATAGATCTGGCGCAGGCCGAAGCGGTCTGTGATGTTATAAAATCCAACACGGAGGCATCACTGAAGGTTGCCGTATCGCATCTGGAAGGGGATTTTTCCGGAGAGATCCGGTCTGACAGGGAGAACTTATTGGATGTATTGAAGGATTTAGAGGCCCGGATAGATTTTTCCGAAGAAGATATTGAACCGTCTGTGAACGCTCAAGATATCACGCGTTTAAAGGAAGTTTTTATTCGACTGGAGAACGTACTAAAGACTGAGAGCAAGGGGATGTTGCTTAAAGAGGGGATAACCTGTGTTATTTGCGGCAAACCAAATGTCGGCAAATCATCCTTATTGAACACACTTTTGAAGAGAAACAGGGCCATTGTTACGCATCTGCCCGGTACAACGCGGGATACTATCGAAGAGATCATCAACCTCCAGGGAATCGCTGTAAAGATCGTTGATACCGCGGGCATAGTTAAGGCCAGGAATATTGTTGAGAAGGAAGGCGTCCAAAGAAGCAGGAATTATATCAGAAAAGCGGATATCGCTATCTTAATGGTAGATCTAAGCAGGGCCTTCGATAAGAAAGATAAAGAGATCCTGAAGATCCTGCCGCCAGGGAAAACAATAGTCGTGGCAAATAAGAGTGATCTAAAACACATGTTCGATCCCGGGCATATCCGGCAGTTGAAGGATAAAAAGACAATAATGGCGTCTGTGCTGAAGAAGACCAATATTAAACTGATAGAAGAGGGGATATCCGAGACTATATGGGGAGGGAAAGTTATACATCCCGAACCTACGTTTTTGACCAGCGTTAGGCATAAGAAGGCGTTGCGGAGTGCCGTGAAAAGTTTGAGGGCGGGGATAAGGACCCTAGAGAAAGAATCGTCATCGGAATTAGCCGTAGTAGATATTAGAGAGGCGATATTTCAACTGGGCCTGATAACCGGTGAGTCCGTCGATCTTAATATTTTGGATAGGATATTTGATAAATTCTGTATCGGGAAATAAGGAGGGTATCGAATGGATAAAAAGAAGATAGAAAAGGCCGTGAATGATATCCTTGTCGCGGTTGGGGAAAATCCCCAAAGACAGGGGATTAAAGATACACCCGCGCGTGTCGCGCGAATGTATGAAGAGATTCTTTCGGGATATAAGAAGAATCCTGAAAAAGAGTTAGAGGTGATATTCGAAAAGGAGCATGATGAGATTGTCCTTTTAAAAGGGATTCCGCTCTATTCCATCTGTGAACACCACATGGTACCGTTCCTCGGTAAGGCGCATGTTGCCTACATCCCTAACGGGGACAGGATAACAGGTTTAAGTAAACTAGCCAGGGTGGTTGATATATTTTCAAGGCGCCTGCAGGTACAGGAGAGACTGACGACTGAGATAGCGGATTGTATCATGAAAAAGCTCAAGCCCAAAGGTGTCATGGTGGTGATAGAAGCCGAACACCTGTGCATGTCAATGCGCGGGGTCAAGAAACCGGGCATTCTTACCGTAACCAGCGCCGTCAGGGGTATATTCAGGGCTAATCAGAAGACCCGTCAGGAAACCCTTGCCTTAATACGGCATTAATGGATCAGTCAGTATCCCCGGCATCCGCCATGCCGGGGATGGCATCCCCGGCATGGCGGAGGTTTTCTGACTTTATTCTTGCGGTATATACCCTATTATAATATAATACTATCCAATATGGACAATTCGGTTTTCACAAGTAATTATTGGGTGTTTATCAGTGTCTTTACCGCCTGGCTTATAGCGCAATCTTTGAAAGTAGTTATTGGTATTATACGCGAGAAGAGGTTTAACTTTAAATGGTTCGTTGGCACAGGTGGCATGCCGAGTTCACACGCTGCCGCGGTAAGCGGTATGGCTACGGCGTTCGCTATCCACTATGGTTTAGACTCACCGCTTTTTGCCCTCGCGTTTATGGTATTATTGATAGTGATATCTGATGCGCAGGGTGTCAGGCGGGCAAGCGGACAGCAGGCGGAGATACTGAACAAGATACTGGATGATATATACTGGAAGAAGAAGATTCAGGAGAACCGTTTAAAAGAACTGCTGGGGCATACGCCGGTTCAAGTTGTTGTAGGCATCATCATAGGTATCGGCACAGTAATCCTATACTGGAAGTGTATTTTATGATCTGTGTAATAATTGTTTGACCTGTGTAATCATATTTAAAAAAGGAGGGCATATGGAAAAAAAGATGATTTTCAGAATTGTGGGACTAATTATAATTATAATTCTGATCATCTATGGGATCAATCAATTTATGGCCAGGAGGTCTCAGAAAAAAATGCAAATGACCCAGGAGAGGATAGACGCCATATACGAATATGCCGCTTCCAGGTATGAAGAGAAAGACTATGACAGGGCTATAGGCCCGTATGAGTTCATTTCGAATGAAGAATCAGCGGGAGCGAAAAGGGAAGACGCTATCCTAAAGCTTGTGACCATCTATGAAGAAAAGAATTACCTTATTAAATCCCGGGAGTACTCGAAAAAATACCTGAAATTGTTCCCGGATTCGGAATTTGTCTCTGATATGCAGGCTAAGGTGGAAGAGCTGAACATGCGTATATTATTCTCGACGATAATAACCGATGACAGCGTGAACTATGTTGTGCAGGAAGGCGATACCCTGGGAAAGATAGCTATTATTAAAGGGACAACCGTCGAACTGATCAGGAAAAGCAACGGGCTAAAAAATGATATTATACGGCCCGGCCAGACATTAAAAGTAATGAATGCCAAGTTCAGTGTATTGGTGGACAAATCCCAGAATCTCCTGTTCCTCAAAAAGAACGGCGAGGTTTTCAAGACTTATGTGGTATCGACCGGCTCGAATTTCTCGACCCCGGAAGGAAAATTTACGATCCAGGAAAAGATGATAAGCCCTGTCTGGTACAAGATAGGCGCTGTTGTCTCCCCGACAAGCGCGGAATATGAACTGGGAACAAGATGGATGGGCCTGTCAGCTGATGGGTACGGCATACACGGAACAAATGATCCAGGCTCGATAGGTAAGCATATAACGAAGGGATGTGTGCGCATGATCAACAAAGAGGTTGAGGAGCTTTATTCTATACTCCCGAGCGGCACAGAAGTAGAGATAGTTGAGTAGGTTCGATGCCGGTTCGGTCTTTAAAAAGAAATAGTTATTTATGAAAGAGATAGGTTTGGATTTCGAAAAACCGATCCTTGAATTGGAAGAGAAGATAGATGAACTTCGCGCCTTTACGGCCAAAGAGGATATTGATCTATCGAATGAGATAAAAAAACTTGAAGACAGGCTTGAGAAAGTAAAACATGAGATATTTGAAAATCTGACCCCGTGGCAGCGTGTGCAGCTTGCCAGGCATCCTAAAAGGCCATATACGCTCGATTACATAGATATGATGACTACGGGATTCATTCAGCTGCACGGTGACAGGCATTTTGCGGATGATAAGGCATTGGTATGCGGCATAGCAAAGATCGACTCGAAAAGTGTTTTCGTGATAGGGCATCAAAAGGGAAGGGATACGAAGGAAAACCTGGCAAGAAATTTTGGGAGCGCCCACCCGGAAGGTTATAGAAAAGCCATGCGGATAATGAACATGGCGGCAAAATACGGGCTTCCGATAGTGATATTTATAGATACCCCAGGCGCCTATCCCGGTATAGGCGCGGAAGAACGCGGGCAGGCCGAGGCGATAGCCTACAATCTTAGGGAGATGTCGAATTTAAAGACACCGATAGTAAGCGTTGTGATCGGTGAGGGGGGCTCAGGCGGGGCGCTTGGTATCGGTGTCGCGGATAAGGTGTTTGTTTTAGAGAATGCCTATTATTCCGTTATCTCACCGGAGGGTTGCGCCGCGATTTTATGGAAGGAACGTTCCAGGGCCCCTGACGCGGCACAGGCCTTGAAACTTACCGGCAGCGACCTGGTCGATCTGGGCATTATAGATGGTGTAATAAAGGAACCGATGGGCGGGGCGCACAAGGATCCCGTCGAAACGTCAGAAAATATTAAGAAGACGCTTGTTGATACGTTAAAGGAACTTGATAAATTAGATGGCAATGAACTTATCGAGAGACGGTATGAAAAGTTCCGTTCCATCGGGATATTTACCGAACCAAAGAAAAACAGCCATACTAAGGGGTAGGGCGTTCCTTTAAATATTGCTTATGAAAAGAATAAGAATCAAGAATGAACCGAAGAATATAAAGGCGACAAGCGCCAAGATCATTGGTTTCTTGAGGAAACAGAAGCGCGGTTTGCCTGAAGACGTTCTCTTTGATATTAAGCTCTGTATTGAAGAGGCATTAAGGAATGCCATGATACATGGGAATAGGTCTGATGGTAAAAAGCCGGTTGACATATCGTACGATATTATTGATAATAGGTTCATAATATCCATCGAGGATCAAGGAAAGGGTTTTGACGCGTCAAATCTACCGGACCCGACAAAGGGCCGAAATTTGGCCAGAGAGGGAGGGCGGGGCGTTTATTTGATGTACAGGCTGATGGATAAGGTCTGTTACAATGATAGGGGCAACTGTGTTACGATGGAAAAGGCCCTTCTTTAAATTAGGAATCGGAGGAAAACATGAGGATAAAAATCGAGGACAGGAACGGGTGTTCGATTTGCGTGATTTCAGGTGAGGTTGACATAAATACCGCCCCGCAGATAAAGAAATTCTTTGACAGGATCATGCAGGATAAGAAGAAGAAAGTGCTTATTAATTTCAAGGATGTAAGTTACATCGATTCATCAGGACTGGCGACGCTTGTTGAGTTGTTAAAAAATATCCGTTCATACGGCGGAACATTAAAATTATCAAATCTGTCTTCTAAGATAAAGAGCCTTTTCGAGATAACAAAACTTGAAAAACTCTTTGATATAGTAGAGGAAGAGGAAGAGGCGATCAAATCGTTCGCTTAATAGAGTAAAGCGGTATATGAGATTATTTCAAGTTATAGGACAGGTGATCACCGGCACGTACAGGCATATTTTAAACGTCCTTAGCCTTCTTAAGCAGACTGTCTATTGGATTATATTCGGCCCGGTCAGAGGAAAATTCCCCAAATTTCATGCCATATTCGAGCAGATGATATATGCGGGGCTGCAATCCTTCGTCATAGTGTTTTTTGTGGCGTTCTTTACGGGCATTGTAATAGCGATGCAGAGCGCTTATCAGCTTGCCCAGTTAGGCGCTGAGATTTATGTGGCGGCTATGGTGAGCGTCAGCATGGCCAGGGAGTTAGGCCCGGTACTGACATCTCTCGTTGTGGCAGGCAGGGTTGGGGCCGCGATAACCGCTGAACTGGGGAGTATGAAGGTCTCCGAGCAGATAGAGGCCCTGGAGACGATGGCCCTTAACCCGATAAGGTTTCTGGTGGTTCCGCGTTTTCTCGGGCTTGTCACAATGCTGCCATGCCTTGTGATCTTCAGTGATATTATAGGTATATTCGGCGGTTTTCTTGTCGGTGTCTTTAACCTGGGACTGAACCCTTACCGCTATATTGATTTTTCTTTTGATTTTATGTTGTGGAAGGATGTCTGGACCGGGCTGGTTAAGAGTTTTGTTTTCGGGATGATCATCGCCCTGATAGGCTGTTATATGGGTTTGAATACAAGAGGCGGTGCCGAGGGTGTCGGCCGGTCCACCACGATAAGCGTTGTCGTAAGTTTTATCTTGATAATATTGTTTGATTGTATACTAACGGGGATATTTTATTTCTCTAATATGTAACGGGTTCAAAGTTGTTTTTATCGGAGATGATATATGAAGGAAAAAAAGGATGATATCGTAATACGGGTCGAGGGGCTCAAGAAAAGATTTGGGAACCACCAGGTATTGAATGGGGTGGATTTTGAGGTTAGGCGCGGAGAGACATTTGTCATCATGGGCGGTTCCGGGTGCGGAAAGAGCACGATATTGAGGCATTTGATAGGCGCGGAAAAACCGGATGATGGAAAAGTCGAGCTGCTTGGCAATAATATCGCCGGATTGGGTGAGGATGAACTTGAGAAAATAAAGAAGAAGATAGGCATGTCTTATCAAGGGTCCGCTCTTTTTGATTCCATGAACGTGGGCGAGAATGTGAGCCTGCCTCTACGGGAGCATACGAAGCTTGATAGGAACGTCATAAATATAATGGTTAAAATGAAGTTGGAGCTGGTAGGCCTAATGGGATTCGAGAAGTTGATGCCGAGCCAGTTGTCAGGAGGTATGAAAAAGAGGGTTGGTATTGCCAGGGCAGTTGCCATGGACCCCGAGGTCGTTTTTTATGATGAACCCACCGCGGGGCTGGATCCGATCGTGACGGCAGTGATGGATAAGCTGATACTTGACCTGTCCAAGGCATTATCGGTTACCAGCATTGTAGTGACCCATGACATGAATAGTGTGTTCAGGATAGCTGACAGGATCGCCTTTGTATACGAGGGCAAGATCCTTCAGGTCGGCACGAAAGAAGAGATCAAGCATAGTAAGGACCCGTATGTTCAGCAGTTCGTTTCCGGCAGTCCCGATGGCCCGATAAGATTTTTCCAGCAGAAGGATGATTATCTGGAGCAGTTAACCGCTTAATTTTCATGAACATAGTATGTTAAACATCCATATATGGAGGTAAAAATATGGGAAAGTTCACTAATGAAATAAAGATCGGCGTGTTTGTGGTATTGGCCGTTTTAGTAGGCATGGTATTCTGGATGAAGACGCAGAATTTCACAGCCGACACATATAATATCAAGACATATTTCAAATTCGCCGGGGGGATAAAGGAAAACGCGGTCGTTTCGCTTTCCGGAATAGAGGTTGGCAGGGTGGAAAAGATCGGTTTTCAGTATGAACCTGAGACAAAAGTCGAGGTCTTGCTTTCCATTTCCAAGAAGGCTAAAGTAAGAAAAGATTCGATAGCTTATATCAGCACGGCAGGTTTTATCGGGGACGCGTTTGTCGGTATTACGCCGGGCGGCCCTAACGCCGAGTTCTGTAAACATAACGGCACTATCGGTAGTGAAGACCCGATAGAGATGCGTGAGCTCATGAAAAGGGCAGACGGCATAGCGGCAAAACTTGATGACACCTTGGTTGATGTCAAGGAACTGGCCAGGAGCCTGAACCTGACAGTTAAGGATAACAGGGATAAGATAGATAATATCGTCCTGAACATAGAGCAGACTGCCATAAACTTTAATGAATTTTCGTCTGACATAAAGAAACACCCGTGGAAACTTCTGATGAAGGGGCGTGAGGGAAAGTAGTTTGCCGGGTGTGAGCACATATGCGACCCATTAAGATATCCAAGCGTTTTGTTAATACCCTGCTGGTCATAATATCCTCCCTTATCGTAATCACCATATCACACAGTAGATTGTTTGACGCTTATGAACTTGAGCTTTTGGACCTGCGCTATCATCTAAGGCCCCCGATAAAGGTCAGCGACAAAATAGTCATAATAGAGATCTCGGATGATTCCATACAGAAATTAGGCAGCTGGCCTTTCGATCGCTCCTATCACACGCTTCTTTTGCGGGCGTTAAAACAGGCGGGCGCCCGCCAGATAGTATTTGATATATTTTTTAGTGAGAGGAAGGAAGGGGACAGGGATTTCAGGAATGAGGCCGGGGAGGCGGATAACATCTATATACCCTATGTGTTCGACCTTGGAGAAGAGCTTGATAGATATAATGAAAAGGGTATGCTTGAGGCCAAAGGTTATAAGGCCGATCTTATATCCATACTCTCCAGCGCGATAAAGGGAAAGGGCCATATCAATATCAAGCCAGATCTCGACGGAAAATGGAGGCGGATACCCCCGCTTATAAAATATGAGGACAGGCTGCGTCCCTATCTTGGTTTTCTTGTGGGGCTGGATTATTTGGGCGTGCCGTTTGATTCTATTAAGTTTGATCCCGGAAAATATATCAAGTTAAATGGAAAGACGGCCATACCTCTTGATGAGCGCTCAAATATTATTGTTAATTTTCCGGGCAGGTGGCGGGATACGTTCAGGCATTATTCGTACATAGATATTTTAACCTCGTATATAGATACCATAGAGGGGCGGGATAGCCGGATCGATTTGGGTGAACTTGAAGATACGGTTTGTTTTATAGGATATACAGCTACAGCCGCTGATGCCCATGCCTCGCCTTACGAGCCGCTTTATTTTGGAGTGGGTGTGCATGCCAGTCTCCTGAACAGCATGATCAATAACAGTTATATCCGCAGGGCAGGCAGGATGACCAATGTGTTCATCCTGGTTTTATTATGTGTCATAACATCAATATTGACTTTGAAAAAATATAAAAGAAGGTTAAGCCTTATTATTGTCTCGGGTTTTATCTTATTATTTCTTCTCCTGGCGATTTCCTCTTTTATATTATGGGGGCTTTGGATAGACCTCTTCTATCCCCTCATTTTAATAATATTACTCTACCTCGCGCTGACATTCCTGAAATATATACAGGAAACATATAAGAGGGAGATGCTAGAGAGAGAACTAAAGATAGCTAAGGACATACAGGAAAGTTTTCTGCCAAAAACAAGGCCCAAGGTTGCCGGGATCTCGATAGATGCCAGAATGACAACAGCCCGGCAGGTCGGGGGAGACCTTTATGATTTTGTCCAGCTTAAGGAGACGAAAGCGGGTATCATGATAGGCGATGTCTCGGGTAAGGGTGTGCCCGCCGCGTTATATATGGCAAAAACCGTGAGTGAATTCAAGACATACTGCCAAAACGAATCTTCCAAAGAAGTCCTTGAAAACCTGAACGAGAGAATGCTTAAAGGTACTTCGAGCGGGCTGTTTGTCACTATTGCGTATATAATTTTTGATACGAGGAAAATGATATGTCAGTATTCACTGGGAGGGCATCTTCCCATAGTAATGCTCAGAAAAGGGGAGGATAAGGCAAGGCTGCTTGATACGAAAGAAGGCATGCCTCTTGGCCTGATTGAAAGCCCGTTTTCGGAAGGCAGTGTGGATATCAAGAAAGGCGATCTTTTCGTATTGTATACTGATGGGGTGACCGAGGCCATGAACGCCAAGCGTGAAATGTTCGGCGAAAAGAGGCTCTTAGAAACCGTCAAGAAAGTACGGGCAGAACCCGTAGAAAAGATCGTCAAGAGGCTTCATAGCGCCGTCCGGAGGTTCGAAGGCAAGCTCGACCAGCACGACGACATCACCGTCATCGCCATCCGCGTAACCTAACCGCCTTGCAGACGTTGTCCATAACCCTATATATACCAATAGGTTACAACGTAAACATGGCCGCTATGGGAACCATGTTTACGTTGTAACCTATTGTAAGACATAGGGTTATGGACAACGTCTGCAAGGCCTGCAAGGTGTCCGTTACCGAATCGTTACCTGATTATTACAATACTGTGACATAATTATATAGTATGCATGCTATACTCTATTGGGATAATAATAGAATCGAAAGAGAGAGAGATCAGGAGCAGGTTTAAGTGAAAAAAGTCATTTCAGTTATTACAATATTTTCTGTTTTATGGTGCAACAGCTGTTCCACGCTGAACGCTTCCGGTACATTCGAAAGCATCAGAAAAAACATTGCGCGAAATTCCCTTCCGCGAATAAATACGAATAAACTTTCCCCTAGTGTCGGCAGTACTGAAGTCTACGACAAATTACAGAAATTCATGGAAGAGAGGCTCTCAAACCATAGAGCAAGCATAGATGTTTCAATAGGAACATATGTAAATCAGCATCCAGACCGGGTTAAAAGCCTGACAAGGGATGATTACAGTGAAAGAGAGAAAGATATCGCTCTGCTCAAAAAGGAATTCGAGGATTGTATATGCGGGGACAATAGATGTGACGCGGCAGATACCTATTCACGTTTGAGGGATAAACTCGAACATAACCGCGGAGACATACAAGTGATACTCCTAGACAGCGAAGATGAGCTTCCCCTCTTTGAGGGAAAGAGGGTGTGGGGACACGCGGGGACTTATGTTACCGCGTTTGGCATAAAAGGCGACGAGGCAACGGAAAATGGCAGGAGGGCTATAATCGGCCGCTTATTCCACGAGATACGGGCGCGCTCGACAAGGGCAAGGGATAAATTCAATGATGATTTCTTTAGTGAGGATCCACAGACTTTGAATGAGGCCAGAAAATTAGCCAGGAACGCCGGGGAGGCATTCGAAAGACAGAGTGAAATTATACGCGAGCAGATAGAGTTATACGGAAAAATAAGAAGCCCCTATCTGGCGGAAGAATTTAGGGGGTTAACCTTCGCTGATCATCCTCATGTCATGAACAGGGATTACACCGCGTCCGAGAAAAAAGCTGCGGCAAGTTCGGATAAGGCCCATGCAGATTCAGAACAAGAAGACGCCGGATGGCGTGAAAGAATGCGTTCTAAGTACAAGGCCGAGCAGGAAACAGATTATGGTTTTATTGATATTCCGGAACAACCTGACATGAAACAGCTTGTGCGGGATATGTATAAAAAAGAAGAGGTTCTTGGCCGGGTAGTACCGGATACATCGGATATTAATAAATGGGTCCGTGAGATATTGGATCTCGTGGCTGAGAAGGCAGAAGTGGACATGTCAGACTTTTCATATCGGCTTATAAATACAAACGAATTTAACATGTACATATTAACACATGAGGAACTTGAGAAGAATCATATCTGGTTGTGCGCGGGGATGTTAAGAAGGCTCCAAAAACGGTACGGCAGAATAAAGGCCGGGCACATAGCGTTTTTGGCAGGCCATGAACTCGGTCATTATAAGGAAGGCCATTATGATGATATCGTAAAAAAGAAAGGCGGGCAGAAACCGGGTGAAGGTGAGACATGGATATTGAGAGAAATAAATTCCGTTAAAGCATATTTTTTAAAACAGGTCTTTTCCAGGAGACAGGAAGAGCTTGTCGATGCCAGGGGCCTTAAGTGGATGTTTGAACTGGGATTTGATCCCCATGAGGGCATAGAGGTGTTGGAGTTATTAAAGCAGGTTGATGATGAATTCGAGGAGAAAGATAGAGCGGAAAAAGAAGAAACAAAGAAGGGATTTGGCATAAGACTTGACATATTTCGTTCACACCCCATGAATGATACACGCCTTCAAAAGGCGCGCGGTGTTATGAGCGCGCTTCTGCTTGAAAACATTAATAGGCCGGCTGCAGCCAGGCCTACGGGGGAAGGTGGGGAAGAGCTTAAAGATTGGCGTCTTAAAAGAAAGCATTTAAGGCCCACGCGCACTCAAGAACTCATGGCCTCTTTTGAAGGATTGTTTAAAAAGAAAGATCTAAAGGAATTTCCATGGGAAGAGATACGTGCACTGGCCGAAAAGGCCGAGGATCCCATGGATATTGCGCATATTATACTGATCGCGCAGATCCGGTTCGCTCTGTTTAAGGAACAAACACCCATAGCGCCTTATTCACGCTGGATGCCTGATAGTCTTGACATGGCCCAAGCAGTCAAGGGGGAGGGTTGGTATCAAGAATTCCTTCAAAATGTCAGTCCGCTTGCGTCAATTTACAATAGATTAATGGATGGTAAGAGACCTGATCCAAAAGACGCGGATAGTATGAAGGCGAGATGGAGGTTCTCAAAATGGTTTCTCCTTGGGGCCATGTATCCCGGTCTGGAAGAGAGAGTTGAAGAGGATATTGCGGACGTGCTGGATATGTTGCGCGAGAATCCGCGACTGGCAAAAAATGTGCTTGATGATGTAGGGATAATCCATATCGATATGAGCGAGATAGATATGAGTAGTATTAAGAACGCATTAGATGGATTCACCGGGTTTGAAAACGGATATGAAATATTATTAAGACTCGCGAATGATGAGATGATCAAGCTGACTAAAGAGATCATTGATTTTCTTATGGATGAAGGGCTCACGGATAATGTCCAAGAGATGGACGATATTATCGCGGCAGCCGGGGATATCAGAAAATCCGCGGTAGACAGTGGTATTTGGGAAAAAGTTTCATATAGCGTTGGAGAAAATCTAGCCATATGGGCTGAAGGACATATCCATACAAGGGAGGTATTAGCGGAATTTCTCGGCAAGTTAAGGACGATCAATCCTGACGCTGGAGCAGGATCATATGAAGCGGTTGAGATCCCTGTTGCCTGTCTTATGCTTAAAAAAACGGGAAAATACGCGGCTTCATATGACGAGCGAAAAAAATGGCTGCTTGGGACCTACAAGAGCTCAATGGTAAGGGATCAGCTTATATTTATGTTGTTTGAGGATGAGACAGGTTTTCGGCAAAGTTATTACGGGGCGGTAGGAGCAGATGGTAGATACAAATTTAGGGAGTTATCAAAAGAAGGCAGTAAAATTGTGGGAGAGTGTTATTGTCCCGTTGACGCGGATGAAATCTTGGACGAATCCATGCCTGCCGCATTAGATATTTTTCAATACCTTGACATGAGCTGGTTCAAGGTCAGGATGGTCAGAAAAGATGCGATGTCTTATGGACGTTTAGAGGAAGCCGAAAGGCAGGTTGAAGAGGATAGAGAGGTCGATAGAAGAATAAATCAAGCTACTTTTGATGACAGCGTTCCCGAAGATATTAAGAGCAATGAAGATAGATTATGTTCCAAATTCATGAAAGGCAATCTGTATTTCTTCTATGCCCCCACACGCAGGGCGCATAATCTGGCGCGGGATTATTTGTATCCATATCTATATAAGATGATGGCGGATGTGGGCGACCATGTGGATAAATATTCTGGTGAATTGCGGAAATTTTATGATCGGATAGGCAACAACCCATATTTACAGGGTATATTCGCTGAGATAGTCGAAAGGCATTGCTATTATCATTTATATGATAATCAAGTTGAGAAAGGCGGGGTTGGTTTCAGTTTTACTATAGATGAAGAACTCAATGTTCTGCATCAATACATTCTTCAATTGGACGGTGAGATAAAACCATGGATTTTGGCGCATCTGAGTGGATTCAGGGATCCATTTAGGGGCGCTTTTAAGAATGGGATACTGGGAAAACTGCTAAACAAACTGCCGGATAGCGGTATTAAGGATTATCTAATCGCGCGTTCTTTGATCAGTTTTGTCCACCCTAATCCAGAAGCAGGAAAATCCGAGTTCTGGAAATCAAAGAGGGAATTACGCCTGCTGATGAGCCATGTAAGGGCCAAAGGCGATACCGCCGGTATGAGTATGGGTATTGATAGAATCGCTGATGGCGTTTCACATGTAGCAAGGAACGTGTTGTGGAAGATATATACGAATTATGGCCTATTTTTATCATTGAAAAAAGCAAAGAGTGAGGATAGAAACGCGAAAGTTGAGTTCATCAGTGAAGAACCACATATTTCATATTATCCCCTTGGTTATTTCAATGACCTCGCCTCAAAGAAACTATTTAAACAGGCGCGGCATAGATCTTTCGAGAAACTGGGCATAGAAGATAAGTTTCGGGAGATCATGGAGATATTCAGAAAACCGTCAAATTCAAGGGATGAGCAGCTTTTGAAATACGTATTTAACGAATCTGATCCCGGATTCGAGGATTTTATTCAAACCGAAACAGCCCTAGGGGCCCTTGAGGCGCTCGTCTCTCCCGCGGATAAATTTTATCTGGGAAGGATGATATATGAAAAGCGTTTGAAGGGCGAAAGAAAATTAAGGCGTGATCTGAGACGGCACCTGGAGCTGATAAAACGCACACATCCAAAGGGCTCACCTGCCAGGGAAGAGGCTGTTTCAGCGCTCATTAACGGCGGTTATGTAAGATCAGGCGCAAGGGGCTATGTGGAGACCTGGGATGAGGTAGACGCGGTCAATGAAATGCTTAATGAGGGTAAGGCAACGACCACCGACGAGGAAATACTTGCCCGTTCGATAGGTATAGGTTTGATAGAGCGCGCCTTAAAGGACGCGAAAGTGCGTATGATCGACAAAGTTAACACTATTCTGTGGCTTATAGGGCTTAAGGATAAGTCCCATCTGGTCGAATGTTTTGAGATTGTCTACGGTAAGGACGCGGACGATTATAAGAGCGAGAGCGATAAACTAACCTCATATGAAAAAGAGCTTCTGATCAAGGAAATCCTCTCCGGTGAAAAAGGCATACTAAAGTCTGATGATGTCCGGGCAAAATCAGAGTTTTTAAATGCCCTTTTTATATCCGTATTCGCTGAGGCGAAAGGCCTGAATAAAGAGACCTTACGATATTTCAAATCTGTTTTCGATACCATGCTCTGCTATATGAGTTCGGACAGGGCAGGTGAGGTAATGGCCAGATTCCTCACATGCCATCTGGAAGGACAGAATTTTGACCAGCTGGTTAAACTGTTTTTCGAATCTTTCGGTTTTGTGGGCGTAAAAATAGCGCAGTATCTTGTGTCGAATACGGGGATGATACCCGAGAGTATGAAGGATGTTCTCATGGACTTAACCAGCCGGGTCGAGGGGCCTGACAAACGCGTTGTTTTTGATACCGCTAAAAGTATCTATGGCGAAGAGGCAGCCAGGAGAGCAATAAAAAGGGTCAAACGGAAACTCGGCGGAGGTTCTCTCATGATATTCTATGAGGTTGAGGTACGCGTTAAAGACGGCCGGACGAAAAATTGCGCTGTCGGAATTTTGAGAAATGACATAATTCAGGCCCTGCCCGAGGATTTGACTCTCGTCTACCGCGTGATCGAGACCATGCGTGAGAAGCCGGAAATATTCGGTTACAACACGGTATCCATGGATTTGATGGACAATTTAACCTGGCAGAGCATGGTGGAGACGGATCTGGAGAGGACGGTCAATCTGCAGGAAAAAATGGCCTCGTGTATAGATAACTTTATGGAAAGAAAACTGGCAGAGCCCGGTGTGGCCGTATCAATGCCTCATATAATGACAGACCGGTTCGCCGCCGGCGACGGGGAGGACGGAACGATCCCACCGAACCAGGGGCCGATTATATGGATGGACATGGCCGAGGGAGAGACACTGGACCTCTATATTAAAAGGGTGAAGAGATCAGGCAGAAAGGGACAGGCAAAGATAAAAAAGATAATGACAACGATCGCGAAACTTGCCGTGCACATGCTGGTTGAACCGCGCTCCAGTCTGGTTCACGCTGACTTGCATCCGGGAAATATACTGGTTAAAGATGATGGGGAAGAAATAAGGGTCAGTATTATTGACGTAGGCTTAGGCACAGAGATCGATAGTGACCTTCAGCAGGCGATCCAAAGGCTTATACGGGTTATGGTGGGGTACTTAGATGTTGGGGAGAAGGCCGATTTGGAACGGCTTTTTGGAGATATAGACGCTTTAAAAAGCGCGCTTGGACTTACAAAGGTATCAGAAGAGCAGGGCCGCCAATGGATACGCATGCTGCTTAGGGTATTCGAAGACCTTGCGGGAGATAAATGGCCCGAAGAAAAAATCAGAACAGCAGAGGAAAGGATTTGGGATGTTATAACCAGAGAGGGACAGGGATTCCAGGCGAAGATATCCGATCTCATGAACATAGCACGTGATGCCGGGGTGTATGTCCCAAGGCAATTTTATTATGTAATGAGGATGTTCGGTGTCATGGACTATATATGGAAACAGGTCGACATAGTCGATATTATAAAACTTTTAAAAAAACTAACTACGGTTGAGGATAATGGAGCTGTTCCTTTAGATGAAGGGTATAAACAGCGCGTTATAGGCAGGATATGTGTCGTTTTATGTAAGCAAAACTGTAATGTGGACGAGGCCGAAGTGAGCAGTATATTTGATAAGGCCAAAGACAAAAAGGCAGGCATGGAAAAGATACGGATGGTCCTTGAAGGCATAATAGAGCTTATGAGGAGTAAAGGTATTGATGAAGAGGAAAGAATCGAGATGATATTGGTTGCTTTGGCAAAAGATGAGATTTTGAGAAAGGAATTTGGCGTTGAGACGGTTGAACGTTTCCTGAGGGGGTTTGCATCGGAAAGGGATGAAAAGGAAGCCTGGGAAAAAAGGCGCGTCGAAAATGCGTTGGGCAGGATTGACCCGCTGACAAAGAAAAAGATCAAAGCTAATGTCGAGGCGTATGAATTCGGCAGGCTTTCAAGGGTATGGCGGATAGAAATGCTGCATCCGGGCACAATGATACTTCAAAAGATCGATTCCGATTCAGGAGCAAAGGCAATGATCTGGGTTGTTACGGATATAATACCAGATGAAAACGGTGAGATTGAAATCGAGAATATCGAGGCCGCGCCGCTATTTGAAATTTTCGATATTTATGGTATTCACCAAAGAGGCATAGAGGATACTTATTCAGCGGCAGAGGATGCATATGGAGTTGGCGGGCAGGAAGAGGAGGATACCACATTATTAGATTTTAAATGTGATGAAGGTGAAAACGATCCTGGTTCTATGTATAATGTCGGTATATTGCGAAAATTTTTAACAAGTGTTTCTGATATGATTAAAGTCGCGCTTGATCTAGTTAGCAGGTCAGAACCAATCCCCGATAGATGTCCGAAAGGTAAAGCTAGACGTATATACTACAAGCATGCCGCTATAGACGGTCTAACTATTCTAAACAGATTTTTGATAAATAACGCGTTTAACTTAATGTCAGGACGCTTTGAAAACGCCGAAACCATAGGCCAACTCATAGCCAAAGATAGGGATTGGCAGGATAATCTGGTATTGATGCAGACTACAGGATGTACTCCGTTTCGAGACCTGCTCATTTCCGCGGGTGAGACCGGCAGAGAATATAATGAGGCATTACAGCGTATACGGAGGGAAAGAAGGATAACACTCGCTGGTTCGCAAGCCAAGAAAGGCAATGTCGCTAACGCTATTATAGATATGCATAAGTTGGATAGACCTGCATCCATATCTGAATTAGAGGATCTGCGGGATTTTGGAAAAACCACTGTCCGCACCGAAATAAAGATGCTTAACAGTCTGAATCTGTTGGAAGCAGATAGGGAAGATAGCGGAAGGGCTAAAAGAGGCGCGATAGAGGGTTCTGGCAGGAAAGGGGACGCTTACAAATATAAATTATGCCGTATGCTGAGAGGCCTCACAAAGGATCAGATAAGGCCCTTGTGTGAAGAAGTGAGAGTTAAGATGAATGAAAAATTTGTCCAAATATTGGATAAGGCAGAGATCCCCGAAGATTTAATTCCTGAGGTGCAGGCCAAAATAATAAATATTGTCCAGGATGTTATTCATGATGAAAATATGTCGCTCTGGCGGCATATCCCAAGGGAAAAGAAATTATGCCATCTATTCGTAAACGAACTAATACCGGAAGGAGAGATCGGAAGTATTAGACAACAGTTTATTACGCAGATTAATAGGCAATTGTGGCGGCAATCCGAGTCGAATGAGAAGGCGAGGATACTGACTAAAAGGGAAAAACTGAAAGAGGTCATAGGTGATCTTCAAGCTGACGGATTTACCGTTCATGTGGTGGTGGATGAAGAAAATAGGCTCGAAGAGGTTCCGCAAGATCTAAAGGCCGCTATCGTAAACGGAAGGTTAGGCAACTACGCCCAGATGGAAGGGGTAATGGCTATATCCAGGGCCCTTGCGATAGAAAACCCGAAATTAAGAAATGAACGGCTAGTTAAGCTTTATCATCTTCTGACCGGAGAGGAATTCAAGGGCTCGTTATCCGGAAAAGAAAATCCCCATGACCTTGCCAGGGCTATCGCGTTCAATCTTCCGGGAATCGAGGTCATAGACGATAACAGGCTTATAGAATTGAATAAGAATCTAGTGATACTTATGCAACAGGCGTAACTTGGTGACGTTGTCCATAACCCTATATCTATCAACAGGTTACAAAGTAAATATGGCTGCCAACATCGCCGCATTTACTTTGCAACTCATTGAAAAACATGGGGTTATGGACAACGTCACTGTTGCGTCACTGTTGCTTTATGGAACCATTACTGGATGGAATCGATTTCTTTCCAGATCATGCCCATAGTGATGGGGATTAGATTATCATACTCGGTTTTTTGGTAGGTTATATAATCTGCGTTTTCAGAAACGGTTATCAGCAGAGTAGAATTCAGAGCCACATTTAAATAGGTTTGATTTTCTGAAGTAAGAGGTATTTTGTAAGTTTTTGAAAGTATCCTACTGTCAGGGAAGCCTGGCTGCTGTTTAGTTATATCACATCTCACATGTAAGCATTCACTGTCGGCATCAGTATAATAGAATTCAATCAGAAATTGCGGCGCGCCCAAGGTATCCGCTCCACCATGCTCTCTGGCTATAATACCGCCTCTTGAAATCTTATGATCGGGATTCACGCCCAAGTGCCACTTGGGTTCTGGCGGCTTTATTTCTGCCATGTCTTTTTCCGTTTCTTCTTTCTGCTGTACGATTTCTATTGCCTCTCCGAATCTCTTGAATTTGATTTTCGGTCTGGATCCCTTGATGGATTTTGCCCTGATCTCAATAAGTACGGCATCCCCTTCGTGCAGGACATCCAAAACTTCCTGTCCGAACCGCTGCTTTATTTCATCCGAGGAACGCAAGAACCCAAAGATTTCCTTCTGTGCACTAGGCGTAAACGTTTTGCTAATTCTATTTTCGGCCGTCTCACTCATCTCCTTCTGGATATGAAGAAAATGGCCGTATTGAGTAATCGTGATTTTAATGGTCGATATATTCCAATCCCGCGCCGGAAATCTTGGCCGGTATTTTGTTACATAAGAAATATGCCACTCTTTTTTGCTGCCGGAAACATTAACCTTGTCTTTTGAGACTTTCCAGTATTTAGGGTTTAATTTTAGTTCGTTTTTATAAAAGTCAACTACATCATCAAATGGAATTGCGCACATGTAGTTCTTTTTCAGAAAAACCGTGCCTAGTTCGAGATTGCGCTCAATGAACCCGGAAATAGTTTTTGTGTCCGAGTATTCATCTAGGAGTTGTGAAGACGGCGGGATAGGTATGATGACTTTATTGCGGATTTCTGACAAAAAGAGCCATGCGGCAACCGCGATGATATTAGAAATAATGATCAATCGAGTTAATGAAGTTAATGCATATTTTTTCATTACTTTTTGGTCACGAAAGGCGAATTTTGCATTCTAATTATGTCCCTCGTCGCCTCAGTCAATATGACAGCTCCTCGGGACAGTTTTTTTGCTACGCAAAAAAACTGGTGGAGTCTTTACTCCTTTGTTCGAACATCCTTCAGGGGTACCCCTGAAGGAAAAATTTCAAAAATCAACGAGTAACGCAGGCTCGCCGCGCCTTCGGCGCTTGCGTCCTCGCTCTCCAAAGAGTTCGTAATATCAAGAGCTCAATCGCTCGTCCGCCATCCGCCTCGGCCTCATCGAAGAACCTCGAAGGCCTCGGCGCCTGCCGAGCCTTCATCGGGCAAACTTCCCAAAAAGGCGGATTTTTCCGCGCCAAAAATCCGCCTTTTTGGGGGAAACAAAAACTTCAAATTTTTTCAAAGGACTGATTTTGGGTCTATTATACCCTAGGTTAGAGTTATGTTCAAGTATTACGCGAACTTCTTGGCAGCGTGCTCAAATATTTGTCTTAGTTCCTCTGGGTCTATTGGCGTGATTGGTAGGAGTTTTATAAGCTTCTTTAATGTACGTACAATGCTAGTCATATTATCACTTATCGCAAGGCTTATAATATCATCTGCAGCAAGGCCTTTCATATCGTTTCTATCGCATATAAGCTTTAGGTCTTCCAACACTATTCTTTGCACTTCATCTTTATACTCATCGGTTATCTCTATCCCTTTTCTTATGTCCCGTGCTATATTCATTATTTTTAATCCGAGGACAGTGCTTCTTATTAACCCTGCTTGGTCATGCTGTAGCCCGATAGGAGAAAGGACTGTGTTTTTAGGCGACATATCCACACTTCCAAGCCTTGAGCGGATTTTTATTTCATCAAGTTCTTCGCCCTTCAACACAGGGAATAATGTAACGGTATTTTCCCTTGTTCGTCTTTTATGGTCTTTAAGGTCTTCGGGTAGGGGTTTTTTCTGCAAACCATATTTCTTGTATATGCTTTCTGTAACCTTCCCAAAGCCTGACATGTAAAACAGTTCGACATATCCATTTGGGGCGTCTTGGAATATTGCGAGAAAGCTTCTGATGTTTTCCATACCTGCTGATTCTATGACTTCTATGGGAACTCTGAATAAAACATCCGGTTTTCCTTCACCAAGCGTATTTTCAAATAATGTTTTATTCTTGTCTATATAGCTAGTGTGCTTTTTAGCGTTAGTTATTTCACTTTTTTGTTCACCAGTAGCAAGTTTTTCTTCAATCAATTTTTTCACAAAAGCCCATTTATCCGGTGATGCTTCTAATTCTTTACTTAAAATCTGGAGTTCTTTAAAACAAAAAGCACCTATGGAAACGAAAAATCTAAACCGCTCATTATCGTCAGGAAGGACATCGATAATTTTCTGACTGTAATATCCAAAACCAGTATATCGAGCAAGGAATTCATGGCCAGCAAGAAAATCGGCACTCTCTCTAAGTTGTGGGTATTTGCTAACGGACGCCTTATCCTGTACGAGCGGAACAGTTTCTTTGTTAACATCACGATAAGTAAATACCTTTAAACCAAATTCATCTGCAAGATTTACGAGACGTTCTATATCTTCCTCAGATATTCTATTGGTCATGATTTCGATACCCAAAAAATCTATGCTTTTTAAATACGGAAAAAGTTCCCTTAATGTTTTTTCTTCTTTGATCCTATCAGCTTCGGCTGGCTCTGGATATGGGTAAATCGGTATCCCATTTGCCTTTTTTATTTCCGAAACTATGTACTCTACCGAAGGACATTCGTTTTCATTGGGTAAAATAAAGCATGAAACCTTAGTTCCAGCCCTTGCCATTGGCTTGAGAAGTCCATAACGCAATAGCGAAGCAGCTCCTTTCAGAGTTGCGATGGCTTTTTTGTCAGCTTTGCTAAGCTCTTCTTTGCCAATTATTCTCGCATATGTCTCCTCTCGTGCTTTGCCAAGGTAATTTTCGTTTATTTTATGTACAAGGGCTAACATTAGATGTCGATCCACACAATTACCATTTTCTGCAAGAGGTATTATGTCGTTATCATAATCTAGCACTATTCCTGCTTTGACTTCTTCCAAACGTTTATTGACTTTATTTATCATCGCACGATTTCGTTTATCCTTTGCTTTTCTGATACCTGCTAGCATTCCTGTGATAGACGGGTGCTCTGGGAAGGGCAACCCCTGGCAAAGGAGATATATAACATTAGGGACGTCTGAGGCATTGAATATACGGTTTTCAACAGGTGTCCCTGCCAGGTTTCCTCTCATTTCAAAGCCGGATATACCATTCTGCTGCAGTGCTTCTCTGGCCTCCCTAAAAGACTCAATGCCATCGACTGTATCATGATCCATTATGCCTACATGCCGAAGGCCTGCCCTCTTCGCCCAATAAGCAATCGCTTCAGGGTAATAAGGGCTAAAAGAATATTTGCTATGAATATGTATATTACTTTCCTCGACTTTTGGCGCACATTCAATAATGCCGTATTCGATCATCTTGCTTAATTCTTTGAGGGCTGTTTTTCTTTCTTGAGGGGAAGGTGAGTTAAGTTTTAGTTCGAGTTCATATTGTGCATCTGTTGCTATAGTTAATGCAATTTCATTCATTTCAGATGTATTAATTAAGTAATTACGTAATCCAGTAATATGAAAGGGGGGCGCGTTTGTAAGTATATATGGCAGGTAGCGTTCTCTGAAGATCCTTTCTACATCTTTACTGTCGCCATTATATATGCTAATACATTCTTGTAAAAATGATTTACATGCTTCGTAATCTCCGTCTGTTGTCCATTCAAAAAATTGTTTCACTCTTTGATCATTTCTTAATTCTATTTTTGTAAAAAATTCCTCTCTTTGGCTCTTGGTTAATAAACCTGTACCTCTTATGGCTTCCTCCATTTCTTCTGGCGTAACATCATAATGGCCTAAAGATATTAAATCATAAAGAGTTAGCAATTCGCTAACTGAAACGCCAGGCCTAGATAAATACTGATCTATAATGGAATAATCTGACTCATGATACAATCGAATTAGTGTCTGTTTATCCAGGGAAACAAGCTTCTGTATTTCTGGGGGTAAAGAATCTAGTGAAACTCTTCCTTCCATTATATAATCCTGAAAGACTCTAATTGATAGATATAATCTTGATTTTGCTTCTTCATTTACGATGGAACCGCCGAAATCACGCATGTTTATAGCTTTTAGTCGTAGTACTGCTTTTGGATTAACTTCATTTAAAATAGCGTCTCTATACGGAATGCCTTTTTCGATAAAAGAAAGGGAGATAACATCAGCAAATATTTTTTCGATTATTGTTCTTGCATCATAGTCATACAAGCTTAAGCTGTTATCAGGGGTGTTACACCCCCAGCTCATTACATTGCCATCGTGGTTTATAAAGAAATCCAGTCCTTTTCTGCCGGAAGTATTAAAAACAACCGCTGGGTTATTATTTTGGCTTTGGACCATATCTCTATCAAATATTTCGGTATTTCTTTCCACAATATCTCTATTATTTAAGTTAACTCTCCAATCGGTATAGAAAAATTTTGCAAAGCCGACAATAAATGGAAAGCCATTCTCTAGCGTTACCTTCATTTCCCTGCCAGTTACTTTAATAGCTACATCCCGGTCTGTTATAGGAGTCATTTCAGCAATAGGTTTTGCCATTGTCGTTAACGTAGTCCGAACCGGTAATCGCCGTAATAACTCATCGATCGTAGGGTCATCAAACATTGTATGCACCTGCAATTCAAACATCTCTTCATTAGCAAATTTTTCCTGAAATATCTCTAGTAGATTTAATATAGGTTGCATGCCTATTTTTTCCACATGATCATTATCTACACTGAGTCTGAGGATAACCCTTGCCTTGCTATTTCTTTTTTTGAAAGCTTTATATATTTTATCGACTACTTTTTGGGCACACTTCTTGTGTTTTGCCCAGAAGCCACTTGTAACCAAAACTATAGTATCGGCCTTAGCCTCTTCTGTTATTCTACAAACTGATTTCAATTCAACAAAGGGATCGCCGCCGCCAGCAACAAGCAGATAACCTATGTTTGCATCTTCAATAAATTTTATCAGCTTTGTTACCCCTTCTTCAGTAAATGTATCATCGCGTGTCCGCTTGCCATTTGGCGGGGGAGAACTATAGAAACACCGTCTGCAACCAACAGGGCAAAACTTTGTAAGGAAGAAACAAACAAGACCTTTTCCATCATAGCGCTCTAAGGGGTTTATTCTTATCCGATTTAATATAATGTCTCGATATTGTTGAGGATCACTAAATGCTTTCCTGGCCAAGGCAATCGACGATTCAGTGGGTGATATGCTTTCTCTTTCCGGCAGAGCTTTAATTCTATATATAATTTGTCTACTTAAGAAGCCGGGATTTATTTCTTTCGTTCGGAATCTTCGAATATCGCTATAAGGGGTTATGGCATTAGCTTCGGTGGGATTAAAATAACGTACAGCCATTCCTTCTTCTGGAATTTCGATGATAATTTCATTTGGTAAGAATGAAAAATGAATATTTTCAAAATTACTTTTAACATTTTGGAATTGAGTCCGTACATCCTCAAGTGAAGAATTAATATTTTTCTCAATAAAACGGCATATAGCTGCCGCTTTACATCGTTCTTTAAAGCCTGAAAGAGTCGTTCTTAACTTAGCTGCTAATTTGCTATGTTTAGCCGGACCGGAAGAGAAAGACATATTTTCCGTATCGGTAGAAAACAGCTTCTCTCCCTGCGCCCAACCAAAAGTACAATTAAACAAAAAGACCCCTACAAGCAAACCTGTAAAGGTCTTCTTTATAAATTTCCTAATTTGTTTTGCTGTTATTTTCTTGCTCATCATATTCCTAAATAAAAAAGATGGCCAAATTGCTTATTTTTCTAGGCAATTCGGCCATCTAATACTACAAAATAGTCTAGATCCGATACTTTGCGTCCCTATGTCACCATAAGTTTGCTTTTATCTAGAAAATTATGTAGTTATAATATACCATATCTGGTGGATTGAATTGTCACAGAAATGTAATATTTTGCTGGCTTTTTTATTCCTAAATTTTTAAGTTATCCACCCTATGTGTACACTGGAAAGTGCACTTTTAGGGGAGATTCGATGGATTTTATTCGGTTTTGTTCCAGCTTCTTATTTCATTTAGGAAATAAGAAGACTGATCTGTTTTTTTATCTATCAATGGACTAGGGTGAATATTATAACCAACGTAATGTGTCGAGTAAATTGGATAAGAGAAGGGATTCGAAAATTTCTTCATTTGTCCTCTATATTCAATAGACCAGTATAAAATAAGAAAATTATTTCTATCTTCGACACCTTTAATATTTTCTTTTCCTATTTGCTGCACAAGCTTTCTTCCAACATCTTTCTGGTTAGGGTAAATAAGTAACGAATTTTTATCAAAATAGTTTGACATATCATTATTAATTTCTTGAAGATTTACAAGTAATGTTGTTTTATATCGTAAAAGATTATCATCTGGTAAGTTATCATTCCACGAATTTATGAAATTTGCAGTTTTCACTTTATCAGCATTTGGATTATAAAAAAAATAGTCTGCTAATAAATTGGCTGTTTCCCAACAGATTTTATTTTGCAAATCTAATAGCCATTCCTGAAAATATTCTTCAGGTAGGCTTTTATCTTTTAAATTTTCAATTATTTTTTCCTCATTCAATTTAAAGATTATGATTCTAAAATTTTTTGTAGAAAAATCCTGAGCCGGTTTATTCCCATAATTTTCCATTTTAAAATAGGCCTGAAACCAATCGGTATCTTTCAAGCACTCCGTATCCCACATGGTGGAGCTGACGGGACTCGAACCCGTGACAACAGAATGCCATTCTGCCGTGATCCCACTTCACCACAGCCCCACAATACAGATAACTTCTGGTGCCGAAGGTGGGAATCGAACCCACATGAAGTTACCCTCACCGGTTTTTGAGACCGGCGCGTCTGCCAGTTCCGCCACTTCGGCAAGTTGTAAGGACATATTTTAAACGTTCCTGCCGAAATAGGCAACTAATTTTTTATGGTTGACTAGGCTTATCTATGATAATACAATATTTAGGCCGGTATTGTAATAATGAAGGAATGCTTAAATTATGGAAAAATTCTACCCATTCGATAAAATAGAAAAGAAGTGGCAGGCTTTTTGGCGTAAAGAGAGATTGTTCGAGGCCGATGTCAAGAAAACCGCGAATAAATTTTACTGTCTGATGATGTTCCCGTATCCATCAGCCGCGCTGCATGTCGGGCACGGCCGCAATTACATTATCGGCGATGTCGTGGCCAGATACATGATGATGAAGGGATTTAATGTCATGACGCCGATGGGATGGGATGCCTTTGGTTTGCCGGCGGAGAACGCGGCGATAAAGAACAATATCCATCCGAAGAAGTCCACATTAAAGAATATTGAGACAATGAAACGCCAGCTTGATTCATGGGGTGTCTGTTATGACTGGCCGAGGGAAGTGACCTCGTGCATGCCCGATTACTATAAATGGACTCAATGGATATTTCTGAAACTATATGAAAAAGGCCTTGCCTATAGGAAAAAGGCCTTTGTCAACTGGTGCCCCTCATGTAATACGGTCCTGGCCAATGAGCAGGTCGTACAGGGACATTGTGAAAGATGCGATGCGAAAGTAAACCAGAGGGACCTGGAGCAATGGTTCTTTAAGATTACGGATTACGCGGATCGTTTGTTAAATGACTTAGGCAAACTCAAGGATTGGCCGGAGAGGGTAAAGACCATGCAGGCCAATTGGATAGGAAAGAGCCATGGAGTAAATATCCATTTCAAAATGGCTGGCAGTAATGAGACGATTACATGTTTTACTACGCGGGTAGATACGATCTTCGGCGCGACATACATGGTCCTAGCCGCTGAACATCCGGCAGTGCCTGATTTAATCAGAGATGTGAAGAACAAAAAAGAGATAATGGATTTTGTCAATAGCGTTATAAACGGGTCGAAAACGGACAGGACAGATGTTGAGGCCGAAAAGAAGGGGATATTTACCGGAAGATATGTTATTAACCCGGTTAATAATGAGATGATACCGTTGTGGATAGCCAACTATGTGCTGATGGAATACGGCACCGGCGCGGTTATGGCTGTGCCCGCCCACGATCAGAGAGATTTTGAGTTCGCCCGAAAATATGACCTTCGCATAAAAGTGGTTATAGATGATCCGAAGTTTCCGCTGGATGCCGAGATAATGAAACAGGCCTATGTCAAAGACGGCGTAATGATAAACTCATCGCGGTTTGACAGGATGAACAATAGGCAGGCCATGGAAAAAATAGCGGATTTTATGGAGAAAGAGGGGATCGGAAAGCGCAGTGTCCAATTTAAACTCAGGGATTGGCTTATCTCGCGTCAAAGGTATTGGGGCGCGCCCATACCTATAATATATTGCGATACATGCGGCACAGTCCCTGTGAGTGAAATGGATCTTCCAGTGCTTCTGCCTGAGAACGTGGAATTCAAGCCTCATGGCAGATCACCGCTCTGTGATGTAAAGGACTTTGTAAATGTAAAATGCCCGAAATGTAAAGGCAAGGCTACCCGGGAAACCGATACCATGGATACTTTTGTGGATTCCAGCTGGTATTTTTTGAGGTATATCTCTCCGAAACAGAATAATGCGGCGTTCACAAGAGAAGATGTGGATAAATGGCTGCCGGTCGATCAATATATAGGAGGGGTGGAACACGCGATATTACACCTGCTCTACTCACGCTTTATAACAAAGGTGCTGAATGACCTCGGAACGATCGGTTTTGACGAACCATTTGGCAACTTATTCACTCAGGGGATGATCATTAAGAATGGGGCAAAGATGTCAAAATCTAAAGGTAACGTTGTAAGCCCCGATGAACTCATTAAACTATATGGGGCGGATACTGTCAGGTTGTACACCCTTTTTATCGGTCCGCCTGAAAGGGATGCTGAGTGGTCAGACAGGGGAGTGGAGGGGGCCTATAGATTTCTAGGGCGTGTTTGGCGTTTAGTGGAAAAGGTAAAAACCGCTGAGACAGAAAATGGATCCTTGGAAATAAATCCTGATATACAGAAGAAGATGCATCAGGCCATCAAAAAGGTCACGGATGATATTGAGGATGGATTCCATTTCAATACAGCTATAAGCGCCTGTATGGAGCTGGTAAATGAGATCTATTCAAAAGGTGAAAATGCCTCGGTCTCAGACGCTGTAAAAACCACGGTGCTTCTCGTTTCGCCTTTTGTCCCGCATATTTCCGAAGAGATGTGGCAGATGCTTGGCAATAAGGGCAGTGTTTTGAATCAATCCTGGCCTGCATATGATAAGGATATGATAGTTGATGATACCATAACCATCCCGCTGCAGATTAACGGCAAACTCAGGTCTAAACTGGAAGTGAGCCCATCTATTACCGACGAGGCCCTGAAAGAATTGGTCCGATCAGATGAAAAGATCAAGAAGTGGATCGAAGGGAAAAAGATAGTAAAATGGATCAATGTGCCCGGTAAGCTGGTTAATCTTGTAGTGCGATAGACCTGTAGTGATATGGAACAGCTTACAAAAAAAGAACAGCTGCTTCTTGCGATAATTTTTACCGCGTTAATAATCGGAGCCATAATACACGTCCACAAGATCCGCTTATCCTATGAGTATAAGATAAATGTAGTTAAGGATCCTCAGCTTCCAAGAGATCACTTGAGGATTCTTGATATTAACAGGGCGGTCCTGAATGAATTGACCATGCTTTCAGGCATTGGCCCGGTGCTTGCCGGCCGGATTATTGCTTACAGAGAGGAGCATGGCCCGTTCCGTTCAAAAGAGGATATAACGAAAGTTAAGGGTATAGGGCCGAAGAAATACAAGTCCATTCAGGAACATATATCAATCAGCGGGTCAGATCGACATAAAAAATAAATTATAAAAATGAATAATCCCTTTGCCGCCATATCAATAATATTTGCTCTTGGCATATCGCTCGCGGCTGTATTTCAGGGCGTTTCCTTGGGTATGTTTACAGCGGTATCCGTATTGGGATTGATGGCGGGGGTTCTTTTTTTCTATCGCAGTAATAAAAAATATTCCGGTTGGGTCCTTTTTCTGATAATATTTATCTCCGGAACAGTCAGGCACATGTCCTATAATTATGTCCCGGACAACAGCATATTTAATATGGTCAAAGGCTTGGAAGGGCCTGTATATTACACGGGCCGAGTCCAAAACGATCCTGTGTATAAAAACACATTTAGGTATGTTCCGGAGTACGAGTTTGTCCTTGGCCTTGAAGCAATTAATAGCGGTGAGGAGTGGACCAGGTGTTCCGGTAAAGCGCTTGTGAAGCGTGAGGCATCCGGCCGGATCAATATAGGTAGAGGTGATAAGGTTTGCCTTTTGGGCAAAATACGTCGTCCAAAGTCACGGCATACGGATTCTCGATTCGATTATATGGATTATCTTTGCGGGAAAAGAATATACGCTGTCATAAAGTCCGGGGCGAATATGCCGCTATATACAGTTAAAAAAAACAGGAATCCTTTGATATGGGTACAGCGGTATCTTTACCGGCTCAAATTGACGGCATCAAGGACTATTCGTATTTATTTGCCGCCGCCCCACTATGGTATCCTATCCGCGATGTTGTTGGGTGACAGGACAGGGCTTGACCCGGAGGCAAAGAATATATTCATTAGAACAGGCTCACTGCATATACTCGCCATAAGCGGCTTACATGTTGGAATTATTATCTTTCTTATTATCAGTATCTTAAGGGTATTCGGTATGCCTACGAAACCCGCGTATGTTGCCACGGTTATATTGATATTGTTTTACGCCTTGACAATAGGTGACAGGGCATCGGTCTGGCGCGCTGTTTTGATGGCATCTTTATTTCTTTTGGGATATGTGATCAATAGGAGGGCCGAGATAGCGAATATCTATGGGGCTACCCTTTTTGTGTTACTTATGATAAACCCGAACTATATTCAGGATGTTGGTTTTATATTATCCTTTACATGCGTGGCGGCAATTATTTGGGTATACCCTGTTTTTAAAAGGGCATTGGGGATAGAAAGCAAGGGGGTAAATCCCGAAAAGATCCCGAGGCTAAAAAAAATGTTTATTAATTTAATGAAAACATTTGTGTTATCATCCAGCATCTGGATATCTGCCGCGCCGCTTATCGCATATTTTTTCGGGATCATAACGCCTATAACAATATTGGCAAATCTAATCGTCGTACCTGTTTGTTTCGTCCTGGTCTTTCTGGGAATAACGGCTTTATTTTTGGATCTCTTGATACCCATTTTAAGCGCCTTTATATTCGAGACAATCGTTCTATGTGACAGAATATTGTTGGGTATTTTAGATTTATTGATGAGGTTGCCGTTTGCGTATATTGAGATCAGAACCTTCTCAATTGTTTATGTTGTTGGTTATTATTTCTTTTTTATTTTGTTATTAATCTTCATCAAACGCATTTATTCCGTAGCTATGAAGTTGAATTTTGTGGGTTCGTAAGATACCCCTCCCCAACTGTCATATCTCCAGAAGTATACATTCCAGTATTTTTTTGGATTAGGACTTGTCATATAGCTTCGTGTCGCGTTGGATTCCACGATGCTTACGGTTAATATAGAATTGTTGGCAAAAGGCTGGTCAAAGGTTATTCTGTACCCACCACCGATGTTTTTGGAAGAAAAACCGGTTCCACTGGCAATCCCTCCACTATTATTAATCGTGCCCGCTATTATTCTTTTACCGGGAATCATTGATACCCATTGAGCGCCATTGTGGTAATTTATTTCATTTGTGGTTGTATTATAGGCTACGGAACCGGCAGGGGCGGTATTTTGTATCGCGTTTAATTCGGCTTGGGTCATCCTGGGGGGGAGCAAACCGCTGTTTGTTGAGTTTACCTCCAGTATAGCCTTTGGATTATCCGTGCCTATGCCTATGTTGCCGGTTGAGTCTATGGAAAGCCTTGTGTTTCCCTGAGACCCTGGCGCTTGGCCGGTGAAATCCGTTATGCTGAATATATCCGAATTATTGACATCCAGTACAAATTCCTTGTTCGGATTTGAGCTTGTGTTTTTTAGGCTAAGGCCCACTACGCCGTTATTTCCCGTTGCTGATATGCCCAGCATCGAACGATCAGAATCTTCGCTTCCGATGCCAAAAAGGCCTTGCTGTGTCAAAGAGTACAATTTTGTTCCGTTTGAGCCTATGTTAACATTAGTAAAGTTATATACGCCGTATACGCCGTTATTGTCTACCTGTGTCACAAACTCTGTGTTGTTAGGGCTGTTGGTATTTGTTATGCTTATGCCCGGCACGGAAGTAGGGCTGGAACCGTCCTGGTTGCTTATGTTTAGTTTTGCCCTGTCAGTGGACTTTGTGCCGATACCGACACTGCCTTCAACAATAAGATTTTCGTTGCCGATATTAGCGTTGTTTTCATCTTCGTAATTTGGCCCGATGGCCCCTCTTTTATACCTTGCGGTATCCTGTCCCGGCATTATTGTGGTAAGCGTTATATCATCAGGGTAAGTATATGTATGATTAAAAGATAACATAACACAAAAAATTATTATTACAACAACAAAACGGTTCATAGCTTTCCTTTCCGAAATACAAAGCGGGCAAACGATGATATCATATTTATTGTCTATCCCCAGACTTTCTTATTTAATGTCTACTTTAATCGCCAATACAAGTATATCACAAGATTAGCCAGAACTAACTTTTGTATTACGCAACTTTTTTATTTCTAACATACAATATTCATGGGAATTTATACAAAGTTTAGAGGACGGATGCGCCAGCGCGATTGAGGGTAGCCCTAAGTCTGTGATTTGTATTGTCGCTAAGATCAATCGACTTCCATGCCGATGAATTTACATGGGGCATCGAAATGTTTGGCGCCTGAGGTTTCGTGACTTGTATGAAGGGTAATTAAGGACCTTGTAGGGAACTTCAACGTGTTTTAATAGGTGTTCCCTGTATCCATGGAAAATTTACATGGGACGAAAACATATTTATTGACGTGAACTGTCTGGGCAAATGAGTCGTTTATGCCGCTTTCTAAAAAATACGATAACATAATGTGCGCGGGTTTTCAAGGATTGTCAGATAACTATTTAAAGGCTTAACAAACTATGCTTTTATACGTCGATTTCTGTTCGGGACAATAATTTTGTGATGGTCCGATAAGGAGTTGCTTTTAACGGCCTGACTTGCCTTGGCGTATAATATATGATATACTTTTAAATTACTATGGCGGATAGAAGAGTTTCAAAAAAAAGAAGGAAGCGGCTCCTCGCCCGGGAGCTTTTAAAGGCCGGCCTTCTCACAAAAGGACAGTTCAAGCGCGCCATCAGGCAGTGGAAAAAAGTCAAAGACAAGACCAATGAGCGCATAGGCGAGATCATAATTAAGGCTGGTATCTTGGATGAGGCTACTCTTTTAAAGTTCCTGGAGCAGTATCTCGGCGTGCCTTATATCTCCCTAAAAGAAAAAGATTCCGTAGATCTATCTGTCCTGAAACTTATTCCCGAGGATATGGCCAGGAATTTCAATGTCCTCGCGGTAAGGGTGAATGAAAAAAACAATAATCTCGCGGTAGCGATGAGCAATCCGCTTGACCTTATAGCTTTGGATACGTTAAGGGCTAAGACAGGGTACCAGATAGAGAGGTATTTTTCTCAGCCGAAAGAGATAGCTAACGCTATTAACAGGTATTATGAAGAGAGCGGCCTTCAGAAATCCATCAGTGAATTTGTCAGACAGAGGAAGGAAGCCGAGAAAGAGTTTGATATAGTCACGACTTTTGAGAACCTTGAATCCCAGGCGGGTGAAACACCTGTGGTAGAATTCGTTGACCAGCTTCTTCGAAACGCCGTACGGAGAGGGGCCAGTGATATTCACGTCGAACCGAGGCTTGACTCGCTATCGATACGATACAGGATAGATGGTGTCCTTAGAAGCGTTATACCTCCTCCGAAAAAAATGCAATCCGCTATTATCACAAGGCTGAAGCTTATGAGCCACATGGATATCGCGGAGCAAAGGCTGCCGCAGGACGGGCGTTTTAATTTTCTTTACAATAAGAGGAGGATAGATGTCCGTGTGGCTTCCAGCCCGATCGTGCATGGGGAACAATTGGTTATGAGGCTGCTCGATAAGTCGACCTTGATGGTTAAAATGGAGGACTTAGGGCTGGAAGAGAAGGACCTCGAGAATTTCAAAACAATACTGCATTATCCCCATGCCCTCATACTTGTTACGGGTCCGACGGGAAGCGGAAAGACTACTACGCTGTACTCCGCCCTGAGTTATATAAATAAGCCTGAGAAAAAAATAGTGACGGTCGAGGATCCTGTGGAATATCAGATAGGCGGCATAAACCAGATCCAGGCAAAGCATTCTATCGGGCTTACATTCGCTAATGGTTTAAGGGCAATACTAAGGCAGGACCCGGATATCATAATGATAGGCGAGGTGCGTGACCTGGAGACGCTGGAAAACGCGATAAAGGCGTCTTTGACAGGCCACCTGGTTTTAAGCACGATACATACGAATGACGCGCCCAGTGTTATTTTCAGATTGATACATATGGGCATGAAACCCTATCTTATCTCGTCGTCTCTGAGCCTTGTGATCGCGCAAAGGCTTGTTCGCCGGATCTGTGAGCAATGTAAGGAAAAAACAGAGCCCCAGCCTCTTCTGATAAAGGAAATAGAGAAAAGGGCGAAAATGAGCCTGGGCCACATTAATTTTTTCAAAGGCCGTGGCTGTCCCGTATGTGAATATACAGGTTATAAAGGCAGGGTCGGGCTGTTCGAGGTCTTTTTGGTATCAAAGACAATAAAGGACATGATAATAAAACACCCGCCGGAATCAGAGGTAAAAAGGATCGCGATGGAAGAGGGGATGAAGACGATATTCCAGTGCGGGATGGAGAAGGTCAATCAGGGCGTGACTTCGCTGGATGAGGTGCTGGGAGTAACGGTATTTTAGTTTTTTAGCCGTTAGTTTATAGTGATTAGTAGAGCGTAAAGGGGTACGGTATGCCGCAGTTTGATTATGTAGCAAAGACAAAAAGGGGTAAGACGGAAAAGGGCCGCGTCTACGCGATCGCCCAGAGTGAGGTTGTGGCAAGGCTCAGACGAAAAGGCCTTTATATACTTTCCGTAAAGGAGATCAAAAAGGGCGGCTCCTTCTGGTCGATGGAGATCGGGGGAGGGAAGAGAAAACCCATAAAACATTTCGAGCTGATGGTATTTTGCAAACAATTGAGTTCCATGATAAAGGGGGGCGTTCCATTTGTAAACGCGATAGATACCATCGCCCTTGAGACGAAGAATAAAAATTTGTACGGCATATTGGGTGAATTAAGCCAATACATCAGGGAAGGCCTTTCATTCTCCGAAGCTCTTAAGAGGTTCGGGGTGGTTTTTACGCCGCTTTTTATCGCTATAATCGAGGCCGGCGAAAAGATCGGCGCCATGGATGTTATGCTGGATAGGCTGGCAAAGTATCTGGAGGCAAGGGATAGGCTGAATAAAAAACTTATGCAGGCAGTAACATATCCGGCCGTTATTATTATTTTTTTTATTGCGGCGATGCTTGGTATCACCCTGGGGCTGATCCCAAAATTTAGAGAGATTTACTCGGACTTTGGCGCTCAATTGCCCACTTTGACTAGAAGGGTTTTCGGGATCAGCCAATTAGTTCAGGATCATATTTGCCTCATATTGATCGTTTCCGTATTGGTGATTTTTTTGTTCCGTCGCCTCGTAAGATCCAGCGATAGGATCAAATTAATGGCGGATACGCTTATTTTGAACATTCCGGTTTTTGGCGACATGCTAAAAAAAGGCGCTTTGAGTAAATTTACAAGAACGCTCTCAACCCTTCTGGAAGAAGGCATTTCAGTGACAACAGCCATGAATATTGTATCACGTACCGCCGGAAACAGATGTATTGAAAAGGCTGGAAACCAGGCATCAAAATATATAACCGAAGGGGACACTATCCCGATAGCGTTTAAAAAATCAAAGATATTTCCGCCTCTAATGATACAGATGACTCAAGCAGGCGTTCATTCGGGTAATTTGCCCGAACTCTTGGATAGGACCGCGGATTTTTACGAGGACCAGGTGGAGGTATTTTTGAATATCATGTCTTCTTTGATAGAGCCCATAATTATCGCGGGCCTCGGCGGGATGATACTTATAGTAGTCGTCGCTCTTTACATGCCGATATTCAGCCTGGGCCGCGCGGTTATGCATAAATAAGCTTAAGGCCTTGTAAAGTTGAAAAAGTTGTTTATTTTGCTTTACATAATGCGATCGCTCTGGATCGTTGACTAAAAAAGAGAGGTAAATTTATGGGCAGAAAAGGTTTTACTCTGATCGAGTTGTTGATTGTTATTATCATTATTGGTGTTTTAGCGGCCGTTGGTATACCAGTCTTAAGGGGGTATATTGATGAGGCTCGATATGCGGAGGCTGATGCCGCGCTCGGCGCGATATTGACGGCTCAGCGCGTATATCATGCCAAACACAATACCTATGCTAGTAAAGATTTTCAATTGAGACAAGACGGTGGTTTTGATGCTAATGATGCCAGCAGCAGGTATTTTGAAGTTTCAAAATATAGACTGGTTAAAGTAACGAATAACGCGTTTATAGCAAAAATACCCGGGATCATAGGAGGTGATATGGATAATCACTTTGCTACTATTGATCAGGATGGCGATATCACACACAACTAGTATCTTAATCTCGTATGCGTATGCGGAAAAAGTGTAAGTATTTTTAAATATAATGTATTCTACGATGGGGCCTATAATTATCGCGGGCCTCGTCGGACTGATGCTTATAAATTATACTTTTTGTAGTAGCTCTTTATATGCCGATATTCAGCCTTGACCGCGTGGTTATGCATAAATAAGCTTAAGGCCTTGTAAGATTAACAAAAAGTTGCTTATTTTGTTTTATATGATATAATTACTTTGGATTCTGAACTAAATAAAGGGAGGTGAATTTATGGGTAGAAAGGGTTTTACTCTGATCGAATTGTTAATCGTCATTATCATTATTGGTATATTGGCGGCCGTTGGTATACCAGTCCTCAGGGGGTATGTTGATGACGCTAGATATTCAGAGGCCGATGCCGCGCTCGGCGCGATATTGACAGCTCAACGCGTATATCATGCCAGGCACAATGTTTATACAAACGTTGCGGCAAATCTAAAACGTGATGGTGGATTTAATCCAGCCGAAGCCAGCAGTAGATTCTTTAATGTTGCTGGTGTTGCATATAATGCGGCCGGTCAAGGAGCCAATGCCACATTCGACGCGACAATATCAGGAAATAATGGCGCCAATGATCCCATGAATGGGAAGACCGCTAAGATTGAGCAAGATGGCGACTTGTTTCATAATGGTGTGCAAGTTAACTAACGCCTAAGTGTTTGTAGAATACAAAAAAGGGGTGTGTGAATTCACGCACCCCTTTTTCTTTAACTTTTAGCACTATATATATTTGTTCCCTTACCATAATTATATTATATGGGAGGGTAACGGACATCCCATATAGCTAACAATTTAAAATCTTAACAATAGAAAAATAAAGTTGATTTTCTAATTTAGATATGATATACTTTATTTAAGAGTTAAATAATTAAAAGTTAGAAACTTGAAAAAGTGTAATGTTCAAGAAAATGAAAAACTCTATAGGTACGACTTTGCTCGAGTGTATTATTGGGGCTATAATTATATCTGTGACCGCTATGATAGGGCTGGAGTTTATACGCAATTGCAGGAATTTTCTGATACAATCGGAAATAGGCATGGCACAGACAAACATAGCAAGGGGACAGATAGACCAGAATATCTGGAATGAAAATATCAGCAATGCTGATGGATGGAATCAGTTACAGATAAATCTCTCCGGTATAGGGACAGGGGAAAGCGATCTGGATGTGAAGGCTGACGACCCTGTTGATACAAAATATCAAATAATTACGATAACTGTCGATGAATAGTTAAAATTACTGTTGGCCAGATGAGGAAAATGAAGATAATAAACACATCAGGAATAACATTGGTTGAGCTTATCATAACCATGATAATAACGGCGATAACCGCTGTGACAGCGTATACTTTTTTTGTGGCGAACGTTAATTTTACAAGATTGATCGAGGATGAGATCGCCTCAATACGCGATGCGAAAATAGCCCTGCTTAACATAAGGGATGTCGTAAGGCATGCTGACCATAATAATCTATCAGTGGGTAATATGGACGGCGCGTACAGCGATGTGATAAGGTTTACATTGGGAGAACCCGGAGGGCCATTTGACACGGGTGATATCATAGAGTATGGCCGTAATGCCGCGACAAATGAGATGGGAAGAAGCGTGAATAACGGCCAGTGGGAAGTCATAGCGCGGAACGTAAATCGTTTTTCCACGGTATTCAACGACGCTGCCGGAGTCGACTATGATGAAAGGGTGGATATCGATCTTCATGTGACTACAGGCGCCCGGGATATGGAATTCGAAACCTCTGTGATGGTGATCGGGGCATGGAATTAAGGGGTGAACCGATGAATTTGAGGACTAAAAAAGGCTCCATATTGATCTTGGCCATGGTGTTTGTTATTATCGTAATGTTTTCGTCAATAGGTTTTTATGAGAGCATAAAACATGTGATGACGGAAACTATCGTTGACGAGGAAGAAGAGGCCCGCGCTTATTACGCCAATCTTGGGGCTTTGAGATATATCCAGTTTTACGCGTTGAACGATCCCGATTCGATACAGTGGAATACCGGGCCCGGTTTGCCGCCGATATTAAATCCCGCCAACGTTAACAATGGCAATTTTCAAGCGGAGATATCCATGTGGAATGATTATAATCAAGTCGCGCAGGATTTAGGCTTAACCGCTAACACGGATATCGTTGTCAGGATATGGCGTGTTGGAGATCACCAGTATCAGGTAAGCTCGATATTTGATTAAGGATTGATTTGTTTTTATGGCTCCACCGAACACCAGCGTCCGGGACAGCTCAACTGTCACACGAACACCGGTGTCCCGGACGTTTCACTGTGCCGGGACAGCTCAACTGTCACACGAGTACCGGTATTTCGGACGCTTCGGTTTCCTAACCTTTGTCATCCGAACACCCGCTTGACAATAACTCATAATATTGTTATACTTACTTAAATATATAGTGCTATTTATAAAGATTACACAGAATATAGTATCTGTGTAATCAGTTTTTTATCTAAATCCTATAATCAAAAAAGGAGACAAAACAATGAAAAGCGATAGAACGAAGCGTGGATTGGAAAGGGCGCCGCAAAGGTCATTAATATACGGAACAGGCATATCGCCTTTGGATATCAATAAGCCTTTTATCGGCATCGCCTCGGGGTTTACCGATCTGATACCCGGGCACGTCGGTATGAGGCGTTTGGAAAGGTTCATAGAACGCGGGGTCGCGTATGGCGGGGGTGTGCCGTTTATTTTCGGCATACCCGGTATCTGTGACGGCATTGCCATGGGGCATAGCGGGATGAAATATTCGTTGTGTTCAAGGGAACTGATCGCTGATATGGTCGAGACTATTTGCAGGGCGCATCAGCTGGACGGACTGGTCTGTCTGACTAACTGCGATAAGATAACACCGGGCATGTTAATGGCTACAGCGAGATTGAACATACCGAGCGTAATAGTGACGGCCGGTCCCATGATGTCAGGGCACTATAAAAATGTCAGAAGGTCATTTGTCAGGGATACATTTGAGGCGGTGGCCAAGTGCAAAAAGGGCGAGATCTCGAAAGATGATATGCAGAATCTGGAACTCTGTTCCTGTCCCGGGGCCGGTTCGTGCCAGGGGCTTTATACCGCCAATACAATGGCATGCCTAACCGAAGCGATGGGCATGAGTTTACCGGGATGCGGCACGGGTCTGGCCAATTCGGCGAAAAAGGAAAGGATAGCCAGAGAATCCGGTGAAAGGGTGGTCAATCTTGTCCGCAGGAATATATTGCCAAGGTCCATCATGAAAAAAGGCGCCTTTGAAAATGCCATACGCGTGGACATGGCATTAGGGGGATCAACTAACACAGTGCTGCATCTTATGGCGATCGCGAAAGAAGCGGGTGTAAACATATCGTTGGATACATTTGATAAATTGAGTAAAGACACGCCGCATATCACTAATTTAAGGCCGGGCGGCGATTTTTTCATGGAAGACCTGGAATATGCCGGTGGGATACCAGCGGTCCTGAAGAGATTAAAGAATAAACTGCACAATATGTCAACAGTCAGGGGGAAGGTCATTGGACAGATAGCGATAGGAGCGCACGTGTATGATGAGAATGTTATCAGGTCAGTGCGCAATCCGTATCATCATGTAGGCGGGATATGCGTATTGAAGGGGAATGTAGCACCGGAAGGTGCGGTACTAAAACAATCAGCGATAAATTCGAAATCTATGAAGTTTACGGGTAAGATCAGGGTCTTTGACTCCGAGGAGGCGGCGACCCAGGCTATCATGGGAAAACATATAAAGAAGGGTGAATGCGTGGCTATCAGGTACGAAGGGCCTAAAGGAGGCCCGGGTATGCGTGAGATGTTGGCGCCGACAGCGGCTATGGTAGGTATGGGGTTGGGCGACCACTGCGCCCTTATAACTGACGGAAGGTTCTCTGGCGGAACCAGAGGGATATGCGTTGGGCATATATCACCGGAAGCGGCCGCGGGCGGCCTGATGGCTATCCTTAGAGACGGCGATGAGATCATTATCGATGTAAACTCAAGAAAAATAGATGTAAAGTTGACAAAGGATGAGATAAGAGAAAGGTTCTCCAAATGGCAGGCGCCGCATACAAAAGTGACGAAGGGATATCTCGCGCGTTACGCGGCTATGGTCGGGTCTGCCAGCGAGGGGGCCGTCTTCAAGACGTAAGACATATGGTCGTATTGTGCCATGCGATGTGAGCTGTGTGCCGTGTGCCGGTAGTCACACAGCCCAAAGCCCAAGGCTCAAAGTACGTGAGGCGATAATGACCGTGTGTTATACAATAAGAAGGAGTAGGACGATGAAGATGACAGGAGCGCAGATATTATTAGAGAGTCTGAAAAAGGAACAGGTGAAAGTGATCTTTGGATATCCGGGAGGTTCTGTCCTGCCGATATTCGATAAACTTTATGATTCTGATATCAGGTTTATCCTTACCAGGCATGAACAGGGCGCGGCGCACGCCGCTGACGGGTACGCGCGCGTGACCGGTAAGGTCGGTGTGTGCATGGCGACATCCGGTCCGGGGGCAACGAACCTGGTTACGGGTATTGCCACGGCGTTTATGGACTCTGTTCCGATAGTCGCGATCACAGGCCAGGTGAAAACCCATTTGATCGGCAATGACGCTTTTCAGGAGGCCGATGTTACTGGTATAACCAGGCCTATTACAAAGCACAATTACCTGGTCAAGGATATCAAGGAGCTTGCCGGCACGGTAAAAGAAGCATTCCACTTGGCAAGAACAGGCAGGCCCGGCCCGGTGGTCATTGATCTGCCGGTTGATATTCAGTTGAAAGAGGATGAGTTCAAATATCCCAGGGATATAAAGATGAGAAGTTATAACCCAAATTATTTTGGCCACAAGGGCCAGATAAAGAAACTGGCCAAGGCTATTGAAAGATCAAGTAAGCCGGTCATATACGCGGGTGGCGGTGTTATACTCAGTAATTCCTCAAAAGAATTGGCCGAGCTCGCGCATAAGGCACAAGCCCCGGTTACCGTGACATTGATGGCCATGGGCGCTTTCCCCGATACAGATCCGTTGTGTCTGGGCATGCCCGGTATGCACGGTACGGTTTACGCTAACAATGCCATACAGGAAGCAGACCTTCTCATAGCCGTTGGATCCAGGTTTGATGACAGGGTTACCGGAAAACTGGACGAGTTCGCGCCACACGCGAAGATAGTCCATATTGACATAGATCCTTCGAGTGTCAGCAAGAATGTCAATGTGGATATACCTATAGTGGGTGACGCTAAGCAGGTTTTGAGGGAGCTGAATAAATACGTGAAGAAGGCGGATACACAGCAGTGGCTTGCGAGAATAAAGGATTGGAAGAACAAGTCACCTCTGGCGTATAAGAATGATGATAAACTCAGGCCGCAGTATGTCGTTGAGGAGATATACAGGGTGACCAAGGGTGAAGCGATAATTACAACAGAGGTCGGACAGAACCAGATGTGGGCTGCCCAGTTCTATAAGTATACAAAACCTCGGACGTTTGCCTCAAGCGGCGGGCTCGGTACCATGGGTTATGGTTTCCCGGCGGCTATCGGTGCGCAGGTTGGCATGCCTAACAAGGTGGTCTTTGACATTGCCGGTGACGGTTCGATACAGATGAACATACAGGAGATGGCAACAGCGGTTATTGAGAAGATACCGGTCAAGATAGCCGTGTTGAACAACTGTTACCTGGGTATGGTCAGGCAGTGGCAGGAATTATTCTACAAGAGAAGATATTCCTATACCTGCCTGTCAAAAAGAAGCTGTTATACACCGGACCTGGTGAAGCTTGCCGAGAGCTATGGGGCTGCCGGTATAAGAGTTACCCGGAAGGATGATGTTACCAAGGCTTTAGAAAAGGCCTTGAGTATCGACGGGCCGGTGATGATAGATTTCCATGTGGAAGAGGAAGAAAACGTGTTTCCCATGGTTCCGGCAGGGCAGGCCATTAACCGCATGATAGGCGGCATGGCGTAGTTTAGTTGTTAGTTGTTAGTTGTTAGTTGTTAGTTGTTAGTTGTTAGTTGTTAGTTGTTAGTTGTTAGTTGTTAGTTGTTAGTTAATAGTTAATAGTTAATAGTTGTCAGTTGTTAGTTGATAGTTCTTAATAGGATTTAAAAAAACTTACTAACAACCAACTACTAAGAACTAACAACTAAAGTAAAGGAAGGTATGATATGGGTAAATTCACATTATCGGTGTTGGTTGAAAATAAATTCGGCGTCCTGGCGAGGGTTGCAGGGTTGTTCAGCGCCAGGGGGTTTAATATCGATTCCCTGGCTGTCAGCGCTACAGACGACCCGTCCACCTCACGCATGACGATTGTTGTGGACGCCGATGAGAAGACATTGGAACAGATAAAGAAACAGCTGAACAAGCTTATAGATGTCATAAAGATAATTGATCTGACCAAGAAAAGGTATATTGATAGGGAGCTTGCTTTGATCAATGTCAGTTTTACGCCTGATACCAAACAGCGCGTAATACAGGCTATTGATACTGTTGGGGCCGAGGTGCTCGATGTCGGCAGAGAAACGTTCACTGTTGAAGAGACAGGTGATTTCAATAAGATCAATGCCCTGATAGAGCTATTAAGGCCGTTTGGCATAAAGGAAGTTGTCAGGACCGGAAAGATCGTTATTCAGACTGAAGGGGAGAAGAAGGAAAAATAGGTTGTTTAATGACAAATTACAAATGTCAAATGACAAATGAATTTCAAATGACAAATGACACATCGAGAGCGTTTTGTTATTGGGACTTTGTCATTTATTTGCTATTTGTAATTAGTTATTTGTCATTAGACCGTATTTCGGAAAGGAGAGTTTGATATGGCAAAGATCTATTATGAAAAAGACGCGGACATGAATGTGCTTAAATCAAAGAAGGTTGCTATCATCGGATATGGCATTCAGGGAAGGGGACAGGCCCTTAACCTTCGTGATTCCGGTATAAATGTAATCGTATCAGAGCTTGAGGGTACGCCTAATTACAAAAACGCCCAGATGGACGGATTTAAACCTGTTGAGGCGTCGGCCGCTTCGAAAGAGGCCGATATTATACAGATATTGACCCAGGACCATGTGCAGGCCAAAGTATATAAAAGGTCCATTGAGCCGAATATGGCTAAGGGAAAAGGCCTGGTATTCTCACATGGGTTCAACATACATTTTAAGCAGATCGTGCCGCCGAAGGAGATGGATGTGTTCATGGTCGCTCCTAAGGGGCCGGGCGCCCTGGTCCGTCAGCAGTATGCTGAAGGAAGGGGAGTCCCTTGTTTAGTGGCGGTACATCAGGACGCGAGCGGTCAGGCGTTGAAGCTCGCGTTAGCCTATGCCAAGGCGATTGGCGGTACGCGCGCGGGGGTAATCGAAACCACGTTCAAGGAAGAGACAGAGACAGACCTGTTTGGTGAACAGACTGTTTTATGCGGCGGGGCTTCCGCCTTGATCAAGGCCGGATTTGAAACACTTGTTAACGCGGGGTACCAGCCGGAGATCGCGTACTTTGAATGCCTGCATGAACTGAAGCTGATAACAGACCTGATCTATAAAAAGGGCATACAGGGTATGCGCAAATGCGTTTCTGATACGGCGGAGTTCGGTGACCTGACGAGGGGGCCGAGGATCATTAACGATGATACCAGGACAGAAATGAAAAAGATACTCGAGGAAGTCCAATCGGGTAAGTTCGCCAAGGAATGGATAGAAGAGAACGAAAAAGGACGCCCGACTTTCAATAAGCTTTCGAAGGCCGATGATAATATCCTTGTTGAGAAGGTTGGCAAGGATCTGAGACAAATGATGCCGTGGATCGAGGAGTAGAAAACAGTCGAAACGTATTGGGCCTTGGGCTGTGTGCCTTGGGCTTTGGGCCTTGGGCTTTGTGCCCACTGACACAAGGCACAAAACACATGGCCCAAGGCCCAAAGCCCAAGGCACATGGCGCGAAGCTCATGGCTGACGGCACGTAGCGCAAGATGTAAGACGAAAGGACGATATATGGACAGGCTAATAATATTTGATACGACTTTGAGGGATGGCGAGCAATCACCGGGGGCGAGTTTGAATATACGCGAGAAGCTGGAAATAGCCCATCAACTTAACGCCTTGGGCGTTGATGTGATCGAGGCCGGTTTTCCCATCGCAAGCCCCGGGGATTACGAGGCAGTACAGGAGGTTGCCAGGCAGGTCAAGGGCCCGGTAATATGCGGGCTAGCTAGGTCGGTAAAGAAGGATATTGACCGGGCTTACCAGGCGGTAAAGCACGCGAAGAGATCCAGGATCCACGTATTCCTGGCTACCTCAAAGATACACATGCAGTATAAATTGAAAAAGGCTGAAAGTGAGATACTTAAAACCGCTGTATGGGCAGTCAAGTATGCCAAAGATAAAGTAGAGGATGTGGAATTTTCGCCTGAAGACGCCTCAAGGACAGAGAAGAGATTCCTTTATCAGGTCATAGAGGCTGTTATAGATGCCGGCGCCAGTACCATTAACATACCTGATACTGTAGGTTATTCCACGCCATATGAGTTCGGCGATGTAATAAAAGGTATACGGCAGAATGTGCCTAACATCGATAAGGCCGTTATCAGCGTGCATTGCCATAATGATCTCGGCTTGGGTGTAAGCAATTCATTGGCAGCCGTGTTGAATGGCGCAAGGCAGGTAGAGTGTACAATTAACGGCCTTGGCGAAAGGGCAGGGAATGCCTCCATGGAAGAGATAGTCATGGGGATAAGAACGAGAAAAGATATATTCGATATTTCCACCAATATCAAGACAAAGAAATTGTATAAAACAAGCCGCCTTGTATCCAGGCTTACTGGCATACCTGTTCAGCCGAATAAGGCTATTGTAGGCAGGAATGCCTTCAGCCATGAAGCCGGCATACACCAGGACGGATTGCTTAAGGAGAAGACAACCTATGAGATCATGAGGCCCGAAGATGTTGGTTTTGGCCAGACTAAATTGGTATTGGGCAAACATTCAGGCAGGCACGCCTTTAAGGCCAGGCTCAAGAAATTGGGATATGCCTTGAGCGATAAGGATCTTGACAGGGCTTTCGAGCGTTTCAAGAAACTCGCGGATAAGAAAAAAGAGGTATTTGATGAGGATTTGGGGGCAATTATCGAGGATGAAATCGGTACTTCCGTTCCCGAGATTTACAGGCTTATATCTTTCCAGGCGTTGTGCGGCAACCAGATAAAACCGAACGCCACGATTAAACTCAGGGTCGATGACAAGAATAGGACAGGAACATCAGACGGCGATGGCCCTGTTGACGCGTGCTATAAGGCTGTGGAGGCGATAACCGGTATAAAAGGCAAACTCACCGACTACCAGTTAAGCTCTGTTACCAGAGGTAAGGATGCCATGGGTGAGGTTTCCATACGGTTTATGTACAAAGGAAAAGAAGTAAGCGGCCGCGGGGCCTCGACAGATGTTATTGAAGCCAGTGTTAAGGCGTACGTTGAGGCCATGAACAAGATCGCGTATAGAAAAAAACGTTTAAGAGGGGTCCGTCATGAAACGTCTAAGAGAGGTTGATTATGAAACAATACGGATTGCTGGGGCACAAGATCGGATATTCGTTATCACCGGCGATGCATAACGCGGCGTTCAAGCACTTGCGGTTGAAGTCCGAATATAAGATTTACGATATTCCGGACAAAGACGTGGAAGTTTTTCTCAATGGGCTTTTACGCTCCGGCATAGGAGGATTGAACGTAACCATACCCTATAAAATACGGGCCTTTCAGTTCGTAAAGAAATACGGATCCATGGATAGAGAGACCGAGAGGTTAGGCTCCCTCAACACTATCGTGATCAAGAATAGGACGATATACGGCCACAACACGGACGTAAGCGGTTTTCTGAAGGCGCTCAAGGCTGATCTTGGCTTTAACCCAAGGATGAGGAATATCTTCATAGTCGGGGCAGGGGGGGCAGGACAGGCCTGCGCTTTACGCCTGGCGAGAATGGCCGAAAAGATATACATACATGACATAGATGAAAAAAAGGTAAAGGCATTCTCGGAGAAATTCCTGAGATTTTATGGTTCGGATAAGTTAGCGGTTATACAGAAAAAAGAAAAAGATATAGAAAAGGCCCTCAGGCACAGTCATCTTCTAGTAAACGCTACTGCTTATGGAAGGCATAAAAATGAGATGGTAGTCAATCCGGATTTCTTGCACAAGGACATATCCGTATATGACCTTATCTATAAGCCTTCTGTTACACCGATCGTAAAAGCGGCTCGGGAACGGGACATACCGGCTGTGACCGGTCTTGGTATGCTCCTCTATCAGGGAGCGGATGCTTTTGAATTGTGGACCGGCAGAAAGGCCCCCGTAAGGGTCATGAAACAGGCATTGGAAAAGGCTCTTGGCGTAAAACAGCGTTGAGAATATTTTCAGAATGAAAGGTCTATAAAGGATGGTATACGCGATATTGATCGCCTCGGGATTAATGTTCGGCAGCTTCCTGAACGTGTGTATTTACAGGATGCCCAAAGGCGAATCCGTTGTCATGCCCGGCTCCCATTGCACGAAATGCGGTCATATGCTGCCGTGGTTTGAGAATATACCGGTATTATCATTTATATTTTTAAGAGGAAAGTGCTCTAAATGTAACGCGGGTATTTCGTTCGTATATCCGGTCGTTGAGATCATTAGCGCCGTACTTATTGTGCTTATGTATGTGTATTTTGGACTGACCTTAAAGGCGTTGATATATTATCTGCTTTTCGCGGCGCTTGTCATATCGTCTTTTGTGGATTTTGACATACAGGAGATCCCGGACATAATCTCATTGCCGGGTATAGTTATCGGGCTTGTCATCTCTTTCGTATACCCGGAGATCTTTCCATGGGCGGAGACAAGGTGGCAATCCCTTATCCAATCGCTTTTAGGCGTGCTTGTGGGAGGGGGGAGTTTATATGTTCTTGGTTTCCTGGGCGAATTGGTTTTCAGGAAGGAAGCCATGGGCGGCGGGGATATTAAATTGCTCGCTATGGTAGGGGCTTTCATCGGTTGGAAACTCGCGCTGGCAGTGTTTTTTATAGCCCCGTTTTTTGGGGTATTAGCCGGGCTGGTCGTGAAATTGCGCGACGGCAAAAATCTTATCCCATACGGCCCTTACCTGTCGCTTGGATCTTTGATCGCGCTGTTGTGGGGCGATAAGATAATAGTTTTTTTAGGTATAACACGTTATTTGAATTGTTTTTAACGCGATAATTAATGGTCTTCTCAAGCATAAGGAGGACGTTATGATGAGATATATGACCGCGGGAGAATCACATGGCGAGGCCCTGGTTTTAATAGTTGACGGCTTCCCATCGGGATTAAGGGCAGACAACAAGTTCATCAACAATGAACTTAAGAGGCGCATGGGCGGTTATGGCCGGGGCGGCAGGATGTCGATCGAGCGTGATAGCGCGCATATACTATCCGGGGTAAGAAAGGGTGTCACTATCGGAAGCCCGATATCCATGCTCATAAAGAATAAGGATTTCAGTATTAATAAACTGCCTGTTGTCACTAAAGCCAGGCCCGGGCATGCCGACCTGGCGGGTGTGCTTAAATACAATGAAAAGGATATAAGAAACGTGCTTGAAAGGGCAAGCGCCCGTGAAACCGCCGCGCGCGTCGCCGCCGGAGCGCTGGCAAAGATATTCCTCGCGGAATTTCGAATAGATATTACCAGCCACGTTACCGCCATAGGGGATATTGAGGCTGAGACAGGGGAGTATACTTTTGAATATATTAGATCAAAAGCTGAAAGGTCAGATGTCAGGTGCGTGGATAAAAAGTCCGAGAAACTGATGAAAAACCGGATCGACAGCGCTATGGCGGATAATGATACACTGGGCGGCGTATGTGAGATAATCATCAAAGGCTGTCCCCCGGGTCTGGGCAGTTACGCGCAGTGGGACAGGAGAATGGACGCCAACCTTGCCAGGTGCCTTATGTCCATACCGGCTGTGAAAGGCGTGGAAGTGGGAGGCGGGTTCGCGATGGCAAGGCTCAAAGGATCATATGTCCATGATGAGATCGTATACTCCGCGTCTGGCGGTTTTGAAAGAAAAACCAACAACGCCGGGGGGCTTGAAGGCGGGGTCACTAACGGTGAGAACATTGTATTGAAGATAGCGATGAAACCCATCGCGACTTTGAGACAGCCGTTGGATTCCGTGGATATTAAGTCCAAGAAGAAGGTAAAGGCCGCCGTTGAACGGGCGGATGTCACGGCTGTCCCTTCATGCGGTATTATCGCGGAGGCGGTTTCATCCATTGAGATAGCCAACGGGATGATGGAAAAATTCGGCGGAGATTCCATGGAAGAGATCACAAGGAATTACCGCGGATATATAGAACAGATACGCAGGTTCTAGGGGATCTATTTACATGAATATCGTACTCATAGGCTTCATGGGGACCGGTAAGACAACTGTGGCCAAAAGGATCGCGGGGCTTACAAAAATGAGCTATGTTTCAACCGATGAACTTATTGAAGAAAAAGAAGGCATGCCCATAAATGATATATTTCTTAAACGCGGCGAGCCTCATTTCAGGAAAATCGAAAGGGCAGTCGTAAAGGATATCTCGGATATGGATAGGGTTGTGGTCGATGCCGGCGGCGGGGTCGTGATGGACCCTGCAAACATGGAAAGGTTAAAGAAAAAAGGAATTGTGATATGCCTGTGGGCAGAGCCTGCAGAGATTTATAACAGGACAAGGCAATATACGCACAGGCCTTTATTGAACGTGAAAGACCCCATGGGTAAGATAAAGGATCTTTTGGAAAAAAGAAGGCCTTATTACGAAAGGGCGGACTTTCATGTTAATACCGGCCGGTTCAGCATAGACGAGGCGGCTGACTCCATCATCAGGATGGTAAAAAAATTATAAAGATATTATACCATGAAAAATGGAGATAAGAAAAAGGCCTGGATAAAATTGAATATGCTCCAATCAAGGGGCGTGATAAGCTGTAATCGGCTGCTTGATATTCATAAATGTCCTGAAAAGGTATTGAGGCTTGAGCGCAGAGAGCTTAAACGCATTGATGGTTTGAGCGCTGAGGCGATCGACAGGTTCATAAGCCAGAGGCAAATTATAGATATTGACAGTGAGATAAATAAAATAAGCAAGCACGATTTATCTGTCGTAACGAGGCAGGATAAAGGATATCCTGAGATATTGCGGCACATTTATAGCCCGCCTTTGGCGCTTTATGTCAGAGGGCATGTGGATCGATTGAATACGTTCGCGATAGCTATTGTCGGTACCAGGAAGGCCTCAATATACGGCAAGGAGAACGCGGCACAATTGGGATATGGCCTGGCAATATCCGGTGTTACCGTCATCAGCGGGCTGGCTAGGGGTATAGACACCTGTGCCCACCAGGGTGTTTTGAGGGCCAGAGGTGTTACTATAGCGGTGCTTGGGTGCGGACTGGATATTGTGTATCCTCCGGAGAACTATGAGCTCATGAATGAGATCACTTCCAATGGCGCCGTCGTATCGGAATTTCCCATGGGCACGAGGCCTTTAAAGCATAATTTCCCTCTCAGGAACCGTATAATAAGCGGTCTATCAAGAGGAGTTGTGGTTGTCGAGGCGGCGGAGAAAAGCGGGGCCTTGATAACCGCTTCATTTGCGCTGGATGAGGGCAGGGAGGTCTTCAGTGTCCCGGGCCGTGTCGGACAGGCACAATCGAAGGGCACATTAAGACTGATAAAAGACGGGGCCAAGCTTGTTGAGAATGCGGATGACATATTGGATGAGTTTAATCCTGATATCCTTCCGGAAAGAGGTATGCCCCCAGGGGAAAGGAAAAAAAACGGGGCACTGCCGATCAATGAGAGGCAGAGATCGATAATAAACGCGTTAAAAGATGACGCCAGGCATATTGATGATATAATCAGTGATGCTGAGATAGGCCTGGCCGAGGCCTCCAAACTTTTACTTGAATTGCAGTTGCGCGGTATTGTAAAAGAAATACCCGGAAAGCGGTTTATACTTGTCGGAACTTATACATAATGAAAAAGGAGAAAAAAGGAATGGCTAGATCTTTAGTAATCGTGGAATCGCCGGCGAAATCAAAAACGATCAATAAGATCCTGGGAAAACAATTCAGCGTTGTTTCCTGCATGGGGCATATAATTGATCTGCCCAAAAATAAAATGGGCATAGACGCGGAGAATGATTTTGAGCCCGAATATATCGTCATCCCTGAGAGGCGTAAATACCTGGCCAAGATAAAGAAAGAGGCTAAGAAGGCTGATAAGATCTACCTGGCCCCTGACCCTGATAGAGAGGGCGAGGCAATGAGCTGGCACCTGTGGAATGAGTTGTCCGCGAAGAAGAAGACATTGGCCAGGGTGAGTTTTGATGAGATCACAGAGAGGGCTGTCAAGAACGCCTTCAAGCACCCGAGAGTAATAGACATCAAGCTTGTCCGTGCGCAGCAGGCAAGACGTATACTGGACAGGATCGTGGGGTATTCTATCAGCCCGTTGCTCTGGATAAAGGTTTCCCGCGGTTTAAGCGCCGGCAGGGTTCAATCAGTGGCTGTCCGGATCATAGTCGACAGGGAAAATGAGATCAGGAAATTTATTCCAAAGGAGTACTGGGATCTCGAGGCCGTTTTGCAGAAGAAACGGGTAAATAATCATAATCCCCGTATGCCATTCAAGGCAAAACTGGACAGGATAAACGGAAAAAAACTTGATCTCCAAACGGAGAAGAGCGCAAAAGACTGTATAAATGACCTTGAAAAAGAGGACTTCATCGTAAAGGACATAAAAGAATCCAAGAAGAGAAGAAAACCCGTGGCGCCGTTTACTACATCAAAACTGCAGCAGGAGGCCTTTAATAAATTGAGGTACCCTGTTAACAAGACCATGCGCATAGCCCAGTCGCTTTATGAAGGTTTGGAGATAGGGAAAGAAGGCAGTGTTGGTTTGATCACATATATGCGGACTGACTCGGTCAGGATATCAAATGACGCCCAAAATGAGGCGAAAGGTTATATACTCGAGAAATACGGTAACAGGTATTATCCGGACATACCGAATGTTTATAAATCTAAAAAGCAGGCCCAGGACGCCCACGAGGCCATCAGGCCGACTTTACCTTTAAGGGAACCGGGAAGCCTTAAGGAGTATCTTAAGCCCGAACAGTTGAAGCTGTATGAACTTATCTGGAACAGGTTTGTCTCCAGCCAGATGAAGGAGGCTGTCTATTCGGTCATGAATGTCTTTATTATAGCCGGTAAGTACCTCTTCAGGGCGTCAGGTTCGAGTTTGATATTTGATGGTTTCCTTACCCTTTATACCGATGAGAAAGATCAGGACAAAGGCAATGTGATACCGCATCTGAAAAGGGATGAGGCCCTTGACCTGGTAAAACTACTGCCATCGCAGCATTTTACAAAACCTCCGGCACGTTACTCTGACGCTTCACTGGTTAAGATGCTGGAGGAAAAGGGTATCGGAAGGCCGTCCACTTACGCGCCTACGATATATACGATAATATCCAGGAATTACGTAAAACGCATAAGCGGATACCTGCATCCTACAGAACTGGGGGAAACCGTAACAGGGCTCTTAGTCGAACATTTTCCCAAGATACTGGATTTCAAATTTACGGCGCGCATGGAAGATGAGCTGGATGGTATAGAGCAGGGAGAGATAGAATGGGTGATGGTGGTAAAAGGGTTTTACAGCCCGTTTATGCACAGTGTTTCCAAAGCAAAAGAGAATATGAAGAGTATAAGGCGGGAAGGCATTAAGACCGATGAGGTCTGTCCGACCTGCGGTAAGCCGTTGGTGATAAAATGGGGCAGGCGCGGGAGGTTTATGAGTTGTTCGGGTTTCCCCGGCTGCAAATTCGCCAAATCCATAACCACAGGGGTTAAATGTCCCCAGGAAGGTTGTGACGGGGAATTGATCGAGCGGAGATCCAGGCGGGGTGTCTTTTACGGGTGCACGAAATTCCCCAAGTGTACTTACACTAATCGCAGGCTGCCTAAAGAGGCCAAGGATGGGACGGCTGATAAAGAAAAAGAGTGATCGGCCACATATAAAGCATGCAAAGGTATATAGATAAATTCAGGACATATTTAAGCATAGAAAAAAACGCCTCACCCCATACTATGCTGAATTACATCCGGGACCTGCGTGACTTCGCGGGATCCATAGGTTCGAAAAATGTCGAGGAGATAGATCATTTAACTATACGCAAATACCTCGCGTTGATGACGGGGCGCAATCTGTCAAAGAAGAGTATAGCGAGAAAACTTTCATCCTTAAGGACATTTTTCAGGTTCCTTTACAGGGATGGATATATTAAATCCAATCCTGCGCAGGGGGTATCAACACCGAAGCAGGACAAGAAATTGCCGGTTTTTCTTGATGAGGAAAAGGTGGAGGATCTTATCACATCGCCCTCCAGCGGGGATATGCGCGGTTTGCGCGACAGGGCGGTATTTGAGACGTTATACTCTACAGGGATAAGGGTAAGTGAGCTTGTTTCCATAGATGTAAAAAATATAGATTTTATAAGCGGTCTTATAAAGGTAAGGGGTAAGGGAAGGGTGGAGAGATTAACACCGATAGGGGATAAGGCTGTCAGATCAATAAGGGATTATATGGAATTTCGTTCCAAGCGGGGATTAGGCAGGACAGAGGCCCTTTTTCTTAATAAATACGGCAAGAGGATAACTGACCGGAGCATAAGGCGCATAGTGGATAAATATATTAAACTGTGCGCTATAAAGGATAAGATCTCGCCGCATTCATTAAGGCACTCGTTCGCTACTCACTTGTTGAACCGGGGAGCGGATCTAAGAAGCGTACAGGAATTGCTCGGGCATAAGAACTTGTCCACTACGCAGATATATACCCATGTATCAGCTGATAGGTTGAAGAGTGTCTATGACAGGGCGCATCCCAGGGCATAGCGTGCCATGAGCCTTGTGCCTTGTGCTTTGGGCCTCGGGCTTTGTGACACCTGGCATACAGCACACAGCCCACAGCGCAATACTCAAAGCACAGAGCACAAGGCTCATGGCTCATAACGCAATACGAGACTATACTATGAAACTACTATACGATATCGCTTTTATAACTTTCTCAATAGTCTACCTGCCATATCTTGTCATCAAGGGCAAGGCGCACAAGGATTTTCGGCAGAGGTTTGGTGTCCTGCCCGATTCCCTGAAACCGGATCTAAAGAGGACTATCTGGGTACACGCGGTTAGCGTCGGGGAGGTAATGGCCGCGCGGCCTTTTTGTGAACACCTCGAACGGGCGCTGCCGAATTTCAGATTGGTCATATCCACTACTACAAAGACCGGACAGGATGCCGCCAAGAGATCTTTTAAAGGCAGGATCAATACCTTTTATTTACCATTGGATATCAGTTTTATAGTCGAAAGGACGATCCGTTTTATCAATCCCTTTATGTTTATTTTATTCGAGACCGAGATATGGCCAAACTTGATCACCGGTCTTTCAAAAAGGGATGTGCCTGTTTTTTTGATAAACGGACGCATATCAGACCGTTCACTAAAGGGGTATCTGTTGATAAGGCATATTCTAAAAGATGTACTGAATAGGATAACCGTTTTCTGTATGCAGACGCCTCGAGACGCGGAAAGGATCATATCGATAGGCGCGCCCGAGCACAAGGTGAAGGTTACGGGCAATGTGAAATATGATGTAGAGATGCCTGATGACTTTACCAAGGAAATGGAAAACGGCCAGAAGAGGAAATTGGGTATAGGCCCCGAAGAGCAAGTGATAATATGCGGAAGCACTCACCGCGGCGAGGAAGAGGTCCTGTTGGAGTCATACAGCAGGCTTATGCCTAAATTCAAGGGCCTGCGTATAATTATCGCGCCCAGGCATATTGACAGGGTCGATGAAGTTGCCGGTATCTGCAGAGAAAAGCGGCTGAATTATATAAAGATCTCCGCGATGGCCGATACTCAAATGGACTCGGGTAAGAGGCCCGTACTCATTTTAGATACCATGGGCCGGCTGAGCAGGCTCTATACTGTGGCGACTATTGTTTTTATAGGCGGCAGTCTTGTTAAAAAGGGAGGGCATAATATTATAGAGGCGGCCCGTTACGGCAAGCCGACTATATTCGGCGTCCATACCAGTAATTTCCGTGATATGTCAGAGATTTTTATAAGGGCCAATGCTTCGATGAGAGTGAGTAATAATGATGAGCTGATATCAACGTTCATGCTGCTGCTTGGAGATGACCTGAAGCGAATGTCTATGGGCCTGGCAGCCGTAAGGCTTGTCGAGGATAACAGGGGGGCCGTCAGTAAGGCCGCTGATATTATTAAGTCATATCTTGATGAAAGGCTTTTGGAAGATAAAGAGTTTATGAAAGTCAGGTAGTATGCTAAAGGCCAAGGCTTACTTTGATAGATTGATGCGCGATAAAAAAAACGGTTTTCTTGATGAGATCGTGAAAGCCGGGCTTTATTTGATATCTCTGCCGTTCGGACTGGTTGTAAGGGCATGGGACGCGTGTTTTAAACTGGGCGTACTGAAATCTTATAAGGCCGATATCCCGGTTGTAAGCGTGGGCAACATTACTGTAGGGGGATCCGGAAAAACACCTATTGTAATAATCCTGGCTAAAGCTCTCTCGCTCAAGGGACTAAAGCCGGTTGTGCTCACTCGAGGCTATGGAAAGGACGAAGTTGATCTGTTAAAAAAAAAGATGCCGATTATTCCTGTGATATCGGCCAGGGACAGGGTGAAGTCGGCCAAAGAGGCCGGCAGCGTTTTTTCCGCTGACATGGTGATCCTGGATGATGGTTATCAGCACAGGCGCCTGGACCGCGATATGGACATATTGCTGGTGGACGCGTCAAATCCATTCGGGAACAACCATATGGTGCCCAGGGGGATTTTGAGGGAACCTGTCGGTTCTATGAAAAGAGCGGATGTTATAATACTTACAAAGGCCGATTATGGGAAAGAAAATTTAAAGGGGCTAAAGACGATGATCAAAGGCAGATTCCCTGACAAACAGATGCTGGAGGCGGTCTATGTTCCGGATAGGCTGACAAATGTTATGACAAATTCCAAAATGCCGTTTGAGGCCATAAAAGGCAAGAAGATCTGCATGGTTTCGGGCATAGCTGACCCGGGATATTTTCGACATATCTTATCAGGGCTCGGCGCCCAGATCGCTTTGGAATTCGATTTCATAGATCATGTTACATATACTGCCGGCGCGTTGGAGTCCGTTTTATCTAAAGCCAAAGATTCCGGATGTATGGCTTTAGTCATGACAGAAAAAGATGCCGTTAAGATACGGGAAATGGAATTTGACGCCAAAGGCATGGAAATTTACGCGGTGGATGTTCTTGCGGTCATAAAGGAAAACGCGGAGGGATTGCTTGAAAAGATTTGCGGATTCACTGGCTGCGAAACTGGTTAAGCTGGGTTTTGTTATCAGCGGCATATTGCCGGTAACGCTTGTATTAAAGATCGGCCGTTTTCTGGGTGTTTTCGTATATTTGGCAAATACCCGACGAAGGGCCATTGGATACGCCAATATCAGGGCTGCCTTCTCAAAACAAAAGACGCCAAAAGAACTGTTGAGGCTCATCAGGCATGTCTATATGAGGTTGGCCGAGACTGTGGCGGAAGTGCTGTGCTTTTACAAAGTTGATGATTCCTATATTGATAAATATATTACCATATCCGGGATCGAACATTTTTGGAGCGCCGTTGAGAAGAACAAGGGCGTCATACTCCTTACCGCGCATTTCGGAAACTGGGAACTTTCAGGCGTTGTCAGTTCCATTAAGGGTTTTCCCCTTTATGTGCTTGCGAGGGACCAGGGCATGAAAAAAGTGAATGAATTGCTGAACGGTATAAGGGAATCCAAGGGGTCAACCGTAGTCCGTAAAGGTATCACAACTAGATATATCGTAAAGGCCCTGCGCGAAGGAAAGATC
>Ga0272441_10000948_pt1 | contig 63096 bp, 58 predicted proteins | sample SSMProp6N_FD_193582 | JGI IMG/M metagenome (GOLD analysis project Ga0272441, IMG submission 193582) | Marine sediment archaeal communities from Little Sippewissett salt marsh, Falmouth, MA, United States - SSM-Prop-6N | ecosystem: Environmental > Aquatic > Marine > Wetlands > Sediment ... | reverse complement strand
GGAGTATTGTGGCGAGGGAACGGGAAGGAGACAAGGAAAAAGTGAGGGCTCATCCGGCTCTTGCGCACTTTCCGATCGGATAGTGACTATCGGCCGGGGACGCTGTCCCCGGACCCCTGACATTTTTCGCTTTCCGCAGGCAGCATGATAGGGGCGCCGCTGCGGTGCTTGGCGGCAGAGCCCCCAGGAGACACAGGAGTATCCAAAAATCGGATGAGCCCTATTTCTCGATTCCGGTGCGGGCCTGGACCCCCTGTCGATAGTAGTGTTTGACCTCTCTCATCTCGGTGACCACATCGGCCTTTTCCAGCAGGGCGCCGCACGCATAGCGGCCGGTGAAGACGAGTTCGACGTGCGGGGGTTTGTCTGCGATCAGGGCCAGCAACTCGTCGGCCGGGAAGAGGCCGCATTGAACCGCAACGTTGGCCTCGTCCAGGATCATGAGATCATACGTCCCGGCCCGAACGGTCTCGCCTATCTTCGCCAGACCGCGCCGGGCCGCCTGTCGGTCCGTTGCCTGGGGCTGGCCTTTGATGAAACATCCGCGACCATACTGCTCGACCGTAATCCGATCGGCGAACCGTTCCAGGGCCTCGATTTCGCTGTAGACCTTTCCTTTGATGAACTGGGCGAAGAACACCCGCAGCCCCGCGCCGGCCGCACGCAGCGCCAGCCCCAGTGCCGCCGTGGTCTTGCCCTTCCCTTCGCCGGTGTAGACATGCACGTAGCCTTTCTTCAGTCCGCGCTGCTTCGCCTGCTCCGTGAGAACCTGCATGATGCTCCTTTCATATCGCAACTGTCACGGGGTGGACGTAGATGCCAATGCAGGAAGAAGCGAAGGCGTGAGCGAGGATGGCTGGTATGTGTGCTTTGCCAGTTGTGCCCAAGCCCGACCTTCCCGCGAAGGCGATCTTGTCCAGACCGTTATCCAACGGGCCGTCGGCAGGTCTTCGGACTTGCGGGCAGATATAAGGTTCGGATCCTACTGGCCGTCGCTTCCCATCCCGGTTGCCCCGGGACAGTGCTCTGTGACGGCGGTCGTTCCCACTCACCGCTGCGGGGCAGTTCCGGCTTCGAACCGGATTCCCTCTTGCGATGCTCCTGTTAGGAGCAAACCAACAGCAAGCAGAGATGTATTCGCCTGGCGTTCCGCCGTCAAGTAAAAAAACAAGATATTGGGGTTTTGGGCCTGAGCGATCCCACATCTGGTTGCAGGCGGCGTGTTATGGCAGGCTCTTCTTGAAGTGGGTTACGGTTTGGTGGGCCAGGCGGGTTGGTTCGGGCAGGCGGTATTGGGTCGCGCAGGCCAGCGTGAGGCGGATGGCATCTTCGAGGCGGCATTGGTTGCCGACGGAGATGAACAGCGGTTTGACGTTGTGGCGGGTGCGGACGACGGCGCCGATGATCTCGTCGCCGTCGCGCAAGGGGCTGTGCGCGCCTTTTTCGATTCCGGGTGGCTCGAACGTGCCGATGAGACGGCTCTTGGCGCAGCCGATGGTTGGCTTATCGAGAAACAGGCCCAAATGGGCGGCCAGACCCAAACGACGCGGGTGGGCGATGCCCTGGCCGTCGATGAGGAACAAATCGGGCTCGCTCTTGAGGTTTCGGACCGCGGCCAGACACGCCGGAGCCTCGCGAAAGGACAACAGGCCTGGGATATACGGAAACACCAGCTTCGCCGAGGCGGTCGCGGTCTCCACGAGTTCGAAACAGGCCGCAGGCTGCAGGCCCGAGCCTGCAGGAATTCCTCCGGCCTCCCGCCTCCGGCCTCCGGTCTTTCCACGCGTTTGGCTTGCGGACGTGGTTCCGCGTGGGTTGGGAACCCGCCCTACAGTTTTCAGAACCACCGCTGCGGCCAGAACGCGCTTCCCGTCGGAGCTGAACGCGCAGTCCAGCCCTGCGATCAGGCGGGGCTGTTTCCGCAGCGCGGTGAATCGCACCTTCGGCGCAAGCTGCGTTTGCAACTGCCGCGCCTCGGCATACGACAAATCCCATGTGTGCAAATCAGGCATTGGTTCTCACGGGTCTTTCGATTTGCAAAGGAACGCAGACCGACGCGTTGCCGGTATTATTCCTTGCGGTTGGTCGATATCGCCAGGGCCAGCATCGCTGCGCCCAGGACGATGGAGCTGCACAGCAGATACATGCGGAAGGATTCCGGATGATCGCCGGCCCCGTTGCTTATCAGGCAGAGCAGCGACAATGCGATCGCCCCAATCGAAACCCATACGAGTGTCGTGATCAGTTTTCGTTCGTTCATCGGCGTCTCCCCTGCCAGGATCTCTATTCGTGCTGAAGTCTTGTGCGTCTTGCGTTTCAGTTGCGTTTCTTGAATTGCCAGTCGATTTCGTTGAGTCCCTGCTTCAGATCGGCCAATGGTCCGGGCAGCGGTTGCCGATACTTCGTGCCGTTGAGATCGGTGTCTACTGCGATGGGTCGGCTGTGGCGGTCCTCGGTGGTTTGGCCGACGGTCGGGAAGACGCCGACCAGCTCTGCATTGACTTTCGGGCCCTGCGTGCGGAAGGGGGCATCGTTTACGGAAAATGTGATTTTGGCTCCGAAAGGTCGATCCTGGACCGAAAGTCGCGCGAGAAAGGGTACTACAACACTGTTTTCGTCCCCAAAGGAACTCTTTTTCGCCCCTTCCAGGAAGACATTGTAGTCGGATGCGTAGCCGGATGCCGTTTTCACCGGACCCAGTCCCCGGCGGACGAAGATGTTGTTGAACCATCTGTCATCCCGGGCGGTGCCGGTCTTTCGTCCGACGACCTCCGTGGTATGCGGTTTATAATACTGGGAACGGCGTTTCGTGTCGGGGTGGTACTCGTATCCGCAGTCGACGAACAGATTGTGCGCGAATACCGTCGCCTCGGAATTGCTCCGGACGGATTGCCCGATGAGGACGTTGTTGTCGACGAGAGTCGGGCCGTGGTTCATTTCGAGAAACACCGTGGCCTCGTCGGTGTTGTAGATGATATTGCCGGTGATTCGCGTTCCCTGGTTTCCGTAGTCCATCCAGATTCCGAAGGCGCCCTGTATCTGGCGAAACACGCCACGAATCAGATTGCCTCTGATGACGGTGTCCACGCTGTTATGGAACTTGATCGCGGCGGTCTCCCAGCCGCCGAATTCTTTGCGGTAGTTGGTGTCTTCTATGAAGTTGCCGCAGATCATCGAGCGGGTGGCGCCCTTTTGACCGGCGATGCCGGCTTGTCCGCAGCGCCGAATGACGTTATTGCGAACGATGTGGTCGCCGAAGGCGTCGATGTCGTCGTAATCCACGCCCGGCGCGTGTCCCAGAATGATGCCGACGCAGCGGGCGTTGGTGATCGTGCAATTCTGGATGATCCAATGTTTGCCCATGCGCGGGCCGACGGCGCCCGTTTGCAGCTCCAATACCGGGGGCGCCCAATTCGCCGCCGCGTGCATGAAATGGAAGCCGTCAACCGTGATGTACTTCAAACCGGTGATCTCAGGCATGAAGAGGCTTTCGCGCACGTTGATCTCGGTCAGCTCCTCGTTGGGATTGGCTTGGCCGAAATTCGCGCGGATGGTCGTCGTCTCTCCATCGACCCGGCAGTGCCAGCTTCGCTTCGCTTTATCGACCTCTGCTGCGGTTTCCTTCTCGTAGAACGCCTCGTCGTTGAGGTAGACGTCGCCGCGATGATGCCACTGGCCGTAGTTGAGCCAGCCTCCCGAGACCTTCAATGCATACGGATTGTATGCGCCGAAGAACGAATTCGGCAGCTCGACTTTCCAGACGCCCCCCGTCTGACGCTTCCAGGAGCTGATGCGTTCGGAGCCTTTGACGAGCACTTCCTCGCCTGGTGCAGCCCGGTACGTGATACGCTGCTTCTCGCCCGTGCCGCCCCGAGCGGGTTTGACCCATTCGCGGTACGTTCCCGTGTGAACCGTGACGATATCTCCCGGCTGGGCCACGCGGGCCGCTTTGCCGATCGTCACGTACGGCGCACCCCGACTTCCGGAACCGGAGTCGCTTCCCGTCTTGGCGACGTGAATCTCGCGGGCGAGAAGTCCTTCAGCGCCGCAGGCAACTGCAATACAGAGTACCGTTCGAATGAGCCGTTTCATGCAAATCCCCTTTCTCGAAGCAGGTTGCCGACGGAGGCAGGCCCCAGCTTGTGGGGCCGGTTCTCGCCCGACGTCGACCGGACCTTTTCATTCGCACGGCCGGTTGCCCTCACTCGGGCAGCGTGGGCAAGGCGTCCAGCATGGCGACGTATCTGGCTTCGTCAAACGGCTTTTTCTCCTTCATGACGTAGTATATCTCGGCCACAGCGGCGCAACCCAGCATTTTCATTACGTCATCTTCGGCGTGCCCCTCTTTCAGCAGTCTTTCGTAGGTCTGCTTCATTTGCGGTGGATTATTCGCCTTTATTTGTCTGCGTACTACCTCGATGATCTGCTCGCCGAGGACGGGATTTGTTTCTTCCATAATTTTTCTCCTGGTTGGCGCATTGCTTCGGAGCTCCCGTGCTGTGCCGCAAGGGCCGGAAAGTCCTGGTTTGGGCCTCTTGGCGACGTATTCCGCCGTTGGCCAGCCTGGGGCGCGAAGTTCGGGAATCAAATCACTTTCATGCGTCAAATTCTTCGAAAACGTGCACTTCAAGGCCATTGTACAGTCCACCGGCAGTGCGTAAAGGATCAAAACAGGGTGTCGATCCGCGGCAGCGCCGGACCGGCTCGGACGACCGGGTACGCTGTGCGAGCCAGCCCATTCCTGTCCGAGGGGGATTTCCGATAAATCCGGCCATGAGGCGATTTACCTTTTGCCCGACTTGCGTTACACTAATCAGTTTGTGCCGACCGGAAAACGCAACGGCGCGCACCCGGAGGTGGGGATTCGGTACCCACGGGGATTAGAGTCGAAGCATTAGGTTCGCAGACCATATGGCCAAGAACACGGAAAAGGCAATTCAGATCACCGGTGCCTCCGAGCACAATCTCAAGAACATCAGCCTGAGCATCCCGCGCGACAAGATGGTCGTGATTACGGGCATCAGCGGCTCGGGCAAGAGTTCGCTGGCGTTCGATACGATTTACGCCGAGGGGCGGCGCAAGTACGTCGAGTCGCTCAGTGCGTACGCGCGGCAGTTCCTGGAACAGATGCAGAAACCGGCCGTCAGCGATATTTCGGGCCTGCCTCCCACGATCGCCATCGAACAGCGTAGCGCCAGCAGCAACCCGCGTTCGACGGTAGCGACGACGACGGAAATCTACGACTATTTCCGGCTGCTCTTTGCGCGGGTGGGCCAGCCGCATTGCTGGGTCTGTGGCCGCGAGATCACCAGCCAGCATTCCTCGCAGATCGTCGAATCGATCGTGACCCGGCCGGAAGGGACCAAGATACAGGTTTGCGCCCCGCTGGTGCGCGGCAAGAAGGGCGAGCATCGCGAGGTCTTCGCCGACATTCAGCGGGAGGGCTTCGTCCGCGTCCGCGTCGACGGCAGCATCTACGACATCCACAACGTCCCGCCCCTGAAGAAGAACCACAAGCACGACATCGCGGCCGTCGTGGACCGGCTGATCATCAAGCAGGGGGTGCGCATCAGGCTGGCCGACTCCGTGGAGACCGCCTTGAAGCTCGCCGACGGGGTCCTGCTCATGTTGATTCAAGAGCCCGGCGCCGACAAGAACAACGGAGGCAGCGGCGACTGGGAGCAGGCGATTTACAGCGAGAAATTCGCTTGTCCGGAGCATCCGGAGGCCAGTCTTGAGGAACTTTCGCCGCGGCTGTTTAGTTTCAACAGCCCCTACGGCGCCTGTAGAAGCTGCGACGGGCTGGGCACCATCCTCGAATTCGATCCGGACCTGATCGTGCCGGACAAGACCATTTCTCTCGAAAACGGGGCCATCGACGCCTGGCGCAAGGGCGGCAAGCGCATGAACATCTTCTACAATCGCCTCGTGAAGCGATTCTGTCGCAAGATCGGTCTCAGCAAGTCCAGCCCCTACGAAGAGATTCCCGAGGATCTCAAGCGGATCCTCATGTACGGAACCACGGAAGACGACGAGGACAAGTACGGGCTTTCATTTGAGGGGGTGATTCCGAACCTGGCGCGGCGATGGAAGAACACCACGAGCGACTACGTCAAGGCCCGCCTCCATGGGTACCTCTCCGAGCAGCCGTGCCAGAGTTGCGCCGGGGCTCGTCTGCGGCCGGAGGCCATCGCCGTGACCGTTGGAGGCAAGAACATCAGCGAATTGTCGCGCTTCAGTATTGGAAGGGCCCAACGGTTCTTTAGCCGATTGAAGCTGAACGAAGAGCAGAGTGTCATCGCCGCCCAGATTCTCAAGGAGATCAAGGCTCGCCTGCGATTCATGGTGGACGTCGGCCTGAGTTACCTGACGCTCGACCGCATGAGCAGCACGCTGGCGGGCGGAGAAGCCCAGCGGATTCGCCTGGCCACGCAGGTTGGCAGCGGCCTGGTCGGCGTCTGTTACGTGCTCGACGAGCCCACCATCGGCCTGCACAAGCGCGACAACGACCGCCTGCTGGGCATTTTGCAGAAGCTCAGTCATATCGGCAACACGGTGGTCGTCGTCGAGCACGATGAGGACATCATCTGCGCCGCCGATCATGTCGTCGATATCGGTCCGGCCGCCGGCGCCCGCGGAGGCAAGGTCGTCGCCCAGGGCACGCTCGAGGATATCAGGAACTGCGCCGCCTCGCTCACGGGAGAGTACCTCAGCGGCAAAAAGAGCATCGCTCTGCCCGCCAAGCGGCGCAAATACAACTTGCGCAAGTGCATCGAGGTCAAAGGGGCCGCCGAGAACAACCTCAAGGGAATCGACGTCAAATTCCCGTTAGGTGTCTTCGTCTGTGTCACCGGTGTCTCGGGTTCGGGCAAGAGCACGCTGGTCAACCAGATTCTGCTGCGGGCGCTGAAGCGGCGCCTCTACCAGTCCCGCGAGAGGCCCGGCAAGCACAAGAACGTTCTCGGCACCACGCAGATCGACAAGGTCATCGAGATCGACCAATCCCCCATCGGCAAGACCCCGCGGAGCAACCCGGCGACCTATACCGGGGCGTTCGACCAGATCCGCAAGCTCTTTTCGCTGACGCGGGAGGCCAAGATCCGCGGGTACAAGCCCGGACGGTTCAGCTTTAACGTCAAGGGCGGGCGCTGTGAGTCCTGCAAAGGCCAGGGCACCAAGAAGATCGAGATGCATTTTCTGCCGGACGTGTACGTGACGTGCCAGAGCTGCAAGGGCAGGCGGTACAACCCCGAGACGCTTCAAGTCACGTACAAGGGCAAAAATATCGCCGACGTGCTCGAGATGCGAATCGAGGCCGCCGTGGATTTCTTCGCCAACTTCCCGGCGATCGTGCGGATCTTGAAGACGCTCACCGACGTCGGAATGGGATACATGCAGCTCGGCCAGGCGTCCACGACCCTGTCCGGCGGCGAGGCCCAGCGGGTTAAACTCTCGGCCGAGCTGGGCAAGGCCGCCACGGGCCACACACTCTACCTGCTCGATGAGCCGACCACGGGGCTGCACTTTGCCGACATTCAGAACCTTCTGAACGTCCTGCACCGCCTCTGTGACATGGGCAATACCGTCGTGGTGATCGAACACAACCTTGATGTGATCAAGATGGCCGATTATATAATAGACCTCGGTCCGGAAGGGGGCGACGGCGGTGGAACCGTGGTCGTTGCGGGAAAGCCCGAGGATATCGTCAACAATGCCAAGAGCTATACAGGCAAGTTCCTGAAAGCCAAGTTGCAGGCGAAAGGACAGGGATAGAAGGAGGTACCCAAAATTTGCGCGACGCAGGCCAACACGCCGCCCCGGCAATGGGAGTTTCAACTCGGTAATATTGCAGACCTCGAGAATCTCGGCCGAAAGTTGGGTGTGTCGGTCGAAGCGCAGGAGGACGTGTCCATTCTGGCCGATCCGGTCGATTTGGGCGGACTGGTCATCCCGAATTCGCTGTCGGTTCACGCGATGGAGGGCTGTGACGGCGACGCCCAAGGCCGACCCAGCAGGCTCACGGTACGTCGGTACGAGCGTTTCGGCGCCGGCGGCGCCGGGCTGCTCTGGGCCGAGGCCATCGCCGTGGTCCCGGAGGCCAGGGCCAACCCGCGTCAGTTGTGGTTGCACGAGGGCAGCCAGGAGGCCTTTACCGCGATGGTGAAACGGGCACGCGAAAAGGCCGCCGAGGCCAACGGCCCGAATCACCGACCCGTCATGGTGGCGCAACTGACCCATTCGGGTCGCTACAGCAAGCCCAAAGGCGTTGCCCAGCCGATCATAGGCCAGCGCGATCCGTATCGCGATCCGCTGATCCCGCAGTGGCCGCCTCACCTCAAGGGCGTCAGCAAGATCCGCGACGACTCGGCCATTGCCAGCGATGATTATCTCGACAGCCTGGTCTCGGCGTACGTCAAAGCGGCCCGGATCGCCTTCGCGGTCGGCTTCGACGCCGTCGATATCAAATCCTGTCACGGATACTTGCTCAACGAGCTTCTCGCCTGCCACAAGCGCCCGGGCAAGTACGGCGGTTCGTTCGAGAATCGCACGCGTTTGATCCTGGACATCGTCGACCGCATCCACGAGGAGATCGGCGAGGCCGCCCGCGTCGTCACGCGCCTGGGGATTTACGACGCCATTCCGCATCCCTACGGCTGGGGCGTCGATCGAGACGACTACACCAAGGCCGATCTGACCGAGCCGAAGAAGCTGATCGGCCTGTTGCAGCAGCGAGGCGTCAATCTGATCGACATTACCGTGGCCAATCCTTATTACAACCCCCACGTCGGCCGTCCTTTCAACGAGCCGATCGTCGGAGCCTATCCTGAGCCCGAGCACCCGTTGACCGGCGTGGCCCGGCTGGTCGATCTGACCGGTGACGTGCAGAAGGCATTCCCGGACGTGGCTCTGGTCGGGACGGGCTATAGCTGGCTGCGGACTCTCATGGCCAACGTCGGCGCCGCCAACAAGGCCAAAGGGCGGGTGACTATCGTCGGTGGCGGGCGCATGGCGTTTGCGTATCCTGATTTTCCGCGGGACATTCTGCGGGACGGCCGGATGTATCCGGAGAAGGTTTGCGTCAGTTGCAGCGCCTGCGTGCAGATTATGCGCGACGGGGGGCGGACGGGGTGTGTCGTCCGGGACAACAAAGTCTACGGCCCGATTTTCCGGCACGGCCGTATGAGTGACAGGGACAACCTTCAGCGGCTCGCCGCCGCGTGCCGCAAGTGCCAGGAACCGACCTGCCGGCTCGGCTGTCCGGCCGGTATCGAAATCCCCAAATTCATTCACCTCTTCCTCGATGGCGAGGAGCGCCAGGCGTACGAGGTCCTGCGCCAGGCGAACGTCTTTCCCGAGGTGTGTGCGTGGCTTTGTCCCGTCGAGCAGCAGTGCCAGGGCCACTGTCTCGAGCGCTTCCTCGGCGACGGACCGTTGCCGATCGCGGATATTCAGCGCTATCTTGCCGAGCGCGCGAACAAAGAGGGGTGGTCCAGGCTGCGCATTCCGGAGAAAGGCACGGGTAAGCGTGTGGCCGTCATTGGCGCCGGTCCGGCCGGTCTGGCTTGTGCGGCGCGGCTTCTCGAAGCGGGACACACCGTCGCGATCTTCGACAAGAGCGAAGAGTTTGGAGGCATGGTCCAATCGGTGATCCCGCCGGAGCGCCAGAGCACCTCGCTTAAGAATGAGCTTACGGCGGTCTTTGCCGACGTGCCGCCCAATCGTATGACGCTTCATCTCGGCAAGGAACTCACGGCCGAGTTCAACCTGGACGCGATCATGACGCAGGGCTACGACGCCGCCTTCGTGGGGCTGGGCTTGCCCCAGGCCGCCGGCGTCACGGAGCAGCAACTGGCTGGTCTCTGGAACGCCATGGATTTCCTTTGTGCGGCCAAGCAGAACGGAAACCTCACGCTCGCCGGCCAATCGGTTGCCGTCATCGGTGGGGGCAATACCGCGATGGATGCCGCCGTCACGGCCGCGCGGGTGGGAGCGAAAGACGTGTACATAATCTACCGTCGGTCGTTCCGAGAGATGCCCGCCTGGAGCGCCGAACGCGACCGGGCCATGGACGAAGGCGTTCATTTCCTGACTCTCACGCTGCCGCTTCAATACCATGGCGCCGACGGAAAGCTCACGGGCATCCAGCTTTGCCCGACCCGACTCGGCGAGCCCGACGCCAGCGGCCGACGCCGGCCCGAGCCGTTGAAATCCAGTGCCTACGATCTGGAGATGGACGTTGTGGTGGAAGCCATCGGCCAGACCGCGCCGGCCGGGATCGACGCGCTGCTGCCCGGGGTGAAGATTGAGAATGGATTGATTGGCACGACGGAGGATTCCCTGGCAACGTCCCGGGCGGGCGTTTATGCCGGTGGGGACTTCGTTCGCGGGCCGGCAACCGTGGTGGCTGCCGTGGCCGACGGGATGAAGGCCGCCGGGGAAATCGATCAGTTTCTACTGCCATAAGTCAGAGGACATCTGCATATGTGTGACAAACCCGTCGCTATCGTGACCGGCGCCAGTCGGGGCATCGGCCGGGGCATCGCCCTGGAGCTTGCCTCGCTGGGCTACGACCTGGTGATCAACCGAGCCCAAAACGAGGAGCCGGCCGTGTTGAAAGAGGCCCAGAGGTTGGACGCCGCCTGCGTCTTCGCACCGGGCAATATCAGCGAGGCCGAGGTGCGGAGGCAGATCGTCGAGGCGGCCCGCTCGGCGTTCGGTCGCTGTGACATGCTCGTCAATAACGCCGGCGCCGCTCCCTCCCAACGGCTCGATATCCTCGAGGCGACCGAGGAGAGTTTCGACCGAGTGCTCGGCATCAACCTCAAGGGACCTTATTTCCTCACGCAACTCGTCGCCAACTGGATGATCGAGCAGAGGAAGCAGGACCCGGAGAGGCCGCTGCGGATCGTCAACACCGGTTCGATCTCTTCCTACACCAGCTCGCCCGCGCGCGGCGAGTATTGCGTCAGCAAGGCGGGAGTTGCCATGATGACCAGGCTCTATGCCGACCGCCTGGGCCAATACAATATCGGCGTGTTTGAGGTTAGCCCGGGCATTATTGCCACCGACATGACCAGTGCGGTCAAGGATAAGTACGACAAGCTCATCGCCGACGGGCTCACTCCGATCAAACGCTGGGGGACGCCCGAAGACGTTGCCAACGCCGTCGGCGCCATCGCCGAGGGCCGGCTCGATTTTGCTACGGGAACCGTCATCAACGTCGACGGTGGTTTTCATCTTCACAGACTTTGAGGTTCGCCTATGGACGTCAAAACTGCCATCACTGCGCTTCTGCGCGACGGCTTCATCCTCGTTTTCAACCAGGACAAGCTCGATATCGTCAAGACGGCTGCGGCTCTGATCGAGGCCGGCATCAACAACATGGAAGTCACGTGCCGGATCAGTCAGCCGCTGGAGAAGCTGGCCCGCCTCCGCAAAGAGTTGCCCGATTTCGTGGCGGGCTCCGCCAGCCTGATCGATTCGCCCGGCATGCTCGAGCTCTACAACGGCGCGCACCCGGACGATCCGCTGCCCACGTTGGAGCAGGTCGTCGATGCCGGCGCGTGCTATCTGGTCTCGGCGATCAACTTCAGCGAGGCCGGCTTCCGCAAATTCGCCGGGAAGGTGGCGATGATACCGGGCTGCGGCAGCGCGACCGAGGTGGTCACGCAATTCGCCCACGGAGCAAACCTGTGCAAGATTTTTCCCGCCAAACAGCTTGGCGGCCCGGCGTTTGTCAAGGCCATCGACCCGGCGCTGCATAAGTCCATCAGCCTGGTCCCGACGGGCGGTACGAACGCGGCCAACATCCCCGATTACATCGCTGCCGGTGTGCTCGTCCTGGGCGGCTCGTTCAGCCTGATCGAGAAGGCCACGATGCAGAAGATCATCGACGAGCAGGATTACAAACTGCTGGCCCGGGAGTTGGCCGCGATCAAGCAGCTCATCGACCGCCAGCGCAGCGAAAAGTATCCCGAACTGGATTTTTCCGACGCGTCTCTGGAACAAATAAGCACGACCACCGGACGAGTTTTCAACATCACTTGAAACATTGCAGTAGAAGGGGAGCCATGATAAAGGACCGTTCGATTCAGCCTTTTTGTAATGCGCGAGTGGGATTGTTTCTGGCAATTATCAGCATTCTCTTTTGTGCATGCACCAGCGCGCGAGCCGCGTCAGACAGTGAAGATTCCCGATTGACTCTCAACGTCAAAGACACGGGATATCGCGGCATCTGGTACATGAACCAGCCGCTCAAGAACGAGTATCGTTACAAGTACAGCGGCGGGCTCGGAACGTACTGCGCCAAGCACAGGCCGTTTGCGGTGTACTGCAAGAAGGTCAACAAGACCTTCTTCTGCTACGGCGGGACGATCAAAGGCTCCGTCCTTGACGAGGAGGGCGCGCGGAACAGCCTGCTGCACATGGTGTCCTACTACGACCACGTCACAGGCATGGTCCCGCGACCGACCATTCTGCTCGACAAAAAGACCACGGACGCGCACGACAATCCCGTCATCTCGATGGACGACAAGGGGTACATCTGGATTCTCTCCACCTCGCACGGTACGTCGCGGCCCTCGTACATTCACCGCAGCAAGAGGCCCTGCGACGTGGATGAATTCGAACGAATCAAGCCCACGAAGATGGAGAAGGGCCAGCCGGTCCCGATGACGAACTTTTCGTACATGCAGCCGTGGTTCGTTCCGGGTCGCGGTTTCATCGCCTTCTTCACGCGCTACAACTATCCGGTCGCGCGGACGCCCTGTGCCATGACCAGCACCGACGGGATCCACTGGTCGCAGTGGCAGCGCCTGGCCGCCATCGACGTGGGCCATTACCAGACCAGTATCGCCAACGAACGGAAGGCTGGGACGGTTCTCAACTATCATCCCAAGGGCAAAGGTCTCAACTGGCGCACGAACCTGTATTACCTCGAAACGACCGATTTCGGCAAATCGTGGCACGCCGCCGACGGGCGGAACCTGGACCTGCCGCTGACCGAGCCGCACAACGCCGCTCTCGTGCACGACTGCGAGAAAGAGGGGCTGCTCGCCTATCTCAAGGACATTCGCTTCGATCGGCACGGCCTTCCCGTGATCCTCTACATCACCAGCAAAGGCTTCGAGTCGGGTCCGAAGAACGATCCGCGCACGTGGATGACCGCGCGGTGGACGGGCGAGAAGTGGGAGATTCGCCCCGTGACGACCTCCGACAACAACTACGACATGGGCTCGCTCTATATCGACGAAGACGGGACCTGGCGGATCGTCGGTCCCACCCAGACCGGGCCGCAGCCTTACAATCCCGGCGGCGAAGTGGCCATGTGGACCAGTCGCGACCAGGGTGCGACCTGGCGCAAGGTCAAGCAACTGACGCACGACAGCGCGTTCAACCACACGTACGCCCGACATCCGGTGAATGCCCACGACGAGTTTTACGCCCTCTGGGCCGACGGGCACGGGCGCCAGCCGTCGGAATCTTCGATCTACTTCTGTAACAAGGCCGGCGACGTGTATCGTCTGCCGCGCGAAATGGCTGGAGATTTCGCCAGGCCCGAACCTGTAGAGTAGACGGTCCTTTGTGACACGGAAGAAGGGACGGCGAACTGTGGAGACACGAGAGATAGCCGGTCAGCGGGTGGCGTTCCATCGCTACAACACCGTCATTGTCGGCGCGGGCGCTGCGGGCATGAACTGCGCGGTGCATCTTTACGAGTTCATGCGCCACAAGGGCGTTGAGGACGCTCGAAACCGCATCGCCATCGTCACGGGCGGTCTGAAGCTCGGCACATCGCGCATGAGCGGATCGGACAAGCAGACCTACTACAAGGTCGGGACGAGCCCGGACGTGCCCGACTGCGCCGAAGCGTTCGCTCGGACGCTTACCGCCGGCGGGTGTTGTCATGGCGATCTGGCCCTGGTCGAGGGGATCACATCGTTGCGCGAATTCTATCATCTGGTGCAGGCGGGCGTTCCGTTTCCCACCGATGCCACGGGCGCTTTCATCGGCTACAAGACCGATCACGATCCGGCCGAGAGGGCTACCAGCGCCGGGCCGAAAACCAGCAAGTTCATGAGCCAGTGCCTCCAACAGCAGGTCGAGCACTATGGCGTCGAGATTTTCGACCAGCACGAGGTGGCGCGCCTGCTTACGGTGGAGTCCGGCGGCTCCAGGCGAATCGCGGGCGTGATGACGCTCGACAAGCGTGCGATGGCCGCATCAGACTACAGTATCCACGTCTTTCTCGCCAGCAACGTTGTGCTCGCAGCGGGCGGCCCGGGAGAACTCTACAAGACCAGCGTCTATCCGAGGGGGCAACTCGGCATCCATGGGCTTGCCTTTAAGGCGGGCCTGGCCGCCGAGAATGTCACCGAGTCGCAGTTCGGATTGGCCAGCACGAAATTCCGCTGGAATGTTTCCGGAACGTACATGCAGGCGGTGCCGCGTATCTTCAGCACGGACGCCGAAGGCGGGGAGCAGCGCGAGTTTCTCTGCGATTTCTTCCCGTCCATGAAGACGATGGCCACCGACATCTTCCTCAAGGGTTACCAGTGGCCTTTCGATCCGCAGAAAATCGAGAACTTCCAGTCGTCCCTGATTGACGTCCTGGTCTTCAACGAGACGCAGAAGGGTCGTCGGGTCTTCATGGATTTTCAGAAGAACCCTATCGGCTCGGCCTCGATGGAGCCGTTCGCCGTCCAGAACCTCGAAGCGGAAGCGCGCGAGTATCTCACCAGGGCCGGCGCCCTCCAGGCGACGCCCATCGAGCGTCTGGCGCAGATGAATCCGCTCGCTATCGAGATTTACCGGGAAAACGGTATCGATCTGTACGCCGAGCCGCTGGAGATTGCGGTCTGTGCCCAGCACAACAACGGGGGCTTCGCGGTGAACCAGTGGTGGGAGTCCAGCATCGCGCATACGTTCGCGATCGGCGAGATGGCCGGCACCCACGGGGTCAAACGACCCGGCGGCTCGGCCCTCAACGCCGGACAGGTCGGCGGTCTGCGCGCCGCCGAGTTCATCGTCAATGCATGCGGCTGTGACATGGCCGATTATGCCGACGCCGAAGAGCAAGTTGATCGGCAGATTGAGGAGCTTGTTGCTACGCTTGCCCGGTGGGGCGAATCCTCGGGCCGCGCGCCCCGGGATGCGGTCGAGGAGATTCAGAATCGCATGACCGCTTCAGCGGGACACGTCAGGGAGACTGAGGATGCGCGGACAAGCCTGCACGATGCGGTTCAGCTTTGTCGGCGTATTCGGAACCAGGGCCTGGCTGCGAAGGATTCGCGTACGCTTGTGGCCGCGATACAGGCCGAGCATCTGGCCCTGACGAGTGCAGCGTATCTCAAGGCGGTTGTTGAGCTGCTCGCCGCCGGCGCCGGCTCGCGCGGTTCGTATCTTGTGCTTAGCGCTGCCGGCACCACGATTCATCCGGACGTTCTCGATAAGCGCACCGGCGCACCGCTGACGTTCAAGCCGGAGAATGAGAGTCTGCGAGACTCGATCCTCCGCATCGAATACGACGAGGAGGCCGCCGATCTGTTCACCTGCACGACGGTTGCCCCGCGCCCGGTTCCGAGTGACAGAAAGGCCTTCGAGCCGGCCTGGCAGGACTATCGAGAGGGCAAGATCTATCACGTGTGACATGAAGGAGGCACCATGGCCATCATAGACGTTAAGCCCGCATCCGAGTGCCGGTACGATATCCTGTCGTTAGGCGAGATCATGATTCGCCTGGACCCCGGGCCCGAACGCATTCATACGACTCGTCACTTCCGGATCTGGGAAGGAGGGGGCGAGTACAACGTGGCGCGCGGTTTGAAACGTTGCTTCGGCAAGCGCGCCGCGGTGGTGACGGCCATTGTCGATAATCCCGTCGGGCGGCTGCTGGAAGACTTGATGTTGCAGGGCGGAGTCAGTCTGGAATACGTCAAGTGGGTGCCCTTCGACGGAATCGGCCGGAAGACGCGGATGGGTCTGAACTTCACCGAGCGCGGTTTCGGTGTGCGAGCGGCCGTCGGCTGCTCCGACCGGGCCAACAGCGCCGCTTCGCAGTTGCAGAAGGGGGATATCGACTGGGACCGGATCTTCGGACAGGATGGTGTCCGCTGGTTCCACACGGGCGGTATTTTCGCCGGCCTGTCGGAGACCACGCCGGAGGTCATCGTCGAGGCGGTCGCCACCGCCAAGAGACATGGGACCACGGTCTCGTACGATCTGAACTATCGCAATTCTCTGTGGAGGGACATCGGTGGCCAGGAGAAGGCCCGTGAAGTGAATCGCGCGATCGCCCCCCACGTGGACGTGATGCTGGGCAACGAGGAGGATTTCACGGCTGCCCTGGGTTTCGAGGTCAAGGGGTTGGACAAGGGCTACTCCAAGCTCGATCCGACGAATTTCAAGAAGATGATCGAGGCCGCGGTCAAGGAGTTCCCGAACTTCAAGGTCGTGGCGACCACCTTGCGCAATGCCAGGACCGCTTCGTCGAATGATTGGGGGGCCGTGATCTACGCTGGGGGGCAGTTCCACGATGCGGTTTTGCGTGAGAATCTCGATATTTACGACCGCGTCGGCGGAGGCGACAGCTTCGCCTCGGGCCTGATCTACGGCCTGATGGAAGGCAAGAGCGCCCAGGAAGCAGTCAACTACGGCGCCGCCCACGGGGCACTGGCCATGACGACACCGGGCGATACCACCACGGCCTCGCTGGCGGAGGTCGAAAAGGTCATGAAAGGCGGCGGCGCCCGGGTAGACCGATAAGCTCTCGGATGGCGCCGGCGCGAAAGGCAAAACGCATGATTGCACAGACAGTGAAATGGATCGGTGGAACCGACGGTGTGCTGGAGTTGATCGACCAGCAACGATTGCCGGTGGAGTTGGTCAAGCTGCAGGTTCGTGATGTCGAACAGCTTCACGAGGCGATTCGCACGTTGGCCGTTCGCGGCGCGCCGGCGATCGGTGTTGCGGCCGCCTATGGGCCCGTCATCGCTCTGCAGAAGCTCGACGCGGGCGGGGACTTGTCTGCCTCCGTGGACAGCGCATTGCAGGCGTGCGATTTCCTGGCCTCGTCTCGCCCGACCGCCGTCAATCTGTTCTGGGCCCTCGACCGCATGCGGGCCAGGGCAAGGGACGTGGCTTCCGATGCTAACGCCACCCTGCGAGGTCTGCATGAGGCGTTGTTGGCTGAAGCGAACGCCATCTACGAGGAAGATGTCGAGATGTGCCGGCGGATCGGTGCCAATGGTGAGAAGTTTATCGAAGACGGCGCCGGCATTCTGACGCACTGCAACGCCGGCGCGTTGGCGACCGCCGGACAGGGGACCGCCCTGTCGGTTCTGTTCGAAGCTCACGCCAAGGGCAAGCGGTTCACGGTCTATGCCGACGAGACGCGTCCGCTGCTCCAGGGCGCGCGCCTGACGGCGTGGGAGCTTCAGCAGGCCGGCATCGATGTGCGGGTGATCTGTGACAACATGGCGGGATGGCTGATGAAACAAGGCGAGATCAACGCGGTTATCACCGGCGCCGACCGCATCGCCGCCAACGGAGACACGGCCAACAAGATCGGTACCTACAGCCTGAGCGTCCTGGCGAAGCACCACGAAATCCCGTTCTACATCGCCGCCCCATCGAGCACGTTCGACCTGAGCATCGCCAGCGGAGCCGAGATCCCCATCGAGCAGCGCAGTAGCGAAGAGGTGACCCGGTTCGGTAGCCTGCAAACCGCGCCCGACGGCGTCGGCGTCTGCAACCCCGCTTTTGATGTGACCGAGGCCGGGACTATCTCAGCGATCATTACGGAAAAGGGGGCAATCGAAAGGCCCGGCGCGGAGAACATCCGAAACCTGCTGGGATAGCTGCCTCTCGGGGAAGGACGACTTCCTTATCTCGCGGGGATTCGGCGACTGTGAAACGCCCCATCCTCAGACGATAACCAGAGCAGCGTGCTTCGCTGACCGAGAGTTGCGTCGATTGAGTGCGAACCGGTTTGCTCGGTATCAAGCGACGGCGACGACTTCCTTGACCTCGGGCAGGCGTTGTCTGAGGATGCGCTCGATGCCCATTTTCATCGTCATGGCCGCTCCGGGACAACCCTGGCATGCTCCCTGCAGGCGGACTTTGACGGTTTTGTCCTCGTCGACGCCTACCAGTTGCACGTCTCCTCCGTGGCCCTGCAAAGCGGGCCGGACCGTTTCTATGACCTCTCTCACCTGCTCTTCGAAACTTTTCTCAGCGTTAGCTTCGCCGGGACTATTTTCATCTGACATCGGCAATCTCCACGAATCCGTTTGGGTTTATTATAGCGACCGTTGGGCCATAGGCCAAGTCTTTTCATCATTACCGCGATGGGCCTCGACGGTTCGTTCTTTTCGGCCTTTCTTCGGGCGTTGCCTCTCTGGCGAGTCGGGCGAAAAAACTTTCCGGCCTTGACGCGAGAGACGGTCCGGCCACCGCCGCATCTGCGGTGGCGGCCATGTGGGCTATGCGCCATTTTATTGGACAGAGCCGGAATCTCGGGACGGAAACCCGCCTGTCGAGACGCAGGACGTCTCAAAAAGTCCCTCGAATCGGCCAGAAAGGTTCAACTCTTCGCGGGTTTGAATCGATAATACTCTGAGCCGTATAAGGATTATTGTCAGGCCTGCATGGGGATGGCATCATGCAAATCAGATACGTTGTGTCCACGATGGTCTTCTGGTGGCGGGAGCACCCTCTCTCGTTCGAGCAGGAGTGCCAGTATCTCCAGTCGCTGGGGTTCGGCATCGAACTGTGGCCCAGCATTCGGGGGCAGAACGAGTGTCGTTACCAGCGGCGCAACTGGCCGCGGCTCCAGGCAGCCACGCAGGACATGCTGGTCTCCATGCGGTCCCGGACCGACAAGCCCACGCTGGAGCAGTGGGCCGAGCAGATCGAATGTGCCAGTCTGCTCGGCGGGAGCATCATCACCGAGTTGCAGAGCCTGGAGATCGCCCCCAACGCGGCGCTCAACGGTACCCACTTGGCGGGCGAGGTCGTCAAGATGGCCGAGGACAACAACGTGCAGCTCTGCCTGGAAACCGGTCCGCTGCCGACCATGCTCAGTGTGGGAGAGCGTTTCGATTCCATCCGGTACTGCCTGGACACGGGATATGCGAACATCGATCCGAAGTACTCCTTCGAGCGCTACGTGGACGAGCTGGCTCCGCGCGTCGCGCATCTGCATTTGACGGACAACTACGGCCAAACGGACGATCACGAGCCACCGGGCTTGCACGGGGGAATCCCGCGTGAGAACTGGAACTACTTGCTCAGCGCCTTGCAAAAGCACGACAGTGACGTGGTGGGGGCCTTCGAGATGTGTCCTTGCATGCCGGGAGTGATGATTCGTCAAGCCAGCGAGTTCGTTTTCGACGTCCTCAAGTGGCCGAATCGTCCCCAAAAGCAGCCCGGTTCCGCCGAGATGAGCTATAACCCCACCTGATCGGCATCACAACCCCGAAAGAGCTGCCTCTTCCACAGCGGGGCAGACAACGATAGCGCAAGGCCAAGTGTGGTGAACCTTGGCCTTTCAAAATGCGCGTACTCCGCTGCCCGCCCTCATGCTTGTGCCTGTCCATTTCGGCCTGCGAAAACTGTTGACACAGGTAAGGCCGTCTTTAAGATACAGATGAGGACAACTTGTGATCCTCGCGTTTTTATGTTTTGCATGGGAGGTTTATCCGATGAGAGTCGCGTGTTTGAGTGTGTTGACGGTCTCGCTGTGTGTTGCCGGATGCGCGTCGAGCGAAGGGGAGAGTTATGCTTTGGCCGGCTATGATTTCGGCCGACTCGACAAGGTGGCCATTGTCGAAGTTACGGGGCGCGTGTACGGGGACGCTGTGAAGAACCAGATCAGCAATATGTACATGATGGAGCTGATGAAACGAGGCTACGGCGTTGTCGAACGCACGGAGGTGCAGGCGGTTCTGAAGGAGCAGGAGTTTCAGGCCTCGGACATCACCAGCGATCAGGGTGCGGCCCGGGCGGGGGAGGTCCTGAACGTTCCGGCCGTGATGTTGGTGAGCATACCCAAGTATAAAGAGAAGATGGAGATGTCGGCCAAGATGGTCGAGGTTGAGACCGGGACCGTTCTGTGGATCGGCAACGGTTCGGGCAGCACGGGCAAGACCCTCTCGACCATTGTGGGCGCCGCTGCCGGTGCCGCGATTGGCGCTGCAGTAGCAGGCGGCGATTCGAGCGACCGGGTCGTTGGTGGGGTCATCGGCGGTGTGGCCGGCGGCGTGGCCGGCAACGTCCTGGCTCCTGACCAGGTCAAGCAGGTTAGAAAGGTCGTCGCCGATACGTGTGAAGATTTGCCGTATCGAGTGCCCAGGGCAAGCAAATAGCCGCTGCGCGTCCGAGCGTAGCGAGAGATCGTTTCAGGGGCCGGGAGTCATGCAGGACTCGCGGTCCCTTTTTCCTTTTCGGAGCCGGTCTGTGGTTCCGTCGCGTGACGCCTTTTCGTACGTGAGGCGGCGTCAGATGAACAGCGAAGCGCGGTCGTCTTCTATGCGCCGGGCCAGTTGGGCCGAGGTTCGTTGTTCGCCCGGGCGAAACGACAGGGGCTCGGCGAATTGCATGACGACGCGGCGCAGGGCGGAGTTGACGCCGTCTACGTGACAGACCTGTCCCGAACGGATGAAGTCCACCATATCGAACGAATCGTCCGGGCCGTAACGCGGAACGCTGAAGCGGGCGGTGACCTGCTGGCCGGGATATGGGCACCGCTCGTCGGCGTAACAGGTAAAGGCGGCCGCCGTGCTCGATAGGTTTGCCATCTGTCCCTGGGACAATTCTCCCTCGAAGTTCTCGGCGAACCAGACGGGCCAGTGGTAATGCAGGGATTGCTCGGCCCTTGGCTGGTGTGTTGCGTTCATTTCTGTTGCCCCTCTACAACCGGATGCAAATGTTTGTCATGTCATCAATGGGATCGGCTGCGTGCGAGTCCGACTTAACGGGGAAATACCGAGAAAATGGCGTTCTCCCTGGTTGCTATGCGGATTCTGCGGGTTTCGAGATTACTATCGAGGGGGACGGGATATGCGATTTTTGGCGTACCTGTTGCGGCCGGACGCGACCTTCCTATAATCCCTCTCGCGCGTTTCGCACAAGATCGGCGAACATGCGCCCGCGCTGCTGGAAGTTGTCAAACATGTCGTAACTCGCGCAAGCGGGACTGAGCAGGACGACGTCGCCGGGATCGGCGAGCCTGCCGGCGATATCCACCGCCTGAGCCAGCGACGAGGCACGCTCGATGGGCAGTTGGGAAGGGTCCGGCAGGGCGGCTCGAATCGCGCTGGCAATCTTGTCGGCCGTTTGGCCCATGAGGACGGCGGCCTTGGCGCGCCGTGCGATCTTCTGGCCCAGTTCGTCGAAGGGCAGCTTCTTGTCGTATCCGCCGGCAATGATGATTTTCGGTTCGTCGAATGCTTCGAGCGCTACGATGGCGCTCTGAGGCGTCGTGGCGATGGAGTCGTTGTACCAGCGTACGCCGTTTTTGATGGTGACCAGCTCCAGGCGATGGGGCAGCGATTTGAAGTCGGGCAATGCCGCTGCGATGGCCCGATCCGCCACACCGAACTGCCTGGCGGTAGTGATCGCGCCGGCCAGGTTGGACAGGTTGGCCCGGCCCGGCAAGGGAAAGCCCTCTCGTATTTCGTCGCTGACTTCGTCGGCGGAATACTTCACGCAACGGCGTCCGCCCTGTTGCGCGTATTTGTCGTACCACCGCATGGCAATCGGGTCCTCGGCGTTGAAAATGGAGACGGGGCGAGCGTCCTCTCGGACCTGCTGAAAGCGAAAGATGTTCTCCTTGGCCGCACAGTACGCTTCGAAGGTCCCGTGGCGGTCCAGGTGGTTCGGGGTCAGGTTGGTCAGCAGCGCGACGTGGGGAGCCGCCTGGATTTGGGCCAACTGTTCGAGCTGAAAGCTCGACAGCTCCAGGACCACCACGTCTCGCGGGCCGATCTGATCGAGCGAGGCCAGCAGGGGGCGGTTGCCGATGTTTCCGCCGAGCCAGACGTTTTCGTAGGCGCCACGGTCGCCGGCCGGCTTGGCTTTCTCCAGGAGATGCGCCGTAAGCGCCGTGGTTGTGCTCTTGCCGTTGGCGCCGGTGATGCCGACCGTCTGTGCCGAGCACATCTGGAAGAACAACTCGATCTGAGATGTGATGAGCTTATCGTGTTTGCGTGCGATTTGGAGGAACTCGTTGTTGGGCGGCACGGCCGGATTGACCACAACGATGTCGGCCGTGGCGAAATCGTCCGGTTCGTGCCGGCCCAGGTGAAGCTCAACGTTCTCCAGCTCGCGCAACTGTTCGACCGAATCGCCAAGCCGCTCCTGCGCCGCCAGATCCGTAACGACCACCCGGGCACCGGCCTGGGAGGCAAACCGCGCCCCGTCCAGCCCTCCACCAAAGCGGCCCAGACCCATAATCAGAACTTTCTTGTCGGTAAGATTGCACCCGGTTTTCGCCATCTTCTCTAATGTCCCGTTGTACGCTCTCTGCTTCCAGAATTCGATAGACTGGAAGCTTCATTCAGTTTATCAAGTTTGCTGCGGATGTCGAAACCGTGGCCTTCGGCGCGCAAGACGCCGTTCTGATCGATGATCATCGTGTAGGGTATGCCCCGGTTGAATAGATAAGCGCCTCTCTTTCGATTCAATCGTCCGTGCTTCAGCGCCGTCCAGCCGGATTGATCCACCTCTTTCTTCCAAAGAGCCTCATCACTATCGACACTCAGCGCGACAAAGACAACGTCCTGTTCACTCGAAAACTCATGTGCCAAGGCGTTGAATCCCGGTAATGCCCTGATACAGGGATTGCACGAGGTCGCCCAGACGTCCAGCACCACTACTTTGCCCTTCAGATCGGAGAGTTTGCCGGTCGATCCTTTTCGCCAATCGACAAAGATCTCCTCGACAGGTTCGCCGATGACAATGGGCAGCTTTTTCAAGCCGAGTACGATATCCACCGTGACGGAGGCGTTTTCGGTGAGGGATTGTTTGCCCAGGTTGATGCTGGTGTTTTCATGGGACACATACACCGGTTGATGCGGGCAAATCCCAACGAATCCGAATCTTCCTTGGGAATCCGTCGTTGCGGGTGGATAATAGAGATTCAGATCGAATCCATGCGGTCCCAGGGGACAGACATGAACGGTCTTCTTCGCCAGGGGTTGTTTGTCGGGACCGTACAGCTTGCCTCGAATGGTGACATCGCCGTCTTCCACTGTGGAGTCGATTTTTGGATAAACCGGCTCGAACCGATTGGCTATACCGGCCTTGATCTCGATAACCCGGTTTTCGTATAAAACCGGGGTGTGTGGGTTCAAATGCTTGGTTGTATCAGATGTGCGGGCGGAGATTTGATATGTCCCGGAGGCTATCCCAGTAATCTTGAGAATGCCAGGTTTGCGTATTGCCTGTCGCCCTCCCCAGGAAAGGAATGTCCGTTTGCTATCCGAGATAATCTCTCGCAATAGGAGCACTTCGACCGGAGTGGCTTTCACGCCCCTGGGCGGCGTTCTGACGTCGTATTCAAACGTCGCCGGCATGCCGGGCGAAAAGGTTGCCGCAAGACCCTCTTGCGCTACAAATGGCTCGGAGCAATAGCCATACATCTTACTGTGTTTGGCGAACCAGCCTTTCTTCGCGATCCAACCGATGACATAGCTTCGCCCGTCCTCCAGCATACACGTCCAGGTATCCTTAGCGGTCTGCGTCAAAGCGATCTGCGCTTTGTTCTTCTCAACCAGAACGGCAAACGTATTATCAGCCGAGGCTACTCTTGGCTGCCCCGCCACCGTTTTGCCTTCCAGCTTCAGCGCCACCTCCACCAAAAGTCCGGGCTTTGAGACTTTGTCGGCATGAGCACCAGCGGTAAACAACAACGCCACAACAACGAATATATATGACAACGCTTGACAGTTCATTCGACCATTCTTCGTTGACTTGCATATTTTTATTGAGCTTTTCTACCGGTATAGATGGATGCCACGCCCCACGTCAGGGGTGTAGCCGCAACCTCAATAAAGCCGGCCTGCTTCATGAGCCTGCACAATTCTCTGGGCCGGTGGAAACCCTCGATGGAGGTACTGAGATAGCGATACGCCTGTTCGTTGCCTGAGATCAGCCGGCCGATCAACGGTACGCCCCACCGTAAGTAGGCCAAATAGCCGGCCCTGACGAATGCCGACTTGGGCCACGAGAATTCCAGAATCAGGGCGGCCCCACCCGGTCGCAGGATCCGGCGCATCTCCTGGAGGGTGCGCGGAACGTCGGGCGTGTTGCGGATGCCAAACGCCATAGTCGCCGCATGGAAGGTGTTCTCTGGAAATGACGTTGCCGAGACATCCTCGCACAAAAGGCGGGTCCGCGCCGTGAGCCCTCGCTGACGCAGCTTTTTGCGGCAGACCTCCAGCATTTTTGGCGAGAGGTCGAGACCGACCGCCTCGGTGGTGTTGGGTCGGTCTCGCAGCATCGCGATCAGCAAATCCCCGGTGCCCGTGGCCAAGTCGACGACTTTGAGGCTACGCTCGGCTTCGAGGCGCCCGACGACCCGGCGGCGCCAGGCAATGTCGCGTCCCAGAGACAGCAGGTGGTTGAGCAGGTCGTACCGGGTTGCGATGCGGTCGAATATCTCGCCGATGTTGCACCCGGGTATCTTCGGCGCCGTGGAAACTCCCTGTGGCATTGGTGCGTCCCCATGATGCGCGAAGTCGGGTCAGAGCTTGGTCTGCATCGCGGTGGCCAGGTCGATTTTGGCATCGATCACCGCCTGTTCGATGCACTTTTTCCAATCGTCGCCGAATTGGTCCTTGTACTTGGGCTTTTCGTAGGCGTAGATAATGGAGCGCGAGGCGTTGATCAGGGCGCCGGTTCCGTCGGCCTTGCAGAAGCGCACGCAGTCGGCTGCCGAGGCGCCCTGCGATCCATAGCCGGGCACGAGGAACAAGATTTTGTCATATTTTGTGCGGAGTGCCGCGGTTACCTCGGGTGCGGTACCGCCGACGACCATGCCGATATTGCTGTACCCCTTCTCGCCCACGCGTTCGGGTGTGGCGGCAATTTCGCCGACGATCTCGGCCATTTTCTCGTACACACGTTGGCCTTGGGCGTCCTGGACATCCTGGATGGCGGCTGCCGAGGGATTGCTGGTCCGCACGAGGACGAACACGCCCTTGCCCTGGGTTTCGGCCATTTTGGCGAACGGCTCGATGCCGTCGAGACCGGTATATCCGTTGATGGTGATGGCGTCGGGGGCCAGCGTGTCCTCCAGGCCGGCCAGCTCGGGATTCTGCAGATGGGCCTCGGCATACATCTCGGCCGTGTGTCCGATGTCGCCGCGCTTGACGTCGCCGACGATCTCCAGACCCAGCTCATTGGCTTCGCTGATCAGGGCGTAGTAGGATTCCAGCCCTTCCGAGAGATATTTCTCGAAAAAGGCAATGTTGATCTTCACGGCCGGCACCATCGGAGCCACGATGCGCATGGTCTGCGTGCAAAAGTCAAAAATGGCATCCACGGCCGCCGCAGCGTCAAACTCATCGTTCATGTGACGATGCGTCGTAATCGCCGGCGGCAGACGGTGGTACACGGGATCCAGACCAACGATCAGTGACGTCTTCTTCGATTGAACGGCGCTACACAATCTATCGGCAAAATGGCTGGACATAACCTGATTCACCTTTCCTTCAAAATTTTCCCGACATGGCGATGGGGCAAGGCTCTGACACCACAGCTTTCCTTTCTTCCCAGGAAAACTCTCCCCGTGCTCCATGCCCGGCAACAAAACTCTTTTGGCTAAACGTTCGGACCACTATAATCACACACCAAGTGTCGAGCAAGACAGAAATCGGACCAGAGGTGGGATTTGGAAAAAGGAAAAAAGAAGTCCAGACGCAGAAAGCTGCTTTACTGGCTGCTCATTGACATCGTCGTAGCCGCGGTGGTCATTGGCTTGCTGTTGCACAAGCCGGCCCGGTACAACCCCATTGCCTTGGCCGTTGGCACGGGCAACGACCGGGTGCATCCGTACATTTCGCACGATGTCGGACCACAATTCTACAACGGAGCCCAGAGCCAGCGCCCTTTCGATATGGTCGTGCTGGACAAGGGCTTGAATGAGGTCATTTCCGAGGCGGGATGGGCCCAGCAGTCCGAGGGGATCAATCTGTCGCAGCCCGAGGTTTTGTTCGTCCCCGGACGGATCGTTTTGATGGGCACCGCCGATGTCGAACGGGCAGATTTCGTCGTCACCATTGAGCTGGAGCCCGTGCTGGAGGACCAGGGCCTGCTCAACCTCCGCGTCGCCAAGGTCAAGATTGGGGCGATGAACATCACGCCGCTGGCGAAGATGGTGGCCAAGAGGATGTACCAGCAGCGTCTGGAAACCGAACCAGTCGATACGAAAGACCTGCGGGCGCAGATCGCCGCGTCTCTCTTGAACGAGGAGCCCTTTGACCCCGTTTTCAAGGCCGAGGACAAATGGGTTCGGGTGACCAGTTTCGAGATCACCTCCGGCAAGCTCATCGCCCATTTCGAACCGGCCAAATAGCCCCTGGCATTCACAGCCACGTTGGTCGCTGGAGCGCGCAATCCGGCAGGGCAGAAAGAAAAAGAGCCCGGAGAGACAGCCCCGGGCTCGGTTTTGACACGTAGGACAACGGGCTCAAGCGCCGCTGGCGGTCGCTTTCTTGCCCTCTCGAGCATAGTGCACGACCACGACGAGCACTATGAAGACCACCAGTAGGATGATTCCCATCCATCGAATCTTGGACCAGAGGCTCCAGACGCTCCCGAATGCAGCAGCACCGGCAGCCAGCGCCATGAGGACGTTCCAGAGCACGCGGCGACCGCCCGTCGGCGCGTACTCGCCGAGATAGGTCTTCTGGTTCATCAGGAAGAAGAACGCGAAGTATGCAATCGGCAGCAAGACCATGGCGAAGACCGAGGTCGGCACGGCCAGATAGGGCGCGGCATCTTTCCAGAAGAACGGGCCGAGCGCCCCGACGCAGACCATGAGGCTGCCGATGCGTTGCGGCCAGCCCCGCGCCGGCAGGTTCAGCAGTTCGCAGAAGCACAACCCGTTGATCGTCATCAGCATCGTGGCCGCACTGAGGGCCATGCCGATGACGCCCAGGCCGAAGACGTACTGCGACCACTTGGCCCCAATGAGCGGTTCGAGCGTGCCGGCCAGATTGAAGGCGTCGCGCTTGACCAACATGGCTCCCATGGTCTTGTCGGCATGGGACATGATACTCTGGAATCGCTCCGTCCTCTTTTTCACTCTTTCAGGATCGGTCTCTGGCAAAGCATCCACTGCTCCCAGCAAGCGCTTGTACTCGGCGTCGTCCACTTCGGTCTTCAGACGCTTTTCCATCAACTTGTTCCAGGGCTTGATCAGGTTTGTCGCCGGTGTCTCCGTGATTGCCCCGCCCTCCTCGGCAGCAACGAACCCCACTGCGGGTTGGGCGTGGAACTGGCTGCTGGCGGCAATGACCACGCAGCCGGTGGCCAGGATGAACGGAATGAACAGGCCCGTCGACAGATCGAAGATGGCCAGGCCGCGGAAATCCTTGTCCCAGCCCTTGCGGAGCATGGAGTAGGGTAGCAGGAAGGTCATGTTGATGCCGACGGCGGTGGCCGCGGCACTGATCATCACGTCTCGCTGTTGGCCCACAATCATGTTCGTCCAGAACGGTTGGAACTGCTCGGCCACCTTCTGGATATGAGGCATGATCTTGTCCGTTGGTCGCAGGAACAGCCGCAGGTCCGGAATCAGACCGCTTCCGATTTCGCCCCAATTGATCCGGCCGTCCAGGCTCAGTTTGACCACTACGCCGATAAAACAAAGCACGATGAGGCTGACGATGGACTTGATCATGATCTCGAAGATTTTGACGCCTTTGCCCCCGGCACTGTAGGTCAGGGTGGCGGTAAGTGCAAAGGTGAGGAAAATCAGGCCGGCGATCATCTTGCCGGGGATGTCCCCCATCACACCCGGTCCGATGAGTCCGGGCAGAAGGTTCTGGCGTATGGCCGCGGTGCCCAGGGCGAACTGCGGCAGCGACCAGACGAGGTTGGCCATCATCGAGGCCAGCAGCCAGCCCCAGCCGAGGACCGGGCTGACGTGCTCGTTGATCCCACGCAGCGGACGCTCTCCCGTGGACAGGGTGACGTAGGCGATGGCGCTGAGCATGATGATCCCGAGGATCATCGCCAACGGCTGGAGCCACATGAAACTGAAGCCTACCAGCACGCCGAGATACAGGCTCGATGACAGAGAGCCGCCGCCCAGCGTGATGCCGCTCTGGAGCCAGCCCGGGCCCGAGAGCTTCAGGAAGGCCTTCGCCAGTGCCCCCCGGCCTTTGGCCTTGGCGTCCAGGATCATCTGCCGGTCCTTCTCGATCCGGGGGTTCATGTGCATGACTTGCTTGTTCGGCGACGCAGAGCCTTGCTCGCTTGCGTTTGATGCCATCGGGCGCCTCCTGTTTCAGGAATATCAGCCTACGGTTCGAGACGAGAGGAGATATCTCATCCCAAGGATCATCTCGGGGCCGGCCTCACAGGACAGGACCCCTGTCCCTATACAAACGTGCCGCCTATTGTGAACCCCCCTCAAACGGGTGTCAACTTCGTTTTCAATCGCCTCGGTATTTTCGTCAACCGGGTGCGTAGGCCCCCATTGCTTTGTCCCTGCCTTGACGACGGCATCGAAATACGGTCACCGTATTGCTACCGATGTTGGAGGGCAAGTTGGGTTTGATATTATCGGCCGTGGCGCTTCGGTCAGGGTCCGGGTTGTCCCGTGGGAGGGTCTTGTTGAGGCTTATCGGCGCACTTTTCCCGTCGGCGTGCGATTTCGCGGATGACGGCGGCGTTGTCCAGATCGCCCTCGCCGGCGGCCATCGCTTTTTCCAGGATGTCCCGGTGGATCCGGGACAGCGGCAGTTCCTGGCCGGCTTGTCGCGCGTACTTGAGAATGAGTGAGACGTCTTTGTGGTGCTGTCGGATGCGGGATTGAGACGTGAAATCCTGCCTCAACATCTTCTCGCCCTTGACGTCCATCGCGGCTGAATAGGCGGGCGAGACTTTGAGCAATTCCAGAAAGCTCTTCAGGTCGAGGCCCAGTCTTTCTGCGAAGACAAGACCCTCGGCCAGGACCAGGCGGTTGAGCCCGAGAACCAGATTGCCGGCCAGCTTGGCTTTTGAGCCGCTGCCGGAGGGACCGAGGTAGAAGATTTTCTCGGAAAGGGCCGCGAAGATGTCTGTGCAGCGTTCGAAGGCGGTTTTGTCGCCCCCGACCATGAAGACCGCCTCTCGGTGGCGGACCTGGTCGCTGGAGCCCGAGATCGTGGCATCGAGCAGGCAGATTCCCCGCTGTTCCAGACGCTGCGCCAGACGGATCGTCTCTTCGGGGTCACCCGTTGTTGTATCGACGATGTAACGGGGAGGTTTCTCCGCTTTGACGAGCCCGTTCGGTCCTTCCACCACCTCTCGCACGACGTTGGTCTCGGGCAGGGAGAGCACGACGCACGGAACGGCCTGTGCGATCTCTTGCGGTGACGCGGCGACGCGGCCGCCGATGGCGCGGAGGTTGGCGCATCTGGCCGCGTCGATGTCGAAACCGACGATCTCGAAATGCCGCGAAAACAGAACTTCCGCGATGGCGGTCCCGACGAGCCCGAGGCCGATCAGGCCCAGGGTCTTGCTCCCGTCGGGTTGGTCGTGGGTCGTGGTCACGGCTGATACCTATATTCTGAGCAGGGCCACCATCACAGCGACGCAGGCCAGGCAGATGGCCAGCGTAATCACAAAGCCCACCACGGATTGCGCGGAGGGTTTGACGATGAACAGGCCGCCGGCGGTGAGCAGGCGTCTTTCGGCGGGGACGACTTCGTCGAGACTCAGCTTGAATCTGTCTTCCGCTCCGATAGGAGTATAGATGCGTTTGAAGAAGTTCTCGACCATCTCGCGCCCGGGAGGGGCCGTTACAAGACTGCCGGCCACTCCTGCAAGAACGCCGATCAGGATCGGGACCCCCACGGTGATTGCTCGTGGGCAGTCATAAACATAGCGGGTGATGACGAACGCTCCCACCGCAAGGACGGCGCTGCAAAAGACGCCGGTGGTGTTCATTCTCCGCCACAAGATACCCATGGCGGTAGCAATCCCGATGAGGCTGAGGATGTTGAAGTAGTCCAGCAGAGCTTTGACGATGCTGCTTCGCATCAATATGGCGAAAACGAGCGCGATCAGGGCGATGACGATGCCGGTGCGGCGGGTAAAGCTGACGAGTTCGGATTCGGAGGCGTCGGGCTTGATATAGGTGCGGTAGATGTTCTGGGAGAACAGGCCTGCGACGGTTACCTGGACGGCGTCGCCGGAGGACATGGCCGCAGCCATGACGCAGGCGAGCATGACGCCCTGCAACACCGGCGGCAGCAATCTGCGGATCGAGTCGCCGAAGGCGGTCTCTGCGTTTACGGTGGCACCGGAGTTGATCAGATAGACCAGCCAGGCCAGTCCGAGCAGGCTCCAGCCGATGGTGCAGACACGCTTGAGGACGTTGCCGTAGGTGAAGCCGACCCGGCCCTGCCACTCGGTTTTGCCGGCGCCGCAGACGGAGATCAGATGGGGAAAGGCCAGCGCGGTCAGCGGTGCGTTGATGCAGAGCAGAAGAACGGTCCAGATATTGAAGGACTTGGGGTCGAAGAGGCGAAGGATGCTGGGATTTTCGGCCTGTTGGGCGGTGAGGGTATCGAGCAGGCCGCGCATGCCGCCGACCTCTTGCAGGCGCAGGGCCGCCGGGATGGCGATGAACGACAACGCGATGATCATCAAGCCCTGAATCATGTCGGTTCGGATGGCTGCGATGATGCCGCCCCAATAGCTGTAGACGATGAAAACGGCGGTGGACACCAGCAGGATGCCGAAGAACCAGAGATCGCTTTCTTTCTCGCTGACGTATCCTGCGTCTTCCTCGGCGACCGTCTGTCCGGAGGTCTGGCCGGCTTCGGCGGCAACCGGCGCGCTGGTGACCGTGGCGGTCTTGCCCATCATCCCCTGGACGGTGCGGGTGGTGGCCAGGAGGACGCCGCCGAGGAAGACGATCATGCCGGCCGAGGCAACGATGATGTAAAGGATGCTGGCGGCCTTGCCGAAGCGTTTCTCGTAGAAATCCGCCATGGTCAGGTAGCGCATGCGGCGTACAACCGGGGCGATGAGCCAGTAGAAAGGCGTTCCGAACAGCCACATCCACGAGACCCAGATACCCGAGACCCCGCTGGCGACCGTGGCGGTGACGACACCGGCGGCATTGCCCGGGTGGGTGCCGGCCCCAAAAGCGTGCATCACCATCATCAGCGAGCCGAACTGGCGGTTGCCCAGCAGATAGCCCTCCTGGCCGCGAATCTCCCGCTTGCTCCACCAGCCCAGCAGCAGCACGCCGGCAAAATAGACGATCAGGACCACCCAAATCAATACGTCCAAGCCGAGGATAACCATAGACACTCCGGGTTCTGCCAACTCGAATTCATGTCGCATCACCGCCGACGCTGGGTGCCGGGCCGGCACACGCCGGTGGATCGTCTCATTGTTGTCCCTGTCTGTCAAGGTCTCATTCCCATGTCTCAGGGGCCAATTCTCGTTGCAATTGACAGCTTTGCGACGGCGGACGTTGGCGGTCTCCAGTGCCTTGCCCCGGCGGAGAACCACCGCGACAATCGCTTTTTTCAACGCGGACGCGAAGGTGTGATCTGATCTCTGTGGGTTTTTAAGTTGTTTAGAATCAAGATGTTACGTATTAGCGACCGCGGCCTGGTGGAAGGAATCCATGGCAAAAGATGTTGACAACGTCGCTCAGATTGCTATGGTTGTCGGTTCACTTGTGTGGGTAGCTTCAGCCGTAGCGCGTTCTGCAACTGTGGTTTCCGGTGCGCCCAGGGAAAACTCGGGGAACAGAAGGGATTTCAGGTGCGTACAGCCCTGGATACTGTGTGCAGACGCCCAAAATGTGGAGGCCGTGGTCTATGACTGATCGCAGGCCCCAGCGTTTCTTGAACGGCGGAAAGGAGAATCGATGGACATACTGTCAGTACTGAAGAACAAAATGGATGAGGCCAGCTTGGAGAAGCTCACGGCCCTGGACAATGCTGAGGTGAACGCTTTTGTTGCCCGAGCCATCGAGTTGTGTGAGCCCGAGAGGGTGTGGGTTGGCACGGACTGCGACGAGGATGTTGCCTACTGCCGCCAGCTCGCCATCGACAACAAAGAAGAGCTGCCTCTCGCCATCAAAGGCCATACGGCCCATTTTGACAGCTACTACGACCAGGCGCGCAAGAAGGAAGTCACGAAATATCTTGTGCCCCGGGACCAGACCCTGGATTCCAAGCTCAACCAGGTCGAGCGCGACGAAGGCCTCAAAGAGATTGAGGACCTGCAGCGCGGCGCCTACAAAGGTCGTACCATGCTGGTGAGGTTCTTCTGTCTGGGGCCCACCAATTCGGTTTTCTCGATTCCGTGCTTGCAGATCACCGACTCGGCCTACGTTGTCCACAGCGAAGACATGCTCTATCAGACGGGCTACGAAGAATTCAAGCGGCAGAGCGCCCGCGGGGATTTCGAGTTCTTCAAATTCCGTCATTGCACCGGCGAAGTGACCGAGCGCGTGACCAGCAAGAATGGTGAGCTCAACCGCGTGTACATGGATCACACCCAGAACACCGTTTACTCGGTCAACACGCAATACGCCGGAAACACCGTGGGGCTCAAAAAGCTCTCGCTGCGTCTGGCCATCCGCAAGGCCGACCGGGAAGGGTGGCTGGCCGAGCACATGTTCATTATGCGCGCCAACGGCCCTGGCGGTCGCAAGACCTATCTGTGCGGCGCCTACCCCTCGGCCTGCGGAAAGACCTCCACCGCCATGATCCCGGGTGAGAACATCGTGGGCGACGACCTGGCGTATTTCCGCGTCATCAATGGCGAAATTCGAACCGCCAACGTCGAGGCCGGCATCTTCGGCATTATCCGGGACGTCAACGCCGAGGGCGATCCGGTGATCTGGGACGTCTTGCACAAGGAAGGTGAGGTCATCTTCGGCAATGTCCTGATCAACGACGGCAGGCCCTACTGGCTGGGCATGGGCGAAGAGATTGCCGATACAGGTATGAATCACGTCAGTGTCGAGTGGACCGAGGGCATGAAAGGCCCTGACGGCAACGACACGACACCCAGCCACAAGAATGCTCGCTACACCGTTCGCATGAGCGACCTGGAGAACAAGGATCCCGATTGGGATAATCCTGACGGTATGCCCGTTGGCGGTATTATCTATGGCGGTCGCGACAGCGACACCAATGTCCCGGTGCGTCAAGCCTACAGTTGGGAACACGGCATCTGCACCATGGGCGCCATGCTCGAATCCGAGACCACCGCTGCCACCATCGGCGCCGAAGGCGTGCGGAAATGGAACGTGATGAGCAATATGGACTTTCTGTCCATGTCCGTCGGGAGATACATCCAGAACAACCTGGCGTTCGCCGCGGATTTGAAGCGGCCCAAGGTCTTCGGAACGAACTACTTTCTGAGGAAGAGCGGCAAGTACCTCAACGGGATGCTGGACAAGGCCGTGTGGGTCAAGTGGATGGAATTACGCGTCCACGATGAGGTTGAAGTTCTGGATGCGGGCTACGGCTTGATCCCGAAGTACCCCGACCTGAAGCGGCTCTTCAAGGAGGTCCTGGACAAGGAGTACACCGAGCAGGACTACGTGGAGCAGTTCACCGTTCGTATTCCGGAGTTGCTGGCCAAGCTCAACCGTATGGGCGAGATCTACGCCACGGTTATGGACACTCCCGAGACGATGAAAAGTGAGATGGTTGCCCAGCGCAGGCGATTGGAAGAGCTGAAAGCCGCCCACGGGAAGGATTACATCTCTCCGATGGATCTGTAGTGCTTGGACCCTGTGCGGGGGAATCGGGTCGTTTGCACTCGGTCCGTTAGTGGATCGGATCGGAGCCGAGACGCTCGAGCGCCTCGTCGAGTGTTGGGGCCAGGACAGGCCACTGGAATCTCCGCAGATGCTGCCGGAGGTTCCGTGTGAAATCGCCAAGAGAGGCCCCCGCTTCCAGAGACCGGGCACATTCGGTCAGCTTGTCGGTCAGATCTGCGCTGCTGCCGTCGTAAAAGAAGGCCCTGGTGCTGGCGTTCTCTTTTAGGCCGAAGATTTCCGGATACGCCAGCCGTTCGGGCAGCAAAGGGTACGCGCCGGCCAGGGCGGCCTCCACGGCGCTGAGTCCGAAGAATTCATGTTCGGCCGTCGAGACGAATACGTCGGCTTCGCACAACGCCGCTTCATAGTCGGTGCGATCGCGCTGGTAGCCCCAGCGGTCGATGTGGTCGGCGAAGTGCCGGCGGGCCCGATCGAAGACCTCGGGCTTGTCCCGGAATTCCTCGCCGATGACGCTGAGTCGAAACGAAGCGCCGCGCTGCTTCAGCAGCTTCAACGCGTCAAAGAAGGTCTCGGGGTTCTTGTCATGCTCCCACCGGGCGGCCCAGAGAATTCGCAGAGGCCCGTCTTTTCTTTCGCCCCGCGCAGGCATCGGGCGCACCCCGGGTGGTTGCACGCCGGCCTTTTCTCTGATCCGCTGGGCAGCCTCGTCGCACTGGTAGTCGGGCATGCGTTTGAGAAGGGTCTCAAGAGCGGCAACAAATGAGTCGCGGTGGAAGGCCGAGTTGAACCAGACGGCGTCGGCCGCCAGCGCCGTGGTCATGTTCGTCATGGCGAACTGGTAATCACGCTCGCTCTCGAATCGCACCGGATACGTCAACTGGTTTTCGTGAAAGTAGACCACGCTGGGAAGGCTGCGAATTTCCCGAGGCGCCAGGCCGAAAAACTCGGCCAGGTTGAACATATCGGAGCAAAACAGCACGTCCCAGGGCAAGTCCCCGGAAGCACGCTCGGCAACCATCTCGGCGAACGTGACCGCGGCGTGGCGCATCCGCCATTTCCACTTGTAGGGCGGCAGTTGAAAGATGGTCCATTCGTGGGCACTGGCGGCCGACCAGCCGTCCAGAAAGGCCTTATGGCTGCCGCCGTAGTAGGGCTCGATTGCGAGAATCCTCATGATTGTGCGATTGTCCTGCGGTGCGTTGCCGGCGCCGGAGACATCACGATGTCTCCCAGTCGTATTCGATTTCCAGCCGAAGTTTATGCCCGGCCTCTTCCCGGGCCAGCCCGAGAAATGTGTCGCGCAGCTCCTTGTTCTTCGCGACCGAAGCAAGGTTGGTGTAGAGCCTGAAGGCGGCTTTTTCCCGCTTCATGGCTACGACGAGCAGGTCGCCGTAGCTCATTTCCGGTCGCAATTCGGCCTCCGGGATCTTCTCTTCGATATCGAGGCTGCCCACGTCTTCGTCGAGAAAGGACGCCTCTTGGGCCTTGATGGCCTCGAGCCGAAAGCCGTGCTGCAGTTCGTCGATGGCGAAGTCGTGAATCGCCCGCCGCACCTCGGGTTTCGTCGCGAGGCCCGCCAATTCGATGTAGAACTCGTGTGCCTGATTCTCTCGGGCGATGGCAAAATTCAGGATATCATCTGCCAAATGGAATCTGGGCATTTCTCACCTGCACGCCGGCCGATTGGTGCAAATTCGTCGCTGTCAGTCTATCCGAATCGGGGCCGAAGGCAAGAAAGACTCTGCGACCGGCACCGCCCGGTTGTGTTACGGTCCGGGCGATGCCGATCGCATCGATCCCCTGGCGGGGTTCTTGGCGTTGTATTCCGGTCGGTCGTTCCCTAATTGAAGGCGTACCACCCAATGCCTTCAAAGGTCCATGTCTTGGATTCGTTCTCGATCAGGTCCTTCTTTTCGTTTTCGTCAGCCGTATAGAGGTACCGGGCGAGACCTTGAGACCAGAAACGATATACCGGCACGGCACCGGCCGGTTGGATATCCGGCGGGTACGCGTAGAAGGAAATTCCCTGGTAGGTCCATTCGAGAGGCTTTTGGATGAGCCAGTCTTTCTCTTCCTCACTGGTGGTATAGAAGTGGGTCGTCAGGCGATCCGACCAGAACTGGTAGACCGGCGCCAGAGCCCCATCGATGATGCCGGGTCCCGCCCCCTGATTCGTGAGCAGCTCGAAGGCCAGATCCCAGGAGACGTTGCGGGGATACTCAACGCGTTCGCCGTCTTCCCATTGGCTGCCGATGTTGGGCGGCCAGGAGGTGCCGCTTGTGGACGGACGGGACGTATTGAGGATCTGCACGGCATCGCTGTTGAAATGGTTCGGCCTGGTCGTCCAGCCCCACGCGTGTTGCGGTGTCATTGCACCGGTGTCATAGACCGCCGTGATGCTGACCCAATACACCGCCGATGCGGTCTGGCTGTCGAGCATCGGATGGAACCACTGGTCCTGAGAGAGCAGGCAGGTGAACTGAAAACAGGTTTCATCCTGCCGCAGACCCCGTGGGTCGCTGGCAGTGCCGGCGACGTTCCACGTCCAGGCGGTGCAGTAGTTCTCCCACACGAGCGTGCCGGGGTGGCCGAAGGTGGTTAGCGTGCTGGGGAATTGAGACGGTACGTCTGTCCAGATGCCGATGTGGAAGGCCAGAGGTTGTTGCGACGGCAAAAGCGATTGGCTCCAGTCCTCGAAAGAGCCCCACCAGTGGAAGCCTGTGATGGGGTGGTTGTCGCTGCACTGCCAGTCGTCGGCGAGCATCTGACGCAGGTGCATGCCGGAAAGCTCGTTCCACGCGGTGAACACGTACGGTGTCTGCGGGTCCAGTTGTTCCGGCGGCTGGCTCCATGTCAGAGCCCCTTTGCCGGAACCGGGCTGGGGAGCGTAGTACTGGGAAATCGATATTTTGTAGTCTTCCACTTCGCCGTCATCGGCGAGGCCCTCGAATGTCAACAGGCCGCGGGTGTTGAAACGGAACCGCGCGTACGTATCACCAATTGCCGCGCCCGCCGGAACCCGGAAGGTCAGATCGTTGAGTCCGGCCGAGAGCAGCTTGTCGGCAAATATCTGCTCTGTTGTACCGTCGAAATCGCCGTCTCCGTCGAAGTCGACCCAGGCATTGAGGTATCCGAAAGTGGACGCGGTCACCTGCACGGTGGCAATCTCGCTCGGCCAGAGCGCCGAGGCGAAGGTCACACCGTCTTCATCGTCGCTTCCGTTGGTGTCGTCACCCGTGGCGGAACTGCTGGGCCGTCCGTCCGTCTCGCCGTCCACGGATCGTCCCAGGTAGACCCCATCGACGATGATGTGTCTGGCGCCATCGTTGCTTTGCCGCGTAGGATAGGACGGGTCGGGTGCGTCGCCGTAATCCAGCGACGTCGTCGATGGCGTCGTTGTGCAGGCCTGGCACGTGGTGTTCGCCCCTAACCACACGTAGGGTGGCAGGCACTGTGATTCGAGAGAGATGAAGCAGGCGCCGGTTTGCCGGTTGCAGCAGGCCCCCATATCTCCTCCCGGTTCTTCACCACCGGGGTCGCCTCCACCGGGGTCTCCTCCGCCCGGCTCGTCGCCGATGCAATCGTGGAACGCCCCTCTAAAGACCAGGATGTTGTTTCCGGTAATATCGATGGAGACCCATTCGGGATTGTAGGCTTCAATGATTTCATGAGCGATGGGTTCGATCGATTCGAAGAAGCCGATGGGGATGGTGTAGAGGTGCTCGGTCTCTATGTACTTGGCCTCATCCTGAGGGTAGGGGACGTTGATGGGCAGCGGAGGGTGACTCAGTCCGAGTGCCGACCATTCGGGTGTGGACCAACTGTAGGTGAGCTCCGCAGAGGCGTGCTTGTTGACGTCGACGGGCTCGGTATAGATGTAATAGTCCAGTTGTCCCTTTCGCTCGGGATCGTACGGGCCGTTGTAAAACCACATTCGATACACGCCGCTGGTGGCCGAGTAGTGGTGCCACCCGTCACCGTGGCCGTCGCCCGAGACGTAATCTCCGTTCTCATCGAAGATGATCCGGTACCAGACGCCGGGCCAATCATCGGGGTCTTCCCGGGCGTATCGAGCGGGCAGAGCGACGCTGGTCAGAGTCGTTGTGATCAGTAGCAGCGTGCACAACAGTCGTAAACTGTGAACTTTCATTTCTGCGGTCCTTACTGTATCGTTTCGGATAAGCTGGCCTGCCGGTTTGAACGGACCGACCACCGGCGTTCGATTGTCTATGGCATCGGCGCAAAAGGCCCCCTACTCCAAAAAAAACGGTCCTCAAGGCCCGATTCAGGAAGGGCGGCGGCGCGTTTGTAAGAGGGACGTGTGCGAAGGGGGGGTGAGGCGTTGGTAGAATGTTCTCCTGGACGACGGCGCAGCGGATTTTTCAGTGGCGTCGGGGCCTCTGATGACCGCCTTGCGCTGTTTTCGGACGTTTTTCGGCGCGTTCGAAAACGGCGAAAACGCACGATCTCCGGCTCCGGGCACGCAGTGAAAATGCCGGCAACGCATGAAAAGGAAGAGAATTGCCGTTGCTGATCGTGGGCACGTGCCTGCGGCGGCAGGTTCCCGTCATTTTGGCAAACTCCCGGGATATCGGGACGTAAGACCAGGGGCCGGTGGCGGGGTATGGACTTTTGTGCGGCCGGCGTGTATGTGGTTTGATGTGTACCGTTCGCCTGGCTTGCGCTGCCGGGTTCACGAGCCTTCTGTGGGGATTGCTGCGATCATGATTCAGAAAGAGCGAATCACGCTGCTCAATCGGGAGCCGCCGGGGCGGGGCCGATACGTGCTGTACTGGATGCAGGCGGCGCAAAGGGAACAGTACAATCACGCCCTGGAATACGCCGTCGAGCGCGCCAACGACTTGAACAAGCCGGTCGTCGTTGTTTTCGGCCTGACTGCCGCATTCCCCGAGGCGAACGAGCGACACTATCGCTTCATGCTGGAGGGATTGCGAGAGACCGGGCAAGCCCTGCGCGGCAGGGGAATACAAATGGCGGTCAGGGCCGAGTCACCCACCGCGTGTATCCCTGAGGTAGCCAGAGACGCCTGCCTGGTCGTCGTGGACGCCGGACATCTGCGCGTGCAGCGGCAATGGCGGGCGAAGGTGGCCGAGAGGGTTCGTTGTGCCTTCCACGAGGTTGAGACCAACCTGATCGTTCCGGTGGAAGAGGCGGCCGAAAAAGAGAATTTTTCCGCCGGGACGTTTCGCCCTCGCATTCACCGGAAGCTCGATATGTACCAACAGAAGCTGAAGCGACGAAAGGTCCGGGCGGAATCGCTCCGCTTCCAGTGGGAAGATTTGGATCTCGACGACCTGGACGCCGTGGTGGCGGATCTCGGGGTCGATCGCAGCGTCGGTAGTGTCGATTCGTTTCGCGGAGGGACCCGGGAGGCCAAGCGCCGGCTGCGCGTTTTCGTGCAGAGCCGGCTGGATGAGTACCCCGAGATGCGAAACGATCCGAACGCCGGCGCCGTTTCCGGTCTCAGTCCGTATCTGCATTTCGGGCAGATTTCGCCGCTCTACGTCGCCTTGCAGGTTGGGGCGACTTCGAGCCGGGGCAAGGACGCCTACCTGGAAGAGTTGATCGTGCGACGCGAGCTCAGTTCCAACTTCGTGTATTACTGCCACGAATACGACCGCTTCGAATGCCTGCCTCCCTGGGCCACGCGTACGTTGAACTATCACGGCCGTGACAAGAGGGAGTACGTTTATTCGCAGGAGGATTTCGAAGCGGCGCGGACGCACGATCCGTACTGGAACGCCGCCCAGAAGGAAATGGTCCTGACGGGCAAAATGCATGGGTACATGAGAATGTACTGGGGCAAGAAGATTTTAGAGTGGACGTCCAGCCCGCAGGAAGGCTTCAAGACCGCCCTCTATCTCAATAACAAGTACGAGCTGGACGGACGGGATTCAAACGGCTTTGCCGGCGTGGCCTGGTGTTTCGGAAAGCACGACAGGGCCTGGCAGGAGCGTCCCGTCTTTGGCAAAATTCGTTACATGAACGCGGCGGGGTTGAAACGCAAGTTCGACGCGGACGCATACGTGCGGAAAGTGGCGGTCCTGGAGGCCGGTCAGTAGGGAGGTACGCTCATGCGTGTAATCGTTTCAGGGGCGACGGGGTTCATCGGTCGCGCGCTATGCCGGGAGCTTGACAGCGATTACGAGCTTGTCGTCCTGTCGCGCGACGCCGAAAGAGCGGCCGCCATCGCCGGAGACCATGCGAAAATCGTCGAATGGGACGCACGAAGCACGAGCGGCTGGGCCGGGCAGGTGGAGGGCGCCCATGCCATTGTGAATTTGGCCGGCGAGAACGTGGCGTCGGGACGTTGGACGCCGGCTCGCAAGGATGCCATCCTTCAGAGCCGAACCTGGGCTGCCAATGCCGTTCTCGATGCTGTTATCGGAGCCCGAAAGAAGCCGGCCGTCGTGATTCTGGCTTCCGCCATCGGATTCTACGGCTCGCGGGGGGATGAAATTCTGGACGAGAATTCGGCGTCGGGAACCGGCTTTCTGGCGGAGGTTTGCCGGCGGGTGGAGTCCGTTGCAGCGAGGATCGAAGCGGCGGGCGTACGTTGTGCGATCCTTCGTACCGGCGTGGTTCTGGGCGATCAGGCGGGCGCCTTGCCCCTGCTCATGAGGCCGTTTCGCCTCTATGTCGGGGGATGGATAGGTAGTGGAAAGCAGTGGTTTTCCTGGATCAGCCTGGCCGACGAGGTCAGGGCGATCCGGTTCCTGATGGAAAACCGCCAACTCGCCGGCGCGGTGAACCTCACCGCACCGAACCCGGTTACAATGAGGGAGTTTTGCCGGACGCTTGGAGAGGTCATGCACCGCCCGGCCTGGACTGCGGTGCCGGGTTTTGTCGTGCGGCGACTGTTCGGGGAAATGGCCGACGAGATGCTTCTGAGTAGCCAGAGAGTCTTGCCAAAACGATTGACGCAAGCGGGTTTTCAGTTCAGCCACCCCCGTGCGATCGATGCGCTGCGTGCCATTGTAGCAAGAGAAGAAGCCCAATGACTCTCGCTCGTTATGTTGAACAGGCCGTGGTTGTGGGTTTTCCAGGCGTCCTGCGTTCCTGGGCGGGTGTTCGAGGCGCGGTTGAACTCCTCGCGGCCCGCTTTAACGCGCATTGGGTGCCTGTATCGCGCGAGAATGCCGCAACCCTGTGGTGGCGATAGTTACAAAAACCGGTTGTTCGTTGTTGTTCCCTGGGAGCGTTATCTTGTTTTGGGGTATGTGATTGCTAAGCCTTTTTGTTTTATGTAACCTCGCCTATGGTAAGGGGTTGTGTAGTGCCGGTGGGGTGGTGCAATAGAAAAATCGGTCTGCGTTCTTGACTTGCGCAGCGGGATGGTTTATAGTCTGGTCTTTGTCTTGTGAATGTGAACACAAGTTCTAAGTGCTCGTAGTGCTGTTATGCGATACCACAAGATTCCAGACGAAACAGTACGCCGGTTGCCGATTTACTTGCGGGGGTTGATGTTATCCGCCACCCGGGGCCGCGAGCATATTTCCAGCCAGTCTCTCGCGGATTTCGTCGGGGTGAATTCGTGGCAAATTCGCAAGGATTTCTCGTACTTCGGGGATTTCGGGACTCCCGGAGTGGGCTACAACATCGAGGGGCTCGCCAAACAGATCAAGAAAATCCTCCGTCTGGACGTGGTTCGCAAGGCCGCTCTGGTCGGCGTGGGTGATCTCGGTTCGGCATTGCTGGCCTATCCCGGCTTTCGCACGTACGGTCTGGATATTGTGGCGGCGTTCGATGTGGACGCCGAGAAGATCGGGAGTGCCGTGAGTGGCGTTGAGATCGAGAATATTACCCGGATCGCGACGTTGCAGGAGCGGGGAATCAGTCTGGGGATCGTGGCGGTTCCCCATACGGCCGGGCAATTCATCGCGGATAAGCTTGTGGAAGCCGGAGTCCGGGGAATTCTCAATTTCGCACCCTGCAAGATCGATGCCCCACGACGCGTCAAGATTATCACCCTGGACATCGCCATGGAATTGGCGCGATTGCCTTATTATATGCCGGCCGGATGATTCGGGAAGTGTATCGGGCCGTAGAAAAGTGAAGGATAGTCGCTGTCGTAACGTGAAACGTAATGGAAAATCGTTGGGAGTCGGGATCGTCACATGAGTATAAAGAAGATTACTAAGGATGATTTCGCGAGCATCGTCGATGCTCTGATCAAGACGGAGAATGTCATTGGCGTCCAGGCCAAAGGGGAGCGGTTCGATTTTGCTGCCCTGGAATCCGCTCGGGATTTGCGTCTGGACTACGACGTGACATTACAGCCACCCAAAAAGTTCTTTTTGCCGCCGACGGAAGTGCTGGTCACCTTTGAGGTGGGCGGCTCCTACAAATCGGCCTATGAGGACGAGGCGTTCGTTTTGCTGGGCGTACATCCCTATGACATGATCGCCATCAACCAGATGGACGAGCTGTTCCAGCAGGACAACTACGACGCGCATTACATGAAACGGCGTAACAACGCCACGATTGTAGCCTGCGACGTCGTGACTGCCTCGGAGAACGTCTTTGCCAGTTCGATGAGGACGGCCGTCGTCAAGGAAGGGTTTGACGTTCTCTTGACGGACATCGGCGACAGCTACGTCGCGGAGCTGGCGACGGCCAAGGGCGAGAAGCTCTTCGCCGGGGCCGACGGGGTCGTGGATGCCGACGAGGCGGCGCTGCAGAAGCGAGAAGAGGTCTGGGCCCGGAACAAAAAATCGCTGAACCGGCACGAGCTCGAATGCGACCCGGCGTATCTGCCCAAGCTTCTGGAAAAGGCCTACGACCACCCGATCTGGGAGGAACTGGCGCGGACGTGTTTCGCCTGCGGGTCATGCAACCAGGTCTGTCCGACGTGCTACTGCTTCAACGTCCAGGACGACGTGAACTGGGATCTCAAGACCGGCCAGCGCAGCCGGGCCTGGGACGGCTGCCTCCTCGATGGTTTCACCAAGGTGGCCCCGGACCACGAGTTCCGCAAGTCGCGGGCGGACCGGTTCCGGCACCGGTTGTATCGCAAGGCCAAGTATGTACCGGCAAAAATCGGCGGACAGATCGCCTGTGTGGGCTGCGGGCGATGCGTCAGCGCGTGTTTGCCCGATATTGCGAATCCCGTCAAGGTGTATAACCGCCTGATCGACGATTTGGGGATAGGGTAGTTGTAACGTTCGTGCGGTTGGCAATGGCTTGTCTATGTGGATAGGAGCTTGATTGATGTGTCAATGTTGTGCTGAAGAGAAGGACATTTACTTGCCGCAGTTGGCGACGGTGCAGGATACGGCCGAGATGAACGATACCGACCGTTACCTGCGGCTTTCCATGGATGACGGTCCGTTCGATTACATACCGGGGCAGTTCGTGGAAGTCTCGATCGCCGGCGTCGGCGAGGCGCCGATTACCATCAGTTCCTCACCGACCCAGAAGGGCGGTTTCGAGCTGGTGGTTCGCAAAATCGGTAACGTTACCAACGCGGTCCACGCGCTGAAGCCCGGCGACAAGGTGGGGATTCGCGGCCCGTTGGGCAAGGGGATTTACCCCGTGGAAGAGGCCAAGGGCCGGGACGTCGTCTTCGTCTGCGGCGGACTGGGCCTGGTGCCGCAGCGATCGTTCATCAACTACGTGCTCGACAATCGCGCCGACTACGGGCAGGTGACGATTCTGCAAGGGTGCAAGTGCTACGACCAACGGCTCTTCGTCTCGGAAGTCGAGGCTTGGGACAAGCGGGACGACGCGGTGTTGTTGGAGACGCTGGACGATCCGGACGAGCGGTGGAAAGGGAACGTCGGCGTCGTGACGTCGCTGGTCTCGAAGGTGAAGACGGATTGGAAGACTGCGGTCGTGTCGGTTTGCGGGCCGCCGGTCATGTACAAGTTCGTCCTGATGGCCCTCGAGGAATTCGACGTGCCGCACGAGAACATCTTCCTGAACCTCGAACGCAAAATGAAATGCGGCGTAGGCAAGTGCGGGCACTGTCAGATCAACGACGTATACGTCTGCATCGACGGGCCCGTGTTTCGATATACTGATTTGGCAACTATGCCGGAGGCAATTTGACAATGGCGAAACCCAAGATTGCGATATTCGATTTTGCCTGCTGCGAAGGATGTCAGCTCCAAATCGTGAACCTCGAAGAAGAGATTCTCGATCTTCTGGGCGGGGCCGACGTGGTGGAGTGGCGGGAGGCCATGAGTGAAAAGAGCGACGAGTACGACATCGCCATCATCGAAGGCTCGATCACTCGTATGGAGGATGAAGAGCGTGTGAAGCTGATCCGCAGCCGCGCGAAAGTGTTGATTGCTCTCGGCGCCTGCGCGACGATGGGTGGGATCAACAAGCTCAAGAACAACTTTGACCTCGATGACGTCAAGAAGTGCGTGTACGGCAAGGCGGCCCACAAGCCGCATTTGCACACGGGGCTCACCAAGGGCGTCGATGAGGTTGTGGACGTGGATTATTACGTGCACGGCTGTCCGATCGACAGAAAAGAATTTACCTACATCATACGTTCCCTGCTGATGGGCAAGGAGCCGGAGATTCCCGATTACCCCGTGTGCGTCGAATGCAAGGCTCAGGGAAATCCCTGCCTGTGGGAATCCGGGCAGGTGTGTCTCGGCCCGATCATCCGGGCCGGCTGCGGCGCCCGCTGTCCCTCGAACGGGTTCCGCTGCTTCGGATGCCGCGGGTACGTCGACAATCCCAACGTCGATGCCGCCCGGGAGGTGATCGAGAAATACGGTTTGAACGTGGACGATTTGAAGACCAAGATGGTTCTCTTCGGAAGCCAACAGGAGCCGACGATCTATGAGTAGTGTCAATGTAAACGTACATCATGTCACGCGTGTCGAAGGACACGGCAACATCGTTGTCAATGCCAACGACGGCAAGATCGAGAGAGTCGAGTGGCAGGTGCCCGAGGCGCCGCGCTTCTTCGAGGCGATGGTGCGCGGTCGCAGCTACCAGGATATCCAGACGATCGTGAGTCGTATTTGCGGCATCTGCTCGATTACGCACTCGCTGGCCTCGACCAAAGCGATCGAAAACGCCATGGGTATCGAAGTCTCGGAGCAGGCGGACGCGGTGCGCATCCTCATGCACTATTCCGAGCAGCTCCAGAGCCACATTCTGCACGTCGGATACCTGGCGGCCCCGGACTTCTTCGGGGTCCCGTCGGTGGTGCCGCTGGTCGGAGTGGCTCCGGATGCGGTCAAGACGATCATCCGGGTGCATCGCCTGGCGAATGAGTGGTCCGATTTGATCGCCGGACGCACGACGCACCCGGTGACGCTCATCCCGGGCGGCCTGACGAAGATCCCGACGGAGAAGCAGTTCCGCGAGCTCCAGCAGCGTCTCAAGGACGGCCTCGTCGACCTCAAGACGGTGGCCGAGGTGTTGCTCTCGGTGGCCGAGAACATCCCGAACTTCACGCGCGAGACGGAATACGTGGCGCTTAAGCAGGACAATCCTCCGACGTACACCTTCTATCACGGCGAGATCACCTCGACCGATCACGAGGGCACCGTGGCCATCAACGACTGGAAGACGGTGGCGAACGAGTACGTGAGCGATCAGTCCACGGCCAAGTGGACCAAGTGGCACCGTGGCTCCTACGCCGTCGGGGCGCTGGCTCGCTTCAACAACAATGCCGAACTGCTCTCGCCTCTGGCCAGGGACGTGGCCAAGATGTTCAGTCTCGAAAAAGGCTGCTGCAATCCCTACATGAACAATATCGCTCAGCTCGTGGAGTGCGTGCATGTGGTGGAAACCAGCATCGGGATGATCGACGAGCTGCTGACCAAGGGGCTCAAGGACGAGAAAGTTCGCGTCAGTCCCAAGCCCGGCAAGGCCAGCGGCTGCGTCGAAGCGCCGCGCGGCATCCTCTTCCACGAATACGAGTTCGACCGCAAGGGCAATTGCGTCGGAGCCGACATCTGCATCCCGACGAATCAGAATCACGCCAGCATCCAGGAAGACTTCGAAAAGATGGTGCCCGAGATTCTGGACGAGGGCGAAGATGCCGTGCGGCACAAACTGGAGATGTGCGTTCGCTCGTACGATCCGTGCATCTCGTGCTCGACGCATATGCTCAACGTGCAGTTCGTCAAGTAATCGTGGACTGATGAAGAAGACCGTTGTTGTACTCGGTCTGGGCAATCCCCTCATGGCCGATGAGGGGATCGGGGTCTATCTGATTGAGCGCCTCACGCAGAGCGCCGAGCGGTATCGGTCGGTGGACTTCATCGATGCCGGGACCGGTGGGATGTCCGTGCTGCATTTGCTCGAAGGCCGACGCAAGGCCGTCTTCATCGACTGCGCCCTCATGGGTGAAAAGCCCGGCGCCATCAGGCGCTTTACGTGTGCAGAGGTTCGCAGCCGCAAAGTCCTCGCGCATCAATCCCTTCACGAGGCCGATCTCATGCACATCATCGCCATGGCCGAGCAACTGGGACAGGCCCCGGATGAAGTGGTGATTTTCGGGATCGAGCCCCAGGCGGTCGAGCTTAAGCAGGGTTTGAGCCCGACGCTGCTGGAGCGATGCGACGAGTATGTTTCCCTGGTTCTGCGGGAGCTCGAGGCGTAGGGGCAGCCGGCAAACGATCGCGTTGTTCCCGGAGGCAGGTAACCTGTCACAGTGACGGACGCGACCGCCGGGGGCCTGGAATTTGCGGTGGTGCTATTGACGCAGAACATCCTCTGACATATAGATATAATGTAACACGCGGATGAAAATAACACTCTCTTGTTTGCCGAAGGAGATGAAATGGGACAAGGCAGGATTTTGATTATCGATGACGATCCTGATATCACTGAAGCCATGACCGTCGTTCTGGAGAACAAAGGGTATGAGGTGCAAAGCGCGCTGGACGGCACCGAGGGGATGGAACGAGTGAAACAGGGCCGGCCGGACCTGATCGTTCTCGATGTGATGATGAGGACGTCGCAGGAAGGGTTCGATTTCTCACGCGCCTTGAAACAGAATCCCGACTACAAGGACATTCCCATTCTGATGCTGACAGCCGTCAAGCAGAAGACCGGTCTGGATTTCAAAACGGAGGCCGGCGATGAATCCTGGCTTCCGGTGGAGGAATTTCTGGATAAGCCGGTCAAGCCGGACGTTCTTCTGGAGAAGGTGGAAAGCCTGCTTCAGAAGTCGTAACTTGTATGGAAAATCTTCTCAAAAGCACCAGCCTCGTTCAAAGGGCCTATTGGCTGATCAGGCTGCGGTGGGTAGCGATCGCCACTTTGGCCGTGGCCACCTTTGTCGCGAGGAGGTTCATGGGCGTTGCACTGCCCGCGACGGCTCTCTATGTCATCGCGGCGGTGCTGCTGGTCTACAACTTTCTTCTCTACGACCTGCTGCGGTACTCGACGTGGGGGGGCAAGGAGCCCTCTCCGGCCCGCATCGGCTGGATCCTCACCTTCCAGATTTGTGGGGACCTGTTCATCCTGGCCACCATCCTGCACTTCTCCGGGGGGATTGAGAACCCGTTTTCCTTCTTCTTTGTTTTCCACATGATCATCGCCAGCATTCTACGGTCCAAGTGGCAAAGCTATTTGCAGGCGACTCTGGCCGTGGTGCTTTTCGGCGGGCTGGTGGTTCTGGAGGCTCTTGGGTGGATCGAGCATTACCAACTGGCCGGGTTTGTCGGTCGGGACGGGTATCAGAACACCGCCTATGTTTTCGGCTTCCTCTTCGTCTTCACGATCACGCTGTATCTGGTGGTCTACATGACGACGTCCATCAGCGAACAGCTTCGCAAGCAACAGGACAGCTATGAGCGTGCCAACGCATTGCTCCATGAGAAGGACCAGCTCAAAAACGAATACGTTCTGCGCCTCACGCACGATATCAAGGGGCATTTGGCCGCGGTGCAAAGCTGTCTGGACATCGTTTTTGACGAAATGGTGGGGCCTCTCAACGAAAAGCAGAAGGATTTGATCGAGAGGGCGCATCGCCGCACCGCCAAGTGCATGGCCTTCATCACGGCCTTACTGAGACTGACTCGCATGAAACTGACCGGTCGCCTCGAGGTGGAGCGATTCTCCTTTCGCAACTGCGTGTTCAACGCTCTGGCGTCCGTGCAAAACCGGGCGCAGAAGAAGCACATCGAGCTGACGCACCACATCGATGCGTCGGTCGACGAGATTTTGGGCGAGGCGGTGTTGATTGAGGAAACCCTGACCAACGTTCTTTTCAATGCCGTCAAGTACACTCCGAGCGATGGCAAAGTGGACATGCAGGTCCGCGAGGATGGGGCGTTGGTCAAGGTGAGCATCACCGATACGGGCATCGGTGTGCCCGAGAGCGATCTGGCGCGGATTTTCGAGGAGTTCTACCGGGCCGACAACGCCCGTGCCGCCGAGCGAGACGGGACGGGCCTGGGGCTGGCCTTCGCCAAGCAGGTGGTCGAAAGGCATGGGGGGCGAATCTGGGCCCAAAAGAACCCGGAGGGGGGCAGTCGTTTCATCTTCACAATTCCGAAAGAAACGGCGCCCCTGGCCTGTTGAACGCCTTTGTCACGCGGGACATTGTTTGTGTGTCAGTGTCACAAAAAACCGCCACGGTGACGTGATGTCGCCAAAATAATTTTGCCTCTATTTTAAGTGCGAGAAGATAAGTCGCTGTAATATATTGGTTTATGGCAATATCGGTCTGCGCGGAAAAAATAGATTTGTGCTTGACAAAAGATGCGGTGACTTCTATTTTAAAGGTGGAATTTTGTGAAAGTGAGCACAATCACGAGGAGATCGTGGCCATGCGGTACCACAGGATTCCAGACGAGACGGTCCGGCGCCTGCCGGTGTATCTTCGGGGGGCGATCCATCTGTCTCGACAAGGCGTGGAAAACGTATCGAGCAGCGAGCTGGCGACGATGCTGGGCGTCAACGCATGGCAGATCCGCAAGGATTTCTCGTACTTCGGCGATTTCGGCACGCCCGGTGTGGGGTACGAGCTCAAGATTCTCATCAAGCACATCAACAAGATCCTCCGTTTGAACACGGGACACAAGGCGGCGCTGGTCGGCGTGGGCAATTTAGGCTCGGCGTTGCTGTCGTTCCCCGGTTTTGCCGCCTATGGATTCGACATCGCCGCCACCTTCGATATCGACAAGAGAAAAGTCGGACGCCGCAAAAACAGCATTTTGATCGAGGACGTCTCGCGGTTGCGCAACTTGCGCAGACGGGGCATTTATTTGGGGATCATCGCGGTTCCGGCCAAGGCTTCCCAGGAGATCGCGGAGATGCTGGTGAAGGCGGGCGTCCGGGGCATTCTGAATTTTTCACCTCGCTACATTGCAGTTCCCAAACGGGTCAAAGTCATCACGATTGACATCGCCATGGATCTGGCGCGCTTGCCGTATTACATGCCGTCGAGTTGAACGGCTGAAGTATAACTTGGTGTTTTACAACAAGTTAGGACTGTGTAAGGACGGGCAGCAGCACGGGAACAGCCAGCCGAGCTTCGTCCGCTTACTGCGCGTGACTGTGGACCGTCCGTTGCGATGGGTGCAGCATGGAAACCGTCTTTATCAGCAAGCTGAACGTGTTGCTCGATGCGGTGGCTCAGAAGATGGAGCTGTACGTCCCCCGAAAGGTGGAATCGCACTACGTTTTCGAGCGATACAGCGTCGATTCACCGCCGGAGCCGACGTTCAATGACATTCGCGTGTGCACCCCCGTCAAAGAGTTTCTCTTTCCCTTGCGGGAATTGGCGGCGGTCTTCCCGGAGCCGCAGGAGCCTGAGAAAGTGGAGCCTTTCGCCCTGTTCGGACTCAAAGCCTGCGACCTGCGCTCGATGGAAATTTTGGACAAGGTTTTCGCGGAGGAGGAGTTCGAGGACCCGCTCTATCTGGCCCGTCGGGAGAAGATGCTGGTGATCGCGTCGGATTGTACGGAGCCGGGGGAGAGCTGTTTCTGTAGTGTTCTCGAAGGCAAACCGTATGCCGAGAACGGGTATGATCTCAACGTCTCTGCGGTGGAGGACGGTTTCATCGTCGAGGCCGGTTCGCCGAAGGGCAGGAGCTTTGTCTCTGCCCACGCCGAGTTGTTCGGGGATGTTCCGGATGCTCTGTTAGCCGAACGCGACGAGCGGCGAGCCGAGGCGCAAAGGCGGCTGGAGGAGGCCAACGCCCGATTCCAACTGGATGCGCCGCTGAAGGAGGTCGTACAGGAGCGATACGAGTCGGACGTGTTCGACGAGGAGGCGCGGACCTGCGTGGAGTGCCAGGCGTGCACGAGGGTCTGTCCGACGTGCCACTGTTTCTACCTGTACGACACGAAGCAGAAGGACTATTTCGCGAAGATGAAGATGTGGGACAGTTGCATGCGCGTTGGATACGCCGAGGTGGCGGGAGGGGCCAATCCGCGCAAGATGTTGGGCGACCGGCTGCGGCACCGTCTCATGCACAAATTCGCCTATTTCCTCGACCGGTACGGAATCGAGATGTGCGTCGGGTGCGGCCGATGCGTCGATGCCGAGGCCGGCGACGTCGATATTCGCGTCGTGTTGAAGAAGCTCAACGACGAGCTTCGCGATAAAGACCATGAAGTCGTGAAAGCCAAAAAATGACGGCGAACCTGTACCAACCGATCAACGGCGAGATCGTGGACGTGGTCGATGAGTCTCCCACGATCAAGAGCTTCGTCATCTCGCCGGAACGCGAGTTTCAATTCAAGACCGGCCAGTTTGTCGAGCTGACCCTGCCTGGAGAAGGCGAGGCGCCGTTTACTCCGTCCTCGTCGCCGGCGGTGACGGAGAAGATGGAGATTACCATCATGAAGGCCGGGCGGGTGACGGCTCGGTTGCATGAATGCAGCCAGGGTCAAGCGGTGGGCATCCGCGGGCCCTACGGAAACGGCTATCCCGTGGACGACTTCGCCGGCAAGCAGGTCTACATCGTCGGCGGCGGGGTGGGCCTGGCTCCCATTCGCTCGCTGTTTCTTACTCTGGTCGACCGCATCAAGGACTTCAAGTCGGTGGTGTGTCGCTTCGGGGCGCGGACGCCGGAGGACTTCATCTACAAGAATACCCTCTTCGGCCAGTGGCAGAAGCTCGACGGCGTCGAGATGAAGCTCACGGTCGATCAGGCCAACGGCGACTGGGACGGCAACGTCGGGGTCGTCACGTCGATTCTCGACCCGAAGGACGTGGACATCGCCAATTCCGTGGCGGTTGTTTGCGGGCCGCCGGTCATGATGAAATTCGTGACGATCAACCTGCTGGAGTACGGTTTTGCCCCCGACAGCATCTACCTTTCGATGGAAAAGAACATGAGCTGCGGCGTGGGAAAGTGCGGCCACTGCATGCTGGGCAAGTTTTACGTGTGCAAGGACGGGCCCGTTTTTACCTACGAGCAGATAAAGAGCTATCCCAATATCTGGGACTGACACGGTCCCGACGGCGGAAAGAGAAATCGGATATGAGTGCGAAGCTGATCATCGACTTGGCCAGGACGAAATTGCAGGAGGAATCGCAGGTCCGCTGCTCCTACAAGCATCACCCCGGGAACAAGGGGCTCGACGCTCTGCTGGAGATGGTTCGCTTTGCGCTGATTTGCCGTCGCTGCGAGGGGGCCCCCTGCGTGGCGGCGTGTCCGCAGGGCGCTCTGGAGAAGATCCCCAGCGAGACGAACGACGCCGGCATCCTCAAGCGGGCCAACATGCTTTGCACCGGGTGCGGGACGTGCGCGATCGCGTGTCCTTTCGGCACGATCTACACGGACCTGATTCCGTTTCCCAGCAGCGTGTGCGACCTGTGCCGGGGCCGCTTGCAGCCCGGAGAGAAACCTCTGTGCGTGCAGACCTGTGACGACGGGAGTATCGACTACGGTCCGGCCGAACCCGGTGACGATCTCGTCGAAGTCTTCGACGGCATCGTGGTGAAAGTGGCCGGCGGCAGTATGTGGGAGCCGTTCCTAAAGAGCGAAAAAGAGGCCGAGAAATGATTGAGGCGCTGGAGAACCTGTTCTGGATTGTGATCTTCCCGGGCTTCGTGTTTACGCTCGCGGTCGGGTTGATCGCCTCGTGGCTGGTGCGTAAGGTCAGCGCGCTGGTGCAGTACCGGGTGGGACCGCCGGTCTACCAGCCGCTGGCCGACGTGATGAAGCTGATGGGCAAGGAGATTCTGATTCCGCAGGAGGCCCAGCGGGCGGTCTTCGTGGCGGCCCCGCTGATCGGACTGGCCGGCGTTTTGCTGCTGGCCACGATGCTCTGGCTGGCGGTGGCCGGGACGGACTTCGTCGGCGATATTCTCGTGGCTCTGTACCTGATGGTTCTGCCCTCGCTGGCCCTGATCCTGGGCAGCAGCGCCAGCGGCAGTCCGCATGCAGCCCTCGGGGCGAGCCGGGAGATGAAGCTCGTCCTCGGCTACGAGCTGCCGTTGGTCCTGGCGTTCGTTGTGGTGCTGATCAAGACGGCCGGCGTGGTCGCACCCGGCGAGCAACTGAGCCTGGCAGCCATCTCGCAACATGCGTCGGTCCTGAGCGTATCCGGGGCGCTGGCGTTTCTCGTGGCGCTGCTTTGCGTGCAGGCCAAGCTGGGATTCGTGCCCTTCGACATGGCCGAGGCGGAGACGGAAGTGGCAAGCGGCGTCATCATCGAGTACTCCGGCGCGCTGTTGGCCGTCTGGAAACTGATGCAGGCCATGATGCTCGTGGCGCTGCCGCTGTTTTTGGTCGTGGTCTTTTTAGGCGGCATCGGGACTTCCGGATGGTCTCTGCTGGCGGGCATCGGCAAGTACGTGCTGGTGCTGGTGCTGGTGATTCTGATCAAGAACACGAATCCGCGCGTGCGCATCGATCAGGCGATGCGGTTCTTCTGGTTCTACGCCGGAGCAACACTGGTCGCGGCTGTGATCCTGGCGACGCTGGGCAACTACTACGGCATCCCTTGGTTGTAAGGTGGGTCCATGAACTGGAAGCTGTGGTCATTGAAGAAGTCCATTTGGGTGTTCCACGTTAATGCGGGCGCCTGCAACAATTGCGATATCGAAATCGTCAATCTGCTGACGCCGAGGTTCGACGTGGAGCGCTTCGGTATCAAGTTGGTGGGCTCGCCGCGTCACGCCGACGCCTTGCTGGTGACGGGTGCAGGTACGCGTCAGGCCTCCGTGCGTCTGCGGGAAGTGTATCGGCAGACGGCCAAGCCCTGTGTGGTCTTTTGCATGGGAGCCTGTGCGTGCGGCACCGGCATCTTCGAGGGTGGCTATCACATCGCCGGCCCCGTGGACAAGATCATCAAAGAAGTCGATCCCAACGCCATTATTGCTTATGTGCCGGGCTGCCCGCCCAAACCGGAAGCGATGATCTCCGGTGTGGTCAAGGCGCTTTCGGCCCTGTGATCGGGATGTGAGATGAAGCAGGAAGAGTTGGACAACAGACTTTCGGAAATCGAGGGCGAGCTGCTCAGCGTCGAGCGGACGGAGGACAACCGCATCTTTCTGCCGTGCGAATCGGAGAAGGCGTACGCCGTTTGCAAGTTTCTCTTCGAGGAGCTGCAATTGCGCTTCGTGATCTCGACGGGCGTCGATGCGGAACATTGCTTCGAGGTCCTCCATCATTTCACCAACGACGAGTCCGGCTGTATCGTGACGGTCAAGGCGATGATCCGCGACCGGGAGGCGCCGGAACTCGAGTCGATCGCGCCGTTGATTCCCGGCGCCGAATGGATCGAGCGCGAGATGCACGACATCCTGGGCATCAACTTCAAGAACCATCCGAACTTGCGCCGTCTGATTTTGAGCGACGACTGGCCGGAGGGGGTGTATCCGTTACGGAAGGATGTAAAGGTATGAGCCAGGCAACGCGAAAACCCGTTCTTGCCGTCGGTCCGTTTCACCCGCTCCAGGAAGAGATGGAATTCTTCCAGTTGACCGTGGACGGGGAAATCGTCACCGACATCGACGTCCGCATCTCCTACAACCATCGCGGCATCGAGAAGCTCAGCGAGACGCTGCAGTTCGATCAGGTGCCGTTTCTGGTCTCGCGCATCTGCGGGATCTGCTCGGCGTCTCATCCGCTGGCTTACGTTCAGGCGGTGGAGGAGATCGCCGGCGTCACGCCGCCGGAGCGGGCCCTCTACGTGCGGACCATCATCAACGAGCTCGAGCGCATCCACAGCCACCTGCTCTGGGTCGGTCTGGCCGGACACTTCATCGGCTACGATACCGTCTTCATGTGGGCGTGGAAATACCGCGAGCCCGTTCTCGATCTGCTCGAAGAGATCACGGGCAACCGCAACAACTACGGGAACGTCAAGGTGGGCGGTTGCCGCGAGGACATCCCCGACGAGCTCAAGCCGAAGATCGTCAAAGAGCTGGACGTGATCGAGAAGAAGACCGAGATGCTGACCAAGGCGGTGCTCGACGACCCGATCATCCATGCTCGGCTCAAAGGGGTCGGCGTGTTGACGAAGGAAGACGGTGTCAAGTTCGCCGTGACCGGGCCGACGGCCCGGGGCAGCGGCATCGATATCGACGTGCGTCACGACGATCCGTACGCGGCCTATGCCGACCTGGATTGGAGTGTCATCAGCCAGCCCGAAGGCGACGTGTTCGCCAAGGCCGTGGTGCGCCTGCTGGAGACGATCGAGGCGGCCAGGATCGCCCGACAGGCCGTCCAGAAGCTGCCCAAGGGACCCGTTGCGGTGGAGGTCAAGGAGATTCCGCCCGGCGAGGGATGCGGCCACGCCGAGGCGCCGCGCGGCGAAACCTTCCACTACGTCCGCAGCGACGGCGGCAACCGACCCGTCCGCCATAAGGTCAGGGCTCCGAGCTACGTCAATGTCCCGTCGTTCAAGGCTTCCTGCATCGGCGAACACATCGCCGACGTCACCATCACCCTGGCGGCCGTCGATCCGTGCTACAGTTGTACCGAGCGAATCGCCGTGGTGGACAGTCACAACAAGATTCTCCACGACTACGACGAGCTGTTGCGGTTGAGCCGCGCCAAGACGGCGCAGCTCAAAAAAGAAATCGGTGCGCCGGAGATGAAATTGGAGGATTTCTAAATTGGACAGAATCCTTTTATATCCGGTTTTTCTGCCTCTGATCGTGGGCTTCGTGCTGTTGTTCGTGCCCCGATGGGGCAAGCCCCTGTTCAAGCTGGCGGCGCTGGCGGTTTCCATCATCACGTTCGTCCTCTCGATCCTGATCTTCCGGGGTGGCGGACTCTCGTATGAATGGGAAGTGCTGGCGCTGGGAGATTTTCGCCTGGACTTGCTCCTGGCGTCCCGGCCGCTCGGCTCCTTCATGCTCCTGTTCGCCATGGGGTTCGGAGTCCTCATTGCCCTGTACTCAGTCGGCTCCCGGGCTGAACCGGCGCGGGCCAACGAGTTCTACGGCTCTCTGCTGCTGGCGGTCGGAGGGTCTGCCGGTATCCTGCTTTCCGATCATCTTCTGTTCCTGCTGATATTCTGGGAAATCGTCACGGCGTCGTTGTATATCCTGATCAGCACCGGCGGCAAAAACTCGAACTTTGCGGCGACCAAGAGCTTCGCCATGATCGGAGCCTCGGATGCCTGCTTCCTGCTCGGCATAGGGATGATCTGGGTGCTCTCGGGCTCGTTCGCCATCCCGGAGATTCGGCTGGCGACGAGCTCGGCGCTGCCGATCATCGCGTTTCTGCTGCTGATGCTCGCGGCGATCACGAAGGCCGGCGCGATGCCGCTGCACACCTGGGTGCCCAGCAGCGGCGAGTACGCGCCGACGTCGGTGATGGCGCTTCTGCCGGCGGCGCTGGACAAGCTTCTGGGGATTTATCTGCTCGTGCTCATCGTCACGAGTCTCTTCGCGTTGGAGGCCGGTGCTCTGACCTTGGTTCTGGCGATCATCGGTGCGGCCACCATCGTTGTGGCCGTGATGGTGGCCATGGTCCAGCACAACCTCAAGAAGCTGCTGTCGTATCACGCCGTCAGCCAGGTTGGGTACATGATCCTCGGCATCGCGACCCTGACGCCGGTCGGTATCGCGGGCGGCGTCTTCCACATGCTCAACAACGCCATCTACAAGTGCTGTCTCTTCCTTTGCGGCGGGGCGGTGGAGGAAGCCACCGGCACCGCCGAGCTGGACCGACTCGGCGGACTGGCCAGGAAGATGCCGTACACCTTCGCCGCGTGTATGATCGCCGCCCTGAGCATCTCGGGCATTCCGCCTCTCAATGGCTTTGCCTCCAAGTGGATGGTGTACCAGGGTGTCGTGCAAATGGGCACGACGCAGACGGCCGCCGGGGCGGGGCTCTGGCCCATCTGGCTGGTGGCCGCCATGTTCGGAAGCGCCCTGACCTTGGCGTCGTTCGTGAAGGTATTGCACTCGGTCTTTCTGTCCCGCCTGCCCGATGCCCTGCGAGAGACGAAGGAGGTCTCCCCGTTCCAGACGTTCCCGATGCTGGTCCTGGCGTTTCTCTGCGTTCTTTTCGGTGTGTTCTATTATCAGATCCCCTTGCAGAAGTTCATCTTCCCTGCCTTGAATGTAACCGAGGAGACCGGCGTGTTCACCGGCGCCTGGAATGCGCCCCTGGCGACGGGGCTGCTGCTGATCGGTATCGGTCTCGGCATTGCAGTCCTGGCGATCGGTGCGTTTGCCAAGAAGGTCCGGAACGTCCCGACCTGGACTTGCGGCGAAGTGCAGACCAACGACGAGATGATCATTCCCGGCACGCACTTCTACAAGACGGTCTCGGCCATGAACGGTCTGCGGCAGATGTACGCCGGCCAGGAGCGCGCCTACTTCGATCCCTACGATCAGGGAGGCAAGGTGGGCCTCGTGATGACGGGCCTGCTGCGCTGGCTCCACACCGGCATCCTCCCCATGTACCTGACCTGGGTGACGTTGGGACTGCTCATTGTGTTGTTCGTTGTTTGCGGAATCTGGTGAGAGGCGATAAGCATGGCTGTGTTCTACATCTTATTGCTGTTCATGATCGTTGCCGCCATCATCGCGGTGGAGACGAAGAATCTCTTGAGCGCGGTGATCTGCGTCGGCGCCATCGGTTTCGGCGGCTCGCTGATGTTCCTGTTTCTACGCGCCCCGGACATCGCCATCACGCAGATTGTTGTGGAAGTTCTCGGTCTGATTATTCTGATTCGCGCGACGATCGCCCGGGACGTGACGTTGATCTCGGGCGACCGCGAGTTCTTCGGAACCGTCGTTTCCGTGGTGATCCTGTTCGTCATTTTCCTGGCGGGCATGCAGGTCTTTGCGACGCTGCCGCAATTCGGCGCTCCGATCTTCGCCCGGCTTCCCGAGGCCGCCTCCCAGGCGTACGTCCGGGACGGTCTCAGCGATACCGGGGCCACCAACGTCGTCACTTCCGTGTATCTCGACTACCGCGCCTACGACACGCTGGGCGAGGCGACCGTGCTGTTCACGGCCATCGTCGGGGCGACGGTAATCCTGCGCGGCAAGAGTCGCAAACTTTTGGAGGACTCGGACGCATGAAGGGTATGACCGTCATCGTCAAGACCGTGGCCAGTTGGGTCAAGGTGCTGATCTTTCTGTTCGGAATCTACATCATTTTGTTCGGCCACCTGACTCCGGGCGGAGGATTCGCCGGCGGCGTGATTCTGGCCTCCTCCTACGTCCTGCTCATGCTGGCGTTCGGACGCACGTTCGTCGAGGACAACCTGCCGCTGCCGGTGGCGTCGAGACTCGACTGCCTGGGCGCGTTTCTGTTCGCCCTGATCGCCATCGCCGGGCTGGTTGTCGGGGGGACGTTCTTTCTCAATTTCCTCTACCAGGAATATCTGGTGGGCGAGCCCTTCAAACTTGTCAGCGGTGGGACGATTCCCCTGTCCAATGTGGCCATCGGCCTGAAGGTGGGGGCGTCCTTGTTCCTCGTGATCTTTGCCTTGTCCGTCTTTCGCTGCGATTCCGAGAAGCCGGGAGACGAGCCTTCGCCCGACCGGGCCGTTGAGAAAGGGGAGTAGGATCGATGCTCTACGCACTGTGCTTTCTCCTGTTTATGATTGGTCTCTATTGCGCCGTCGTGAAAAAGAACATGGTCAAGATTGTCCTGGGCATCATGATCATGGAGTATGCGGTCAATCTCTTTTTGATTATGTTGGGGTACCGCGCCGGGGGGACCGCTCCGATCCTGGGCGTCTCCGATGTGAACCGCCAGACGGCGAGTGTCGCGGCCCACTTTCTCAATACCGCGGTCGACCCGCTGCCGCAGGCCCTGGTGCTGACCTCGATTGTTATCAGTCTGGGCTCGCTGGCGTTGATGATCTCCATTTGCATTAGAACGTATGCGAAGTACGGCACGTTCGACATCACCGAGATAAGGAGGTTGCGAGGATGAACGTACCGCTGCCCATGTTCGTGGCCGTTCCGCTGGTGGTGGCTTTCATCCTGCCCATGCTGCCTAAGGCGGGCAAGGCGATCGCCACCCTGCTGGCCAACGCGGTGACGATTTGCCTGCTGGTCTTTGCCGTTATGTCGGTCGGGCAGGCCAGGGTGTACGAGGTCGGGGGCTGGTCGATTCCGCTCGGGATCAACCTCGTCCTCGACGGCCTCAGCTCCTTGCTGCTGCTGGCCGTCAGTGTGGTCAGCGCCGCGGCGATGCTGTTCAGCACGCGCTACATGGAGCAGTACACTGCCAAACCGAAATACCTCACCCTGTTCCTCCTGATGGTCGCCGGCATGAACGGCGTCGTCCTTTCCGGTGACATTTTCAACCTGTACGTCTTCCTCGAAATTGCCTCGATTGCCTCCTACGCTCTCGTCGGTTTTGGCGGGGAGCACGAAGAGCTGGAAGCGTCGTTCAAGTACATGGTGCTGGGGAGCATCGCCTCGGTCTTCGTGCTGTTCGGGGTGGCGCTGGTCTACGGCAATACCGGCTCGCTGAACATGGCCTACATCTCGGCGGCGATTCAGGAGATGGGCATGAACGCCGGTCTGGCGTTTGCCTTGAGCCTGTTCATCGCCGGGTTCGGCCTGAAGGCGGCGTTGGTGCCGTTCCATGCGTGGCTGCCGGATGCGCATCCCTCGGCGCCGGCTCCCATCTCGGCGATGCTTTCCGGCGTGCTTATCAAAGCGCTCGGTGTGTACGCCTTGGCCCGGCTCGTATTCAACGTTTTCGGCGTCTCGGTGCCCGTCGGGTGGGTCCTGGTGGCCCTGGGCATCACGAGCATGGTGGCGGGCGGCTTTCTCGCCATTGGCCAGTGGGATTTCAAGCGGCTTCTGGCCTATTCGAGTATCAGCCAGGTCGGCTACGTGGTGCTGGGCATCGGCTTGGGCGTGGTCCTGCTGGCCCGGGACGCGAGCCCCGCCTGGGCGGCGCTGGCCATCCTTGGGGGCCTGTTCCATCTGGTCAACCACGCGGTCTACAAGTCGTTGCTCTTTCTGACCAGCGGCTCGGTCGAGATGGCGACGGGCACCCGGCAGATGAAGGAGTTGGGTGGCCTGGCCGACAGGATGCCCGTGACGCGCGCCGCCTGCACGGTAGCCTCGGCCTCGATCGCCGGCGTTCCGCCGTTCCCGGGATTCTGGAGCAAGCTGATCCTGGTCATCGCCGCGGTCCAGGCGCGCTTCTACTGGGTCGCCGCCGTGATCGTGTTCGTGAGCGTCTGCACCCTTATCATGTACCTCAAGGTGCAGCGCTACGTCTTCCTGGGCGAGGTGCCCGAGCATCTTCGCCACGTGCGCGAAAGCAGAGGCACGATGCTGGCCGCCATGGTCCTGCTCACCGTGCTCTGTCTCGCCATGAGCCTGTTGGTCCTGGTTCCTCCGCTGCGGACGAGCGTTCTGGAGCCGGCCGTGGAGGTCTTGATGAACGGCGTCAACTATTCGAGAACGGTAGTGCGTTTGTGAGTGTGCGAGGATTCGTCTCATGCGCCGACTGATCTATTTCGTTCTGGCATTCATCGTCTGGGTCCTGACCGCCTGGCCCTTCACGGACGGGCAAATCGATATGCAGGTCGTGATCGCCGGGCTCGTCGCGTCGTTGCTCGTGGCGGTGCTCTTCCACGACATTCTTCCCAAGGAGCACCACGTCTTCGTTTCGCCGATTCGCGTGTTCTGGTTCCTGGTGTACGTGCCCGTGTTCTTCTATTACGTGATCCGGGCCAACGTGGACGTCGTATACCGCGCCTTGCATCCGGCCATGCCGATCAAGCCGGGCATCGTCAAGATCAAGACGAATCTCAAGACCGACTCGGCCATCACCGCCTTGGCCAACTCCATCACCCTGACACCGGGTACGCTGACGGTCGATCTGACCGATGACGGCTATCTCTACGTCCATTGGATCAACGTCAAGTCGGACGACGTGGAAGAGGCGACGCGCTGTATCGCCCAACGCTTTGAATATTTCTTGCACAAGATTTTCGAATAGCACGAGGTCGTTATGCAGGTGCTGATGCAATTGTTCTATTTTGGCTTGTTGGCGTGCTGCTTCATGTGTCTCTACCGCATCGGTCGCGGGCCGAGCGCGCCGGACCGGACGGTGGCCATCGACATTCTGGGCATCGTGATCGTTGGGTTTTGCGGATTGCTCGGCGTCGTCACCGGCAAGGATTTCTACCTGAACGTTGCGCTGGCGTGGGCGCTGCTCAGTTTCATCGGCACGATCGCGCTGGCGAAATTCCTGGAGGGCCGAGGCTTCGATGAGTGACGTCATGGGATACAGTCTGGTCGTGATCGGAATCCTTTTCGATATCTTCGGTTGTGTCGGCCTGGTGCGTTTTCCCGACGTGTACAACCGGCTGCAGGCGGCCACGAAGTGCGTGACGCTGGGGACGGTTCTCCTGTTGTTCGGGGTGGGCATCGTCAGCGGCGTCGGGCCCACCGCGGCCAAGGCGCTGGTCTGCGCCGTTTTCATCTTAGTGACGTCTCCCACCGCCGCGCACGCCATCGCCAAAGGCGCCTACGCCTCCGGCGTCGAGTTGTGGGAGCGCACCGTTGTGGATAAGTATGCCGAGCAGTTTCCCAAATCCAAATCGTAGCCGAAGTGCCATTGGGTGAGGAGTCTGACATTGCGTCTTCCGAAATTGCGAGAACTGAAAGAGGCCGTCACGGCCGTTGTTTCGCCACGTTTCACGACCCGTTTCCCGGCTGAGCCCTGCGTGGTCCCCGAGCGATACCGGGGCAAGCCCGAGTTCGATCCCGATACCTGCATCGGGTGCGGCGCCTGCGTGAACGTTTGCCCCAGCCAGGCTTTGACACAGGTCGACGATCTCGAGGCCGAGCCGCCGACGAGAACGATCAAGCTGCGCTACGACACCTGCATCTTCTGCGCGAATTGCCAGGACAATTGCACGACGGAGACGGGAATCAAGATGTCGGACCAGTGGGACCTGGCCGGCCTGGACCGCGAGAGCATGGCCGAGACGCACGAGTACGAGTTGCAGATGTGCGAGAAATGCGGCGCCCTGATCGGCACGAAGAAGCACCTCGTCTGGCTCTACGAGAAGCTCGGGCCGCTGGCGTACGCGAATCCGTCGCTGCTGTTGGCCAAGAGCGGCGAGTTGCTCAAGGAGCCGCCCCGAGTGCAGCCGCCAGCATCTCAGGAGGCCCAGCCGAGCGACTTCATGCGCATTCTCTGCCCCAAGTGCAAGTGCGAATTGAATATCCGGCTCTGACGTCATGGCCGCCGACACGCATCTGCTTGAGAGCCTTCGCATGCTGGCCGGCTCGCGCACCGTCATTCTCGGCATCGGCAATACCCTCAAGGGCGACGACGGCATGGGGCCGCTCATCTGCGAGCGTTTGACGGGCCGAGTCTCGGCGCACGTGATCGACGCCGGCACCGTGCCCGAGAACCATATCGCTCGCATTGCCAGGCTCAGGCCCGACAATCTTCTCGTCATCGACGCCATGGATTTTGCCGCCGATCCCGGAACCATTCGTCTATTCGACCCGAGTGACATCCCTTCCGTCGCCCTGTCCACGCACACGCTGTCACCGCGCCTGTTCATCGATCTGCTCCAGCGCGAGGTGGAGGTAGCGGTCCGCTTCCTTGGCATCCAGCCTTCCCGCACGCAGTTCGCCGCACCGCTCTCCGAGGCTGTACAAGACGCCGTCGAGGTCGTCGTCGACCTGCTCGGCCAGGTGTTTCCCCGGGCCTCGGAACTGCCGGACGCATAATCTGCTAACGGTAGGGTGGGTCCTTGACCCACGCGTTCTTGTGCGCGCCCTCTGGCTTGCGGCGCGTGCGGATGCTACAATGGCTGCCCGTATACAATTGCCAAAGACCTGTGTTCGATCTGTTCGAGAACCATGAGCCCGACGAGACTCATTCTGAGAGCCTACTACGAGCGATTGCACGAGCTTACAGCCGGTGCCCGCGACGCTCTGACGAAACGCATCGACGAGCTTCTGTCGGCCGAGCTCGCGTCTCTGGCGTCCGGCCGCCTCGACGACGACAAGCGCGCCGCCTATCGCGAGGCGGCTCTGGCCTTCGTGGACGAACGCCTGGAGAGCTACAATCCCATCGGCATCCAGTACACGTTCGACCGCGTCAACTCGCGCGAGGCCGCCGAGCTGGAATTCCAGCTCAACTGGTACAACAGCCGCCCGGAGTTCGAGGACCTCGTCACCGAGGCCCGGACCCTGGCCGGCGACCGGGACGTCGACGAGGCCCTGCCGAGGCTTGCCGCCGAGCTGATCCAACGCGCCGGCGCCTTTCCCGACCGAAGCATCATCGCCGCCTACCACGAAGCCCCGGCCCTGCAGAAACTGCCCGACTACGTCGTAGCTCGCGCCATCGAGGAGGTCGTCTGCAACCGCCACCTCCTCGCCTGACGCCGCCGGGCGCGAGTCCAGCGAAATCTCCTGCCTGCCTCGAAGGTTACCTAATGTGAAATTGGCTTTGTTTGACACAACACTCTCCGAACTTGCCGTTCGGATCTCGCTGTGCACCACAGAGTCACAGAGCACACAGAGCCTTCAATATAAACCCTTTCTCTCAATATAGTTATATCCATCTCCGCGCCCTCCGCGTCTCCGTGGTGCATCGCTGCCGTCGGGAATTGGCTTCGTTTGGCCCATCTTCTACAGTAAGGACAGTTATCCACCGCCAAAATCTTTGTTCTTGAGTCAGGAATGAGGATTTTGCGTTTTTGGCTGGTGAAATGTAGTGCCACAAAATGAGGGCTATTGTAGTTTTTAT
>Ga0272441_10000947_pt1 | contig 63103 bp, 63 predicted proteins | sample SSMProp6N_FD_193582 | JGI IMG/M metagenome (GOLD analysis project Ga0272441, IMG submission 193582) | Marine sediment archaeal communities from Little Sippewissett salt marsh, Falmouth, MA, United States - SSM-Prop-6N | ecosystem: Environmental > Aquatic > Marine > Wetlands > Sediment ... | reverse complement strand
GGGGCAGGGCTAGCTCCCCGGTCCTACCTACCGCTGCAACTATCACTCGCACAGGCATAGTAAAAACGTTGCGCGTGCCATCCCCCGGCTATATGGGGACGAACCCGAACTTCGCCAGACTCAGACTAATGTTCGACAGGATCAGCACTATGAAGCCGTAGGTGGCCAAGCTCTGAAGCTTAGCCCCGACTTCCAGCCTCTCCGTGTAGGTGCGCCACATCTGTCCACCGTCCAGGGGGCCGATGGGCAGCATGTTCATCATGGCCAGGTTGATGCCCACGAAGTACACCCAGTTTAGGAATATTATCAGCGTCACGGGCATGTGCCGCCCAAAGGCTATGAACAGAGGTATGGTGAGCAGCCCCGTGACTAGGTTGATCAAGCTCCCTATGGCGTATATCCTCATCTTGGACATGAGGCTCGCCTGCTCCATGGATTCCTCGTCGGGCTCCACGGCACCGCCGAACGTTATGACGGCCAGCATAACGGCCGTGGACTTCACCTTGACTCCCTCCACATAGCACATTATGCCGTGGCCTAGCTCGTGGGTGAGTATTATGATGCCCGCCCCCAGGAGGAACCAGGGCATGCTGTCGACGCTGATGGTGACCCCGGGGATGAGCGGCTGCACGGGAGACGCCTGCTCGGGGGCGTAGAAGAAGCTCCACAGGTTCTTGACAAGTATGTAGGTGATGAAGCTCACCTGGCCCACGCTTGCGGCGACGCCGACGTTCCCCAGCACCCTCCAGAACCCGGGGTTTAGGTCGGCGATCCGTTTCACTAGGTCGTTCAGCCTCGTAGACTTGTAGAGCGCATAATACGGCTCCAAGACCCAGCCTCGTTCATCCAGTTTAAGCCTCTTCGCCGCGAGGTAGAAGACGAACCAAGCCACCAGGACCAGCGCCAGTGTCGCCGTGCTACTTATATCCATGCAGCATATGAGACCGATGCTTAACATATAAGGGGAGCGCCCATGGGTTTCTATTGAGAAGCCTTGGACGAGCTATATGTAGAGTACACAGAGGACCACTGGCGCCTCTTACGGCTGCTGAGGACCGAGGCGGCGGAGATGATGAAGCCCCTGCATGACGCCCATATCGACGCCGTAGTCTACGGCAGCATAGCCCGGGGCGACGTGAGCGAGGGCAGCGACGTAGACATATGGATGCCCAGCCCGCCGTCGCCCACCATAGTCCAGGCGGTCCTTGAGAGACGCGGCGCCCACATAAGTCGTAGAGAGATCATTCAGGCAACCCCCAGCTACGCCGCCAAGGCGTATCTCTACACGGAGCCCGACCGGGGCTACAGCCTCCCACTGGTGAAACTCAGGGCCAGTGAAGCCGAGTTCTACAGGTACGCCGGCTCCCTCGGCTACCGAGAGCTACAGGCTGAGGCCAGGGTGCCTGGAGTGGACAAGAGACTCATGCTTATAGAGCCGACGGAGACGGGACACAGGGAGTCATCGGTTCAGGGGAGGGAGGGATATGTCGCCGGTCTCCTGGGAGTAGAGACAAGGATAGTAGAGGAGAGGGTGCGCACCCTCGAGAGAAGGGGAAAGGTGGGCAGGACCGGGGTATACATCAAACGCGTCTTGGCTGACGACGAGGACTTTGGAGCCGTCTTCAGACAACTGGCCGCGTCTAAGCCTGCGCTTCGCCGTAGAATCCGATAAAAAGATTAGAGAAAAAAATGTTTAGCTCAGATCTTTGAAGGATTTCACGTCTAGGCCGCGGGGGATGCGCACCCCCTCGGCGACGCGCTCTCCTATGAGGGTCTTGACGTTCTTCTCGTTGGCGGTGTCGATGAGCCTGCCCGTGACGATGCCGTCGAAGAGGACGGTGTTAACGCCGTCGCTGTTTTTCAGCTTGTCCACGAGGTCGCTGACGGGTATCCTGCCTGCCTGGCTTCCGTCTTCCTTGAGCATCACCGCCTCGAGTGTGCCGCGGAGCCCGTTCGCTATGCCGGCCAGCTCGCTTGAGGCAACCACCTTGTCTACGGGGGCCTTGTTGCCCAGAGCTTCCTTTATCTCGTCTGGGGTCAGCTCCTCGACCTCCTTGCCTCGTGGCGCGCGCGCCACGTACTTGGGCTTCGCAACCTGCAGCATCTCCTGCAGGATGAGGTCTCCGCCCCTGTCGCCGTCGAGGAAGGCGGTAATCTCCTTCTTCCTGGCCAGGTTCTTGATGGTGTTCGGCACCTTCACGCCCTCGAGGGCGATGACGCCTGTGATCCCGCTCTTTATGAGGTTGTTGACGTCTGCGCGGCCCTCGACGACTATTATCTCCTTGCTCCTGCTTATGTCGGGGGTGGCCGTCAGCCTCTCCCGTCCATAGTTGACGGCCTTCACCTTCCTGTCCTGTTTCTGCACCTCGTCGAGGAGCTTCTCGATCTCTTGGCCTTCCTGGACTACCCAGTCCTTCATGAGTTCCTTGGCTCTCGCCACTATCTGTGCGCGTTTCTCGCTGCGGACGTCCGCGATGTGTTCTATTTTCATCTTCGCGTCGCATGGGCCCACCCTGTCCACGGTCTCCATGGCCGCCGCTATGACGGCGGTCTCGGCCCTGTCCAGGCTGCTCGGGGCCATCAACGTGCCCTTTGTCTTGTCCTTCGCTGAGCTTAGATCTATGTCGATCCTGCCGATCTTGCCTGACTTTTGCAGCTCCCTAAGCTCGAAATCCTTGGGGAAGAGGCCCTCGGTCTGGCCGAAAATGGCGCCGATAACGTCGTGCTTCTCCACGACGCCCTCAACGGTGAAGGTGGCCTTTATCACGTATTTCGCGCCAGGGAACTTTTCAGTGTCTTTCACCTGTGATCATCTCTGTTCTCTATGCTCTAGTCACCCTTACCGCAGGGGCCCCCGACGCCTATGCTGGGGCCTGCCCAGGGCGTGATAGAATCAAACCCTTCCTTTTCCTATGTGATCGCAGGAGAACCGCATGTTTCGGGGTTCCCTGCTAGTGAGAGTGTACTTTGATGCAAGCGTCTCTTCTGACGCTCGTCTACATTTGTGGCTTCTCCAGATAAAAAGGTTCCCGAACTGAGTTATATTTATCAATATATTATGAAGCTATTAGTAGAGGTATAGGGTTGGGCATAAGGGCCGCGGTCAATGGTTTCGGTAGGACCGGGCGCCTCGCCTTCAGGGCTGCCATCGAGAAGGGGTCGCCGCTTGATTTCGTGGCGGTCAACAGGGGTGACGCGGCGTCCGTTGGCCATCTCCTGAAATACGACAGCGTCCACGGGCGGGCACCGTTCACCGTCGAGTGGGACGATGAGAACATGTACGTCGACGGTAAACCCGTGAGGGTTCTCTACGAGAACGACGCGGAGAATCTTCCCTGGAGAGAGCTTGGCGTGGAGCTCGTCATCGAAGCCTCCAACCAGTACAGGAGCAAGGAGAAGGCCGTTAAGCATCTGAAGGCGGGCGCCGAGAAGGTGCTAGTCGCGGCGCCAGGCAGTAACATGGACTGCACCATCGTGCTGGGAGTCAACGACGGCGTATACGACAGGGAGAAACACCACATAGTCTCCAACGCCTCCTGCACCACAAACTGCCTGGCGACCGTAGCCAAGGTGCTCCACGACGACTACGGCATCGAATCCGGGTACATGTCGACTATCCACGCCTACACGAACGCGCAGAAGATGCTGGACAAACACTCAACTGACAGGAGGAGGGGGCGCGCCGGCGCGCTTAGCATAATACCGACAACCACGGGGGCGTCCGAGGCCATAGGGGATGTAATGCCCGAACTGAAGGGGAGAATTGATGGCATGGCGTTCAGGGTGCCGACGCCCGACGTGTCCATAGTGGACCTGGTGGTAAACCTTGAGAGGCGAGCCACCGTCGACGAAGTAAACGCCTCGTTCAAGGCATGTTCGGAGGGGGCCATGAAGGGGATAATGGGCTACTCCGAGGAGCCTCTGGTGTCCGTCGACTACGTGCACAGCCCCTACTCGTCGGTGGTGGACGCCCTGGAGACCAGAGTCAACGGCCGCATGGCTAAGGTGCTTGCGTGGTACGACAACGAGTGGGGGTACTGCTGCAGGCTTGTGGACGTCGCCGAGATGATGCTGCAGGCTACCGTGTGATGGTTAGCCGCCGCATCTTCTCTAGGTTCTCGGGCTTCTTCTCGAAGTACTCCGCCACGGGCTCCAGAAGCCTGATCATGGCAGCGGAGACCCCGTTCTTGAGGTCCAGCGGGTGCAGGTCGCCCCTGGCGTAGGTCTGGGCCAGCTCCTCGAAGCTACTTAACTCCACGTCTCCGCCGTACTTCCTGGGCCGCTCGACTTTCAGCTTACCGAGGTGGGGGAACACCACCATCCGCGCGTGGGCCAGCACCGGGTTGTCCTCCACCACCCTCTCGGGGCAGTACGCCGCCCGGTACTTCTCCTTGATCTCCTCGGGGGTGTCGTTGACCCATATGGCGCCCTTGGAGACGCTCTTGCTCATCTTGTGCTTAATGCTCCTGTCTATCCCCTCGTCCTCGTCGAAGCTGCCTTCCACGTCCGTGACCTGGAGGCCCGGGAGCAACGGGTTGTGCAGGCAGACGGGGACCTTGAAGCCCAGCTTGGACGCGGCCTCACGGGCCAGCATGTGGACCTTCCTCTGGTCCATCCCCGAGCAAGCCGCGTCCAAGTCCATCTGGAAGATGTCGCTGGCCTGCATCGCCGGGTACAGCGCCCACGCCGTCTCCACGTCCGTCGTGTCGGCGCTGCGACCCATGATGGGCATAGCCCGGAGGGTCCGCCGTAGGCTCGTGGACTTCATCACGCGGACCACCTTCCCCCAGTAGTCCTTGGTGTCCACCACGTCAGACGCCCACAGGTACTCGACCCTGCCCTCCGGCAGGCCCAGCGCCGTGAAACAGTCCTTGAAGTACTCGGCGGCCGTGGCCAGGTTCTCCATGACGCCGCCCATCTTGTTGTTTATCCAGCCGTGCCACTCGGCGAGGTAGATAATGAAGTGGAACCCCGCGTCCACATAGTCGCTCATCTTCTGCCCCACGATGAGGCCGGTCCCGGCGTGCATTATGCCGCTGGGCTCGAAGCCCACGTAGCCCCGCGGGTGGTCGTTTGTCTCTAACAGGTTACGGAGCTCGTCGACGGTGATGATCTCCTGAAGGTTACGTGATACGAGTTCTAGGCGGGTCTCTGTGTCCAAGTCGATTCGCCAACAATTGGATACGTGCTGGGTTTTTATTAAGGGTATAGGGTAGCCTCAGCTGCCTCTCCACGCCTTCCCTGCCCGCATCCGAAGCTGTCTGAGCACGTACTCCCTTATCTCTTTAGGCGTCCTGAGGGGCGCGACTATCTCGCCGTCTTTTATCAGGGGCTTCAACATGGGCTCCGTGTCTCCATCACACTCGCCGCAGCGTGGCTGGGCCGCGTCGGCGGGCGTGACTATGTCGCTGAGGCACTCCTTGCATCTCCAGACTTGTTTCTTTCCGCCGAGCTTTCCTCGCTTTGCGTGGGGCACCCCGTCCACCTCCACGATGTCCATGGCGAAGTCGAGGGTGGGCGCCCCGCTGACCCAGGTCCCCACGCCGAAGGCGTCCGCCCCAGCCTCAGACAGCTCCTTAACCGTGTCCTCGTTGAGGCCCCCCGACACGAATATCTTGACTCCCTCGTGGCCCCTTAGGTTCAGCTCCCACCGGACCTCCTTCACTATCTTGGGGAAGCTGCCCCGCCTGGAGCTGGGGGTGTCGAGGCGCACCCCGTACAGCCTTTCCCCTAGGGTCTCTGCGGCCATTATCGCCTCGGTCTTCTCGTCGTAGTAGGTGTCCACGAGTATGATCCGTGGGCTCTCGGGCTCGACCACCTCGTCGTACGCCTTCCACGCCTCAACCTGGTCGCCAAAGACTATCATGAGGGCGTGGGGCATGGTGCCGGTGGGCTGCAGGCCACAGACCTCGGCTCCGATGACGCTCGACACGCCGTCGAGGCCGCCGATGTACCCGGCCCGGTCCATGGCGGGGGCCAGGGACGGGTGGATGCGCCTGATCCCGAAGGCTATCACGGGCTTGTCCCCCGCGGCGACTCTAATGTACGCGGCTCTGCTTGCGACAGCCGTTTCCTGACATATGAAGCCGAGGAGCGGCGTCTCGTACTCGCAGAAGTCGTGGTAAGTCCCCTCCACGGTGAGCACAGGGCTCCTGAAGCCGAGGCTGTCCTCGCTGTGGAAGAGGCTGCCCTCCGGCATGCAGTGGACGTCCACGGGGAGCCCCTCGAAGAGGCGCGCGACCTCCTCGACGCCGCACAGGACGCCGTACGGGTGGTTGTCTGGGGGTGAGCCGATGGTCACCTCCATTACGACACGGACCCGATCCTTGCCCTTGGCCTCCAGTATCCTCTTGGTGCGCTGGAAGTATACGTCTGTGGTGCGTCCTCGCCTGATGTCCTCGCTGGTCGCTATGTGGAAGCTCATCTTGATGCCTCCAGCATCTCCATGGCTTCACCGGAGTCGGTGAGCATGGCGTTGTACATGCGCTTCATGAAGGTGAAACTCGTCTCCTGCTCTCCCGGCGTCAACGCGTTCACGCAGTCGGTGGGAACCACGACCCTGTACCCCCTGAAGTAGGCGTCGGCGGCGGTGTGCTGGATACATATGTTCGTCAGCACCCCCGTGAGGATAACCGTGTCCACACTGAGTTCCCTGAGCAGCGCGTCCAGCCCCGTCGCGTAGAACGCGCTGTACCTGCGCTTGTAGAGGCGGTGGTCGCCTTTCTCCGGCTCCAGCTCCGGCACCATCTCGGCCTCGGGGCTGCCTGCCACGGCGTGGCTCCCCCATATCTCGAACTCGTGGTCTACCCCCTCGAGGTGGGCGTCCGTGACGTAGACGACGGGAGAGCCGCCCCGCCTAGCCGCCTCGACCAGCCTCCTGATGCATGGAACCACGGCCTCTGCGTGGGGGCCGCCCAGCCTCCCCGTGACGAACTCCCTTATCATGTCTATTACGAGTAACGCTGTCCTCAACTCTATCACATTGAGCTACGCGTGGCCCCGTATAACTCTTTGAGGTCGAGGGCGGGGTTCCCCTGTTCCCTGCAACAAACCCTCAGCCTCATCGAACCGGCGTCGCCGTACTCAGCTGAGCTCTCTCAAACTGCAGTGGTTGTGGGCCCCGCGCCTCCCCCGCCTGTTCCACGTGTGGGTAACCCTCGGATCACAGCGGGGCTCCGCGAAGGCCGTCAACGTGGGTGCGTCGATGTCGGCGGGCAGAAACAACTAGGAAACGAGGATATTAACCGTTACTGTTTCGGCGAGCCACGGTCTTCTTCCAGCTGAGATACGCTAGGAGAGATTTTTAGCGCTTGAGGGTGATACGGTTTTTTCGTATAATGGTTTAGACGAAATTTTTTGATTAGGATATATTTTAAAAATATTTCGTCTATGGGTTGTGTCGAAATTATTTCGTGTAAAGGTTTAGACGAAATTTGTATCTTAGAATGGTTTAGAAGAAATATATCGTCCAATGGTTTAGACGAAATAATAACGTCTAAGGGTCTATACGAAATTTTCATCCAATCGAAACATGGAGACCAATGCGCCGTAATACTCGGCTAACCCCTTTACGGCATTTGAAGCCTTCTCCGGGCCAAGGAAGACGCTGTACTGGATCATCTCTCCTCCCAGGGACCTTAGTATCTCCTGGAGGTTGTGATAGAATCTTCCGACGGGCTGCTCGTCTCTGAAGTCGTAGCATACTATCCAGTCTGCCTCGCCTTGCTCTTCTTCTAGGCTCTCGATGATTTTCTGGGCGATGCTCTTTCTGCCCATCCCGATAACGGATGTACCCTTATACGAAATTATTTCGACTGCACCCTTAGACGAAATAAATCAGGGACAGCGAAGAAAAACTAGAGATACTCCCTGAACCACCGAAGGATATGCCTTAGCCGTTCCTCGCGGTGCCCGGGCTTCCCGCCCCTGCTTAGCTCGTGGTTCTCGTCGGGGAAGCGGACGAGCTCCGTGGGCACGCCGTTGAGCTTCAGGGCGGTGAACCACTGCTCTCCCTCGGCCATGGGGCACTTGTAGTCCTCCTCGCTGTGGATGACGAGGCACGGCGTCTCTACGTCGCCGGCGTAGTAGAGGGGGCTGTGCCGCATCTGCTCGACGAGGTCTTCTCCCCAGTACGTCTTCCTGCCGCTGATGGATTCGGGCTGCATGAACCCTATGTCGCTTACGCCGAACTTGCTGACCCAGTTGCAGATGCTGCGGCACGTCACCGCCGCCCGGTACCTGTCGGTGTGGCCTATGATCCAGTTGGTGGTGTAGCCGCCGTAGCTGCCGCCGGTTAACCCGAGCCGGGTCTCATCGATCCAAGGGTACTGCTTCAGCGCCTCGTCTGTGAAGTCCATGAAGTCCTCGTAGTCCACCTCGCCGTAGTGCCTCATCACAGCCTGGGTGTACGGCTCCTCGTAGCCTGCGCTTCCTCGCGGGTTGGTGTATATGACGGCGTAGCCCTCTGCGGATATGAGGTGGAACTCATGGAACATGCCGTCACCGTAGACCCCTCTGGGCCCTCCGTGCATCTCCAGCACACACGGGTACACCTTACCCTTTTCCCAGCCGACCGGCTTGATGATCCAGCCTTCGACTACACGGCCCAGCCGGTTGGTGAACGTGAAGCTCTCGGGCTCAACGAGCTCCAGGCCGTTGAGAAGCCTGTCGTTGAACTTGCTGAGGCGCTTCTCGTCGCCGTCTAGCAGATAGAGTTCGCACGGCCGGGTGGCGGTCATGGCGTTGAAAGCTATCTTCGCGCCGTCCTCGCTTACGCTGAAACCATCCACGACCCTGCCTCCAATGACCGTTTCTACGTCGCCGCCTTCTACTCCAACCCTGTATACGTTGCAGTGCGGTGTGTCCGCGGTGAGGAAGAAGACTTGTTTACCGTCACTACTCCACACGGCGCCTGGGTTGGGTGTGGAGACCCTTAGGTCGCTGCCGACCCCCATCCCGAGGCTCCGGTCGAAGCCCCCTGTAAGGCATCGTTTCTCGCCGCCGCCACTCGGCATTATGTACAGGTCGTGGTCCACGGCGAGCTCGTCTGGATGGTCGTAGCCTATGAAGGCGACCGTCTCCCCGTCTGGGCTGTAGCTCAGACTCATGATGGCGTGTTCGCCTCCGGTAAGCCTCTCCGGGTCCCCGCCCTTAGCCGGCACCTTGTATATGTCCCTTACCCTGCTTGTGTCGGCGTCGGCCTTCATGTTGGTGATGAACGCGATCTCTTTGCCGTCTGGGCTCCACCGGGCGTACTCCACGTCGTAGTCTCCGTCCGTGATCTGCCTGGGCTTCCTGCCCTGCCTGACGGTGAAGAGGTGGGTCCTTCTACCCTCGAAGAACCCCGCGGCGTTTAACTTGTACTTGATCCGTTTTACCACCTTGACGTCGGTGTCCTTGGGCTTCTCCTCGGTCCAGACCTTGCTGGTGAAAAGGATGTCTCTGCCGTTGGGGGCCCACGCCGGGCTGCCTACTCCCTCCTCGGTCTCCGCCACAAGGGTAGCCTCGCCGCCCCCCAGCGGTATCACGTATAGCTGGGTCTTCTTCTCGGGCTCTCTGCCCCTCGAAAGAAAAAGGAGTTTGGAGCCGTCTGGGCTCCACCTTGGGCTGGTGTCGCTGCCTTGGCCGTACGTGAACTGGTGGAGGGCGCCTGTGGCGGTCTCCGCCATCCAGATGTGGCGCTCGTACCTGTCCTCCTCGTGTTCTATGGCGCTGAGCACGAAGGCGATCATGGAGCCTTCAGGGCTAATCTGGGGGTCCGAGACGAACTTGACTCTCCTAATATCCTCGACCTTTATCCTGCGCTTAGCCATAACGCATCTAAGAAGAAAGAGGCGTTCAACGTGTTAAGGCTTCAGCTACGGAAGCCGCCCGGCCGCCTCCAGCCTGTCGGCGACGCCCGTCAAGCCGAGTGAGACCAGCGTCTCCTTGGTCTGCAATCCCGTCTCGGAGTCCCAGCCGTGGAGACCGTAGTACTCGTCGAGCATGCGCTCCCACTCCCCGTGGTCTATGTGTTCCCCGGCGTATGGGCCTGACTTGACCGGCTCCTCCCAGTACCTCTTCGGCGGGTAATCGTCCAGTCTAGTGAAGCCGCCGTGGAGGGTGTTGAAAGCCTTCTCGAGGTTGTGCACCCGGAGCCCTATCCGCATGAACCTCTCCGCGTCGAGGCTCATCCCCGTGAGGCTTGAAGTCAGTTCAGCGATGTGGTGGGCGGCGTGCCCTGTGGCCTCTGTCTCCCATGAGAGGAGGCCGTTGTTGTAGAGGCATGTGCCCGTCATGTCTAGGATGGCCTTGTACTGTTCCTGCATGTACACCCTCCACGGCACGTTCTGGTAGCTGAGGAACATCTCGGGGCTGAACGAGTGGATGGCGCCCCTGAGATGGCGTCCGGCGGCTGGGGAGGTCACCACCCCGAAGCCCCAGCCCTTGCTTACCCTGATGCCGTCCACGCTGTCCTGGCCTTTTATGTGGACGGCGAACTCGTCTTATCCTCTGCCCAGCCTCTCGGCGGCTGCCTTGACGCCGTCCGCCAAGAAGTCGCCGAACCCCTCCCTGTGCGCCAGCTTCTCCAGCAGAGCTATGACCACGTCGTGGTTGCCCCACGTCAACTCCAGGCCGTCCGTCTCCTTCTTGGTTATGAGCCCCTTCTCGTAGCACTCGAAGGCCCATCCGATGACCACGGAGGCGTTGTCGCCGTCGAGGCCCAGCTGGTTCGTCAGTAGATGGGCTTTTATCGCCGCCTCGGGGTCGTCGCAGTCCACCCTGGTGCAGAAGCTGTTGCTGCTGTTGTTCCACCAGCCCTCCCCCTCCACCTTGTACGGGCCGTCGGGGACCACCATCCACGGCATGCAGCCGACGAGGCAACCGAAGCAGGCCAGAATCTTCTTCCTGTATGGCTTGATGGTGTCCCCCGCCACCCGCTTGATCTTCTCCGGGTCCCAGTAGTCGTCCTGGCCGTTCCTGACGGGCCTGAACCCGGCCTCCCACGCCGGGCTCCCGTAGACGCTCTCGACGCCGTAGTACCCGTCCTCCCTGTACAGCTTGGCCTTCGGGAACCTCTCTATCTTCCTCCTGGCGGCGTCCACCGCCTCTATGAACCTCTCGGGCTCGGCCACGGTGACGGGCAGGCTTCCCCTGGCCGCGACCGCCTTGAGGTTCTTGCTTCCCATGACGGCGCCTACCCCCGAGCCGCCCGCCGCCTTAGCCCTGTCTGATATTATGCACGCCGACCTCACCCTGTTCTCGCCGGCGGGGCCTATGCCTATGACGCGGACCATGTTGTCGTTGCGGCTGGACCGGATGGCTCTCTCCGTTTCCCACGTGGTCTTTCCCCAGAGCCCATCTGCGTCCACGAGTTCGGCTTCCCCGTGGCCGAGCCACAGGTACACCGGGTTCTCCGCTCTGCCCGTGATGACGAGGTTGTCGTAGCCTGCGTACTTCATCTCTGCGCTAAAGTGGCCGCCGCAGTTGGTGGAGCCGACCCCCATCGTGAAGGGGCTCTTCGTGTCTATGGACACCCTGGAGCAGAATGGCGAGAGGGTGCCCACGAGGGGCCCGACTCCGAAGAGGAGCATGTTCTCCGGGTCGAGGGGCCTAACCGATGGACCCAGCTCGTCGAACAGTATACGGGCGTTGACGCCTCTGCCCCCGACGTAGCTCTCGCTGTGCCTCGTGATGGGCTCCTCGGTGATGCTTCCGTCGGTGAGGTCGACGCGGAGTACTCTGCCGGCGTAGCCGTGGGGCTTCACCGTGACACCCTCCTGGCGCCGTAGGCGCAGTACTTGACGCAGAGCGGGGCCTCCTCCCCCTCGCAGAGGTCGCACGTCGAGTCTATCGACAGCGTGATGACGGCGGTGTCGTTGTCCCTCGATACGTGGGTGCTGCTGCGTGACGGTTCGAACATTTTATGCTTGGTGTGGTGGAACGAGCAAGCCGATTCGCAGATGCGGCAGCCCTGACACCTCTGGGGGTCGAGAAGAATCAACGCCATCGGAAACCGTGAGGAGGGTGCCCATATAAGATTTTAGAGGAGGCGTCACTCTCTGAGGAGCCAGTAGAGGAGCCCCTTCTGGGCGTGCATCCTGTTCTCGGCCTGGTCGACTACGACTGACTGGGGCGAGTCCATGACCTCGCTGGTTATCTCCAGCCCCCTGTGGGCGGGAAGGCAGTGCATTACTATGCAGTCGGGCTTGGCTTCCTTGACCAGCTCCGTGTTCACCTGATATGGCGGAAACATCTTCATGCGTTTCTGCTTCTCCTCCTCCATGCCTGCGCTGACCCAGACATCGGTGTAGATTACGTCGGCGTCCTTCACACCCTTCAATGGATCGTGGACCACCTTGACGCTGCCTTTGTTACCTTTGACTTTCTCGAGGAGCCCGGTGCTGGGGCTGTACTGGGGGTCGTCTGGGCAGACCACGTTTACGTTCATCCCCATGCTGGTGCACCCGATGACTGTGGACGCCGCCGTGTTGCATCCTCCGTCGCCCACGTAGGCGATCTTCAGGCCTTCCAGGCTGCCTTTATTCTCCTGTATTGTGAGGAGGTCTGCCATGTTCTGGCAGGGGTGGTACTTCTCGGTCATGCCGTTTATGATGGGGACCGTAGCCGACGCCCCGATCTTCTCCATGGCTTCCTGTTTAAGCACCCTGGCCATTATGCAGCTGCTGTATCTGCTGAGCACAGCCACGCCGTCCTCCAGGGTCTCGCTTCTGCTGAACCCGCCCTCGGAGACGCCGTAGAAGATGGCGTGGCCACCGAGCTGGCTCATCCCCGCCTCGAAGCTTATCCTGGTGCGTAGGGACGGTAGCTCGAAGAGCATTATGAGGGTTTTACCCTCTAGGGAGTGCAGGTACTTCTCCGGGTTGCCCTTTATCTCGGCGGATAGGCTCAACACCTGGCCCAGCTCTTTGCTGGATAGGTCGAAGTCGCTTAGTACGTGTTTCAAGCTGCTCACCTTTAATTTATATAGAGTTGAGCATAACGTACCGCCGGGTTATATCGTTTACGGCATAAATGCCATGAAAATAAGCATCTATGTAACATTTGTTGCATCTAATCTGCTTTTTCTTCATAAGACCGAAAACCATGGAGTAGTAAACGGCGGCGCTTCTGTTCAACCCATGTAATAAAAAGTTAGTTTCTATTTAAGGTACTTGTCGAACCACCGGAGGATGTGCCTGAACCGCTCCTCCCTGTGCCTGGGCTTCCCGCTCCTGCTAAGCTCGTGGCTCTCCCCCGGGAACCTCACAAGCTCCGTGTCGACACCCAGCTCTTTGAGGGCCACGAAGAACTCCTCGGCTTGCTGTATGGTGCACCGTAGGTCGTTCTCGCTGTGTATGAGCAGGGTCGGAGTCTTCACGTTCTCCGCGTACCTGATGGGACTCTGGGCCAGAAGCTTGTCCTCGTCGCGCCACGGGTACCCCACGTTGCCTGACTCGCCGTGCTTGTAGCCGAGGTCGCTGTAGCCGTGGTGGCTGTGCCTGTTGCATGTGCTGCGGCACGCCACCGCCGCCTTGAACAGGTCTGTCTGGGTTATGATCCAGTTTGTTAGGTATCCGCCATAGCTGCCGCCGGTGACGCCGAGCCGCTCCCCGTCAATGAAGCCGAACCGTTCGACGGCGTCCATGGTGAACGCCATGACGTCCCTGTAGTCGACGGTGCCGTGGCGGCCGTTCAGGGATGCGCCGTACTCCTCGCCGTAGCCGCCGCTGCCCCTGGGGTTGGTGTAGATGACGCAGTACCCGGTCGAGGTTAGAAGCTGGAACTCCTGGTAGATGCCGTCGCCGTAGATGCCGAGGGGGCCGCCGTGGATCTCCAGTATGGTGGGGTATTTTTCTCCTTCCGTGTAGCCGACGGGCTTCATGGCCCAGCCGTCTATCTCATCGCCTTCCTCGTTGACCCAGGTATGGTGCTCCGGCTCCACGATGCTGAGACGTTTGAGGAGCCGGTCGTTGAACCCTGTGGCTCTCCTCTCCCCCTCCGGGTCGCTGACCCATATCTCGCATGGGTGGGTCGCCTTCATGGCGTTGTAGACGAGGACCGACTCGTCGCTTGAGAGGCTGAAGCCGTCCACGGACCGTCCGGAGGTGAGCCGGCTGACGTCTCCGGTCATCTTGTCTACCTTGTAGACGTTGGCCGTGGGCACCTCGCCGGTGAGGAAGTAGATGGACTCGCCGTCACTCGACCACACCGGTCCTGGGCTCGGCGTCGAGAAACGGAGGTCGCTGCCGATGCCCCTGCCGATGCTCCTGTCGAAACCGGCTGTGGCGTTCTGGGGGACTCCTCCCTCCGACGGTATGACCCAGACGTCGTTGTTCGTGGCTCCGCGGGCGTGGAAGTCGTTGCCGATGTAAGCGATCTCTGAGCCGTCCGGGCTCCACGAGAGTTCGTTAACGCTGTGGCTGGACTCGGTGATCCTCTTCATCTCGCCGCCCTTGGGTGTCATGAGGTAGATGTGCCTCACGTGGGTCGTGTAGGCGTCCTCCTCTAGGTTGGATACCAGCGCGATCTGTTTGCCGTCCGGGCTCCACGCCGCGGCATCCACATCGATCTCGCCCTCGGTGAGCTGCTTGGGCTTCCCGCCCGGCCTCACCGTGTGGAGGTGCACCCGTTTCCCGGCGAATATACCCACGCCGTTGAGCTTGTACCATATGTGCTTAACTACCACCACGTCTGTCTCAGGCTTCTCCGGCTCCCAGACGCGGCTCGTGAACAGAATGTCTCTTCCGTTGGGTGCCCACCGGGGGTTCATTACCCCGGTCTCCATGTCCGCGGCCAGCCGGGCTTCTCCTCCCTCCGCGTCGATGACGTATAGCTGGTTCTTCTTCTCTGGCTCCCTGCCGCTGGAGAGGAAAAACAACTTGGAGCCGTCCGGGCTCCACCGGGGGTTGCTGTCCTTCCCAGGGCCAGAAGTGAACTGTCTGTGCTTGCCGGTGGCGGTGTCCAGCATCCAGACATGCTTCACGTACTCGTCCTCGTCGTGGTCAACCATGGTATGCACGAAGGCGGCTCTCCCGCCTTCCGGGCTGACCTGGGGGTCCGAGACGAACACGAAGCTACGGAGGTCCTCGATCTTGACTTTACGAGATGTCATACACTGAATTATGGTCTTTAGGAAATTAAGATTTCAGTTACGGTTACGAAAAAACCCAAAATATCGTTTTGAGAAATTTGATAAAAAAGACGTTTTTTCATTTATACTCGTCGATGGCTTATCGATTATGCAAAGGGAGCAGGAACAAAGCCTCTTTACTGAAAGCATGGCGTTGACACCGCATTTCATTAAAAGAAGCTGATATCACATGGTTTTCATTAATTTTCGTCGATGCTTTCCGCCTTAAAAAAGTGGAATAGATGAATTTTAATAATAATTCGACGGAAATCTCTGTCATGTCACTTGATGTTCCATCACCCGAGGATTTTTTTGGTCACATTATGGGCGCCGATAGGAAGCTTGTGCGCTGGGACCGTATAGTCGACTACTTCATGGAGCTCGACAAGTCTCCCATGGTCAAGGTCACGGAGCTGGGTAATAGCACGGAGGGGAACCCGTTCATCGCCGCCTTCATCACCTCTGAGGAGAACATGGGGCGCCTCGATGAGATCAGGGAGAAGAGCTGGGTGCTCAGCCACCCCAAGGGCGTACCCGCTGAAGACCTAGAGAGGATGGTCTCTGAGGGCAAGGCTGTGGTCGCAATGACCATGAGCATCCACGCCACGGAGGTGGGGGGCACCCAGATGGCCCCCGAGCTGGCTTGGGAGCTCATAACACTCCCCGAGAACAGGGAGATACTTGAGAACACCGTGCTCGTCATGGTGCCTTGCTTCAACCCCGACGGCCAGATAATGGTCACAGACTTCTACGAGAAGTGCCTGGGGACGGAGTACGAGGGCTGCAGCCCGCCGTGGCTCTACCACAAGTACACGGGCCACGACAACAACCGTGACGCCATCCACAACAAGATGGTGGAGAGCCAGATGGTGAGCCAGCTCCTCTACACCGAGTGGTTCCCCCAGGCCTATATCGACTACCACCACATGGGCAGCTACGGGGCACGGTTCTACATCGCGCCCTTCGCGAACCCCATCGACGACAAGGTGAACCCCCTGGTCTGGACCGAGCAGGAGCTCTACGGCGGCCTCACCCACGTTCTCCTGGAGGAGGCCGGGAAGCACGGCGTCGAGTCGGCGGCTACGTACCCAGGCGAGTTCATGCCCACCTTCAACTACGTGCCGTGCTGGCACAACGTCTGCGGGATGCTGACGGAGTCGGCGTCCGCCAAGCTAGCTACCCCATTGTACATTCACTATCATCAGCTCAGGGGCAGCAGGCGTGGGCGACCCGAGTACAGGGCGCAGATGGGGTTCCCCCACCCCTGGATTGGCGGTTGGTGGAGACTTAGAGACGTGGTGGAGCAGCAGAAGATAAGCGCATACGGCACCCTGAAGGCGGCGGCCAGGTTCAAAGAGCTCATCCTCCGGAACATGTACAAAAAGGCTAGCGAAGCCATAAGGGAGGGGGCCGAGGAGCCTCCCTACGCGTTCGTCATCGAGAACGAGCAGCACGACGAACTGGCCGCCTACAAGCTTATGACGACCCTCATGGACATGGGGGTCGAGATTAGCCGCAGCCAGCGGGAGTTCGTCGCCGACGGCGTCAGCTACCCCCGGGGCACATACGTGGTCCTCGCGGGCCAACACTGCAGGCCCTACATAGTGAGCCTCCTGAAGCGTACCTTCTACCACCTGGGGGCGTTCAGCAAATACCCCGACGGGTCCCCCGTTGTCCCATACGACCTCTCCACGTACACCATCGCCGAGTTCAGCGGCGTCAGGGTCTGCGAGGTCGAGAAGCCCTTCGACGGCAGCTTCGAGACGCTCACGAGCATCAGGCTCCCACGGGGCAGCGTCGAAGAGGGGGCGGCCAACGGCTGGCTCCTTGACGGCAGGGTCAACGACGGCTTCGAGGCGGTCAACAGGCTCCTCAGGAAGAAGGTCACGGTGCACCGGCTCACGGAGGCGGTTTCGACCGCGGCCGGGGTCTTCTCTGCGGGTAGCTTCTACGTTCCCAAGGCCGAGGGGCTGCAGAGCGAGCTGGAGAAGCAGAGCAAGAGGTGCCACGTGAGCTTCGAGGAGGCCCCGGCGGCCGTGAAGTCTAAGCCGGTGAAGATGCTTCGCATAGGCATGTACCAGCGGTACTGGGGGGGCAACGCGGACGAGGGCTGGACGCGGTTCCTGCTGGAGCAGTACAAGTTTAGGTACAAGACCCTGATGGACAAGGACATCCAGCGTGGGAGGCTGGCGAAGAGCTACGACGTCATAGTGCTGCCCTCAGACGCCACCGAGCTCATCATGGGCGACAAGATAGAGGAGTACTATGAGAAGCGTCGGGGAGGCGGCTTCACCATGCCCAACTACCCGCCCGAGTACAGGAGCGGCATCGGCGAAGAGGGCGTCGAGAAGCTCAAGGAGTTCGTCGAGGAGGGTGGGACCCTGCTCTGCTTCGGAGAGTCCAGCAACTTCGCCATCGACAAGCTGGGACTCCCCGTCAAGAACGTGTTGAAGGACGTGAAGAACACCGACTTCGTTTGCCCGGGCAGCACCCTGCACGTGGACATCAACGTCGGCCACCCATTGGCGTGGGGCGTCCAAGAAGACCTGATGATCGTGTTCCGCCACCACCCGGCCTTCGAGGTTAAACCCAGGGTGAACAACGAGGACTACGCCGTGGTGCTCAGCTACCCGGATAAACACATCATGGAGAGCGGGTGGCTCACAGGCGAGGAGCACCTGAGCCGCAAGGCGGCGCTGGTGGAGGCAAAGCTGGGTAAGGGGAGGGTGGTGCTCTACGGTTTCCAGCCACAGATGAGGGCCCAGCCCGAGGCCACGTTCAAGCTTCTATTCAACGCCCTGCTGGGGTAGCGGTTTTTATCGCCTCCCCCACCGTTTTTTCCCGTTTTTTTATACAGAAACGCCTGATCGAAGACGTTTTATAGAGCACCCGTGTAGCTACTAAGATTCGTGATCAAAAATGGGAGTTGAAAAGTTCGCGAAGAAAGAGGTCGCGGCCCTCATGAAGGCTCGCGGCAGCCTCACCCGAGCCACCGTGGGGCCAATAGAGGGGTTGATCAACCTGGGAGCGGGGGACCCCGACTTCAACCAGCCCGAGTTCATAAACAAGGCCGTCTACGAGGCAATGAAGGAGGGCCACACCCACTACAGCTTCGGCGGGGAGCCCGGGTTCAAGGAGGCCATCGCCGAGTACTACAAGAAGTACGGCGTCTCCGTGGACCCGAAGACCCAGGTGCTTATAACCAGCGGAGGCAGCCAGGCCATCTTCCAGGCCTTCGGGGCCATCCTCAACCCAGGCGACGAGATACTCATCCTGGACCCCGCATACCAGGGCTACAACGCGCCCGCGGCCTACTTCGGAGCCAAGATGACCCGCGCCAATCAGACCAAGGACAAGAACGGTATCTTCAGGCCGAACTTCGAGAACATAGAGAACGCCATCACGCCGAAGACGAAGGCCCTGCTCTTCTGCAACCCAGACAACCCGGTGGGCACAGTCTGGACCCAGAAGGAGCTGGAGAAGCTGGCGGAGATCGCCGTGAAGAAAGACATCGTGATCCTCGCCGATGAGATTTACACCGAGTTCGTGTGGAACGACAAACACAAGACCATCATCGACCTCCCCGGCATGTGGGAGCGGACCATGGTGCTCATGAGCTTCAGCAAGACCTTCGCCTGGACGGGCTGCCGAGCAGGCTACATCATCGCGGGCCCCGAGCTCATGAAGACCGTGAGCGCGGTGCCGGTGGGTATATGCAGCGTGCCCGTTCCATTCCAGAAGGCTGCCGTGGCGGCGCTTGACAAGGGGTGGGACTTCGTGGCCGAGATGAGGGGCGAGTACAAGAAGAGGATCGACTTCATGGTGAAGAGGCTCAACGAGATAGAGGGCGTAAGCTGCCCGATGCCGGAGGGCGCGTTCTACCTGTTCCCCGACGTAAGCAGCTTCGGTGTGCCCAGCATGAAGCTCGCCATGGACTTCTTCCAGCAGAAGAAGGTCAGGTGCGCGCCGGGCACCCAGTACGGGGAGAACGGGGAAGGCCACATCAGGTTCGCCCTGGTTAAGCCGGTGGACGAGCTCGCCGAGGTCTGCGACAGGTTCGAGGACTACGTCAAGAACCTGTCTCCGTAGGCGTCTTCGGCGGCCCTTTAAACCATCCTTTTTTCGTTTTAGTAGAATCGAAAGTTTGTACGCTTGGTAGTTTTTTTCTGGTTACGTGGAACAAGCGTTTTTTGGGGGTTGTTTGTTACAGGTTACTTGTAATCTGTGGAAAAAATTCTGGGCTCGGCTTGTTCCTAGTTACATGGAATAAGCGTTTTCTGGAGTACGTTTCTACGGTCGGTAGACGACACTTTTGTATATGATTGGGTCATAAAGAGGCGTTTCTGGGGCCTCTTTCGGCGGGAGGGGCTTGGGTTCGCGTTATCTCGCCTACCCCCTCCCCCCTCCCCTATGGATGGGGGTTTCTGAGGCGGCCTAGCGATTCGATTTTTCTTGGTTACATGGGGTTTATGTTTTCCCCAACTGGTTTTGTGGCGGGTTACTTGCTGTAAACTTTCGGTTACATGGGGTCTTGTGTTTGTCTGGGGTGTTCCCATGTCGCTGACTAACTCAGCAAAAGCTTGTTTTATAATGGCGGCTAGGCTGTCTACTCTGTTTCGATCTTCTCGTCTTCGAGTCGCTCTAAGAGCCAGTCTATGTTCTCTTCCTTCTCCAGGACCCAGATGTACTGTTCAACGTCGTGGGGGAGGAAGGGAACCAGCGGCCCTAGAAAGAAGCGGCCCGCCATCCCGCCCAGCCTGCTCATGTTCCTGAAGGAACCGAAAACTAGGAGCGCCGCCGTCTCGACTCCCCGGTCTTTTATGAACTTGAGGATCTTCTCCCGAGCCTCCTGCTCCTGCTCGGGAGTCACCTCCCTGAAGACCGGGAACACCCTTAGAGGTCACCCTTCTCCGCTTTCTTCACCGCGTCCTCGATGACATCCAGAGCGTTCTCGATCTGGGTCTCCGTGCTTACCAGCGGAGGCGCGACCCTCAGGGCGCCTATGCCCCTGTACCCCATCTCGATGATGTAGACGCCGTTGCGGTAGCACTCGACCGCAATCTTCCCAGCCAGTTCCTTGGACGAGATCTCGACGCCGATCAGCGACGCGATGCCCCTAGTTTCAACCACGCACCCGTACTTCTCCTCCACCTCCTTTAGGCGGCTCATCAAGAGCTTCCCGTTGGACCTGGATCTGTCCGCCAGTTTCTCGGACCTGATCACTTCGATGTTGGCCAGTGTCGCCGCGAGGCCCAGAGGCTGACGACCCATGGTATGGCCGTGGTAGAAGCCCCCGCTTTTCTCTAAGAGGCCCTGTTTGGCGACGGCCCCCGCCATGGCGATGGCCCCGCCGGCCATGGCCTTGCCGAGGACGACGATGTCTGGCGTCACACCGTAGTTTTCGGTGCAGAACCATTCGCCGGTTCTCCCGAAGCCCGTCTGGACCTCCTCCGAGATGAAGAGGACGTCGTTCTTCTGAGCGAGTTTGTCGAGCTTCTTGACGAAGCTCTTAGAGGGTATGAGCCAACCCGCGTCTCCCGCGACAGGCTCGAACAGGACTGCCGCTACCTCATCGGGAGGCATATAGGTCTCAAAGGCCTGCTCTATGAGCCCGATGATTATGTCGTCCACGTCTTCTCCGTCGAGTTTACCGAAGGGAGGGTGAAGGTAGTCGGGGTAAGGGAAATAGAAGATGTCGTTGAGGCGGCCGAACCCTTGGACCATCGAGGGCACGTAGCTACTTACGCTTAGAGCCCCATAGGTGGTGCCGTGGTAGGCCCCCGCGAAACAGATGATGCCCATCCTGCCCATGACCTTCCTGGCCATCTTTATGGCCGCGTCGTTGGCCGCCGAGCCGCTTAGGGCGTAGGTGGCCCTTAGACCGCCTTTTCCCCTCAGGGGAACGACGGCGTCCAGGCTCTTCTCGAGGTTGTAGAGATCCTCAACGGCGCAGTGGGTGACCTTGTCCGCCTGGGCCTTGAGGGCTTTCATTATCTCGGGGTGTCTATGCCCCGCGTTCACGGTGCACCTGCCGGATATGAAGTCGTAGAGTATGTTGTCGTCCAGGTCCTGGATCCAGACCCCTTCGGCGTATTTAGCGAGGGGGTAAGGCGCGTCCCTCGTGTACCCCATTTTTTCCAGTAGTTTCTTGGATTTTTTCCCTGGGGGTGGATCGTTGATGACTGGTTTCTCATAATCCCATAACTTCTGAACCATATCGATCTAATAGTGTTATGCTACCATGAATATATGTTTTAAAAAAGGGAGAATAGGTTTCGCTATGCTCCGAGTAATGGCCATATTAACTCGTTGAGTATGTACATCAGCCGTCCGATCATTTGAGTCAGGTACCAGACAAGCTCGCCGGAGAAGTTGGCTCCGAGGCTTATCATGAGGAACACCCGCCCGATCTTCACGCTTGTGCCCATCGCACCCGTGTGCTCCTTCGTGAATATGAAGAAGCTGAAGGCCGTGACCACGCCTATGAAGATGAGTATCCCGTTAAGGCCTGCGAACGCGTCCAGTATCGTCTGTTTTATCTGGTCGATTATCTGTCCTCTCAGCGTTCCAGCGATCATTACCCCTGTGCCGACTCCAACAAGAGCGCTTGTGGGGTACTTGGCGAGCCAAGATAGGTCGCTGCTGAGCCTCGAGTACGTGAGAAGGCCAAGTATCAGCGGTATTATGAAGAGCACGTTCCCAGCCATTATTGGTTTAATGGCGTTTGTGTGAACTGACTGGAAGTTCATGAATGTATAGTGTGCGACGCTGGCGCCCATTATGGCGGCTTGTCCGAACCTGAAGAACACGTTGTCTTTCCAGAGCATAGACATGACGCTTATGATGAACAGGGTCCCGATGAACCCTCCTATTACGCTAGCCATGTCATCAATCCTCCTTCCCGATGAACGGCTTCACGTTCATCCATAGAACCGCTGCAAGGAATGGTAGTATACCTAGGTTTTTCGCGTCGCCCATGGCCGCCCCTGGTCCGGGGTTTCCTGATACGACCTCAAGCTCTGTTCCTGCTCCGCTTCCGCTTAGGAATCCCTGTATCTGTGTTGGGTAATAAGGCGCCGCCATAGGTCCACAGCAGCCAAGCGTTGTGGCTATCACAGGCTTGTCGTAGGGCACGACCCACTGTCGTACGGCCCACTCGATGTCGGTGCAACTCGTATACTGGTAGATAAGTAGATCGATACCTTCATGGTTGTCTATGTCCTGCATGAGAGGTATGCTGTTCAAAGGATCGCCGTTAATGTCGCTTGAGTAGATGCTTCTGATGCTCTGCGCGAACGCGGCTTGACCCGCCTCGCCGAGGGGAGAGTAGGGCAATATCACATAGTCTTCTCCGTAGGTATACCCGTAACTCTCAGGTACCACATCGGCGAGTTCGTTGTTTATTACGATCGACGCGTCTTCGGTGGAGCAATAGAATATGACTTTGTGACCACTTTGGAAGATGGTCTTCCAAGTCGCAAGGAACTGCGCTTCCTGCTCATCGAGGAGCGAGGCAGATGCCCCGAAACTCACAGCTATTACTGATCCTTCTGGTAGCTCAACGATGCTGTTATAATAATCCTTCACCGGCTCGCTCAACACCACGGGCAAACCCAATGGATAGACAAGAGGTATGAACATTCCTAGGAGGCACAACGCCCATATGATCTGGTAGAACCTCGTTGCTTTCGCGAGTCTTTCTCTTGTTGTTGCCATATTAATCAACCTCCGTCGTCGTCCTCTCCTTACCCCAGAGTGTCCTGATTCCAACCACAACGGCTCCCAGAGCCGCAGCCATTACCGCCGCTCTGCCACCACCTACGTTAGGGACCAGCATGATCCATTCGCCGAAGCCCACTATTCCCGGCAAATATACCTGGAAGAGCGGGATCTGTCTCAGAGTATAGATCAAGCCTCCGAACATAAGCGCCGCTGCTTCGAGTCGGAACTGGTATCCCCCTGTAGGGTCTTTCGTGACCAGTCTCATGGTTCTTATGGCGCTGCTTGCGAGCGTGAAGAACATGACGGCGTAGATTACGCCACCCACGTTCTGGTATATGTGGAAGTACAGCCATTGGTAGGCATCGCTGCTGATGTTGCCGGGCACGACCAAGGCGGTTCCGAAGAATATAACGAAGAATACGAGGGGAACAACCAGGTATATCAGGTTGTTCAGGTTCTTGTTCCTCTGATAGTTCATATATTGGGCGTAGACCATGTAGATGAGGCCAAGGCCGACGCTCGTCGCACTTATAACAGGTATCCAACTTGTAAAGACGCCTTTAATTGTTTCAAAGATGTCAAAAGTCGTGAAGAAGGCTAGCAGTATCACTACACCGACGAAGGATAGAAACGCTGTCGGGATTTCTCGTCTAAACATTGACATTCGTCATTTCCTCCTATAGGCTGAGCAGCGTGGCCACGTCAAGGCCAACCGCTGCCAGCAAGGTTCCTACAATCAGCAATATGTAGACGAAGAATTTTCCAATCTCTTCGATGAGGATGCCGCTAATCATTATCGGGTCTTCGGATACTTGAGCCGCGGCTGCGTAGATCTCCTCCCCGAGGAACACGTAGTCGCACATCATAGCGAACGCGTAGACCATTATCCATCTGCCTGTTCCGCCGACGTTCATGCCTCCCATGATGTGAGCCATCTCGAGGCTGATGGGGCAGTCGCTGTAGAATATGCCTATGCTAAGGTTTAGGCCCACTCCCTCCTCTGCGTAGCTTGCGGTTACCCCTTGAGTCCAGGTCAGGGCTCCGCGTCCATAGTACCTCATGTCGTCTCGGCGATACATCTCTGGTTTTCCGGCGAAGCTGAAGCCTTCACGGGCGGTTCCTTCGATCAGTGGAATGCTCTCCGTCTGGGAGGGCAAGTGCACTATCAGGCGGGCCCCGTATTCTGCACAGAGGATGGTGATGTGTCTGAGGAATGCCAACGCAGTCAGCGTCATGGACACGAGGTTGCTGTAAAGCTGTCCCCCTGATTGACCCATGGCGAAGTGTACGGGCTTGTCCTCTTCTACGGACTTCCCGACGCCCTCACGTATGGCGTCTAGAGCGGGTATGTGTCTGATGAACGGTTTCCAGTTAGGGTCTTTCGTCTTATCGTAGAAGTAGTATGTCGCTGCAACCATAACGATCATTAGCAATAAATCCAAGTACGTTCCTGTTTTTATCATGCAATCTCTCCTGATTGCTATTTATTATTGAGGATTTAAACTATATATAATACTTGTCAAGTTTAACCAATTTTAAACTATACGCATTAACCATTTTTAAATTATTAAAAAGTATTAGTAAATCTTATTTTACTCCATTTATAGCAAACTTGTTAGGTATTTGGCATATAAATATAAAAAGAGACATTAGATACAATATCTGTCTCAAACGTAGTAAGTTTTTCCGAATGCGGATATCATTTCTATTTTAATATCATCATCTAAAGTAACAGGGATTCAGCCGAAAAAAATAGAAAAGAGTTATTGTTTGGGGATCTTCTCCCAGTTCTCCTGGGCTATTTCCAGGGGCGGCTGGAGGCCCTCGGGGAGAGGGGTCTTATAGATCCTGCCCTTGAGACGTTCCTTGTGCTCATTAGTGACTGCCTTGCGAAGCTTTTCATTTACGAGAAGTTCTATTGCGGCGCCGGCCATGGTCTTGGCTGCGAAGACGAGGCTCTTGTGGCCGACTGAGCTGCCTGCGCAGGCGACCCAGGCCCAGCTGTGCCCTGGGGCGCCGAGGACGTTACACGCGGTTCCGAACTCCAGGGTGGGGCATACCCAGCTGACGTCTCCGACGTCGCTGCTGCCTGGGCTTGTCTCTCCCTCCCCCCATGGTTCCAGTATATCGGTCATGAGGTCCACGTCCACGTACCTCTCCCAGTCGGGGACTTTCGCCTTGCGCATGGCGTCTATCTTGTTCTGCTTGCTGAAGTGGCCTGCGATCTCGGCGGCGAACTCCAGCTCCTCCTCGCTCCAGGTGGGGGAGCCCACCTCCCTCATTTTCTTTACCACCAGCTCCGCTAGGAACTTGTTGGGAAGCACGTTGTATAGGCCGTCGATGAACTGTACCTCAAGCTCCGTCTCGGTCATCAAAGCGGCTCCCTCTGCTATCTTGAGTATCCTCTCGTAGATGGGCTCCAGCTGGTCCCTCTCCGGCGCCCTGATGTAGTACCAGCTGCGGGCGTAGTCGGGGACCACGTTGGGCTGGCCTCCACCCTCCTCGATGACGTAGTGTATGCGTGCGTCGCTGATTATGTGCTCCCTGAGGTAGTTGACGCCTATGTTCATCAACTCGATCGCGTCCAGGGCGCTTCGCCCCATCTCGGGGTTCCCAGCGGCGTGAGCCGTCTTCCCCCTGTAGATGAACTTGACGCCGTTCACCGAGTTGCTGCTTGAGAGCCGAGCCGTGTTCATGCTGCTGGGGTGGTGGCTGAGGCACGCCGAGAGGCCGTCGTATAGGCCCTCCCTCACCATGAAGACCTTGCCGCCGTAGTTCTCCTCGGCGGGGGTCCCGTAGAACTTGATGGTGCCGTGTACATCTTCCTCCTCCATCACGTGGCGTAGGGCTACCGCGCAGGCGAGGGCCGTGGCGCCGTGGATGTTGTGGCCGCAGCCATGCCCAGGCGCGCCGGGGACCAGCGGGTCCTTCTCGGGCTTCACCTTGTTGCTTATGCCGGGGAGGGCGTCGTACTCGCCCTGGAACCCTATCGTGGGCTCGCCTTCGCCCCACGTTGCGTAGATGGCCGTGGGCATGCCGGCGACGCCAAGCTGGACATCGAAGTCGTGCCTCTCTAAGACCTCGGCTATGAGCTTGCTGCTCCTGGTCTCGACGAGGCCCAGCTCGGCGTAGTGCCAGACCTTGTCCGCGACCTCGATGAACTCTTGCTTGTGTTCATCTATCCACTCCCATGCTTTTTCCTTAACCATGCTTATCGTGATGAAATGCGTGCCTGAGCCTAAAAATTTGGTGGGAGGCGTCAAACAATATATTTCCCCAGGCAGACGGTCTACTTGGTTTCTATGCCCAAGCTTATAGAGCTTCTCAGGAAGCAGAGGAAAATCGAGTTGAGCCACGCCGAGAGGCTCGCCGAGTCAATGGACCAGCTAAAGCATCCCCTCATCAGGGCGCTGCTCGAGACTATTCTTCATGACAGCAGGAAGCACGCCGCCGTCTGCCAGGCGCTGATTGACGTGGACAGCGGCTCTGTGCCGTTGAGACTGGACGTGGACATGGGCTCCGCCGTAAGCCTACACCAGGACATTAAGCAGCACGTGGCCGTCGAGGCGGAGATGATCGAGCTGCTGGAGGAGATGATGGGCCAAGCGCGGGACGACAGAGTCGAGGCGTTCCTAGGCTACTTGCTGGACGAGGAGCGGCGGCACCACTCCATGCTCAGTGGGATGAGCAACCTCATCGACAGGGACAGCGTCGCCCTCGACGAGTACCTGGGACTCTTCGAGAAGTACATGATCGTGCCCCCACAGTAACTCTACGGAACAATCTTTTATTACCGGTCCACGGCTCAGAGAAATCTATGAAGGCCGTAGTAGTCGAGGCGAGCCCCAAGAGGGATGGAAACTCGGTCACCCTCGCCAAGGAGTTCATCAAAGGGATAAAGGAGAACGGCGACGCAGAGATCACCGAGCTGTACCTCGAAGACCTGGACATAGGGTTCTGCAGGGGGTGCTGGAGCTGCCTAGAGCTTGGAGAGCCCGGCTGCGTGATGGACGACGACATGACGTGGATCTACCCTAGGCTCAACGAGGCGGACGTCATCGTACTCGCGACACCCGTCTACTGGTGGCATATTAACGCTCAGATGAAGAAGTTCATCGACAGGTTCGAGGGACTGCTGGACGGGAACGGCCCCAACAACCTATCAGGCAAGACCCTTGTGCTGATCATCACCTACAACATGGAGGACCCCGACGGCGTCTACCTGGCGATCCAGATGTTCAGATCCATAGCCGCATGGGCGGGGCTGGACCTCGTGGTGCTCAAGTACAACGCAACTGACGGCCACGTATCGGGAGCTGAAGAAAAGCTGGATGAGGCGCACAGGCTGGGGAGTTCGCTCAGAGGCTTCAAGAGGCATGTGCTAAAGGTTCCCTGCCCCGTGGAAGGCTGCAAGGGGCTGTTCAGCTCGACCGATGCACTAGCCAAGCATCTCGCTTCCGGGGCGGGGCTAGATCACAGGGGCTGGCGTAGAAAGAATGGCTTCAAGGACCTCGGGATGCGAACAGATGAGCTGTGGAGAGGCATCGCAAAGAAGATACGTGGAGCCGGTTAATGGGGTATATTAAATAGCACTATGCCTGCTAGCGCTCCTTACGCTCCTTTTTAACCCTCTTCACTCCAATGTTGTTATGGACACAAGTAGCTCCCCGCAGTTCACGGAGTAGAAGCACCTCATCATGCCCACAACTCCGTCCTTGGGGGCCGTCACCGTCTGTGTGGTTTCCCCGAAGAGGTCCGTGACCACCCCCAGCACGTCCCCGGCCTTCACCGACTGGTCTGGGGTTACCGTGGGCCGCCATATGCCGCCCTCCACGGCCTTGAGACGGATGCTGCCGCTGCTTATAACCGGCTCAACCAGCTTGGGCTCCCCTTCGATGACCCCGAAGTATCTCAGCACGTTCATTATGCCCTCGTAGTGGAACTCTATCTCGTCCTCCCTCACTGGGAAGGGGGTGCCGGACTCCGAGGTGATGCACGGTATGCCGAGCCTGCTCTGGGCGCACATGGTCATCCCTGTGGGGGCAACCGGGAACAGGTTGATGAATCGGGTGGGGAAGCACCGGGCCATGTCCAGGGCCATCTCGTTGACTTTCTCGTCCTCACCCTTGCCGGCTATGACGTAGTTGTGGATGTCCTCGTTTATGTCCCCGCCGTGGCAGTCCATCAACGCGTCGCACCTCTTGATGACGTTCTCGTAGACCGTGAAGGCTATACGCTGGCTCAGGGTGCCTTCAGGGTCGCCGGGGAACACCCTGTTGAGGTTCATCTGGTCGAAGGGGCTGAGGAACATGGTCTTGTGCTCGAACTGGGGGCCGTTGAGGACGGGGACCGCTAGGACGGTGCCCCGCATCTTCTTGGGGTCGAGAGCCTTGATGGCCCTGATGACGGCCTCGATGCTGGCGAACTCGGTGCCGTGGGTGCCGCCTATTATTCCTATGGTCTTGCCCTTCTCGGCGCCGTTGATGACGGCCAGGGGCACCCTGTAGGTGTTGACGCTGGTGGTGCCGGCGTCAAAGAACCCCGTGGCCTTCTCGCCGGGCGCAGCCGATATACCGCCTATCGTTACGGTGCTCATACTTCTCGCCTCCCCTTGAGCTTCTCCCAAGCCTCCTTGGCGATCTCCAGAGGCGGCTCCACCTCTGGAGGTATGGGCGATGAGTACTTGCGCCCCGCCAGCCGCTCGACGTGCTCATCCTTGGCCTTCTCCAGCCACTCAGGCTTCGTGTACAGGTCTAGGGCGCTGGCCGCCATGGTCTTGGCGGCGAAAACGAGGGACTTGTGGCCTATTCTCATGCCGCTGACGGCTGTGAACCTCCAGTCGTGGCCTGGGGCGCCGAGGACGTTGCAGGAGGTGCTGAACTCCATGGTGGGGCACTGCCAGCTCACGTCGCTCACGTCGGTGCTGCCGTGGCTGATCTCGCCGTCGTTCCACGCGTCCAGTATATCCGTCATGAGGTCCACGTCCTCGTATTTCTCCCAGTTGGGCACCTTGTTCTTGCGGAGGCTGTTGACCTTGTTCTGCTTGTCGAGGGTCTCGGCGATCTTGGCTGCGAAGCCCAGCTCCTCCTTGGTCCAGCCGGGGTGACCCACCAGCCGCATGTTGGCTGTCACAAGCTCGCTGAGGGTCCTGCTTGGTATCTTGTTGTATATGGCGGCGATGAGGTCGATCTTGAGCTCGGTCTCCGTCATCATGGCGGCGCCCTCGGCGATCTTGTTGATGCGCCTGTATATGGCAGCCACCTGATCCCTCTCCGGGGCCCTGATGTAGTACCAGCTACGTGCGTAATCGGGCACAACATTGGGCTGCCCGCCACCCTGCTCTATCACGTAGTGGACCCTCGCGTCCTGGATGACGTGCTCCCTGAGGAAGTTTACACCAACGTTCATCAACTCTATGGCGTCCAGGGCGCTGCGGCCCTGCTCGGGGCTGCCCGCGGCGTGCGCCGTCTTCCCATAGAACTCGTACTTGACGCTGTTCACGGCGTTGCTGGACGAGAGGCCGGCGACGTTCATGCTGCCGGGGTGGTGGCTCAGGCACGCGTCCACTCCGTCGAAGCTGCCTGCGCGTACCATGTAGGCCTTGCCGTCGTAGTTCTCCTCGGCTGGGCTGCCGAAGCACTTCACCGTGCCGGGGAGCTTCTCCATCTCCAGCACGTACCGGGTGGCGGTGGCGGCCATGAAGCCGCTGGTGCCGTGTACGTTGTGGCCGCAGCCGTGGCCGGGCCCGTCCTCCACCAGCGTTTCCTTATACGGTACAGCCTTGTTGCTTATCCCCGGCAACGCGTCGTACTCGCCCATGAATCCTATGACGGGTTTCCCCTTTCCCCAAGTGGCCACGAACGCCGTGGGCATCCCGGCTACGCCGCGATCTACCTTGAACCCGTGTCTCTCAAGGGTCTCGGCGTGGAGCTCCGCGCTCTTGAACTCAACGAGGCCCAGCTCAGCGTACTCCCAGACCCTGTCGCTCACCTCGATGAACTCGTCCCTGTGTTCATCGATCCACTTCCAAGCCTTCTCCTTCAACATAATCTATCAGGTGAAAGATATCCCATGAGGGGTTAAAACTAACGAATCATTGTAGACGTAACCTTATCTTAGCAGGGCTTGAGCTAGGGAGTAATGCTTAAACCACGGCAGCGAAGCAATCTCTGAGAACAAGGATGGACTTTGGGGTCGACCTCCTCTCGCTGCTGCTGCTCAGCGTGGGGCTGGCCATGGACGCGTTCAGCGTCGCCACAGTCACAGGGTTCGGATTAGGAGAGATAAGGATCAGCGACGCGACCCGGATGTCCATAAGCTTCGGCGCCGCCCACGTCGTGATGCCCGTCCTCGGCTGGCTCCTCGGCTCCACGATCGTGGACCTCATATCCAGCTACGACCACTGGGTGGCTTTCCTGCTGCTCCTCTTCGTTGGCGGCAAGATGGTGAAGGAGGGGCTGGACGGGGACGGCGAGGTGGACCCCGGAGACATACTGGGCACCGTGAGCCTCCTGCTGTTCACAGTGGCCGTCAGCATCGACGCCCTGGCCGTGGGACTCAGCTTCCGGCTGGAGGACCTCCCCATACTGGTGCCCAGCCTATTCATGGGCGTGGGGACGCTTGTGTTCACCTTCGTGGGGCTCCTCGTCGGCAACAGGACCGGCAAGGCGTTCGGAAAAAGGGCCCAGATAATGGGCGGCCTTGTACTCATCGGGATAGGGGCCCGGATAGTGTTCACTCATCTAGTTTAGGATGGCCTCGTCCAGGCTCATCCTCTCAGACTTGATGGTATCCTCGCCGGGCCACCCGATGATCACGTGGTTGCGGCTGGTCATGGTGGGGCTCAGATTGAAGTGCTCCCGCAGACGCTTCTGGGTCTCCTCGCCGTGGGTAAGCCAGCAGCTGCCGAGACCCAAGGCATGGGCCATGAGGCAAATGTGGTCGGCCGCGGCCCCAGCGTCGAAGTAAAGATTCTGGGGCACGTACTCGTCGAAACGCAGCGTCTTATACATGCTCAGCTCCTGGAGCACAACGATCATCACACAGTTCTCGATTGGTATGTCGCTGCGCACCAGCTTCTGCTCCTCCGGGTCGCGCAGCACCAAGAACCTGGTGCAGCCGACGTTGCAGCCGTGAGGCGCGTACAGCCCCGCCTTGAGGATGCGTCTGATCAGCTCGTCTTGAACCGGCTTGTCCTTGAACTGCCTGATGCTCTTCCTGCCGTAGATTAGCCGCTCAACGGTCTCCACCTCCTTCTCCGTGAAGCTCTCCCACGGCGAGGGCTCCAGCTCCACCTTCTCCCCGTTCCTAATCCGGGTGGCGAGGTCTATGTAGCGGATGCACCACCGTATGTCGGGTGGGTCGAGGGGCAGGCCACGCTTCTTCCACAGGCCGAGGAGGTACTCGGCGACCACGCCGAAGTCCTCCGGCATCTTCCGCGTCCCGTTGAGGATGCGGTATATCAGCACCTCCACGGTGTGGTGGGTGCGCTCATGGAATATGGCCCTGAGGTCGTCGGGCTTCATCTCCATGAGCTGCTTCTCCGTGTATCCGTGGACGGTCGATGGCTTGGACAACATATCACCGGGTAGACTTACCCTTGTCCGCCTAAAAGGTTGCTTCGTCTAGAGAACGATGTTCAGGACCACCGCCGCGTTGAACATGTTCCTGTAGGGGTAGCCTTCAACGATTTCCCTGATCCACGGCTTCTCAGCAGAGACCCTCGTCAACGCGGCCTCCAGCGACTCATCCGTCACAGGCTTCTCGAGGACGCCCTCCTCGGCCAGAACCGCCAACGCGTCCGCGTACACGAGGCTGTGGTCCAGCTTGGAGAACGGGGTGAACCCTGCCCGGTGGTCGTGGCTCATCACGGCGTAGAGTGCTTCCTCCGGGAGCTTCCCCCGCAGCATGTTGGCGGCTATTACGCCGTGCTTCGATCTGTCCTCCGTGGTCTGGTCGTAGTCCAGGTCGTGAAGTACGCCGACCATCTCCCATAGCCCCCTGCTGCCGCCGAGGCCGCCGGCGAGCACCGCCATTATCCTCCCCACGAGGAGCATGTGGTCTCGTCTGCTGTTTTCCTCTATTAGCCTCAGGGCGTCCCTCTTGGATATCAACGCCACCATATGAGAGGCGTTTCAATCATTAACGTTTTTTGACGCAAACCCCCAACACTACCCATGGAGAGCGGGTGGAACCTCTCGGTCTGCGGCTTGAACTGCGCGGTCTGCGACATAATGCTAGCGGGAAAGGGATACGAGGAGAAGCTGAAGGAGATCATAGACTGGTTCAAGGAGGAACGTGGATTAGACGTGAGGCCGGAGGCTATAGCCTGCAGTGGCTGCAGGGGAAGCCTGGACAGGCACTGGAGCCCGGATTGCGGCATGATGCTGTGCGCCCGGAGCAGGGGACACGACCACTGCTTCCAGTGCCGCGACTTCGTGTGCGAGAAGCTTGAGGCCTTCGCAGGCGACGGCATGGATCACCACAGGAGGGTCGTCGAGAACGTGAAGAGGATCAGGGAGATTGGGATGGACGCCTGGTTGGATGAGCAGCGCGGGAAAGGCCCACCCGTGTTCTGCCCCTAGCCTCTCTCCCTGAAGAAGACCCAGTAGAGGCATCCGTTGAGAGCCATCAGAGTAGCCCCGGCGAAGAACGGCATCGACAGGCTTATCGTGTCGAACATGTACCCGGCTAGCATGGGCGCCAGTGAGCGTACCCCCATCCGGGCGGAGTTGCTGACGCCTATGGCGGTGGCCGTTTCCTCGGGCTCCACCATGCCGGACGCGAAGGTCTGCCTGATGGGCATGGTGAACTGATTCATTATCCTGTTTAAGACGAGCAACGCGACGGCGACGGTGTACGTGTTGGTCAACGCGAAGGCGATGGTGAGCGCAGCCGAGGATAGTCTTGACCATATCATGGTGTTGATGCCGCCGAACCTGCCCACTAGGCGCGGGATGAGGAGGTAGCTGAAGGTGCTCAGTAACCTGCTCAGCGAGAATATGGGGCCCAGGGCGTCGCTGCCCACCCCGAACTTGTAGAATATGTAGAGGGTCAGGAGGCTCTGCGTCATGCCCATGCCGAGGCCGCTGGTGGACCGGACGAGGCTGAACCTTAGTATGACGCCCCAGTTCTTGATCTTGCCTCTCTTCCCCTCCCCGCCCACCTCCCTAGCATGTCTCCGAGGCTCGCTTATGTGTAACATGAACAAGATAGACAGAGCGGAGCCCAAGGCGCAGGCCCACCAGAGCAGCTGATGAGCCTCCACGACACCCAAGCCGTAGAGTTCTTGGAGATAGACCGGGAGCCCGCCCAGCGCAGAGCCTACGCTCGCCGCCAGCCCATTGGTGATGGCCATGGCGCTGTAGATGCCCGGCCGCTGTGTAGCCTCGGTCTTGTCGGTTATGTACCCCGACACCACGGGCTGGCCGGCTCCAGCGCCCTCCCCCATGGCGCCAACCCCCTCGCCCAGGGCGAGCATCCAGAAGTCAGTGCTCACCGCGAAGATCACCATCCTCAGGGTGGCGAACATGGTGCCGATGACGAGGAAAGGCTTCCTGCCGTACCTGTCGCAGAGGTAGCCGAATGTTATGTGATGGATGGCGCTGATCATAGTGGCTATGCTCAGCAGTAGCCCTATCTCTACGGCGCTGAAGCCGAGGAGGGCGTAGTAGATCGCCTTCACCACCTGGAGGAACCCCATGACTATACGGCGGGTGAACATGCTTGAGGTGAGGAGCCTGATGTCCCTGTCGAACCCGTCGGGTACACTGATTATGCGGGTCACAGGAGTTACCCGATTGTGTCCTGTATATAGGCTAAAGGAATCATGTTTCTGCCTCTATCGAGGCATATGGGGGAGTCGCTGGACACCCGGCGTCTAGCCGACTCGTCTCTGTTCATGTAGAATACGTTCATGAGTTGCATATTGGTTTGTGAAAGATAAAAAAGGTTTTCAAATCGAGGTATACATGGCGACTCACCAAGCTATGTCTGGTCGAAACCCCAAGAGGCAGGCTACGTTCGCCCTGTCGTCTGTAACGGGGCTAATCCTACCCGGGGGGCTGGATATGATGGGCGCGCACCCCGGCCCGTGGCCCATGGTCCCGCTCGCCCCGTGGGACACGACCGACCCTGACGTTGTAGACGATGCCCCCGATCCCCACGGTAAGCTTGGGCCTGCCGTCCCAGGTGGCGACGTAGCCGCGTTCCACCCAGAGCTCGGGGTGGATAACCTCCTCCACCAGTTTCTGTCTGACAAGAGATGCTACGTTCGTTTTAATCAAATTGATCGCCAAGTATACAACACATGCATCGTTATTTTAATGCGTCTAAAACTGACTAATTCTCTGCTCACGAAGTCGAAACATGTTAAGGGACTAGGCATGTGCCAGAAACTTCGGCGTCATCCCCGTCCTTCGTCTTAAACCGTGAGGTTCAGCAGCCCCAGCACCACCAGGGTCACCCCGATCAGGAGGTTCACCCACTTACGGTTCTCCACGGACCAGAGCTTGATGTCCATCGTTGTCCGCATCAAGCCGTGGACCGCAACCGTCGTAATCACGAAGGGCGCGACGATGATCATGTTGTACAGGACTATCAACACGAGGCCGGTGAACATGAAGACTCGTTCCGATAGCAGGTTCAAGACGATGAAGTAGGGCGCAGAGGAGCAAGGCAGCAACAGTATACCCGTGGCCAGGCCTGCCCAGTAGCCTTTCCCCGGGCTCGACACCGCCTCTATCTGCGCCGAGACCCTGCCTGCGAGGGCTTCTGGGAGATACTTCACATCCACGCCCAAGGCGTCGAGCATCCTTAGCCCCCCTAACACGATGGCGACACCGGAAACCAGGTACTTGATCCCGGCTATCCTCGGGAGGACGCTATAAAAGCCCAGGCCCAGCAGGAAGTAGGAGGTGAAGAGCCCGGAGGAGAAGGCTACACCCACCTTCAGGGCAGCCTTTCGGCCTGCGTCGTAGAACACGAGGGAGAGGAGGACCACGAAGACGTTGAAGCTGCACGGGTTGACGGCGTCCACGACGGCCGCCGCGGCGACCATGGGGAGCAGCTCAAGGAAGTCAGCCTCCATGGCGGTGACGTATGGCTCCGTGAACAGCCGAGAGAGCGTCTCCCTCTCTTCGTTGTCACGGACGACGGTCTTGACCTCCATCTGGCCCTTGGACGCGGCTACGTACACGGGGACGCCGTCCCACTCCTCCTCGTACACCCTACGCCAGTCCACGGCGGAGAGGTCGCCGCTGGCTACAGCCACGAGGCCCCCATCCCTGAACACCGCGGATAGAGGCATGTATAGGGTTTCACCCAGCGCTTCTGTGATCCGCTGGAAACGATCCGTGTTGACCTTCTCGGCGACATCGTAATAGACAAGTTCCCCGTCGGGCATGCAGTCTTCGAGAACCTTCACCCTCTCGCCGACGCCGGGGCAGCTGGGGCACGTCACCGCATACAACACCAGACCATCCTTTTGAGCGTGGACGCTTTGGGGGGTAAAGAGCGCCAAGCACGTAAACAGAACAGCAGCCTTACCCCATCTCTTGCACTCGAACATGGTACCGGCCCCCGAGATCAGATATTACCACCTATGACGTTTGACGCCTAAAATAAACACGTCTCATGGGCTAGCCTCGATCCTCTCTCCTGAGGAAGTCGCCTAGATCGAACAGGTTCCGGATGACATGGATGCCCGCAGAGGTCTCGAAACGCCCATAGCCGATACATCGTCCGTCGAACATCACCAGGTAGTGGCCTCCAAGCTTCAGGGCGTCCTCGACGCGCCTGATGTTCTCCTCGAATATGTCCCTGCCGCACACGAAGAGCCACGCGGCGTCTCTGTCGAGGTGAACCTTCCTCGTGCCCTCTTCGGCTGCCAGCATCTGCAGAAGCGGGCTGCCCGGTTCGAAGCGCCTCCTGTTCCTGCCTAGGTACGTCCCGGCGTAAACGAGGTTCTCTCTGCTGAACCCAAGCCGTTTCATCTCCTGGCTAAGGGTGAACCTCTTGCTGTCTATCATGAGCGCCTCAGGGTCCATCTTGGAGCCGATTTGCTTCAGAAACCGCCTCAGCAGCCTCAACTCTTAACCACCTTCGCCAGGAAGAAGCCCTGTGTATGCGTCGTGTCCGGCCAGAACCTGTGGCATTTAGAGACCTCTGTGTCGAGTCTCCTGCCGAAGACCTCTGTCAGCCCGTTCTCCCCCGGCCCCTCTATCTCCTTGAGGGCGACTTCGTGGTTGCTTAACAGCCACTCGATGTTGAGCTCGTTCTCCTCGGGTTCGAGGGAGCACGTGGAGTAGAGGAGTGTTCCCCCGGGCTCTAGGTACTTCACTGCCGTGGACAGAAGCGCTCGCTGGGTCTCGGCGTTCCTGTGAACGTCCTCGATGCTTCTCCTCATGAACCAGTTCGGGTCTGTGACGTAGTTGCCTGAGCAAGGAGCGTCGAGGAGCACCTTGCTGAACACGGTCCCCAGCTCCAGTCCGGTGGCGTCGCCGTGGTACACGAGGCTGTTCTCGACGCAGCAGCGCTCCAAGTTGTTCTCCAGGGCATAGACACGTTCAACGTCGGCGTCGACGGCGTACAGCAGCCCCCTGTTCCCCATGTCGGCGGCGATCTGCGTGGTCTTGCCGCCCGGCGCCGCGCACATGTCGAGGACCTTGTCGAAGGCTCTGGGAGCTAGCGTCTGGGCTGCATACTGGGAGGCTGACTCCTGTAGGCTGAAGAGCCCCAGCAGGTACTCTATGGAGGCGCCCAGGCTGAACCCTGACTCCTCGGCTACATACCCATGGTCAAGGTATGGCACCTTGGCGAGTTTGACGCCGAGACCCCTGAGGGTCGCCGTCACCTCGGCGTCGGTTGTCTTGAGCGTGTTCACGCGTATGGCCTGGGGTGTCTCCTCGTCGCCGGTGAGGCGGTGCCCAAGCACACGGTAACGGTCTAAGAAGAACTGTCTGTTGGTCTCCTCCCGCGACACAACCAAGGTTCGGCTCCACGCCATATAAGGGCTCTCAGAAACTTTAAGGGCGGTAGCTGGGTAGATTGAGGCATGTCAAGGATCAGGGTCAGGGAGTTTGGCTTGGAGCTGGGCACGCTGCCCGCGGGGAAGCACAACGCCATCACAGACGTGGAGGGAGTCGGCGTGGGGCACTCCACGCTCATCGAAGGCGACTCCATCAGGACGGGGGTCACGGCTATAGTACCGCACCAGGGAAACCTGTACGAGGAGAAGGTTACGGCCGCTGCGGACGTGCTTAACGGCTACGGCAAGACCGTGGGGCTCACCCAGATAGGGTTCGAGGGAAACATAGAGACGCCTGTGCTGCTCACGGAGACTCTGAACACGTGGAAGGTGGCGGACGCTTCCGTGGACTACTGGATGCACGGCTACGGGTTCAAGCCCTTCAGCGTGAACACGGTGGTCGGGGAGACCAACGGTGGCTACCTCACCGATAACTACGGCAGACACGTGGGCAGGGAGATGGTTTTCGAGGCCATAGACGAGGCCCGAAGCAAGAAGGGCTTGGGGGCCGTGGAGGAGGGAAACGTTGGCGGAGGCACCCCCATGAGCGGCTACGGGTTCAAAGGGGGCGTAGGAACCTCGTCTAGGCTGGTGGGCGACGCCGAGGTAGGCGTGCTGGTACAGCTGAACTGCGGCCGCAAGGAGGACCTGATGATAGCTGGGGCGCCCGTGGGCAAGGAGGTACCGATCCCGGAGAAGCCCGAGAAGGGCCCCGGTAACAGCATCATGATGATAGTGGCGACTAACGTCGCGTTGGACTCGCGGCAGCTCTGGAAGGTGGCTAAGAGGACCGCCATGGGGCTCGCCAGGACCGGGTCCTACAGCGGCAACAGCAGCGGCGACTTCACAATAGCGTTCACCACCGGGAAGCTGGGGATGACGGAGTTTAGCGAGTCCGACCCGGCGCTGACGCGGCTCAGCCGTGAAGGCGTCCTGAGCCCCCTGTATCTGGCCACCGTCGAGGCGACGGAGGAGGCCATACTGAACGCCCTCTTCAAGGCCGAGACCATGACCGGGTTCAACGGCCACGTACGGCACGCGCTGCCCCTAGACGAGATCCGCGGGGTCCTAAAGAAGTACAGGAGAATCTAGTATCTCTACTTTTTCCCACGAGTTCACATAAGATGGCTTAACTAACGCGGATCTAAGGTATTCTAGCTGGGTTTTTATCCGCGGGGGGCAACTCATTGACGTGATGCAGTTTGACTGATTTGAAGCGCGTCGAGATCATGGATCTCGCCAAGATCAGGGCCGTCTCGTCTCCCCGGATATCCCCCGACGGGGGACGGGCGGTGTTCGTCCACACGACGATGGACTTCGAGGAAGACGAATACATTGGCGATCTCTGGCTCGCCGACCTGGAGACCGGCAAAGCCAAGCAGTTCACGGCGGGGCGCCACAAGGATGGGAACCCCCGTTGGAGCCCGGACGGGGGCCGAATTCTCTTCACGTCGAGGCCGCCCGTCGAGGAGGGCGAGGAAAAGAAGAAGCCGCAGCTCTACGTCATCGACGTGGACGGCGGCGAGGCAAGGCGGCTCACGGACCTGGAGAAGGGAGTGGAATCCCCCAGGTGGAGCCCAGACGGAAAAAGAATATTGTTCCTTAGCGACGTGGAGCGCGTTGACAGGGGCGATAGCGACGTCAAGGTCATCGACCGACTCAGCTACAAGTTCAACGGCAGAGGCTTCTATGAGAACCATCGGAAACAAGTATTCACCATACCCGGTAAGGGAGGCAAGCCAAGGCAGGTAACCGAGGGCGAGTACGACGCGGCGAACGCGGAGTGGATGAGCGACGGAAAAAGCATCGTCTTCGTCAGCAACCTGGAGCCCGACGCCGACCAAGTGCGCCGCTACTACCTATACAGCGTGGACGCCAAGGGAGGGGAGCCAGTCCAGCTCACCGAGACGCTGATGAGCATAAGCGGCGTCTCCCCCCACCCGGGTGAAGCCCTTATCGCGTTCACGGGCCACGACTACAGTCATGGCAGCGGCAGCAACAGCGACGTCTGGACCCTGGTCCCCGGCGAGGAGCCTGTGAACCTCACCTCCGGGTTCGACCAGGACCTGGGAACCAAGCTAAGCTGTGACGTCAGGGTCAGCAGCCCCGGCACCATGCCGGCGTGGAGCGGCGAACACCTCTACTTTACTAGCACCTACGAAGGCGATAGCTGCCTCTACAGGGTGCACAGACACGGAGGCGACGTGGAGAAGTTGCTGGGAGGCACAGACCACAGCGTCGAAAGCTTCACCGTAACCGACGGCGGTAAGGTGGCATACACTGTTCTAAACACCACGAAGCCCATCGAGCTGTGGAGCTGGGACGGCAACGAATCCAGGCAGGTGACCGACCTCAACAAGGGCTACGTCGAGAAGACGGAGTTGATGCCCCACGAGGAGTTCACGTTCACCAGCGAGGCCGGTCACACTGTGCAGGGCTGGCTCATGAAGCCCCCCGGATTCGACGCCTCCAGGAAACACCCGCTGATACTCCACATCCACGGCGGCCCCAGGGGCGCCTACGGTAACAGCTTCTTACACGAGTTCCAGGTGCTCGCCGCCCAGGGCTGGGCCGTCATGTACATTAACCCGTGGGGAAGCGGCGGCTACAGCGAGGAGTATCAGGCGGAGCTTCCGGGCCACTACTTCGAGCAGGACTACGACGACCTCATGAAGGCCGTGGACTTGGTCATGGAGAGGAACCCCTGGGTGGACCCCGACAGGCTCGGGATGACCGGGGGCAGCTACGGCGGCGTCATGACCAACTGGATAATCACCCACACCGACAGGTTCGCCGCGGCCGTGACGCTGAGGAGCATAACCAACTGGATGACGTTCTTCGGCTGCAGCGACATCGGCTGGACCTTCGGCAAGACCGAGCTGGGAGGCGTCCCGTGGGAGATGGAGGAGGTCTTCAGGGAGAAGAGCCCCATAAGGCACGTCGCCAACGTGAGTACCCCCACCATGATCATACACAGCGAGGAGGACTACAGGTGCCCCATGGAGCAGGCCGAGCAGCTGTTCACGGCCCTCAAGATGCTGGGCGTGGACACTGAGTTCATAAGGTTCCCCGGGGAGAGCCACGAGCTCAGCCGGGGAGGCAAGCCCAAGCACCGCAGTGAGCGGCTGGAGCACATAATGCGCTGGTTTAAGAAGTACCTCGACTAGCCCCCCCATCTTTTCTGGAACAACATGAAAGATCAGGCAATAACATATGTAACCCGGTTGCAGCCTTTGTTCATGTACTTGCCTAGCTTTCAGCTTCTCTCTCTTCCTCGGCCTCAGATGCTTCGGCCTCAGGCTTCCTCGACTCGCGGGTGATCGAGTCCAGCTGATGCCTCGCGAGAAAAGGCGATACGGTCGAGTTGTAGATCAAGGAGACGAGGACGATGGGTATACATATGTTTGTAAACAATTCTGGATTTGAGAAGAAGAGGCCGGCCGCGTCGTACTTTACGGGAAACTGGCTCAGCACCAACGTGCCGGCGCCTTGGATATAGATCAGCCGGGCGACGAAGAGCTCACCGTCCTCGAAGCCCTGGATCTTCCCCACCAGAGTCGCCGCGACGAAACGCATGACGATTATGACCGCAGACACCGTGAGCCCAAGCATCAAGCTCTCCACGCTGGGCGTCATCACGAGGCCGAGGTAGAAGAAGAACAGGGCCTTGATGAGGAAGGATAGCTCATCGTGGTAGCCTCTGAGCTTCCTCCTGTCAACCCGGGCTCTCCTCTCCAGACCCAGGCTCCTGGTCACGAACCCGAAGTTCACCACGGTGAACCCCACGAGGAACACGGAGACGGGGCCCCCTCCTCCCCCGCTCACCCACTCGCTGAAAACATAGACCGGGAAAAGGGCGGCTATGGTCATCATGTAGTTTAGAGGCCGGTCCCTGAGCCTAGAAAGGATCTCACCCCATATGAGCCCGACACTCGCCCCTATGGCGACGGCCGTCAGGAACAGGAAGAGTATGTCCCTGGCAGCCGTCTTGGGACCGGCACCGGTCAAAGCGGCCATGTCGATGAGGGTGACAACGGCCACAACCCTGATGGGGTCGCCCAAGGTGGACTCAAGCTGAAGCAGGTTCATGGAGCCCCCAACGTCCTTGAACCCGCCGCTCACGGACGACACCAGGCTGCTCACCGATACTCCACTCATCCCCGCCACCATGGCCCCCAGAAGGAAGGCTTCGACCAGGCTGAAGATCTCGGGCGCGACGAGCCGCAGGATACCGCCGACTGCCGCCGTTATGGAAAGGAAGCTGGCAACGGCCAGCCCCATCGCCTTCCTCGTTTTACCCAGTAGCTCCTGGGCGTTGATGGAGATGCCTGTGCTGAAGCTGAACATGGTGACGGCGACGAGGAGCATTAGCTCGAATATGCCGCCGAAGAGGGACTCGTCGAATAAACCCAGCACGGGGCCCATGAGCATGCCGAAACCCAGAAGCCAAATGATGTCGGGTATCTTGGTGCGGTTGTAGAATATGCCAGCGATGTAGGCCAGTATGATGGTGAAGGAGATGAGTAGAAGAATCTGCTCAGCGTTGACCAATCAAGTAACCCTCGATAATCAGGCGGTTTCGACCCGACGACTTCTGTAGGCTAGGGAGCGGTTTCGAATAAAAATGTTTGTTGATATAGTTGCCTGGGCTGAGCCCTGATTTCTTGGCCTTGATCCCTGTCTCCAAAGAGATGTTAAATGTCATAAACACGGCTTTTTTTAAACAGATGCACCATTTAACACTTTTTTTGTTATATTTGCTTAAAATAGTGAAAAAAAAATGTTTTATATGATTATATTACATTAGGGTAGGGGCATAGAAACAAACATATGAAGGTTTAAATACGAGGGACCTTCACGTATGCCCCGTCAGGTGACAACGAAATGCCATTAACGGTTGACACGTCAAGCGAAGGACTTGAAATGGTGCTGAAGGACTACCAAGAGGCGGCCCTCCGGTACCTCTGGCGCTTGGACGGCGACGGCGCTAGCAGCCGCGACGTCTGGGTGCAGGTGAACGAGGATCTCAAGGGTAAGAGAACCATCAGCAGAGCATCCATCATCAACTTCCTGAACTCCATGGTAGACGAGGGTGTGCTTAGCTACACGGAGACGACCGGGAAGGGAGGACACAGACGCATCTACTCTGCCAAGTACGACGAGGCGGGGTTCAAGGAGTACATCGCCAAGGTAGTTCTCGGAAACCTCCTGAGAGACTTCCCCGAAGAGACGAGGAAGGCTCTCCAGAAAGTCAAGTAGACACCCTTCAACGATTTTTTTTTCTTTTTTATATAAAAGGGGTTAGAGGTTACTGTTTTCGGAGTATCAGCCCAGCCCGTGCCCCAGTGTGCTCGCCGTCCCTCAGGGTGACCGTCCCGTTGACAACCAGGTGCTCGATGCCTTCGGGGTAGAGCTTGGTGGCCTCCGCCGGCGTGTAGTCGGACCGGTCGATGACAGTCTCAGGGTCGAAGACGGTGATGTCCGCACACATCCCGGGAACTAGCAGGCCCCTTTCTCTGAGCCCCAGTATGGAAGCTGGCAGGCTAGTCATCTTGCGTACCGCGTTCTCCAGGCGGAGCACGCCCTTCTCCCTCGTATATCTTCCCAGAACCCTCGGGAAGGTGCCGTAGAACCGGGGGTGTGGCGCCGGTATGTACCTGTTCAGTACGCCCTTCGGGCTGTGGACCCTGCCGTCGGTGCCCACGGCGACCCAAGGCTGCCTCATGATGAGCTCCACGTTCTCCTCCTTCTGGTTGAAGTTCACTATGCTGAAGCCGCCCTTGGCCCTGCCCTCTACGACGCTCTCCACGTGGTCCCTGAGGAGGTCTATGGCGCAGTCCAGGGGGTCCACGCCCCGCTTCGCGGCTACCTCGGCTATGTTCATGCCTACAAGGCTCTCTTCGAGGGGATAGCTGCTAATCAAGGCGGCCTCGGGGCCGCCGCGGTCCTCCATGGCCTCGGCGAGACCTTTTTTGATCTTCTCGGTGGTGTCGGGGTCTTTCAGCCGCTTCACCAGCTCCTCGTTTCCTCCCTGGTTGGCCCACTTGGGTATCCAGGCGCCGAGGCCTGTGCCGCTGGCCGTGTACGGGTACTGGTCCGCGGTGACCTGGACGCCTTCGGCTCGTGCCTCCTCCACCAGCTCTATGAGCCTTGGGCAGAGGTCCCAGAAGCGTTTACTGAGAACCTTGAAGTGGCTGATGTTAACGGGTACACCCGTCTCCCTGCCTATCCTGATGATCTCCTCGATGGCGCCCAGCGGGTCTCCGCGGTCCCCCTCGTCCCTGATGTGGCTTGTGTAGAAGCCGCCGTACCCCGCGACCACCTTGGTCAGCTCGATGACCTCCTCGGTCTCGGCGTAGCTCTGGGGGTCGTACCTGAGGCCGGTGGTGATGCCCCTGCACCCGGCGTCCATCGCCTCGGCGATTTCACGTTTCATGGCTTCGAGCTCCGCCGACGTTGGCGCCCTCATCTCCATGCCCATCACGTAGCGGCGGACGGTGCCGAAGCCCACGATGGGCGCCACGTTTATGGACAGCCCTCCCTCCTCGAGGCGGGCCAGGTACTCGTCCATGGTGCCCCAGTCCACCTCTACGCCCGCCTCCTCAAGGAACGGGCTGGACCTGCGTATCTCCTCCCTCATATCCTCGTTGAGGGGCGCGGCTCCGCTGCCGCAGCTGGCGAACACGGTGGTGCTCACCCCCATGTGGACCTTGCTGTCCGCCTCCCGGTTCACCATTATGGTGTAGTCGCTGTGGTCGTGTAGGTCTATGAAACCAGGCGAGACGGCGAGGCCCCCTGCGTCGATTACCTCCTCCGCGTCGCCCGGTATCCTGCCGACCTCGACGATCCTCCCATCCTTGACGCCTACATCGGCCTTGAACCAGGGGTTCCCGGCGCCGGTGAAAACCCGTCCGCCCCTAACAACTAGATCATACAACTTTATCTCCCTGTACTCTAATCCTCTACATGTTTTATAGCACTTCGGCGTCGTAGACGATGTGAACCACATTGACGAGGCTTACAGAGCCCAAGAAGACGGCCTTCAAGTGGATAGACGACAACGCTGAGCGGCTAAGCGAGTTCCACCAGCTGATATGGAACTACGCCGAGTCCAGCTTCAGGGAGTACAAGTCGGTGAAGGCCTTCGCCGAGTTCCACCGAGAGGAGGGCTTCAAGGTTGAGGTCGGTGTCGCGGGGATGCCCACCGCCTACTTGGCCACGTGGGGCGAGGGCGAGCCTGTGATCAGCACCTACACGGAGTACGACGCCGTTCCGGGGAGATGGCAGGACCCTGTGCCCTACAGGTCCGCCGAGAATCTTTACAGGGCGGGGCACACCGACCCCCACAGCGCCCTGGGCACCGGGGCGCTGGCCGGCGCCGTCGCTGTAAGGCACGCCATGGAGGCGCACGGGTTGGAGGGAACCGTCAAGGTCTATGGGACCCCCGCCGAGAAGGTGTGCGCCAAGAGCTGGTTCGCCGCCAAGGGCCTCTTCGACGGCTTGGACGCCATGGTGGGCTGGCACCCCAGGCAGGCCACGACTGTCATGTACGAGACCCAGTGGGGCAGCTACTGGAACGCGGCGTTCGTGTTCGAGTGCGTCGAGCCGGAGAAATGGATCGCCCAGGCAGACGACCTGCCCAGGAACGCCCGGTGCCCCGGCGCCCTTGACGCCGTCGCGTTGATGTACACCACCACCAAGTACACCAAGGAGGCCATGCTACCACGCACGGGGCTCTGGACCATCAACGAGGCGGTGATGGCCGCCGGCCAGGCCACCGCGGACAACATGCCTCCCCGCGTCGGCATCATCCAATATGCGTTCAGGAGCCCCAGCCTAGTCCAGCAGGAGCAGATAGCCAAGGTGCTGCTCAGCAACGCGGAGCACGTCGCGGAGGTCACGGGCTGCAGGCTCACCGTCAGATGGGTGACCAAGCAGCGCACAGGCCTCTTCAACAAGGCCCTCGCGGACCTAGCGTACGAGAACCTGGAGCTCGTGGGGCCGCCAAGGTTCACAGACGGTGACAAGCGGAAGGCCAACGAGATACTTGAGAACCTGGGCTACCAGCCCCAAGAGGAGCCGTACACCGAGGAGCTCACGCCGCCCTTGGAGTGGGAGCGCATGTGGCGCAGCGTCATCCCGAGCCACCAGAAGAAGTTCGGCAGCGACGACTACGTCGAGTTCATGTGGCACTGCCCCACGGTCTGGGTACAGGTATACAGGCCCAGGCTGTCTGTGCCGGGGGAGAGGCTGCCCGGGTGGACGCACGTGGCGCTGGGCGGAATGAAGGGGCCCATCGACCGCACCATCTACACGGCTGCCAAGGCCGTCGGCGGCACCATGCTGGACCTGTTCACCGAGCCCGGGAGGCTCAAGGAGTGCAGGGACGAGTGGAAGGAACGCATATCAAACGAGTACGAGCCGCCTCAGCTCGACCCGGAGTGGGACCCTCCCATCGACCTTCCGTGGCCCGAGTACGTGACCACCGAGAGGGGCTACGACTGGCACATACCCACGCCCCGGAGGTAACCGAAAGGGGAGAAGCTTAAACCCTGAACCACCGGTTTATCCAGTATGGGTAGCCCGAGCTTCGACGAGGTGAAAGAGAACATCGAGTACCGTCTCGGCCAGGTCTACGAGCTCCTGGAAGAGCTGGAGTACCAGCTAAACAAGTGCACCCCGAGGGAGCTCTACGACTACATGACGGGCGAGACTTTCACGGGGGACAAGATCACGCTGCTCGACGTCATCGGCAACGAGTACCTGCTGCTCCACGAGGCTTACGAGATAAGCGAGCTCAAGAGGCTGGGAGTCGAGATAGGGATGAAGACCCTCATGGAGGCTTCGAAGGAAAAGATATACGAGGCTCACCTCAACGCCATGGAGTTCGAGCTGGACTACGCGCTTCTGCTGGAGGACTACTACTGGCTTAAGCACAGGCTCGGCCACCACGAGAGGGTGGTGAACGACGACCCTTGGATGCCCGACAGCTGGAAGCCCAGGGCCCGGGAGATACTCGAGAACTACACCCAGTACCGCGGCCTCTAGCCCTGTTCTACGTTGTTGAACGCCTGTTCTATTTGATGGGTATATTAACTCCCGGCGCGTCATGATGCTCGACTGAAAATGAACAAGTCACAACAACTCTACGCGGTGACCGCCATATGCCTAAGCATCATACTGGCGGGAGCCATAATAGCGTACAGGCCCGGCGTGGTCGAGCCGACGGAGATAACCGATGGGACACCTGACTTCAGGTTCCCCGGCGGCGTCGGCACGAGCATGGGATTCGAGGCCTTCACCTACGCGGGCGACGACGCCCAGGCGAAGACCATAAGCCTGGCGGGATCGGGAAGCGCCTCGGCGCAGGCCGATCAGGCGAGCATGAGCATGGGCGTCGAGGTGACGGACGAGTCCGCCGCCGACGCCATCAGCGAGAACGCGGCCAAGATGGCTGCAGTGATCGAGGCTGTCGAGGCTCTCGGAGTCTCAGAGGACGACATCGTCACTTCACAGTACAGCGTCTACGCCCAGTACGACTGGACGGAGTCCGGACGCGTCTTCAGGGGATACACGGTGACCAACATGGTCAGAGTGACGGTGAAGAACCTTGACGACGTGGGCTCCATAATAGACGCGGCTGGTGAAGCCGGCGCCAACAGGATAGACAGCATAAGCTTCGAGCTCAGCGATGCCAAGCGTGAAGAGCTGAAGATGAACGCCTACGTGGCGGCGCTAGAAGACGCCCAGGCGAAGGCTGACGTCATCACCGAGACCCTCGGGCTCACCATCACCGGCGTCCAGTCGGTCACTGAGAGCAGCTATTCACCCGCTAGGGCCTACCAGGCTGTAGCCGAGGCTGACTACGCGATGGGCTCCGCGCCGACCCCGATACTGAGCGGCGAGCTGACGGTGTCCGTGAGCGTGTACATAGTCTACCTGTTCGCGTAACCCCACCCTACTTTTTCTATGTTTTTTTCACTTAATCCATACATGTGCTAGGTATACGAGGTAGAGAGCGGCCTACGGTTACCATGATAGTTACATGAAATTTGTTTCCCCCTTTCATAATCATTAAAACACGTTCAAGAGACGGTATGACGCAAATCTGGTGAACGGTATGATGAGAAGAAGAGGGATGGCCCCCATATTCGTCACTGTGGTGCTGCTCGCGTTGACTCTCAGCGTCGCGTTCGGCGACTCTTTGCTTGAAGCCGCTCAGATAAAGAAGGGCAGCCTGGCTCCCGTGGCCTACGCCACCGAGGAGAGCCTGACCAAGGAGGTCGGCGACGTCGTCAACTTCAAGGTCAAGGTGAAGAACACAGGCAACACCGAGACGGGATACATTATTATCGTCAAGTGGAGCCTCCACGGCGAGGGAGAGTGGGAGACCGCGTGCTTGGAGGATGTCTGGCTCGGGCCGGACCAGTACCAACTAATGGAGATGGGGTGCCTAGAGGTCACAGAGGGAATGGCGGGTAACTACTACGACGTCAAGTTCCTGCTATACGAGCACGAGACGGAGCAACTCCTGGACGAGGCGACTATGGAGGCGGCTTGGTACGTCGAGGAACCCATAGTGGCCGGAACGTTCGTGGACGCCTGGGTGTACTAACCACCTTATTTTTCAGTCTTGATCGGATAAACGTTAAACTCGCCTCGTCAGATTATGATGCATGTACGGGATAGACTCGGTGGCGCCCACTGTATGCAGCCTCATGGGGGTGCAGCCTCCCCGGAGCTCCACCGCTGAGCCCATAGCCGAGCTTCTCAAGTGTGCGGAAGAGACCCTGGGCGGAGAGCCTGTGGAGAAAACGCTTCTCTACGCCCCGGACGCCATCGGCGAGTGGCTCTACCAGATGCATAGAGAAGAGTTCACGGGCGTCATTGAGGCGGCGCCCATCGAGGTGCCGGTTCATTCCATGACGCCCAGCTATACCCCCGTCTGCTACGGCAGCATGTTCACGGGGCTGAAACCCGAGGGGCACGGCATTACGAGGTACGAGAAGCCAGTTCAGGAGTGCGACACGTTGTTCGACGCCCTCACGAGGGCCGGCAAGAGGGTGGCCATCGTGGCCGTGAAGGGGAGCAGCATCGACCTCATCTTCCGCGGACGCCCCATCGACTACTACTCCGAGGAGTATGACCCGGAGGTCGAGGAGAGGGTGCTTGGGCTGTTGAAGGAGGACGTCTACGACCTCGTCCTGGCTTACCATCAGGGCTACGACGACGCCATGCACGGCTCGACCCCCACGAGCCCCGAGTCCTTAGAGGCTTTCAGGGGGCACCTGAGGACCTTCGAGAGGCTAGCCGAGGCGTTCGACGAGAACTGTGGCGACAGGAACAGGCTTTTAGCGTTCCTGCCTGACCATGGCACCCACGTTGACCCTGTTTCCGGGAAGGGCAGCCACGGCACCGACAGCCCCGAGGACATGGAGGTGAGGCATTTCTGGGGCGTCTACAGGGGAGGCCGGGTGGCATAGTAGAGTATGTGTGCTGATCGTGGCCGGGTTTTACCTGTTTTTTATCCTGAATATCGTGTAATTCCATGATCTATCAGGGAGTCTAAGCATCGATCCACCGAAATGTTAAAAAGATATTACGTTAAGTATTTCTAACGTTAGAAATAGTTTACATGGAGATGGAGAGATGTTCGAAGACCCTGAGACAAGGAGAAAAAGATGGATACTCATCGGGCTAGGAACAGTCATAGGAGTCGCCGCCGGCTTCATCCTAAGGAGAATCCCCCTGGGAGCCTTCGCTGGGTACATGGTCGGCGTAGTAATTGGGATAGCCAAGTACGGTAACCCCCAGCCCGAGACCCCCGAGCAGAAGAAGACCATGCGCCTCGCGTCATGGAGCCTGAGCGCCACGGTGATACTGGGCGCCCTCATGTACAGCAGCTTCTCCGGGGACTATCTGTCCGGCGTCGGCGGAGGCATAGGGCTCGTGTTCAGCGTGGGCCTCAGCTTCGGCACCCTGTACGACGAGAGGCTGGGAAGCATATTCAGCAAGGCGGCGAGGAACGCCTTCGTGGTGCTTGTGGCGGCCATGAGCGTCGTGGGCTTCATGGACGAGGCTATGTGGATCGCCTACCCCGAGCTCATGACTTACATGGACTCGAATCCGTTGCTACCCCTGCTCTGGATGAGCTACGCCGTTTTCGCCGGGAGCTGGGTCTACCACGCCTACGTCAAGGGTGAGTAGACGTGGAGACCAGGATACGTGAGCTGAGGGGGGAGAAGGGGTTGACCCAGGAGCAGCTGGCAGACCTGGTTGACGTCACCCGTCAGACCATACTCTTCCTGGAGAAGGGAAAGTACAACCCGAGCCTGCGGCTGGCGTGGAACATAGCCAGGGTGTTCGACAGGCCCATAGAGGAGGTTTTCAGCTTCGACGACGAGAAGAAGGGAGGTGAGAGATAGAATTGGCGTACGCAGGTGGAGCGATGGCTGCCGCCGCGATTAGCGCGAGCAGCTACCGGGTGAAGTTCAAGCGCGAGGAGTTCCTGGAGCTGGTGGACATCGCGAAGCCCCGGATAATGTATCACCGGGGCAGGATGCACTTCTTCAGCTTCGACGGCTTCGTCATGTACACTTTCCATTGCAGCGACGAGGACTTCCCGGCGCAGCGGGTGCTGCAAGCAATAGAGTTCAGCAACTACCAGTGGTCTGAGTAAATCTCATTTTTTCTTAAACCGCAGACTATTTGTCTCGGGTAACAGACCAATATGTAAACTTTAGTGATTAGGCATGACCGAGACCCCAGACTGGAAGACCATTCTACGAGAACTCGTGGACAACGTACAAGAAAATGTAATCTCATCTATCCCTAAGCGCCACTCGATGCCGGTGAACGATTTCAAGAGGCTCCTCGACGACGAGGCCCAGGAAGCCATAGTAGACACCCTCACCGAGAACAAGGTATCCGCATATCTGGTAAGCGAAGAAGGCGACCAGGTTTTCGGCGGCGGAGACTACTTCATCGTCGCGGACCCCGTGGACGGCACCACAAACCTGGCGAGGGGGCTGCAGCCGGCGGTGACCAGCATCAGCGTAAGCGAGACGGAGACCCAGGGCGGCGTATTCGCGGGCATCGTCGTCAACCTCTACACGGGCGAGACTTACTTCGCGGAGAAGGGTAAAGGCGCCATGCAGGACGGCTGGCCCCTCCAGACCGCGGCTCCCACACAGTATAGGAACGCCCTCGTGTCCATGGACCTGAGCAAGGTCCCTCGCCTCGACGCCCTGGCGCCCCTCATCAACGAGAGTAGACACATCAGGGCGGAGGGCTGCAGCGCCGTGAGCCTCTGCCACGTGGCCGCCGGGGTCCTCGACGCCCACGTAGATGTCAGGGGCATCCTCCGTGCCACGGACGCCTCAGCGGGGCTCCTCATACTGCGTGAGGCCGGCGGACTCTACCAGGTGGACGGAGAGCCCTTCGGCGACTTCCAGTTGATGAAGGACACTTGCTTCGAGCTGGCGGCGGCGAGCAGCCCGGAACTCATGGACGAGATCAACCGGTTGCTGAGAGTAGGATGAGGTACCCTTCTCGGCCCTTGGAGGCCAGGCTCGTGGACAGGCCCAACAGGTTCCTAGGGGTCGTCGAGGTGCAAGGCTCCGCGGAGATGTGCTTCATACCCAACCCGGGGCGGATGCACGAGCTGATGGTGCCCGGCGCCAGGGTCTACCTGCTTGAGAAGAGTGGCGAGCACAGGAAGACCCGGTACAACATGGTGCTCGTGGACCACGGGGGTATCATGGTCAGCGTGGACTCCAGACTCCCCAACACGCTGGTCGCGGAGGCTGTAGGCGCCGGGCGCCTAAGAGAGTTCAGGGGCTACACTGTTGAGAGGACTGAACCGGTTTTCCACGACTCTCGGCTCGACCTCGTGCTCTCAGACGGCGAGGGACAGGTGATGGTGGAGACCAAGTCCTGCACGCTGGTAGAGGAAGGCGTGGCTCTCTTCCCCGACGCCCCCACCAAGAGGGGGGCGCGCCACATGAGGACCCTCGTGAAGGCTCTGGACGGCGGCCACGCCGCCGCCGTGTTCGTGATCCAGCGAGGCGACGCCCACGAGCTCAGGCCCAACGACGGCACAGACCCAGTGTTCGGGGAGGCGCTGAGGCACGCCGCCTCCATGGGCGTGGAGACCTACGCCTACGTCTCAGATGTCTCGCTTCGAGGCGTCAAGATAAATGACAGGGTGCCTTTGCGCCTCTAATTTTCCTCCGTAAAGCCTAAAGACCGTGTTAAACAGCCTATAAGGCGAATAAAGCAATAAAAACGGTTATCTGGCCCGGCGTCTACACACAGTTTTTAAGCACCGAGCCCATGTATTCTCGCTAAGAGGGTGGTGGATGGGGAAAAAGAAGGTACTGAGCGAGAAGAGCCTCAGGAGACTTGTCTTACCCAGCGAGAACGACGTCATCGGGGTAGTCCAGAAGATGCTGGGCTTCGACCGGGTGCTGGTCAAGTGCCAGGACGGCTACACCAGGGTGTGCAGGATACGGGGTAAGATGAAGCGCCGGACCTGGATCAGGGAAGGCGACGTGGTTCTGGTGAGTCCCTGGGACTTCCAGAGCGAGGAGCGGGGGGAGATATTCCACCGCTACACCGCCAACCAGGTAGATGAACTCCGTCAGAAGGGCGTACTGCTCATAGAATAGGGAGCCAAATAGGAGAACACCCCTTGTCCCGTGAAAGAGACTACGACGATATCTCGGATAGGATAGATAGAAGGTACGAGGAAGACGCCCTCTTCAAGGACAAGAACAGGGAAGAGTTCCGCGTCATGGAGGAGGTCTTCGATCGCCTGACCCTTCAGGGCGTGTACAAGCTCTTCACCAAAGGCGTCATAGACCGTATCCACGGCGTGGTCAAGGCCGGCAAGGAGGCACGGGTGTACTACGCCGTTCACCCGGACGGCAGGGAGCTGGCGGTCAAGATATATTACACTCACACAGCCGAGTTCCGTAAGGGTATGATGGACTACATAAGGGGCGACCCCCGGTTCAAGCGTGTACGCAAGAGCCCCAGAAGCATCGTCTACACCTGGAACCAGAAGGAGTTCAGCAACCTGAAGCTCTGCGAGGAGGCCGGGGTCAACTCCCCCAGACCCATCGACTTCATCCGAAACATCCTCGTCATGACCTTCATAGGAGAGGACGGGGTCCCGGCCCCGCTGCTCAGAGAGATGGAGCCGGAGGATCCAACGGGTTTCTACGGCCTCGTCCTGGACGAGATGCAGCTCCTCTGGCAGAAGGCGGGGCTCGCCCACGGGGACCTCAGCGAGTACAACATCATGGTCCACGATGAGAAGCCCGTGATATTCGACGTGAGCCAGTCGATGCTGACCATCCACCCCATGGCGTCGTCGCTGGTGGAGCGGGACATAGGCAACGTAAACTACACGTTCAGGCGGCTCGGCGTCGAAACCAGAGACCCCGGGGAACTGAAGGAGTGGATAACCGGTGGAACAGAAGACCTATATCAGGATACCTAGAGACAGGGTGGGCGTCCTAATAGGGCCCCACGGGAGGAACAAGAAACGCATAGAGGCGGCGTTCCAGGTGAACCTCACTATAGACAGCGAGACAGGGAACATCGAGATAACCCCGCAACCCGACCAGACCGACATCTCTGTCCTATTCACCGTCCGCAACATATCCCATGCCATCGGGCGCGGCTTCAGCCCCAAGCGGGCCATGACCCTCCTCAACGAGGACCAAGAGTTCCTCATCATGGACCTGGAGGAGTACGTGGGCACAAGCAAGAACGCATTGAACAGGGTCAAGGGCAGGATCATAGGCAGGGGAGGGAAGAGCAGGGCCCTGCTGGAGGAGCTCACGGAGTGCCTCATAAGCGTCTACGGCGGCACCGTCGCCATGATAGGCAGCTACGAGAGGCTTCCCGTTGCACGGGAGGCAGTGGAGATGCTCATAGAAGGCGCGTTTCATAAGACGGTGTGGAATCACCTATATGCGTATAGACGCAAGATGAAGAAAGAACGGGGAGAGCTCTGGTACGAGCCCCCGCGCAGGAGGGATGGAAGCTAGTGTCGCAGACGGAGTACCAGTCCATAAGCCCGGCGGATTTCTTCTACAGGAACAGGGAGATAGCGGGCTTCAGCAACCCGAGCAGGGCGACGTATACCGCGGTCAGGGAGCTGCTGGAGAACAGCATGGACGCATGCGAGGCCCAGCGGGTGCCGCCTGACGTCTACCTCAGGATAACCGAGATGGACGACGACCGGGACACGGAGACCAAGTTCTATAAGCTGCGGATAGAGGACAACGGGACCGGCGTACCCGCGGACCACATACCACAGACGTTCTGCCAAGTCTTCTACGGCAGCAAGTACACCCTCAAGCAGGCCCGGGGCACCTTCGGCCTAGGCGGCACCATGGCCGTGCTCTACGGCCAGATCACCACCCACAAGCCTGTTCAGGTCGTCAGCAGCACCGGCGGCGAGATCCATGAGTTCACCATGATGATCGACATCCAGAACAACCGCGCCAGCATACTCAAGCACAACATCAAGCAGAACCCGTCCAAGTGGCGCGGCACCGCCCTGGAGCTGCAGATGGAGGGCGACTACAGCCGAATAATGTACAGACTCATAGAGTACCTGAAGCAGACCGCCATGGTGAACCCCTACGCCGACATCACCTACGTGGACCCGCGGGGGAGGCTTTACAAGTTCGAGCGGGGCACGGAGAAGCTGCCGCCACTACCCGAGTCGGTGAAGCCCCACCCCCACGGCGTCGACGTGGAGACCGTCAGGAGGCTCATCGCCGAGACCAAGACCAAGAACATGAAGTCCTTCATGATGGAGCACTTTCAGGGGGTCGGCTCCATCACCTCCGAGAAGTTCCTGGACCTCGCAGGCATCAGCGGCAAGGCCAAGCCCAAGACCCTGAGCCCGGAGGACATAGTCAAGCTGGTCCGGGCCACCCGCGAGTACTCGGGCTTCAAGCGCCCCGACTCCAGCTGCCTCAGCCCCATAGGCGAGGAGCTGCTGGAGACGGGCATAAGGAAGGAGCTCACCCTTGGTGAGAACGACTACATCAAGGTGGTGACCCGGAAGCCGAGCACGTACCTCGGGTTCCCTTTCATAGTGGAGGCCGCCGTCGCAACAGGGAGGACGGTGCGCAAGACCCACGGCCCAGGGATAACCATATACAGGTTCGCCAACAGGATACCGCTCCTCTTCGACGAGAGCAGCGGCGTCGTCTGGAAGGCCGCGAACAAGAACATCAACTGGAAGACCTACAAGGTGGAGAGCGACACCCCGCTCGTCATAGCGGTGCACGTCTGCAGCACCAAGATACCTTACAAGAGCGTCGGCAAGGAGTACATGGCCGACCAGCCCGAGGTGGAGAGGGAGGTGACCAACGCCATAAGGGAGGCATCCAGGGGCGTGAGAAGATACTTCAACCGCAGGTACAGGATAGCCCGCGAGCACAGGAGGCTGAACATCTTCAGCAAGTACCTGCCAGTCATCGCCGAGTTCTCCGCGAAGCTCGCCGGGAAGGAGGTGCCAGACATAGAGCCGTTGCTGAGAATCGTGAGCACGGATATACCTGAGGTGGAGAAGAAGCTGGAGGAGATGCCGGAGATTGTCGAAGACGCGTCGGAGTGAAGCCGAGCGCCGCCGTGAGGCCATGGAGCAGAGCCTCACCGGCCTAGGGAACCTGATATATGAGCAGATCGCCAACCAGGAGTTCCCGTGGATACACATGCAGAGCAGGTCCACGGACAACATAATGTACGACCCGGAGGAGCGGCAGTACGTGCTGGGCCCCAGGATGATAAGGCGGCACAGCCGCAACATCCGCCACATGAGGCCCTTCACCCAGCTCATCTGGACGGCGTGGTTCGCCAAGGAGCTGGTGAGGCAGCGCAAGACCAGCACCCTGAGGGAGGTCTACTACTCCGCCAGGGGTCAGCGGGACATCGAGTATAACAACCAGCAGGAGAGCGACAACATCATCACCGACATGGAGGTGGCGCTGAACAGGGCCCGGGAGGACTTCCACATCTTCCCGGAGGAGCGATCCGCCATCTTCGGCGACCTCACCATCGAGTACACGGTGCCTGGGTACGAGGGGCGGCGCACCAACCTCACCGACCACCCGGACGGCGTCATGATAGGCCCCGCCGTCACCAGCAGCGAGTTCGTGGAGACGTCGGCCGACAAGGTTCTGGTGATAGAGAAGGGCGCCATGTTCACCAGGCTGGTGGAGGAGCGTGCCCACGACAAGTTCAACGCCATACTCATCCACACCGCGGGCCAGAGCCCCAGGGCCACCAGAGGCATCATCAACAGGCTCAACCATGACTACGGGCTGCCGGTCTACATCTTCACGGACGGCGACCCGTGGGGCATACACATCGCCATGGTCATCATCAGCGGCAGCGCCAACGCCGCCCACCTCAGGGGACTCACGACGCCCGACGCCGAGTGGATAGGCGTCTGGGGCACAGACATAATCGACTACAAGCTGCCCACCGAGCCCCTCAGCGAGTTCGACCACAAGCGCCTCCACGAGCTCAAGGACGACCCCCGATACACGGGCGGCATATGGCAGAGGGAGCTTGACGTGTTCCTGGAGCTCGAGCAGAAGGCCGAGCTCGAGGCGTTCAGCCGCTACGGCCTCACCTACATCGTGGACGAGTACCTCCCAGCGAAGCTGGGAAGCTAAGCCTTTTTTTACCCGTCACGACATTCAGTCATGATCACATTGGAGCGTAGAATCAGCCTAAGCGTCAAGGGGCTCGCGGCGGCGCTCGCGGGCTTCCTCTTCCTCGCGACCGGAGCCCTGCTCTACCTGAACACGGCCGGCACGGAGATGGGGGAGGTTAACCCTTGGCTGTTCAAGCCCCTCGGCGTCGCGCTGGCGCTGGTAGGGCTGGTTCTCATGGCTTCGAGGGATGACTAACTTGGTAGTGAAGGGCATAATAATGGCGGGGGGCATGGGCACCAGGTTCCGCCCCATATCCAACTACTTCCAGAAGTGCATGATCCCCATCGGGGACCAGCAGAAACCCATACTGGAGTACGTGGTACGTCTATACGGCTACCACGGCATAAGGGACCTGCTTCTCCTGGTTGGCTATAAGCATCAGCAGATAAAGAACTACTTCGACAACGGTGAACGGTTCGGCGTGAAGATAAACTACATGCGGGACACCCCGGACATGGTCGGCAGCGCAGGAGCCACGCTTAACGCCTACAGGAAGGGAGCCCTGACCGAGAAGGACACCCTGGTGATCTACTACGGCGACATAGTGAGCAACATCAACATCCGCGAGATGATCATGTTCCACGAGGACATGGGGGCCAAGGTAACCGTCGCCCTTGCCCCAGACTTCCAGGTGAACGTGGGCGTGGCCGAGCTGGACGGAGACTTGATCACGAGTTTCACGGAGAAGCCACACCTCAAACGAGCCGTAAGCATAGGCATACTGATACTCGACGGCTCCGTGCTCAAGGAAATGGAGGAGCTCTACAGCCAAGGCATGTTCGAGAGCTTCGACCTCATGGGCGACGTCATCCAGTACCTCGTGGACAAGAAGGACAAGGTCGCCGCCTACATCACGAAGGCCTACTGGTACGACGTGGGCAGCATCGAGCGATACGAGAAGCTCAGCAACGGACGCGTAAGCGAGGAGCTGGGGTTCCTCCTATAATGCAGGTAACGGGCCGGAAAGCTTCTTAACCCCGATCCGGACTTCATTACCGGCGGAACGATTTGAAAGCCCTAGTCCTGGCCGGAGGCTTCGGCACGAGGCTCAGGCCCCTTAGCTGCAGCCGTCCGAAGCCGCTCTTCCCGGTGGCGAACAAGCCCATCATCGATTATACGTTGCAGAGTCTCGACCAGGGAGGGGTGGACACCGTCATCCTCTCGGTCCACTACATGGCTGATAAAATCGCTGACTACCTGGGCCCATCCAAGTACGGCATGGACATCCTCGTTTCACGGGAGCAACGGCCTCTCGGGAAGGGAGGGGGGATAAAGAACGCGGAGAAGCTGCTCGGGGGGGAGCCCTTCGCTGTGATCAACGGGGACATAATCACGGACATCGACATACGCCGACTCGTCGCCTTCCATGAAGAGAAAGGCGGGCTGGCCACCATAGCCCTCCACGGTATAGAGGACCCGAGCAGGTATGGCTCCGTGGAACTCGACAGAGAGGAAAAGATAACCAGGTTCGTGGAGAAACCGTGGCCGGGACAGGCGCCAAGTAACCTCATCAACGCCGGGATATACGTCCTCGAGCCAGGTGTTCTGAACTATATGCCCTCCGGGAGGAAGTTCGACACGGAGGATGAGGTCTTCCCGGTCCTCGCCCAGGAAGGAAAACTTTTCGGCTTCGAGGCCCATGGCTACTGGTCGGACGTCGGGGTGCCCGCCGAGTACCTCAACGCGAACGCCGCCATCCTTGGGAAGATGAGCGGGGACGCAGTCAACGAGAACGCCGACGTTGACCCAACGGCCACCGTAAAGAAACCGTGCGTCCTCGGGGACAACGCGCACATAGGAGCAGACTCGATGATAGGCCCAAACGTCAGCATAATGGACAACGCCCACGTGGGGAGGAACGTCACCATAGAGAACAGCATAATATTCGCCGGAGCCACCATCGAGGACGGCGGCAGCATCAGAGACGCTATCATAGGCGAGAACGCGGTACTGGAGCAGAGGGTCAGGATGGAGCCAGGGAGCCTCGTGGGGGACTACGTCCAGATAAAGGAGGGCGTGACCATCACGGGGGGAGTAACCATCTGCCCCGCCAAGACCGTGAAAGAGAGCATACTTGAACCGAGGCAGGTGATGTAGTGAAGAGGCTGTTCGGCAGCAACGGCGTGCGGGGCGTCGTGAACAAGGAACTGACCATCGAGCTGGCTTCCGGGATAGCAGCTGCTGCCGGTCACATCCTGGGCAGGGAGATGGCTGTGGGCATGGACGGCCGAACCAGCAGCCCCATGATCAGGGACGCCGTAGTAGCGGCTCTCCTCAGCGTCGGCTGCAACGTCCACGACATGGGCGCACTGCCCACGCCAGCCCTCCAGTACCTGATAAAGGACCTCGGCCTAGACGGCGGCATAATGGTCACGGCAAGCCACAATCCCCCCGAGTTCAACGGGGTCAAGGTTCAGTCCGGGGATGGCGCGGAGGTCTCCAAGGAAACCGAGGAACTGATAGAGGAGCTCTACTACAGGGGCGAGCCGAGGCCAGTGCCCTGGGACCGGGTGGGCGTGGTGACCGTGTACGACGGAATGGAGTCATATATGGAGGCGGTGCTCAGCCACGTGGACGCGGACGCCATAAGGGAGAAGGGGTACAGGGTCGCCCTGGACACGGGGAACGGCGTCGCGGCCCTCACAGCGCCCCAGGTGGCCAGCCGGCTGGGCTGCAGCGTCTACACGGTCAACACGGAGATAGACGGCTCGTTCCCCGGCAGGGGCAGCGAGCCCACACCCGAGAACCTGGGCGCCCTGAAGGAGATCATGAAGGCAACAGGCGCCCACATGGGCATCGGGTTCGACGGCGACGGGGACCGCAGCATAGTGATCGACGAGAACGGGGTGGCCGTCTGGGGAGACAATATCCTATGTCTGGTCTCCGACTGGTACATGGAGACTCACCCAGGCGCGTCGGTGGTCACCTCCGTCAGCACCTCGGATGGACTAGAGAGGGTGGTTGAGGCCCACGGCGGCAGGGTCCACTGGGTTAAGGTGGGCAGCGTGCTCATAAGCAGAGCCATGATAGAGCTGGGCGCCCCCATCGGGGGCGAGGAGAACGGCGGCATCATGTACGGGCCCCACCTGCCGGCCCGGGACGGCACCATGGCCATGGCGCTGCTGCTCCACATAATGGCGGAGCGGGACAAGAACCTCAGCGAGCTGATAGCCGAGCAGCCAATAGGAGCCAAGGGAAAGGACCGGATACCGTGCCCCAACGAGCTCAAAGAGGGGCTGCTGGAGAGCCTGCCCCAGGTAGCCGACGCACCCCAGGTGAACACCATGGACGGCGTCAAACTAGGCTGGAGCGACGGAAGCTGGGTCATGGTCAGGCCCAGCGGCACCGAGCCCCTGGCCCGGATCTACGCCGAGGCGGAGAACGAGAAGAAGCTCACGGCACTTATAGAAGAGTACAAGAACAAGGCCGGAGAGTTAATCGAGAGTCTAAAGAAAAAAGGTTAGAGGGCCTTAAGCTCCTCTATGAACTCGGCCAGGTCCTTCACGACGCTGTCCACGAGTATCTTACCCTTCTCCTTGGTGGCTAGAGTTGGGTCGCCGAGGCTTCCTATGCTGGTTTCCTCGTCGAACATGTAGGCGGCGGCCACCTTCCTCCTGTACCTGGGGTCTATGCTGGTGTGCTCAGGGGTCCACTTCTCGGCTTTGTCCATGAGTATCCTGTGGCCCAAGTAGAGACCCACGCTGGTCTCCAGCTCGCATGCGTGGCCTCCGCCCTCCTGCTCTATGACGCTGGTACCCTCTGCGCCGAAGCCGTCGGGCATGGGGTAGACCATGACGCCGTACACCCTCTTCCCGGTCTCGTCCTGGATCTCCTTGAGTGCCTGCTTGATGGGGTTGGTGTTTCCGCCGTGGCCGTTCATTATAACTATCTTGTTGAAGCCGTGGTGGATGAGGCTCTCGCAGACCTCCTTCAACACGTTGACGAGGGTCTGGAATGTGAGGGTCACCGAGCCCTTGAAGTTCATGTGGTGTGGCGAGTGGCCGTAGCTCACCGTCGGGGCTACGAGGACCCCCGTCTTCTCCGCGACCCTCAGGGAGATCTCGTGGGCCGTGTAGGCGTCGGTGTCGATGGCCATGTGTTTGCCGTGCTGCTCGGTGGAGCCCACCGGGAGTAGGACCACCTCGTTCTCTTTGAGGTACTCCTCGATCTCTGGCCGGGTCAGCTTGTATAACCTGTTCTCCATACACTACAGGTCTGCGGGTTCATAGATAAAACTAGGCTTGGAACGAAGGCATGACTTCCTCAGCGAAGAGCGTTGCCTCATCCCTGAAGCTGTCCCCCATGAACCTGTGTATGAACAGGGTTACGCCGGCGTCGATGTAATCCTGTATCTGCCCTATCACGTCGTCGGGGGTCCCGCATAGCGGCGGCCTCCTGTCCCCTGCTGCGCCGCCGTACCTGGCCTGCATGCTTCGGGTGTACCTGTCGAGGCTCATCTCGGCGCCTCCCCTGTCTCCGCTTATCAACGTGTAGTTCGCCCAGGACAGCGTTATCTCGTCGTAATCCCTCCCGGCGTTCACGCAGTGACGGCTTAGCACCTCCGCCTTGTGTCTGAAGTCGCTCGGTGAACCCATCCACGCGGCGAAGTTGCTTATGTCAGCGTGCCTAGCCACGGTCCTTAGCGTCAGCTGTTCCCCGCTCCCCGCCAGCATGAGCGGCGGGTGGGGCCTCTGGAAAGGCTTCGGCGAGCAGTAGGCCTCCTCTATTCGGTAGTAGCGTCCCTCGAAGCTCGGCGCCTCCTCGGTCCACATCTTCTTGATTATCTGGGCTGCCTCGTCCAGCCTCCCTACGCGTGCCGCGGCGCCCTCATACGGGTAGCCGTATGCCTTGAACTCGCCCTCGTGCCACCCTGTTCCCAGGCCCAGCATGAGGCGGCCACCGCTGATGGCGTCCAGCGTGGCCCCCATCTTCGCCAGCAGGCTGGGCTGCCTGAAGGGGTTGCAGAGGACCAGCTGGCCCAGCCTTATGGTGGATGTGTCGGCGGCCAGCGCCGCCATGGTGGTCCAGCACTCGAACCTTGGGTCGCCGGGGTTGCTGTACATCCCGATGAGGTGGTCGCTGGTCCAGACGCTGTGGTATCCGTGGGCCTCGCAGTGCAGGACGTCGCCGAGAATGTCCCCGTAGCCGGGGCGCTCTGGGCTGATGAATACGCCGAACTCGACGCTCATGGCTGAACATTGCCCCAGAGGGTTATGATGTTTGCTAGGGTATTATCTCGCATCCGTTGTTTATATCGGGGTAGTCGAACGCGTCCAGCGGCAGGACCCCCTCGTCCATGAGGGTCTGCGCGAGGGGCGCCAGCTTCTCCAGCTCGCGTATCATGTGGCGGGTGGCCTCGCACACCCTGTCGAACCAGCGCCTGCCCCAGAACATGGTCTGGTTCGCGAACAGGCATCTGCCTCCACAGACCCAGAGGTCGTCGCAGCCGCGGCAGGGCTCCCCGATGGGTAGGATTCCCCTCAAGGCCTCCGGCGTCGTTCGCCAGATGTCGCCGACGTTGCTGTACGGCAGCTCGGGGGCTATGGGGCAGACCTCTATCCTGCCGCTGGTCATCACGGCGAAGCTGTCCATCCCTGAGCCGCATCGGATGTGAGGAACGGGCTCCCCGGACAGCAGGGTCTTTAATACGGGTATGAAGGGCACGATGCCGAGTACCAGGCCTTCGTTCATGGATTCACCGAAATCGTGCACCAGCCTGGTTATGCCTTCCTCGTATCTCCGTAGCCATCCCTCGAGGCCCGGGTGCGAGTCTAGCTCGGTCCAGAAGACGTCGAGCTGCCAGTGGACGTGGTCGAAACATGGGTCGCGGAGGCGTAGTAGGTGGTTCACGTCCCTGTAGATCTCTCCCTGGCTGGAGTATGCCATCCTCGCCACCACGTCGCCCGTGTATCCCCTGCGCTGAACCTCTCTCAGGTTCTTCATCACCATGTCGTAGGTGCCGCTGCCCCTGTAGCTGTCCGTCACCTCCCGTGGGCCGTCCACGGAGACGAGGATGCTGTGGAGCCTATGCAGGTGTTTGTCGTCGATCTCGGAGAGGCGGGTGCCGTTGGTCTGGAGGGTGTACGCATTGGCGGGGACGCTGTCCATTACCTCGTACATGAACTCCATGTCTAGCAGGGGTTCGCCTCCGTAGAACCCTATCACGGGCTCTGGGTCATTCTCCATGAATGCCTTGAGGTCTTCGACGGGGTACGCGTGGTCGAGGGGCAGCCCCTCCTGGTGTCTGGTGCCGCCGCAGTATGTGCAGCAGAGGTTGCATCTCTCGGTCACGACCACGTGGTACTGCATCCCAGCCCATTCGAGGGGAGAGGCTAAAAAAGTTGCCCGTCGTGGGCTCTCTCGTATCCCGCGAGGGTGCTTCTCAGGAGACTGAGCTCCGTCCTCGCGGCCTCCTCGTGGGTCTCCGTGTACCACTCCTCGCCGGCGTTCATCTCCATGAGCGCCTCTATCAGGCGGATGCTCTTCGATAGGTGGCCTCTGATGTCGCCGCTCCTGTTTGTGACTCCGTCGAATAGAAGGCTTTGTCGCTCAGACCAGTCGCCGGGCTGGTCAAGCCCCGGAACATACCGCGGTAATAGCCTCCGCAGCGTCGCTCTGTCGATGACGCTGCCCAGCGCCGCCTTATAGCGGGTCTCCCTGTACAAACTCTCATCTAGGCCGTAGATGCACATGTCGTAGTTGTTGTGAGCCAGCTGGGTGAGGTCGCATATGGCGAAGCTGTGGAGGTCAACTCCGTTTTCCTCGCATAAGGCACCTAGGCGGATGAGCGCGGGGATGGCTATGAACCCATAGAGGATTATCCTGTCCGGTTTGAAGCCGTTGCCCATGAGGTCGAGGAGCGCCGCCTCTGCGCTCCTCCCTGTGGCATAGGTGTCAGGGACCACTATCGTCGCCGCCTCGTCCAGGCCCTCCGGGTAGCGCCGGTAGGAGACCACCAGCCTCCTGGGGTCGTCTGAGTGGGCCCTGTACCCGTCTGCCCTGTACTCGGTCCTCACGTCTATCACGGGGGCTTCCTTCATGACGTCGGCCACCATGTACCCCGCCCCCGCACGGAGTATGTGCAGTATGGCCGCGTCGTCGGTTAACACCCCGACGGATTTGGCTGCCTCCACGAAGCGGCTGGTCGCCTCCATGCAGAGGGTCTTCAGGTGGTCGCCGACTATGTGGGGGTGGCTTGCGACCATTCCGCCGGCGTGGCTGTCCACGATGTAGACGGCGCCCACCGACTCACCCTCGGGGATCAGCCTGGACTCCGTGACCCTATACAGCCAGGCTTCACCGTATCCCTCGACGTAGACGGGCTCCGTGGCGTCGAGGTCCAGAGGGAAATACTTGGCTATTTCGTCGGGGTCCACCGTGCTGCAACCAGTCTTGATCTCATCTACCTGTATTTAACCGTCTGCGCCTGTATTCCCCTGCTCGGGTTTCTGGAACTGGGATAGGTACCTGTTGATGAGCTCGGGCTGTCGGAGC
>Ga0272441_10000946_pt1 | contig 63125 bp, 20 predicted proteins | sample SSMProp6N_FD_193582 | JGI IMG/M metagenome (GOLD analysis project Ga0272441, IMG submission 193582) | Marine sediment archaeal communities from Little Sippewissett salt marsh, Falmouth, MA, United States - SSM-Prop-6N | ecosystem: Environmental > Aquatic > Marine > Wetlands > Sediment ... | reverse complement strand
TGTGGACACTCTGTCAAATAGGCGTAAAGATGCGGCGAGTTTCAAGAAAATACTAAAAGCATATACGGCTGACCATAAGGAGGCCAAGTCCTTGCGCGTCTTTGAGGTTACAAAGCCAGCGGATCTGGATGGGCGAGCCGGGATCTTCCTTATTGATGCAAAGACATTACAGCAGATATATCATACATCACCGTTAAGCCTCAAAGGTTTCCATATGTTGACTGTAGATGAGGTTGAAGCGGTATTTATGACCGTTAGATTGACTTATGGAAGAATACTGGATGCTTATTCAAAACTTGATCCCGGCCAGAAAGTTGTCAATGACGCATTCTATAAACTGGCCCAGGTTCTCAGGATCAAGATAGCTGGGAAGCACTTCAGTGAATGTTTAAATAAAACAATATTTTCTGATGGATCTGTCTTTGAAAGGGACGCGACTGGTGAGGTAATACTGAAACAGCAGACTGCCTCGGCTTGGATCGACAAAGTGATCCGAGATAATCCAGATCTTGTCCGCGCCCTTGGAAATGAGGGAAATGCGAGACTCTTGTTGATTAACTTTGTTAATAGAGGTACTGACATAATTGTAAAGGGTAGATCCGGAGCAAACGGAGGCTTAAGAAAAGTAAAGAGTATAACTGGTCGATATCGTGGATATGTGATGGTAGACGGCCTTGGTAATAAACAGCCTAATATGAGATACGGTGATCCAATTAAGTCATTCGCAGCGGCCATGAGATTTGGGGCTACTGCCAGGGAGGCGTTCAATGAAATGTACTCATCCGCATCGGATAGCGTAAGTATATTCGGTGCTATAAACTATGTCAATAACAATTCCGCATTTGGCAGAAATATATTACTGGGATTTGGAGGTACGATTGATGGCATGATGGGTGTCTTACGGGCAATGAATGCTAATGTTGTTAGTTTAGGTGTCAGTACCTGGGATGACACAATGAGTAGACAGCTTCTCTTTAGGAACGCGGATGAAGCATTTAAGGCGTTAGTGGATCAATATGTTGCATCATTCCTTGGATTAAGAAAAGGTAATCGTAGTGGTCGGATTTCAGCTAGGGCAATACCGCACATTGGTGTGACTGATGTTGATATGGCAAAGTCACTTGCAAAAGCTATTCAGGCAGAGCTTGCAAAGCGCGGGCATAGCGGTGTAAAGGTTAACTATTATACGGATCCAAGTAAGTATCAGTCTGCGTTCGATAATGTAGTCGCAAGAGATATAAGGGCTGGTAATACTGTTATGCAGACAGCCTTTGGTCAGCAGATACACATAATTGCCAAGTATTTTACTGGCGCTAACTGTGCTGCCATGAGAAATGGAAAGATCATCACTTCTAATGACCATGGAAGTATTTTTACTCATGTCATGTTCGCGACCCTTGGTAACGCGCCTAACGCCTCATACGCCATTCAGCGAAATGCAAGGACTAATATAGCGATAGCGGGTGAAGGATATGTTAGAGCGCCGACTATTTGGGTTAAGTCACACGGGGAAGTTGTGACTGGAAAAAACGCGATAATGAATTTCATAGATGTGATGGACCTTCAGATCACCAATAGTGAGTTAAAAGACTTCATAAAATGTGAGCTCAATTCAGATGAAGCGCAGAATTTGGTCAGAACATATATGGAAAGGGCCAATAACGTAGTAGATAACAGGCAGACAGCTGAGTATCTAGAATCCAAACAGGTGCAGTCTATTACCGTGGAAGATATCATAGTAAAAATGCAGGATCTTCGGGTTGATATAAATCATTTGGTTGGCCAGATCAGGTCAGGCCAAGTTGATTCGGTTGAAGAGGCATGTGGTACATTAAGGGATAAATTCGCTCAGCTTAACATATTGAGTTTCATTTCCGCCATGCCGGTGAATGAATTAGGCGCAGACAGCCTGACCAGCCTCTTGGGCGACCCTGAGGCGCTCAGGAATTCGTTAGTAAATATGTTGGGGACGCGCGCGGCCGGAATTGATCTGGCCGGGCTCTCGGGTCTATTAGGACCATCCGCTGATTACGTGGACAGCGCCAGGGCAGTGATATGGGGTGAGGATGGGCAGGGTATTGATATAGGCGGCTTGGCCATCAATGCCGAGGCTGTAAGGGTAGCCGATGACGGGACTCTGAGGGCCCTGGGTACTTGTACAATATACGACGAGCATGACGGGACGCGAAATGCGAATATTGAGATCATAGGCAGGAATGATATGACTACAACCGGCCTCGGCTTAGCCGTAAGCGGCAATAATATAACCATAACCGTATCCTCGCAGGCCTTCATGCTGGATGCCCAGGTTTCACAGGCGGCTATCCTGGCGGAATTCGCTGCGGCGCTTAAACATGTCAATGTGAGGATCGGCAATATGGCGCTGGAAGGAAAGACAAAGCCCCCTGATCTTATAGAGGCCGCAAACGCGTTACTCGTTACCTGCGATAAGTTCGCGTACATGGGCCGGAGAAGCAGTACGCTCCGGGACACGACTAAGTCGATAGTGACTGAATTGTCTGAAGTTATACACAGTTCTTTAAGTAGGAGTTTGAGCGTCGATGAGAGGCCGGATGTTATATCGGGATTGGCAGTGACAGTATCGCATTTACAGGACTTAATGGCCGGCGGTGTAATGGTAAATGACGCCTTAAACAGCATAGTAGGCAGTATAACAAGGCTGTTGACGATAGACGCGGAAACGCCTCTCAACGTGGATACCCTGCCGGATCTTCTTACGGCTTTGGACCAGGCAGTGACCGCTGTTACAGGGATCCGCGGGAAGACCAATGAGGTAAAGATACCGTTCGAGGTATTTAAGCAGGGTGTAAATGAAGTTGTCAGTACTGCCCTGGATGTTATCACACGGGCACAGGGTGAATTGCGCGGCAGAACTAATGTCAGCCGTGAGGTTGTTAGAGGTGTGTCCCGTTCGATAGGCGCTATTAATTCGCATGCTGACATGCTGGAAAGCGCTCATGTGGATAAACTGGTGCAGGTTACTATGGGCATTTATAGGATGCTTCCCATGATAGATGTTTCGGGTGACCCGCTTGAGGTGATTGACTCCGTGGGCTTGGCTATTGAAGCGGCCAGTGATGTCGCTGCGAACACATCGGTAACTGATGAGAACAGGTCGGCTATTGTCAGCGCAAGCATCACGGCATTGACGGATCTGCAGGATAATTTGAGGGGTGAAGGTATCAGCGTAGAATTGAGAAAAGGGCTTCTTAGAATCGCCCGTGAAACAGTGTATTCGGTATTCGAAGCTGTCGGTAGCACGGATATAAGTACGGCCGCACCTGCACAGATCACCGAGGGCTTGAATGTATTGAGGACAGCCGGGACATATGTAGTGAATTACGGTACTGCCTTGAGAAGGCTTAATACGGCCATATCTTATGTGGATCAGTCGAGCGTCGAATACAGGGCCTTAAGCAGACTCGCTGTCAGGCTTGTGGAAGACAGCACTCCTCAGGGGGCAGTTGATCAGGCACTTAATTTGTCGTATGTGATTTTCAGGGATTATGCTATCAACGAGATAAACGAGGCGGGACTCCGTGATAATTTAAAAGAGGCTGTAACTATTTTAACCCAGGTGGCAAATCAGGCAGGCCGACAAACGCCGCTTGTGGATATGGGCAGTAGTAAGGATAGATTGGAGAGGTTAGTGCGGAAAGTGGGCAGGGACAACCCGATCGCGGCCGCTTTAAGGAACAGTATCGGCGCCTACATGGAGCAGGACCTGACGCCTGAAATCGCTGTAAGTATACTGCATGAAGTGAATATGGCCGGCGCCAGAGATGTTATCTATAACAACAATCATTCCGTTGTCAGTGAGGCTATCACCGGGGCCCTGGACACGGTCAGGCAATTGGCAGGAAGGTCGCGCAGGCCTTATGATGCGGTGAACCCGGATACCATACGGACAGCGCTTATTGAGGCGAGAAATCTGCTTCTTGATATCGGCCAGGATGATCTGGCTCTTGCATTTACACATTCAATTAAGACATTTGACGATACACCTACACCGTCAAAAGCGGCATTGATACATCAGTTGCTGAGCGCGGCGGTAGTAAATGTTATAGGTACTGTTTCGTCCTGGAAATATGAGGCGGTTGCCACGGCTTTAGATATGCTGAGGGAATACGGGAAAGTATACCTGGAGGAAGACAGACACGTCCTGGATGAGGTGGTTAACACTGCCGCCGGACAGGAGCCTGTAGCACAGCAGGCGCTGGCGAGCAGTTTGACTGTAAATAGCTTAACTGCCGCGATCGATACCCTCAATACTGGTTATCTGGAGACAGATGGCGCCGTAGACCTTGTAAGGGCATTTACGGACGCCAGAACGGCCGTCGCGGAAAATGAGCCGGGATCACTGAGGGCCCGCAGGGCTTATGTTGATGCGGCAAGCGCCTATTATAGGATGCCTGCGGATGTGGTGCAGACAGCCGCTGAGATCAAGACAGCGCTAAGCGCTTTGAGGGAATTCGCGTTGACGGATAGTGTTTCTGTATTCAGGGGGGCTGAAACAGACGCCGGGGCATTGAGTTCTCAGTTGATCCTGACATCAGGCATACTTAATGCCGGGGTGGATGAGGCGTCTGATCATGACGCGGCTGTTACTGTTGTAAATGCGTTCAGGGCCGCGGGCAGAAATATAGCAGAAAACAGTGTGGCATCCGGTACTGATGAGGCTAAGGGCGTATTCACGAGCGTTGCCGTAGCGGTCCGAAATGTAGATGCGAGATTTATGACAGCGGCGTCGTTCGCGGTCCTGGATTCATTAAGGATATTTGCTTACGGAGCAGACGTATCCGCTGTTACAGGGGTGTTCAGGACTGCTGCTATTGTTTCAGTCAGATTGTTTGGTGCCTCCACCTCGATCGGCAATATGGGTATGCCTTTGGCAGAACCGTTAATGCGGGCCTTAGGACGGGCAGGGCATGATATTGACAGATTAGCCCGGTCGGGTCAGGACAGGAATGCGCTGGAGATCGCGGCAAGGGCAGCATATTCTGACATAATGAACGCTGTATTTGATATTTCCGATAGGAATGTCAGGGATAGGGTATTTGCATCCGCGGAATTAACCGGGATAATGAACACCCTTTATGATATAGCCATGCCGGCCGAGGCGGGTATGATGGGTAGGATGGCGACTGATTCTGCATTATTGGCGGATGCTTTGAGGCGATCGGCAGGCAGGATGGCGGATGACGCGTCAGTCAGTAGTTTGCAGGTTGTCCTTTTACGCGCAGCCAATATCATGGATGCCGGGATATTGCCTGATTCGGTTGTTGCGGGTAGCGCGTTCAGAATGATCACGGACGAACTTTCGAACTTATCGGCAGATGACAGGCGAGACCATGTCAATGTTGGGACGATGGCTGTTATTGAAAGGTTAAGGCAGTTCGCCGCAGGTTATGCGCCGGCAACCGGTTATCACGCGCCGGTGCACGGTCTAAACAGGCTGGATCTGGCAGTGGCGAGAATGGATGTGCCTGATACTGCGCCGGCAATAGTCAGTGGTATTGTCGAAGGACTGAGAAATGGTCTTGGCAGATTAAATGATCTTAGGAACAGGGGACAGGCATGGAAAATAGATGCTTATGTCAACGCGGTACAGGCGACCGAGATGGATGTTTTAAACACTATGATATCCCGCATCGATGGTGTTGATGAGTCTGCCAGGGGAATATTACAGAGAGCGACAGGCTTGCTAATAGGTATCTATGTCGGGGCCGTAGGGCACATAAGAAGTAGGTTTAGGACCGGAACTGCTGATATGTCTCGATTAAGAGATATGATCAGCAAATTTACGCGGACCGTAAGTGTATTGGAACAGACATCTAACCCTCTGATTCAAATCCTGCAGGCTGCCGGTGGAAAGATGCAGGCCCTTATTGAAAGTGATGAGGCCTTAATTGCTGAACGGGTGATGGGGTTTGTAAGGACTGCCCAGGATAAGGTCATGTATCAGGTTATAAATGATATCAGCGCGCAGGATAGCGCGGGTGTCACCGGGGATATGAGAGAGAGATTAATGAGCAGTGTAAGGGCATTGAGAGAGGTAGAGACTGACATATCTCTGGCAGGATTGTTGGCCGAATTTGGCGAAAGTGAATATACTGTAGGCGTTACGAGCAGGAATTATAATTATGCAATGGTCTTATTATTAAGCGCGGATAGCCTTGAGGCGGCATATACTGATGATAGGTTTGAAAAGGTATCGAATGCTTTAAGGGATGTAGGTGTCCGTCTTGTTCAAGACAATGATATCGATGTTGATCTGCTGGGTTCTGCAGCCGGGGAGATAGACGCGGCCCTTAAAAAGGCAAGAGTTGACAGTTTTGAGAGTATAAATCAGGAATCCGTCTGTGTAGCCTGCACCAGGGCCCTGGATGTCCTGCGGGATGCGGGTACGGTTAGGGCCGGGACAAGTGATGCCGCGACAAGTGAAATAGGGGTTGTGACAGAGTTAGACAGGGTGCGGGAGGACATGGCGGATCTTTCGGTTAGGGTGATGAGGAGCGGGAACGCTTCTCTTGCCTCCGATGTTGCCGCTCTTCATAGTTTGGTCTCTGAGATTCGTTCATCAATAACAGGCCAGGAGATAGATGCTGATAAATCCGGGATCAATTCTGCCTTGAGTCAGGTAGCGAATACCCTGGAAAATATGCCGCTGGATATGGGTGATATTGATGCCGTAAATAACGGCCTCAGGTCCTTAAGAAATCACGTTTGCCATGTCGGGTCCCTGTTATTGAATAGCTTGTATTCAAACCTGGCTTTGAGAGGAGATATTGTTCCTGGTTCAGGAAGTTTAGGTCGGCTCTTTACAAGCGTTGATAGAATAACATCAGACGCTGAGACTATTCTGAACAGTGAGGCTGTTCACTCCATGGCTATCGTGATAGGTGTCATGTCGGATGCCCTGTTACAAAAGAAGGGAAGTGGCGTCCTGGATATTTCCGGCATCAAGCAATCATTAAATACATTCATTGCCGAGGGATTGAGGGAAAGGGCGGGGAAACTGGCAGACGATATGGCTGTTGCAGAAAAGGGCATGGTCATAATCATTGATAATGCAATACCTGAGTCAAACGCTATGAAGGCCATGCGCCGGATTATTGAGAGTGATGGCGGGGCTGTGGTTAGTGTAAATATGAATGCTGATCCTTCACATATCCTGGACCAGATACAGGCCGCCAGGGCTAAGGTCGAGCGTTCGACAGGCAAGGCCGATATCGGTTATTACGCGATGATAAATGAGAATAATCTCAGTAAGGTTAAGGTGCTGACTGCCCTTGCCAAACTCGGGGATATAATTGCGTGCATTGTTAACTCAAGTACCTCATGGGCCCAGGTATTGTCTGAGATCGTTAGTTATGCACGTATGAAGGGTGAGGAATACATCAATGCCAGACAAGAGGCAAAATTGCTTGAAGAGATACATCTTGGAGATGGTATTACATTACCCGCGGTTGAGGTGGAAAGTACAGCTATACGGGATAATGAGCAGTTCTTTAAGACACTTGAGGACGAATTAGCGGCCGAATTGGCGTATTAATTTAACCACGACAATACCCGGCATCGTCAGGGTTTTCTGGTTGTGTACAATAGGTAATATGTTAGGCTATAAAATAGGTAGATATAGAACCGCATATTCGATTGAATATGTGATATACTATATAATAGGAAATGAGGCGAGACGGGAGTTGTCAAAATCCCTCTCATATGTATGCTAATATTATTATGTACGTTTATTTAAGACCCTAAATAAGTAGGGTGGTTAACCACCGCCATCCCCGGCATGGCATGCCGGGGATGGAGAAGGTATAGGATGTGGCAGGACATGGATGTTAAACAGGAAAGATACGGGATCATGACATTCTACGATAGGCATAGGATGCTTATAAAGGGGATGTCTTTGGCATTGGCCGTCATATTTACCCTGCAGCAGGTTACGTTCGCTCAGGGGCCATCTGCTGTTAGTGTATCGGCACGAAGCAGGGCAAAGCACAGCCTAAATCCGCACGAGTTCTCGATTCCCCGCAATATAGGCATCACAAAAGACATTTTTATGTATGATTCCGATGAAGTGATCATCAATATAAAAGACGCGCATGACAACCTTGGCGCGCAGGAATCCATTGTAGATATATTGGATAATCTTGTCACTAATTACGAAATTAACACAATTGCTGTAGAGGGCACATCAGGCTACATCGACACTTCTATCATCGCCTCATTTCCAGAACAAGGCATGAAGAAGCAAGTTGCCGATGAATTGATGAAGCATGGCCGAATATCCGCAGCCGAATACTTCTCAATCATGACTGAGTCTGACGTTGCCCTCTATGGTATTGATGATGATATGATGCATTCACAGAATATGGACGCGTTCAGGGATGTATTGAACGCGCATGATGAGAATAAGAAAACGGCTACGGCCCTTTATGACGCGCTGGCGAAACTTGAGGATCACATCTACTCGGATGAATTGAAGATCCTTGAAGAGAATTCGATATTGAAGAGTAACGGTAAATTAAGGTTCACCCAGAGATGGGATGTGATAAGGGAAATAGGCGGGAAGCATGGCATCAAACCCGGCAGTTTTGAGAACATAAATAACCTGTTGCGGGCTATTGAGCTGGAAAAGAAATGCGACTTTTCCGGGACAAACGCGGAGCGGGAAGCCCTTTTGAATAAGCTTAAAGGCGCCTTGGATAAGAAGAGGCTGGAAGAGCTGGTCCTGAAAAGCCTTTCATTTAAACTGGATAAGATCTCGGCCAGCATGTTCTACTCTCACATAGTTGATATGGCAAAAATATCGGGTATCAGCCTTAAGGATTATCCGAATATTGAGCTCTATGTCGATTACATGACGCTTTATGAATCAGTGGATGTGGCTGCGATCAAAGACGAAGTGGTTGAATATGAGGACAGGATAAAAGAAAAGATCTACCGAAACAATGATGAACGGAGATTATCGGCCCTTTTAAGGAAGGCTCAAGTTCTAAGAGACCTGGTTTCAGTGAGGCTCACAAGCAAGTCCCTGGAATACTACAGGCTGAATAAGGAGCGTTTCAACGCGCGTGAGTTTTCTTCATTTATCAGGAAGATGTACAGAAAGTACAGGCTGGCGATACCGGATAACCTGAACATATCGGATATCTTTGACTCCATTGAACCGGCCGAGAAATTCTATGAACTTACTCTGATGCGAAATGACGCTATGGTCCGAAACACCATAGAGCGTATGAGGTCTAAAGGTGAGACTGTCGCGGCCCTTGTGACCGGAGGATTTCACACCCGTGGTATAGCGGAGATATTCAAGAACAGCAAGATGTCGCATCTCATAATCCTGCCCAAGTTTGACAAGGACAGGAAGCGTCCCTATATAACGATTATAACAAACAAACAGCATGAGTACCAGGACCTGATAGATACGGACCAGTTCTATATAGCTAACAGGAGCGTTTTTGCCAATGAAAGATTCGGATATGAGGCCCTTGCCAGATGGTTCAAGCTGATGGTTGAGAAATATGGGAACACTCAGGAATTATGGACCCAGGCCAGGGAGCTGATCAAGAAAGTGGGTGAGAGGGCAAAAGAACGTCAGGCAAGAGGCGAGGAAACGAATATAGACTGGGTCAGAGTCGCCACGCGGTTTTTAGATGAGGATAACCTTACATGGGGCCAAAGCGCCCAGACAAACGAAACCTGGGTAGTGGGCAGGACGGGCATAGGAGAAGACGCGGAATACTACGCGTTCTTTATCGGGCAAGACGGCTCGTGTAGAGTGTATAAATGTAATGAACAAGGTGTGCATACCGCCCGCGCGGCTCATGACCGGCAGAGACAGCGGGAATTGTTCGCTAAACTGGGGGACGAGCAAACTGAGAAAGAAAAGAGAGATGTAGCGGTAGTATTTGAGCAAAGAATGATAAGATGGGCAGCACGAAAGAAGGGGGCTAAGCCTTACATTCTGGAAACAGATGAGGACCTGAATGATAAATTTAATGACCTGGCAAAAGCGATGGGCATAAAAGATGACGATGCGCTTGCTGCCATAAAGAAGAAAGTTCTTGATTCTGGACACGTTATAACTGTGGCTGATCTGGAAAAGAAGGTAATGGAATTGTGGGACAAAGTAATGAAATTGAGGGGCGTGGAAGGAAAAAAAGAAGATCTGCGGAAATCCGAGGCCCAGCTTACGCTACTTAAGGCCCAGCTCAAGAGAGACTACGGAATACACGTAATAGATCCTATGGCTGAGGATATGCCGGATGATATGCCGGGTGTAACAGATGAAAAGGGGAGAAAACTTATAGGGCGCGGAGAATACAGTTATCATGGATGGAAGGGTAAACCAGCTGGCGCAGAGAGAGATTATTCACCAATTCATGGAGTGGAACGGATGGATAGTGATCTAGGCAAAGGGAGTGATTATGTTGTTAAAAGCGAAAATGTTCTTGAGGCTGCTTCTGCCGGGGATAGGGCCGTATTGGACGCGCGGTATATATGGCGTGCTGATGGCCCGGTAATGCTCATTAAAGAAGCAGATGGAAGATATCGGGTGATAAGAAGGGCAAAGGTTTGGTTATGGCGTTACGCGGCCAACTATGAAGAAGTTCCTCATTTTACGGTTCCTAGAGAACAAGACCGAGAGACCCATAGAAAAGTGGATACAATGGGTGTCGCTGATATAACGGCCAAAATGGTACATTTGAGTGAACAGTTAGAGGCTGAACGTTTAGCTGAAGCGGCAGAGGTTCCTAAGGAACGGAAAAAAATAGTTACGCCCGCGCCACTGGAGCCTGATGAGCCCGAGTCAATAGCGGAAGGCGGCATTTCAAGAAAAGGCACAAAATTCACTGCCAAGCAATTAAATGAGGCGATAGAACGGATCGTTCCTCAGATAATCTTATGTATAGAGAGAATTCTTGGGCCTAATTTCGCCAATACTGTTGATGACGCTGTCTTTATTCGGGACCGCGAAAAAGTATATTACAACTTAGAGCGCCTCTTATTTGAAATGGATGACTCTGCCGCGATCAGAGAGGCCTTGCGTGATGAAGGGATCGAAGTAAGAAGGGTTAACGGTAAATTAGTAATAATCAGTGAAAATATCGAATCACATGCGGGAAGAAGAACAGGATATGTTTGGTTAAGCAAGTCTGATATTGATGAGAAGTTGGGTGAATTAGCCCGTGACAGGGGAAACGCTAATGCCACTAGAGAGCTGGCCATTGATCTGTTGGTAGTCCACGAATCCCGTGAACGAGATGAGGTGATGAGGATGGCCAAACATAGCGCGAGCTTTGCGTTAAATAAAAGCGCGGAAAGTGTAACGGACCAGGAAGCGGTTAACCATGTAGACAATGTACTTAGAACTTACGGTTATAACGCGATGTTGGAAAAGGCCCATGCCGCGGCAGTGATCGCTGAGGCTATCACAGAAGCGCTTATTATGGGCGGTATAGTAAGACAAGCGACCACACAAGAGATCATGATGATCGTGGGCAAGCTTACCGGAGACAGGTCAAAGCAATACAGCACTTCTGCGGAATTAAGGGCCGAGGTTGTACGGATCATATTAGAGGAGAGATTGGTCGAAAAACACAAAGATAGGGTAGCGGGCATAGCCTCAGGTGTTTTGGAAAAGGCAGGCCTTAAAATAGAGCAGGGCGATCTAAAGGATATAATAGATCTGGCCGGTAAAAAAGCGAACGAAGAAGGAAGAGAGGCATATGACCAGAGGGACATAATTGCCGTCGCTCAAAGATTAGCAGTGTCTCGATTGGTTCACGAGGAATTGGGAAGGGTCAGCAGAAAGATAGGCATTGATGTCCGCGCCTTGCAGGACGAGGTAGAAGACGAGGTTTCAGCCAGGGTAGAGTCTGGAGAAGATATTAAAGAGGCTGTCAAGGCCGTTACTTACAATACGGCAATTAATGGTTTGGTGAGCATGTTGAGGCCGTATAGAGAGGGTAAAGAGTATGTGTTTACTCCGGGCGCGGCGCGGCAGGTGGCGGAGATGCTGATTAACAGACTGGCTCAAGGGGCAAGCGCGGGCAATATGCGCGTTACCGTAGATAATGTGCTGGAGTGCGCCGAGGCCGTATCAAGGGTCTGGGGAGATTTTGGCGTTACACCAAGCATAAAGGATATCGAGGCGGTTTTAAATGAGGTCGAATTGGGCAAGGGTGTGGCAAAGGCAGTGGCAGAACGTTTCAACAATAAAGTTGAGAATGGTGTCAGGGATTACTTGAACAGGATAGGTCTATACCTCGATGATATTGAAATACGCCGTGTGATGTCGTGGATAATGGGAAATGTGCGTGGTAATGATATGACCTTTCAAGGTATAGCGCGCGCGGGCGTCGAACATATTCTTGAAGACACCATGCTGCGCGCCACCCCTATACATACCAGGACTGCGGTCGATCTGCGTGTATCAGAAGGCATGGTCTATCGGGTCCTTCATGTGTTGCGATCTACGACTAGAGGCGTCCAGAAATATACTTTGGCGGATGTCAGAGAGGAAACGCGGGCGCTTATAGGGCGTTTAATAAACGATGTGTACGTAAACGCCCATCGGGAAAAACCAGGCAGAGAAGAAACAATAGACATACTGGATAGGACGGCTGAGGCAAACCAGGGGCTTATAACAGCTGACGGCATAGTGCAGGCCGCCAGGCACACTGTCCGGGAAGATATTGAAGAAGCGCAGGCAATAGATGAAGATAGGATTGAGCAGGTCCTTGAACGTGTGGGCCTGGATGCCGTGCTTGGTAAGGCGATAAAGGTATATGGAGATTCTATAGGGCTTGTATTAAGCAATGCCCAGGTAGGGGAAATTATTGCCTGGATCAATACGGTTAAGGATGATCCGCGGTATTCCGGTATGAATAAGGAAAATCTGGCCGCAATGGGTGTTGAGAACATTATAAAAGGGGTTATTTTAGATGCCGGCAGGGCCGTGTCAAATAGGACAGTGTCTGACAGGATAGTAAATGAGGTCAGGCTGATGTTCCCTGCTTTGCGTGGGGGAAATGATACGGGCATGATAGTGTTGGCGGATGTGAGGCAGGCGGCTGAAAGACACGTCACCGGGTACCTTCAAAACATAAATTTCATCAGGAACAGAATTAATGGATTAAGACAGTTGGGCATAGATCTTAGACAAGAAGAGAACGCGATAATAAATAAGGCGCTTGAAATATCTAATGAAAAAGGCGGGGATCGTGAATGGAAAGAGATCGTTGATGTAGTTGTCCGTGAAAAGATAGCAGAAGATATGATAGTGCATATGAGGACCCTGGAAAGTCAACCCGGGGCAAGGACATGGGAAGGCACTGGAATCACATTGTATATTGGTGTGCAGGATGTTGACGCTGTCTTGGCTGAAATGAGACATGGCAAAAACCTAGAGCAGGCAGTGATAAGCGTATTTAAAAATAAAGTAATAAGAGATGTATTATCGAGTGCTGAGAGTCTGGGATTAGAATTAAATCAACCCGAATTGCGCAAGATCATTAACTGGATAGTAAGGAACAAAGCGAGAACCCTATCCGGAAAAGGCATCCAGGAAATGGCTGAAGCCGGTGTCCAACATGAAATAGAGGAAACTATCCTGAGAGCTATATATGGAAAGGCATCTAGTGGTCGATCCGTATCCGTCGGCATGGTCAATCAGGTAATGGAATTAATACTCGGTATGAGTAACGATACTGGTAGAGCCGTGTTCTATCTAGCTGAAGTCAGAAAAGAAACGCGAGGCCTTGTAAGAGGTGAAATAAACAATGTGTTCCGGCAGGCCGGGTTAGAAGGAGATGCGGATGACAGCGAAGTGGTTGCCATAATAGAGAGCGCAGATACGGCGGCAAATCAACAGACAGGCCTGACAGTTGTCGATATAGTCGAGGCGGCCAGGGAAGGCGCGGTAAGAAAGGCCGTGGCTGCCAGACTTGAGTCATTGAGACAAGCAGGGATAGATATTGGACAGAGTGAGAATGAGATAGTCAGGAAGGCTATTGACGGAGCCGGAACCGGGGTGTCTTTGCGTGATTCTGTAAGACAGGCGGTATATGATAGGGCAATACAGTATGTGCGAAATCTAATAAAGATGACGGCCCTCGAAAGATATAACTTAAGTGAAGAGGACATGGATCTACTCTCCCGGATCATAGTTAAAAGGATTCTAAGCGGGAAAGAGGTGCTTCAAGGCCCGTCCGGATCATTATTAACCCAGGTGATAAGGACTTCTCTTGAATGCATATTAGCTCTATCCGGAGAATACAGGAGATTGAATATAGGAAAAAGGCCTGATGACCTGGATATCGAAACACTGATGGATGCCGTGGCAAAAGACAGGGCCGAGGGAGTCGAGAGAGATATTGCAGATGTTGTTGGCGAGGCATTTGATGTGGGGCATGAACTTGGATTGAGGCAGGGTATAGAAATGGCGTGTTCTGAAATGCAGACTGAGTGGAGAGGCACGGGCTTTAATAATAATGAATATAGAGAGATCGCGGGTCTGGTTAAAGAAAAAATTCAGGCAGATGACGCCAGGCCAACAGGGCAGATCATACGTGAAGCCGCTCTAACATATTCTATACTGAAAGGAACGCGTGACAGCATAAGAAAGGCTGTAGATATAGATGATCTCAGGGCTATTTTCAATGCCGTATACGCGGCAAGACCATCCGCTGAGGATGACGCGACTGATGGGAGTGTAACTGAAGCTATTGAAACAGTAATGTCGGATATATTGACTGAGCGGCATGAAGAACGCAAAGCAGGACTGATGGATATTGTGAAAGCCGCGGTGCCTGTAGGCATGAGAGCAAGTGATGAGTTGCTGAAAACCATTGTTGAAAAAGTATACAGGAAAGAGGGAGCGGCATTATTAACGGACGAAGAAATAAAGCGGGCTTTGGGTAAGGCCCTTAATGATGTTATCCGGATAGTTATTATCAGGGGCTTTCATGAGTTTGGCGTCAGGGCCAGGCCAGGCCGGGCTACAATCGACAGGATACTTATGAACCTGAGGCACAGGGGCTCATTCACTCTCGCGGACATACAGGCTGAGGCGGCGAAAATTTTCCCGAAATTAGTGCAGGAGGCAGTAAGGAGAAACCTGCCGGCCGAAGAGGCTAAAGTGTTGTCACAGTATGAGATAAGAAGAATAGTGGGTATTGCCCAGGAGTTTTCTCGAATGCGCGGCGCTGATACAGCGGCTTCCTTAAGAGATATTGATCTTATCGTAAAAGCCATTTACGGCCTGTTCAAGCAGGCCGGCATATCAAGGAGTTTATCAAGGGATGAGATGCTGGTGATATTCCGGATAGCTATAGCTGATGACCGTGCAGTCACGGAAAATATTATTGTCCAAGCCGCGAAGGCATGGAATGACTCTATGAACGCTATCGAGGATTTCTTCTGGACGTATGCTGACAGGGAAGCTACTGAAGCGGAAAAAGAAGGTATCCTGAAACTTGCCATGCATATACATGGTACCGGCATAAGAGAAGAACTGGTCAGGTCTGCTACGCGCCTATGGATAGATGTCGCGGCAAACCTTGGCAGGGCATTCAAAAGGGCTGGTTTTTCCAGAGACCCTACGAACCTTGAGATGCAGCAGATCTTCGATATAGTCGCTGAGAATAATGCTGACCAGACAGACAGGTCAATAGACTCTGAGGACATAGAGAAAGCGTATGATGAATGGGCCGGAACAAGAAGAGCTAAAATAGCCGGTATTGTGGAAGAAGAAAAAGGCGGCCTGGATGATGCGTCCGCTAAAAGTATAGTTGATACTGTATTCTACACAGTCCTACCTATTGAAAAAGTCCGGGATAAGATTAAGCAGGCCGTAAAAGTCAAGATCGCTCTTACCAAAACACCCAAAGGTACAGTACTCAGGTTTGGGGCTTATGATACTCTTGTCGTCCGTACCTCGCGGAAAAAACTAGAACAATTAAGAAAGACGTACCGCGTTGTTTCTATTAGGGGAGAAGGATCACATGCCAGTTACTACAGGATCAGGAATCCACACACAGGTGAAGTAGCCAGTGTCGTTGTTGTGGATGAAGAGCATGCCGCTGAGTTTCCTGTTATTGGCCATGAGTTAACACATGCCGCATCGAGAATATCAGGTGTCGCGGCTCAAGGAGGGGTGCGCGAGGGCGCGACAAGTACTGAACGTCTTGATGAAATTATGGCTGCCTCACATGAGCTGGAAGGACAGGGCTGGGTGCCGGAAGGTGATGTCGAGCAAGTTCATCATATAACTGTGGACGACCTTCTGAACAGGATCATGGATGGTGCTTTTCCGGCCGTGGATGTTGCCGGAAATGAAATACCCAGGACAGGTGTTGACGGCCATCCTGTAAGGGCTCCGGCGGTAACACCTATTCAGGCAACCTCTACGGAAGATGTTTCCGATGCACCCCCAGGAGAAACCCCTGAACAAAAGGCGGTCAGGCTAAGTAGACATGCCGTCGAAAGAGCAGTATTTAAAGCAAGAGGCAGGCGCAATAGGCCCGGCCAAGTCGCTAAAAGGAAATTAAACGACGCCAGACAGATAAGAAAAACATTCAAGGCCCAAGGCTCTGATTATGATATATTTGATGAAAATGAAGAGCCCAAACGTCAGCACGGACATGAGTTAGCCGATAAGGTCGCAAGGCAGATAACAGAGTTTAAAAATAAAGCCGAGGGGTTACAGAAAAAAGATTCTCAAGCGATTCTAAGGGCCGAAAATCGTTTACGTCGCAGACACAATGACCTTGAAGTTTATATTGACAACATAAGAGGCGCCCTGGAAACGCTTGAAAGAAGGGGGAAGTATCTCGCGCATAATGACAGACAAAATAAAGAGAGGATGGAAGAGGAACTCAAAACCAGGGTAGAAGAGAAAGAAAGATTAAAAGAGATACTGAATGATGATGAGAAACTCGCTTTATGCGCCATGCTTGAACAGGGCCATAAGGAACTGCAGGAAATGGTCGACCAAGGTATGGAACAAACAGAAGAGTTTGCTGTAAAGGCCTCGCGTAATGTCAGCATAGCTATGTACCTTCACAATGGATATCAGTTAAGGTGGAACCAGATCCTTGCGGGCCTTTATTCCGCCAGAGGGCTTATCATCAATCTGGAGACCGGTGAGGGAAAGACATATATCGCGCTTTTGGACAGGTATATGGCATCTCTCAGATGGAAGGGCAGGCCTGTTGACCTGATGGCAAAGAATGACCGTGAGGCCAGGAGGCTTGAGGGTAAAATGGGCATGGCCTTCAGATTATTGGGTTTAAATTGCGACTTTATAAGCCACAATCAGGGCATGGATTATGACGGCACATACATGTTGTTTAATGACGGGGATGGGAACCTTATTCATAAGGATGAAAGAGAAAAAGAGCTTACCAGAAGGAAACGTGAGGCATCAAAAGCGAATATCAGGTTCATTACACACCATATGGGATTTGGTATTTTGCATGACCTTGGACACGGAGCTGATAAGGAAGGAAGGCGCTATATAGTCCGGGACCTCAATGATGTAGCCATTGATGAAATAGACAGTTTGCTTTTAGACCAGGCATTGTCAGAGCTTATTATTTCTGTGTCTGAAGGGAACATGAAGCCCCATGAAGCCATGCCTTACTATGTATCCGCGGTAATCGCTGATTTCCTGAAAAAACACGCTGAAAAAGTCTATGTTGAATATACCCATGATAGGGAAATGGAAAAACCGAAAAAGGATGCTGATTCTAACGCGTGGATTGTTTTGCACGTAGAAAGCCAGAGGGCGTATCTTACTGAAGCAGGTAAAAAAGAGCTTAAGGCTGTAGTTTCTGAGGCTCAGGCGACCATGGCTGATTATGGATTCTCGTATTCTAATGAGGATTTGAAGAATGATGACTGGGAAAAATATGTCGCCAATGTTCTCGAGGTATCCGCAAAAGAGGGCGCCTTTTACGAAGGTATTGACCCTGATACCGGCAAAAAGCAGGTGAGGCTCATTGATATGGCAAATGGTTCGGATGCCCAAGGCAGGCGCTGGCAGAACGGCATGGACCAGGCCATGAATGTCCTGCTTGGCAACTGGGACATATCCAAACCCGGAGGTACGCAGTCCAAAATATCCATGAGAGAGTTTTTATATGTGTTGTATCAGGGTGATGTGAGAGGTTTTAGCGGTACTGCCATAGATGCTGAAGATGAGTTCAAAGAGAGGTATGGATTAAGGGTTGTTACGGTACCGAATTATGCGGACGGTTCCCTCAGAAAGGTCAGTTATCAGGATATCCGGGCGGGACATATGTTCGAAGAGATGGTAAGGATCATGCTAAAATCAAAGGCTGATGATCCTAGCAGGCCAATAGTCTATCTTATCGGACAGTATGAAGACATGAAAAATTATACAAATAAGATGAAACTACTCGTACATTTAGCCAGATATGGCAATGGCCCTCTGTCTGAAACAAGAATATTTTTAGCAAGTATGATCGCGAATGTACTAAGACCGGCGCTATCAGGACATAGCCAGGAGGATATAAGGAATATATCAAACAATATATCAAACAATATAGCGAGTTGTATGTTGATGTATCCCGATAGATCGATGAGGAGCATACTGGCTGATGTCCGGATTCTAGCGGAGCTCAATGAAAATACGGTAGCGTCTTTGGAACAGGCACATACAGCCCTTGATGACGTAATCAGGATCTTAGGAAAGCTCACTGGTAATGAAAGAACAATTCTGAAGAATGTTGACATGGAAAAATTCCTGGAACTCAGCGTTGATAATGAGGCTAGCCAAGATGATGTCGAAGCAAAGGCTGGAAATCCGGGATATGTCACTTCTGCCACGAATATAATGGGACGCGCCTCGGATATCAAGATACCGGATGTGTCTAAAATCTGTGAAATTGTTGCAAACAATATTCCTGAAGGAATGCATCAAGATGACCTTGATTATCTGAGAAATATATTAACAGTATTGAATGTAGAGTCGCCGCATAATGAGTTTGGATCATCTGTGTCTGAGAGAGATATGGCTTATAAGAGCCTCCCTGAAAACATGAAGTCTTCCGTCGCGGCATTGCAGGAGGCTGTCAGGCTGCTAAGCAATCCTGAGAATGAAGATGGTGTAAGAGAGAATAGGGGTGATAATGACGTAAGACAAGATGCTATATCGAGGATGCGGGAGGAATTTGAGGCGTTAATAGGAGTGGCTGAGGAGAATCATTCAAACGAGCTTAAAAAACTGCTTGAAGAATTGAGAGACCGCGTTATGTTAAGATGCGCGTATGGTTTGTTGTTCGTGAGTGACAGGGATGAACTTATCAGGACTGAGACACAGAGGGCAGGACGCGCGGGTAGGGAAGGTATGCCGGGAGAAATGTTATTCCTCAACGAGATAGGTAAAGGTTCACAGACACAAAGAATTGTTCATAGGCATTATGGAAACAGGCAGCAAAGATGGGGATTTTCTCCATTTGGGGCTTTGTATAGGTATAGATATCGAAAGATGCTAAAGAGGATTCGAAAATTATTAGGGGAGATGGAAGAAGCTGAAGAAAATGGTGATTACACAACTGCCAATGAAATTAGGGATTTGTTATTTTCAAGAAATGGCATTTTAAATAGATTTGCTGAAAAATTTGTCGCAAGAAGAGGCTTTGTCAGCGACTATGCAGAGGTACAGGAAGAATGGGAAAAAGTTAATGAGGAGTTGAATCAAGCAAGAAATGATCTAGCTAAGATTCAAGACAATGTCATGCCGGAAATAGGATTCTTAGATGAAGAATTAGAGATCATTGAAGAATTGGAAGGAAGGATCAGTAAGCTTGAGGATGAATTAGCTGATCTGGGCCTCCAGATAAGGATCTATCTCAGGGCAGCCCAGTACAGGAACGAAAAAGAGCATAGAAGGACCAGAAAAAACGCTGACAAGTACAGCGAGCCGGAATTTTACTGGATATTCGACTACAAGAGAAAACAGCGCCAGATAATGGACGATGACAAGACCCAGAAAGCCATGAGGCAATCCGTATTCATTGAGCAGGCAAAGCTGCTGGCAAAAATGGCGTTTCCTGAACCCATGAGGAATTATTTGCGTGATCCTGAGAAACAGGATGAGGCTATGAATAATTTCAGAAATCGTCTTCACGCCCAATATGGCGTGACCCTGGACCGTGACTTTAAATTCCAGCACATTTTAACCATGTTAAGGATCGCTGAAGAGGCCGAAGACACCACTGTTTCAGTTGATGATGTCATGAATATATCGAGATGGGATATAGTAAGATTCATTTATAAATGTGTATCGCCGCGTTCTACACTCAGTGAAGAAACATTGAATAACGCGATCTCAGGCGGGCTTGAGGGATTCATTGAATTGTCAAGGAAAAGAAGGGGCTGGGTCTGGTGGTGGCGCTGGAGAATGCGATGGACCAAGTTCAGAAGATTCGGATCCAGGACTCGCCTGGCAAGATCCTCTGCCCGATATCTTATACGCACGAATCAACGCAGGTTCAGTGAGAAGAGAAATAACAGGATATTAAAAGAGAGGGCTGGCGTTTATATGCGTACTCCTTTGGACCATGCCAGGGCCTGTGTTGACCATATAGAAGATAAACTTAGATATCGTAATGTACCATCGCCTGCTGGGAGCCGTGGTAAACCAGGGGAAGAAATAGAGGATGAAGTAAGCGTACCGCAAGCGGAGGAAACGCCCCAAGGCAGGCTCAGGGTCGTCAGGCGCGGAAGGTACAGTTCCATGGTAAGAGATGTTGTCTTAGTAACCGGTGAGACTACTGATGAAGTGACCGTGCTTGAAATGGAAGCGGATGACCTGGACGCGATCGATCCTGACCACGCTTTAGTCATTGGCACAGACTTTCAAGTCAGGGATGAGACTGTAGAAGATTCTATAGATGAGAGATCAAGGATAGCGCGCAAAGAGAGGGATAAAGTAAAAGAAAGACAGGATAAATTTGATGAGGCTATGGAAAAGGCCTCTAAGAACGCGAAAGATGTTACTGTAAAGAGAGGTGAAGAGGATGTTGCCGTCAGGGTGTTCACGACAGATGAGCAGGCCTATGGCATGCCTTTAACAGAGGTCGCAAAGGGGCTAGCGGTAAGTGTTCCTCCCGCTCCGGGCGATCCGCCAGCACTACCTGCGCCGCAAGCAGTTGTCGTTCTCACCGGGAACGCGAAAAAGGCCTATGACGAGCTTGAGGCAGATACAGAAAGTGCGAAAGATGAAAAACTTAAACTCATAGAAGAGGCCTTAGCCAATACCACTCCTGACAGGTCTGAAGCCCCGGATGATTATATCCAAGTAACCGTTATAGACGATATTCAGGAAGTCGACAGTGATGAAACAACGGACGGGAAAGATCCTAAACGAAAGTTCTACAAAAAAGCAGGCCATTTGTTTATAAGCCGTGAAACGGCTGACATATTAAGGGACGAATGGCTGAATATGGCAAGTGAGGGCCGTTCAGATATGCAATTCTTTGACATGACGTTTAATGGGCTGTTCGGAAGACAGGCCGGCTACGTAGATAGGTTTGGACGGACATTTCTTGTGTTGCCTGAATCTGAGGAACAGACAGACCAAGACGCTGTTACATCATGGCACGTCATTGAAATACCGGGGGATCAGCAAGTTAACCCGGCATTCAGAAGGTTTGTCGAAGACTTGTTATTGATAAAACAAAAGGGCTCTAAAGCTTTCAGGGACCGTGAAAAGGATAAAAAACTCGGCAGGAAGCCCGAGGTTGATCCGAAAGAGCTTAAGAAGCCGGCATGGAGGGTATTTGCCAGACGCAAAGAGAGAAAAGACCTGGAAGATAAGAAGGAAAGGGAGGCATCCGAGGGGCTTGACAGGGTATTGGAGGATCCTTTCATGAGGCATATTGTCTTTGCGGACGAACAAATGCCCATAGACCTTCAGCCTAACGGTGATGTTAAAGTCGGGGAAGTAGTGTATTCGGGAGATCCCGGTAGTGAAGACCACTATGAGAACCGTGTAAATGCTATACTCAAGGCAAAAGAAGAGGATAGAGTCCAGTATGCTGAAGAGCCGGTGAGTGAAAGAAAGGTTCCGGGTGTTATAAAGCGGTTTGAGAGTTGGATCCAGGGATATAGGGTAGATCACCCGTATATAGGTATGTTTTTGTTGTTCTTTTACGTGCTTTTTAGGACAGTATTTTATGACATGCTTTATAAATTCGGCGAAAAATGGATATGGAAACGCGGCATTCAGAGATTACTATTAAGAAAAGAAAAACAGGATGATGACCTTATCAGAGCCCATTATGAACCGGAAGAATTCAGCAGAGAGGGCATATGGGGTCTTGATGATTATGCCAATAGATTAGGTATTAAATTTACAGGTGATGTTGATATATCAGATGATGATCACAAAAGAGAATCTGAAAATCGTAGACTTTGTGCAGCCAGTGATGCTGATAGAGGTATGGGTAAAGCCTTTTACACTACTCTTGCCGGCATTTTAAGAGATAAGGCAAATAGGTCCGCATCCAGCGACAGAAAGAAGCGATTATTGGAAGAAGCCAGGCGCCTCATGGTATTTGCCAACAGCAAATGGAAAAAGGATAGGGCGATACTAACGCTTCTCGCGCAAGCCTCATTGGAGCTTGACCAGAATGAAAAGGCTATTAAATACGCTAAAAGCGCGTTAAAGGCCGGGCCAAGAAGAGGAAAAGAGGCAGATGAGATCCGCAGGGTCTTGTATGTTGCTTATACACGTGAGGGAAGAATAATAAGAAGGAGCAGGGTGCTGAGGAGAATGAGCCCGGAAGCCAGACAGAGACTTCTGGTTGATGATGAGATAAACGCGCCTGCGGGAGAAAAACCCGATGGTGAGAAACCTGAAGATAAGGAATCTAAGGGCAAGATAAAAGGCATCCTGAACTGGTTCAAGACAACATATGGAAAATCCATCATCATGAAGAGGGCTGTTAATTTCGTTAAGAAGCACAAGGCAGCGTATTTCGGAGGTACGGGTATAGTTATTTCTGTCGTAAGATTGATCTTTGGTATTTCATGGTATTTTATGCTTGTACCATTAGCTTTGGTTGCCGCGGTATTTGTCGTAGCGGCAGTATTTGACTTCTTGATGATGCCGATAATACGCGCATTCGGACGTTCATATGATAAAGGAGCTACGGATAATGACGCGTTCCTGGCCCAGCGAGACTGCCCGATGGAATTCTTTCCGGTACTTGAGACCGTAGAGCACATTATGGCTCACGGCAAGAAAGAAGAGGCATTTGAATTATTGACAAGATTTGAAAATTCACTCACACCCATGGGCCGTATCTGGGTACAAAGGTTAAGGGTCGATGGCGTACATTTTGATAGCAGCAGGGCCATGATAGGTTCCATGATAGACCTGGTGGAGTATTATCTGACAAGATTCGAGGATAAGGATGAGGGTATGAGAAGGGCAGGTTACTTCCTCGCTTATTTAGAGGCTGAGCGTATTAATGAGTTCCTCAACCTGCATCAGAACTCTGATCTGAAAAATCGCAGGACATTGCTAATCGCCCAATATCAGGGCCGGCGTGATGAGATGGATGTGGAAATAGGCGATGACAGTGAACTTGATTTTGTGCTTAACACATTTTTTACTGATGGCGCTTTGGATGACACTATAATTAATCCGGCCCAACTCCATAATATAGGCGGGGTAATTAAGGACGCTATATCCAAGGAAAAGGATGAAGAGAAGAAAGCGGAGCTTGAGGCCAGGTTGGATGCTGTGCGAACGAGATTACAGAGTGCGCGTGATAGGCTAATGCCGACACCGGGGACATTTACTGACGGGGACCGGAATGTGGTGGATGACAGGGATAAAATGAGGGCTGATGATCTGGAGGATAAGAACAGATATGCGTATAGGTATACATTATCAATGATAGAGGAATTTAGCCAGGTAGATGACGCTGACTCCAAAGCAGAGACTGCTCTTGAATCAGCGAAAGACGCAAGCCTTGAGGTGAGGGTCAGGGAGTCTGATGAAAAAGTCCGGGGCCTTACTGTTCCTCCACCTCCAGAGGAGCCTAAGGATGAAGAGATAGGCCTGCCGTACGCTAAATTAGAGAAGAAGAAAAAGAAATTAGAGGCGCCCCAGATGCGCTCACGGCCGGATAAGAGGCAGGAACTTATAGATGTTTACATGAAACTCGCCAAGGCTTGCGAAGAAGAGGCCAAGAACGTTAAATTCTGGAAACGGTTGTGGCTTAAAATAACCTTCCGAAGCTACAAGAGAAAGCAAATGAGGTATCTTGAGAAGGCGGTATTCCTGGCCCGAGAGTTTGACGCGGACGGTAATTTTACCGGCTGGTCAGATCAGGGATTGGCTGCCATGAAGCTTATGAATTACTTCTTGACGGTAAGAAAACTAAAAGGCTTCAATCTTGCCATTTACCGGGGACGGGGCTGGGTGAATGCCGTCAGAAGATGGTCTTTCAGGAGGCGGTATACAAGAGCGGCGATCAAATGGGTATCCAGGGTATTGGTTATTGGTTTGATATATGAAGCCGTTGTCAAGGGACTTGATTATTATATTGGAATAAGAAGAGGTATTATCACAGGGAATATCAATGCCTGCGGAAGGATTCTTGAAAACCTGCGGGATAAAAAGGAAAAAGACTTAACCGATGATGAAAAATTGACTATAGAACCGGCGCTTTCGAACATTAAAGAACTTATGCCTATGTTACTCGAATCACGTAAAGCCAGATTTATATACCACAGAAGGGCCAGGGGCATTAGTCAGGCCATGCAGGCCGTTTTACCTGTCGTCAATCATTATGCCGAAGAAGGCCCAAATAAAGACGTTGCCGGTGAGATAAAGTCAATGATAGAGAAACCATTTAAAGATGACATGGATAAGGTAAAAGGCGGGTATGTAAGGGATCTAAGGGTCAGAATGAGCATATGGTGGAATTCTAAGAGGCTTGCCCTGGTCAATAGAAGGATAGAGAGACAGAGGAAAAATATCGGGCGCTTAAGAAGATTGGGGGATGATGCCGAGGCGCGCAGGATCGAAAATGAAGTGATACCCGCTATGGAGAAAGAAGCCAGTGAATTCGCTGGAATTATAAATAATGACCGCTTTATACTTATACTAATACGTTCTAAACAGGCTAAGAAGGTCCTTTTAGAAGAGGGCCAAGACAAGGGGTGGGAATTCATAGAGAAGAGAGTAATGTCTTTGATAGATGAATGCTGCCAGAGATTTACAGAGAATAAGGATATCCATAAGAAACACGACGCTTTCAAGGAAATAGTAAAGGATAAATTACAGGGCCTGGACGATGGACCGATCAAGGGCGCGATAATCGGGCTTTTCATGATCAGGTGGGCCAATGCCAACAGGCGCAGTATCGGCGATAAGCGGCTGAATGAGATGAGGGAAGAGTTAGATGAAATAAAGGATGAAAAGAGAAGAGAAAGTATCAAAAACAATATAGAAGAAGAAGAGTTAAAGAAGCAGAGACTGACTGATACCAGTATAGTTAAGGTTTTCCTGGATCCCTTGGAAAATGATGTGCCTGATGCCTTCAAGAATCATCTTATTGACCAGGCTGTACAGTTTGTGGGCGGATTAATATCTGATGACAGGGGAAGAATAGAAGGATTGTTAAACAAGGTTAATGCTTTGATCACTGAAAATGCTGAAGATGCGCAGGCAAGGGTTTTGGCGCTCAAGCTCGCGCTTTTAAAGAAATTGCATATCGATAAGGCTGAAGAAGATAAGGATGAGGATGCTGAGTTCATATCTTTGGATGATGGCGTATTAAAGGAATATGTTGATACCGCTATAGCGCTTCTCGGCAGGCAGGATGATAAGGAAAGGGCAAACGAGGGATTAGCGAAGTTAAAGCAATTGCTTCCGAGATTACCGCCCGATAAGAGAAAAGGCATTATTCTTAGGATACTTGACAAGAAAAAAGAACTCGCCCTTAGAAATGATACCGATGACCATGACGCGGCAGTTTTAGAGGAATTGTACAGATCAATAGATGATATAGTCCAGATGCGTGAGGGATTAGAAGACAGCGCTAAGGATGAGATAGCCGCCAGGGGCAATGAGATCAGGGAAACCATATTGGAGATCCATTTTGTTATTGCCAGACAAAACAATGATGCCGATATGCTCGAACAGGGCAAGAAGCTGGCTAAAGAATTCTGCGCGATCGATTTCGGAAAAGGTAAGACCGCATCACTTCGAACATTCATTTTGTTCTTAATTGAAGATTATCCGCAAAGTTATGACGATGAAACCCCACCACGAGCCGATGATACCGAGAAACTTACTGATACGCTTCTTTTCCTGGAAGAGGTAGTAAATGATTTGAAAGGCAAGAAGGCTTTTGTGAACCTGGGTGTAATTGCCGGTGTTATTGTTAAGAAGGACAACCAGGATGGCGGGGTAATAGCCGGAAAACTGCTTGGTAACTATTCTGGTATCTCAAAACCGGCATTAAATGAGAAAGACAGGTATTTCTCCGCGCTTTATAATCTGCATGTTGCTTTAACAGATGTAGGAGATACTCTTGATGAGGAAAAAGAGGCGGTTAAATCAAACGCGAAGAAGAAGCAGGCACTAGAGGATGATGCTACGGCTTTAAGCACAGCAATAGAAGCCCTTAAAATTAGTCTGGGCGCGAGAAATAAAAACAGAAATAACGTAAGGGCTGAAGTTGAGGCCATAAGAAAAGAGAAAGAATCCAGGGCCAGGACCGAACTAGTCGATATACTGCGAAAAAAGGCAAACAATAAAAGAGTCGAGGGGCATAAGCTTTTAGCCGAAAACAAACCTGATGAGGCCATCAAGGCCTTTGAGGCATCTGTAGACGCGCTGAAGAGAATAGTCCGGATCAAGAGAGAAGACGGTGAGATAGAGAAGAGAGGAGATCCAGATGACGAGGCCCTTAAAGATATAAACGATATAGTCATCATTAACTACCAGAGTATCATCAGAATATATAATGAGAAAGGCGAACAGAATGAGGTGTTGAAGAATGAATATGCCATGAGAATGTGGGCGTATAACAATGTCAACAGGATACAGGATGTGCCCGGTGATGAGCAAAAAGCCGCGGAGCGTGCCATACAGAGGTTGAAGCGCGGCAATCCCGATGATCCGAAAGTCCTCCTCGAGATAGCTGAAATGCGGTTAAAGGCCTATAGAGAAGCCAGGACAAAGGCAGAGGACGCCCGCAAAAAACTTCGTGACCTACGTAAAGAGCTGGACGATGCTATTGAGAAAAGGGATAAAAACAGAGAAGAACGCGATGCCTTGAGATCCAGCGTGAGTGAACAGTACAGTAATCTGCTAGGGTTGATCGAACAGCAGACTGACAGACAGGGTGATGTCGTATTCTCCGGAATGCCCAGAAGGCCCGGTAAGGATGCCACACCGGAGCGGAAATTGGAATATGAGGATAAGTTAGGCCAATGGTATGTTCAAAATCATCTTAATGTAAGTGAGGTAAATCTAGAACTCAATGAGTTGAAAAGGTTAAGGAGCGAGCTGAAAGAGCTCGAGGATAAGGATAAAGAATTTGAAGATGAAGTCAAAGGGATCCGCAAGAAAATAAAAGACCAGGAAAATAAAGTAGGGGAAGCCGAACAAAATGAAGAAATGGAATATGATATTCTAACGAGAACCGTACAAGGGCTTGATGTCGCGACTGCTAAAGGTAAAACAGGCTTTAAACGCGCGGCTGATGAGTGTATACAGGCTCTTACACACGGAAAAGATGATGAAAAAGAAGATCCTGTGGAAAAGCCCGTGAAGGAACTGATCTATATGGCTGAACAGGGGGAGGATGATGATAAGAACGCGCCCGATATGGCCGTCTATATACTCGCGCGCATTGACGCGAAGATAGAGGAACTCGATGAAAAAGTTGAGGATCGAAAGGAACGCCGGTTCGCGAGGGATAGACTGGTAAAAGCAAAAATAAAGATCCTTGAAAGCCTGCTCAAAGAAGACGAAAAGGAAGGCAGGGAGGTCTTAATAGAGCACGTCAAGAGGGACCATAAGAGAGCGAGAGTCAGAATTGAAATAGAAAGAACCGGGGAAACAGTCGGGTATTATGTAGATACTATTGCTCTTGTTGAGTATCTCACTGAAGCAGCTGACTATGAATCTGTGGATCTTTTGGCATTCATAGCGAATGAGCATACAGCTTCAAAGATGGGTGTGGTCGCGCGGACACGCTTGACAAACCATATGTATGATGCCATGAAATTAGGTGAAGAGGATACATTCCCGGAGGACAATGCCGCTATCGTCGAGGCCCTGGTTTTACAGGTTGTTCCTATTGAGCAAGCGGATAAGAAAGAGGACAAGAAACCCGAACAGCCCATGATGCCGGGCCAAGAACCGGAAGAAGATAAAAAAGATGAAGTTAAAGATATATCATTAGAAGATGAGGCGGAGAATGAAGAGAAGAGGGCATCTCTTACTGCCGCCTTAAATGAAGAAAATGTTAATTTAAGAGGGATGTTCGCTGCCCTAAGAGATGCGCATGAAACAGATAAACCGTGGGAAAAGTTGGACGACCGTAAAAAACATGAATTTGCCATTGACCGGGTTACGGATGATAGAGACGAGAGAAATCATCTAAGAAGAGAATTAGCCGGCCATCGTGATGTGCATGAGGTGATCACTCAAGAGGCTGATGCCTTAAGCATAAGCGATGATACTGACGATCGTTATGAGGCGCTTGACTTGTATCAAAAGGCTATTGACGCGGGTGGGGACAACGCGCATGTCCACTATAGAAGAGGGGAGCTGTATTATAAAGAGAACCTCTATGATAAGGCAATCAAAGAATATGAGGCTGTCCTTGAAAAGGCGGATGATGAGGATGATTATTTGGCCGAAGAGGCATTTAACAGGCTGGAAGAGATATACATAGACTTGTATAAGCGGACTGACCTTCGGAAGCTATATGATAAATATGCCGGGATACTTTACGAAAGGTATGAGAAGAAGAAAAAAGAGGGACAAGATCCTGAAACTCTTCGTGGGCTTCTTAACAAGGCCCTAGAACTTCTGGATAAGTCGCAGAATGTTCTAGCCGGCCCCAAATTCGCCACAACCCTTACACTGAAGGCCAAGATATTGAACGAGCTCGCTGATGTTGAGGGTAATGAAAATTACCGTGATCGGTCACTCCGTATTGTCGATGGCGTGTTAAGATGGCCTGATTCTAGGTGGAGGCTAAGGCTCAGGAACTATAAATGGGATGTCTATAATTCCGAAGAAGCTGAGAAAGACGCGCGGGAAGTAAGGGCCAGCATATACGACTCCAGAGGTATGAGAAGAAAAGTTCTGAAAGAAGATAAGAGGCTCAAGAAACTCGGTGCGACCAATGTTGAGTTGTATGCGCGCAAGGCCGGAAATATGAGAAAAATGCTGCCTCTGGAAATGACATTGAGAAGGGTATTTAAGACCGCCATATTTGTGGGTATTCTTTACGCAGTTAAGTATGTTTTAGGTATATTCGGTGTAAAAGGCGCGTGGGTGTCTTATCTCATGATGGGCGCAAGCCTGCCTATGATCGGGATTGGTATAGGTATCGCTATTATTTTTGAAGCGGCCTATTGGTTATGGAGAAAGCATGAAAAGAAAATAAGGGATACCCTGGTAAAGGCAGTGGAGGCTGATGCCGGAAATGAAGAGGCGAACAGTGCCTTACGCGCTGTCTTATGGAGATTAAAATATTATGACAAGTTAATTGAGGTTATTGACAAGGAACTAGAGGCGATAAAGGATGACAGGTCAAAGAAACACAGGGTTCATGCACTAAAGCGTGAAAAAGCGCGGGCTGAGTTGATGAAAGGAAGAGGGAAACTTGATATCGTATTCGGGGCAAAACCGGGTGTTGTTGAGGAAAGATTAGGCCAGTTCCAAAAGGCCCGGGATGATGTCAAGGATCTTGAGGGTTCGAGCATTCCTTTGGACCGGGAGATCAATATCCAGGCCCGACGTATGCTGAGGGGCAATCTCATACGAAGAATGTCTAGGGCCAGCGTATTACGTGGATTATTCTTTATTATCCGCATCTTCAGGAAAGCTAATCTTAAAAAGCTTAATGAGTTGAGACTGCAAAGGGCCCAGATCCTACAGGCCTCTGGTGATCTGCGCGGAGCAAGGGTAATACTTGAAAGGATCGTGAATGATGGAAAACAGGATCCTTCTGTTATCGAGGAAACTCGAGTGAAAGCCAGAAAGGTGCTGTCTGAGAATCATAGATTAGATGCTGAAAACCTTGTTAGGGATAACGCTGAAAGGCTTGCCAGGCATGAATTGGAAATGGCATTATTCCACGATCCGGATAACACCCAGGCCAAGTTTGATATTGGTCTTCTTGATATGGAGAACAACCCTGAGCAGGCTGAAATACATTTACAAGCCGCCTTAGATAAAAACGGAGATATTGATAATGCGCATAAAGGGTATGCGTTTTTGGCCCGAAGGCATGCCGCTCGCGGGGACTTTAGCGCGTGGATAAGGGCACGATCTAAGGCCCACAGAAGATGGGAAAGAACCCGACCTCCTAGCCTAACCGCAAGAGGGGCATTCAACATCGATGAAAGGCTTGAACATGTTGAGGGTGGAATAGAGGCATGGGGCAGGGTACATACGGTTGTAGACGGCCTGGATAAGAAAAGGGAAAGGTTCTATGCGGGTGATAGGGCTGTAAATTGGAGAAGAGGACTAGATAATCTGCAGACCAGGGTGAGGGCTGGAGTCTCAAATCCTCTCGTTGCCGTAATGAAAGATACTCCCGAGGAAGAACATAAACTTTTATTGAATAGAATGCTTGAATGGGCCAGAGAATACGCCTCAAAGGGAGATAATGAAAAAGCAGCACTTACACTAAACGCTATTATAGATTTAGACTTGTCAAACGAGCCATTGATGTTTCTGGCCGGATTGGAATTATTAAAATTACAGATTGAAAATGGTGATAGGGAAGAGGCACAGGCCCAAATTGATAAGATAGAAGAGAATAAGTCCTCGATATCCCATCATGATTGGGCTAGGTTCCTGTTACTCAAAGTAAGATTTGCCGAAGGCGAGGAAGAGGGTAAGGATATACTCAGAGGGCTGGATATTTTAAATGAAGTCATCGCGCATGGCTATATACATACAGATAGTCTACGTGATGAGTGGATGAGCCGGCTTTCAGGAATTCTTAACGCGTACCGCAGCTGGCAGAAAAAAGAAGAAGAGCCTGGTAATGAAGAGCTATTCGTAAAAATAGATAGTCTCCTCTGGGCTATAATGGGCAATTCGCGAACAGAACTGTTTGATACAAAGCTCATAAATTCTCAGTCACGGGCTGTCAGGCTTGCCGAGATACTTTTTGATGAGGATATGCCTCTCTTACCGCAAGACCTTGCTGATAGGGTCTTATTGATAGGCCATCCGCAATTATCTCACAGTGACAGGGCCGCCATAATGGTGAAGATCATAGATAGGGTAGAAAAGGCTGTGATCCAGGAACATGATATGGATGTAGTACGATCATACGGGCTCTTCTTTAAAAGGGTCATTCGTTTGGCCAGGATAATTCGCGGATTGTGCTTCAGGGGATTACAGCTGGTCAATATAGCCCGTGGACGGAGAATTCGCGCCAGATGGTATGCCATGCGTGCTTGGTTGAACGGTGCATCGAAGATAAAGACACCTGATAAGATAGAGGCCTTTATTGCCTACCTCAAAGCCAAGGCATTCGGGAGGCGTTGGCATATATTCAGGAGGTGGGCCAGGAGAAGGGCTATCAGGAGATTTGTCTTAGCGCTCAAAGGTGAATTCAGACAAAAGGAAATACATATGGAGTTAGCTGAGTTACAGATAGAGAGAAAGAAGTTCGATAAGGCGGCCGAACACCTTAATAAGGCCGAGGAACTGTGCGACAGTGATGAAGAGCGCGATGGGGTAAAAGAGAAGAGGATAGAATTGCTTAAACGTAAGATCCGGGTATCACTCAGGTTCTATCACAGGAAAAAGTATCAAAGGGCCTTGGCATTACTTGCCGATATCGAGGAATTGCTGAATTTACTAGGGGATGACGAAGAGTTAGACCAGGATACCGCGAGTGTAATAGATAGGAAACTTAAGAACGCCAGGAGAATAATCAGGCGACACCATGTTGGAGGACGCGTAAGACGCGCGGCCAGACGGATCTCGTTAAGGAGGCCGAGGTTTGTTCCAAGGGATGAGCTGGTCAAGTTAGAGAATATTGAGGGAAAGGTCGAACTGAAGCGCGGGAATGTAGGTAGAGCCAGAGGGCATTTCAATAATATTCTGGAAATGGACGCTAAAAATGTAAAGGCTGTTATTGGTTTGCGGGACTGCGCGCTTGCGGACGGTAATGAAGACCTTGCTGTCCAGTATCACGAAGAGGCTTTGGCGCTTGGGCACAGCCAGGCGAAGGGTCCGGATAAACTTAGGGATATATATAGACGAATGGCTTTCAGAATAGAAACCGGAAGGAGTACCGGCGGCCCAACACATCTGGTTATATCCCTACCCATGACCGGAAGAACGGTTCATCTTTCTCCCCTGGATCTTATGGAGAGGGCCTCTCAATTGGATACTGAGGACAAAATCGCAAAACTTGCGCTTGCAGGGATCAATTTCAGACTGGGGCATGTAGCAAAGGCAAAGTCCATAATAGATGAGTTAAAGGATAAAGATGAGGATAAAGGATTCGAAGATTTGAGGGAAGACACAGATGATTTAACAGTGGATAGGGCCGGGAAATTGGATAGCGAGATAAATGGCCGCATATCTGAAAGACAGGACACGATTACAGGACAACGTGTCGTTGTAGGCGGTGTGGCAAGATACATTGAACAAGCCGGCCGGTATGATGAAGTCAGGATACAGCTGGATAAATTAAATAAGGCAAAGGCCCTGGTAGAGCGGGTACGTGATAATTTTGAAGCCTTTGGCGCGGTGCCTGATGAAAAAGAAATGAGCCGTATAAGGGATACCATCATGGAGGTTATATATGATGACAGGCAGGCCCGGGTAAGAGAGGCGTTGGAGGAAATGGATCTAAGCGGGTCTATGAAACTTGCTCATTCTATCATTACGAGACGCATTGCAAATATTAGGCGCGCACAGGCCAGAAGAAAGGGCAGGTTAACAGTCATATATGATGACGTACGGGAACGCGGCATCTTGACGAAGAGTATACTTAACTCCGCTAAAGAGGCACAGGCGAGTGGAAAACCGAAGAAGGCATTGTTCCTTATAGGGAGGGCGGAAAATATTGGTATAAGTTCCGAAGATAAGGATGAAGCCCAATTCCTTAAAGCGGCATGTCATATGTCTTTAGGGGAATCAGAACGGAAACCGGATGAGAGCACTCAGCATTTTAATACAGCCGCGGGGATCATACAAGGCGTCTTAGATGGGGCTGGTGATGATAAGGTCAGAATAAACGCGCGTCTTGAGTTTATTAAACTGATTAACGCCAGGGCAGGGAGGAAGTTGAACAGAAGGAAGCTTGCCAAAAGCGCCAGAGAAGGTATTGAAAGAACTAGGGATGATGAGTTAATTGCTGAATATGAGGCTATTCTGGAAATCATAGATTCAATGAGTGGTAATGATCTCTATGAAATAAGCCCTCAAGCGCTTCCTGCTATTCAGAATTACGCTAACATTTTACGTAAACGCAAAAAAGCCGAAGAGCTGAAAAACCTCTTAATAAAGGTGATGAATGTATTTAACCTGACGTCTCTTGGCGCGGCTGAAGTGAACAATCAGGAAGTCGCGGCGGTTATAGGATTTGTATTAGGCGAGATAAATGGCATATTGAGAAATGATGAGTTCGCTCAATCCGCTGATCTGAAAGAGAGCGAAAACTCAAAATTTGCCGGATTGGCCGCGCATGTGGGCCGAATATCGAGCGATGTTTCTATCGTGGAGTCTTGTTTGATTTTCTTTGAACATTCAAAAGGTCTGTTCGGTAATGTGCTCGCGGCAATATTGATGAATACAGGTTTAAATACCTCCGAGCAAATTAGGATTGTCGAAGATATAAATGACCATTTGCAGAAGGAAAAAGAAAGCGAATTCGATGGTCACCTTGCGGATATCGAAAGGTCGTATGAAAACATGGTACAGGCCGCCAATGCGGGTGGTGACAGTGAGGATAAGTTGAATTTGAGGGAAACACTGTACATGGGGCTTGGACTTATTAATTTCAGAAAAGGGATGCGTAATAATAGCGGGGCGAATTTCAGTAAAGCTATTATTTACTTCAAGAGAGCGAAGAATACCCCTATAAATAGGTATTATCTGGTTAGGGCGCGAATTTATACCTCACGCGGGCCGCTACGTTCTTTCAGGGCGAGGTTAACGGTTTTTGGCATGTTAGTACGTGACAAATATTCGGTATATACAAGCAGGGCGATGAAGCAGACAGGTTTTATCGGGGTAGCGGTTGGTTCTGTATCCTTATTGGCTGTGCCGACCTTAGTCCTTTTACCTGTCTGGGCATTTAGCGGCGCTTCATTTGTATCGGGATTCTTACCGGCTATTGCCCCGGCCATAGCTTTAAGTGTGTTGGCTTTATTTATGCCGGTACCTAAACCTGCTGTGAAGCCCGCGGAGGAGGCAGTAGCTGATCTTGAAGACGAAGATAGGGATGAGGATACTGATGTATCTGAGCCTGCTCTAGCGGGAAAGGAAACAGTGGTTGAAGAACAAGAACCCCCACAGGAAATGAGAAGAGACCAACCAGAGAGGCCTGATTGGTATAAAGATGAGGTTGGGCAAGAACAGGCTGAGCCGCAAATACCTGACTGGTATGAGGATGGGGCCGGGCAAAAAGGCGCTGAAGAGGTGAGCGGTGTTAGAGAAATAGGCCGTCTCGCGAATGAGGCAAAAGAAACCAGAGAGCAGGAAGACGGCGCAGAATCCACTGCCGCTGAAGAAACCCTGGGCATGTCAGATAAAGCTAAAGAGGCCCTTGAAAAATTAGAGGTTATAAGGGGTTTAACATTAAACAGGGAGTTCGACGCGCAAAAACAAATGGACTTATTGACGCGAAAATATCTGGATGCCGGCCTTCTGGTAAATGACGATGTGCGGGAGGCGTGGGTCGAGACATTTACGCATTTAACGCATGTTTACAGGGATCTTGTGGCGGGTAAAAATATGGATGATATTAATCGACGTACCGGAATTAGTTTTTATCTGGCTGTAAAGGATAGATACAGGCCTTTGACGGAAAAGATAGCGTTAGTTATCTCTAATGTCGCTAGATTCAATGCCTCGAATATTCCGGAGCAGAGGTTGATCAGGCCCGGTGTTGATGTGCCGAGATTGGCGCGGTCGATATTTAGTAATGATATGCCCATGATGGAAGGTAAGGTATTGAGTGACTTATTGTTTTTGAGGGATCCGTCAGTGCCTGACCATGATAGGATAGAAGTGCTCAAACTATTTAACGCGCGGCTGCGGCACGAGATAGACACTCATCCTGATTTTTATGCCGGTATTTATTCCTATCACGATGTATTAAGCCCTCTTAGAAGAGACAGTCGTCTTAGGAAGCCTGCTGTTGAAGGAATCAGATTAATACACGTGAGCGCGGTTGGCAGCGATGACAAAGCGGCTGTTAATAAGGCCAGGGCCTTTCTTGGATGGAGAAAGTACAGGCAAATTGCCCGTGATAAGGATGCCAAAATCGCGGCTATGAAAGCCAGGCGGGAACGGCGGGAACCAGAACCCGAGTCATTCGCGGCGTTAGCCATCGACCCTGAAACCAGCGCGGGTAAATATTTTAACGGCCGTGATGAGATAACGATCTTGGGTGTGACATATAAACGCGCGGATATCGATGAAGCGGCTGTTAACGCGTTTAAGGATGCGAAACCACATGGACGCATAGTAAGGTATCTTGACTTTGATATGCCTGTATGTGATATTGATCGTGATCTTATCGAAGCCATCGAAAGGCGTTTTGGGCGTAACAGCGGGAAATTAAATACGATATTAAAATCCGCGTGGGGCGAACTGGGGATATCGGTTAGTGATGCAAAGGAAAGGGATTTTACCATCCTGGTCATGGACTCATCACAACATCTGTTCGAAGACCATAAGGGTGACAATGGTTTCATTGGCGTGAACCGTTATGTTATAGAACTTTTAGAGGATAAATCTGTCAGTGATGATGTTATCGAAAATATCCTTATAATGGGCATCAGCCACGAGCTCTATCATGAGATGCATCCGGAGGCGAGCGAAAGGGTGGTTACCAGGTTTAGCAGAGGGGTCTTGCGGTCCTTTGGAGATCCCGTTGAAAACGGGGTGTTAAAGGTATTGGAAAGAAGTGTGACAAGGAGTGAGTTTCTAAAGCTCAGCCCGCGCGTCATGATAGGCCTGGTCGGTGTAGACGATGAAGCCGAAAACGCAAGCCTGGATGCGTATGAGAAGAAACATCCCGGTGTTGCTTTCGTGGGTTTAGGCAAGACAGAAATCGGCACTGAGGCTAAGGTAAAACTCCAGACCATACCTGATAACGCGAAGGTGCGTATCCTTGTTGATCTAAGGGGCGCGGACGGCCAAATGCGGGATATCGTGGACATGGCCCAAGTACAATCGTTTTTACTGACATATCCATATATCGCCGGTCTCGACAGGAACAATATCATGAACTTGAGTAAAGATACATTGGCAGAGGTGTTTGACCTGATAAAGGCCATGCTGCCTGCCGCGAGATCTAAGGATGTTGAATCATTGTTATTTGAGCAGGTTTCGAATAATGATGCTGCGAGTAATGAACAGTATAGAAGTGTCAGGGCTCGACATGCTTCTACAGCAGTCCTAACTGAAGACGAGGAAAAATGGATCACCGAGTACATAACCGCTCTAAGGCAATATCACAATACAAATCAATTATATCTGTCTACTATCGCTAGAACCGACAAAGATCTAGAGCTGGTACGTCAATTAGAGGGAAAAAAAGAAGACCTGGCATTATTGGTAGAGGCCAAACAAAATGAGCTCTTAAGGCATTTAAAGGGCAAAAATGTCCTGGAGATACGTGATATCCTGACCAGGCATGAGGCCACAGCGTCTGCCGTGTACTGGCGTTCAAGGGAATCCCGGGACTTTGCCATGAACGCTTTACATGCGGTTGAGTTAGCCATGAAAGGCAAGGGGCAGTGGATCGCCGCTTATGATGCCGGTATGCTTAAGGACGATGCCCTCGCAAAAGTTGTTGAGATGTGCCGGATCCAGCAGGCTAAGGGAAATGATTCCGGTATAGTTGTGTTTGGCCATGAAAATGCCGCGCCAGAAGGCGTGCCAAACAGTAATTATTTAAAAATACAAAAAGGCGATCCTATAGGGGTGAAAATACGCGATAGATTCGGCGAATCGGCAAATGTCAGTATCATTACGGCCAGGAATAGGGATGAGGATATGGCATCTATTGAAAACGATCTTAAAGATGACGAGGATAATGTCCCCTCATATGTTGTCGTCGAGAGAGAGACATTCGCTGATAATATCGATCAGATAAATATTACCAATTTGTTAAAAGCCGCCACCTCCGGAAGGCCCAGTTTTGTAGCCGTGGGTGAATTTGATCAAGGTGTGTTCGCCACTATCGAGCAGTTCATAAAAGGTATCGGCGGCTGGTTCAAGCCTATAAGGGATATCTCCAAGGCCCTGTCAGAGATATTCTATTCCATAAAATCCACCGCGATAAGCGTCTAACATCCCAAAGATTAAAAAGTTATCCTCAGAGCTAATGACAAATTACCACTGACAAATGACAAATGACAAGAGACATATCCCGTTCAAATTTGTCATTAGTCATTTATTTGTCATTTGTTATTGGTCATTTGTCATTAGCAAGTAGTCTGCTGTTTGAATGTGCACCTGCCAAGCTATCCTTTATGGACAGCAGAAATCTAAGACAATACCCCCCTGGTCAGCATAACACTGTGTTATACACAGTTGCGTTTGACTTTTTGGGTTGGAGCAGGTAATCTTATTGTAGCTAATTAGAGCGTAAAAGGATAATATGTCATTAAAACGGTCACACATAATATTGCTCATAATAATCGCGGTAGGATTCTTGCTCAGGTTCTATCGGCTCGGCAGCGAGAGCATATGGGTGGATGAGGCCATTTCCATAGGATTAGCGCGCCAATCACCACTGGTCATAATCTTCGAACGCGGGCTCGATGTGCATCCGCCTTTATATTTCCTTCTCCTGCATTACTGGATGGCAATTTTTGGAGACGGCGTATTCGCGCTCAGGTTCATGTCGTTGATATTCGGCGTATTGAGCGTCCTATATATTTATAAGCTCACAAAGAAATTATTCGATGAGAATATAGCGAATGTGAGCGCCCTCTTATTGAGCCTTTCGGTATATCACATATATTATTCGCAAGAGGTACGGATGTACACTTTGGTGACATTGCTGGCCATATTATCCATGTATTACTACGCCAAACTTGAAAGGCGTGCCTCTATCCGGTCAAAAGCGGAATACTTGATCACTACGTTTCTATTGATGATGACGCATTACAGCGGTTTTTTGATACTAATTACGCAAACTATACGTGTTTTGTCACCTATCGGCCGTAAAAGAAAAGATTGTTTAGGTAGAAGGCAGTGGTTACTTTTGCAGGGCATATTATTCCTTATGCTTATGCCGTGGCTTGTTTTTGTCCTGAGTAATAACGCTAAGTTAAGGGCGGGTAATATCTTGTCTTCCACGGCGGGGATAACATGGATATCGGTCATAAGCGCGTTTCTGGAATATTCTGGTTCCCCCTGGATCTTTTTCATTTTTATCGGTCTTATAGCGGGATTATTTATCAATAGAAAAAAGGATGCGGTCGTGCCGGGCAAATCCTTGCGGCTTATTGTGCAATGGCTTTTGATACCCTCGGTCGTTATATTGGTTTTCTATAGCCTGGCAAAAAGGCCATTTCTCTCTAAGTATATGGTCGTATCCTCCATACCTTTTTTTATGTTAGTCGCTGCGGCAATGGAACGCCTAAAGAGGATAAATCTTAAAAGGTCACTATTGGCATTGTACCTTGCTCTTTCATTGATCTCGTTGGCATCCTTTTATGCAAGGGTAAATAAGCTTCCCTGGGACCAGGTCGCGAAGTTCGTCGCCTATAATTACAGGGAAGGGGATGTGGTCATCTTCAATGACGAATACTATAGGGATGATATTTTTAAGTACTATTGCGAAAAGGACATTTTGAGCCGATACCTTCCCATGGATACCGGTAAATATTATAAGAAACTGGATCCGGAAACAGCGGATCTTTTGTTCCCCTATGTTGATGATAAAAGGAGGGCCTGGATAATACTGGCGCATGTGCTGGATGAGGACCTTTTATTGAAGGATATCTTCGCGGAATCACATAGTTTCCTTTATCACAACATTTTTACGTCTTATTCGTTTGTGACGAACCGGATAAATAATTACCTGGAAGTATTTTTAATTGAAAAGAGATAAAACGAGATCCGGGCTTGCCCATATCTATCAGGCGTATAAACCGGCTATACTGCTTTCCTTTTTTCTTAGCATCGTTATCCTTTTTACGTTAACCGATTATGGCGCGACAACTGATGAGGCCGTGACGTTTATCTCGGGGGTGTCGTATCTGAAGTGGTTGAAAGCGCCGGATCTATATTCCATAGAAACGGAATGGATGCCTAATTTTGAGCATCCGCCTCTTCGAAAGGTAATGGGCGGCTTATCGTGGTATATTTTTTGCGGCTCGATGAGGCTTTTGGGGCATCTTTTTTCCTTCAGGCTGCCTGTTATTATCTTTGTATTCGTTCTGCATTTTTTTGTTTTTGTATTTGCGGATAAGCTGTTTGGAAGGTTCACCGCCTATGCCGCGTCTTTGATACTGTTTTTCATGCCAAGGGTTTTTTACCACGCGCATCTGGCCATGCTGGATTATCCTTTAATGGCTATGTGGTTTGTGACAATGTACGCGTTTTGGAAGGGTATGGATGATAAGAGGTGGCTGATCGCTTCCTCGGTATTGTTCGGGTTATCATTGTTGACAAAATTCACCGCCGCTTACATGTATTTGCCCATAGTTGTTTTTATCGCGCTTTTTTCCAGGCATAAGTGGTATGCGAAGATCTTATTGTTTCTCATAATTCCACTAATGATCGTGTATCTTTTTTGGCCGTGGCTTTGGCGGGGTACACTAACTAAAGTCACCGCGCTTTTCTTATTTTTCGCGGAACATGAAAAGGTGCCGGCGTATTTTTTTGGCAGGTCCTATGCGCCGGCGCCTTTCATTTATCATACAGTGATGATGATATTGACAACACCCTTTGTCGTTCTATCCCTGACGCTGGTGGGTTTTTTTAATCTCAGAAGGTTTGATAGGAAGGGCATGCTCTTTCTTTCGCTGAACATACTATTGCCTCTTGTCATGATATCTTTATCCATGCTGAGATATAATGATGTAAGGTTCATACTTCCCATATACCCATTTGCCTGTATAATATCGGGATATGGCTTAACGAAAATATATAGGTATATCACGGAAAGGGGATGGGGGAAGACATGGTCATATCGCATATCGGCATTGATATGCGTTTTGGTCGTATATCCTGTGATAAGCCATCATCCCCATCAATCTGCCTATTTTAGCGGGATCATAGGGGGGGTAAGGGGGGCAGATAAGCTGGGCTTTGATATTGATTATTGGGGCGGGGCATATAAGGGTATATTGGGTTGGATGAGAGAACGTAAAGACAAAAGGTATTACGTATTTTTTAACCAGGAGCCGTTCCTTTTATACGCCCTGGACGGGCTCATACCGGAGGACATGAAATTTGGCGCTATCAGAAACAGTGATTACCTCATCTTACAATCCAGATATGGAAGATATGACGAGAATATGTGGGCATACAGCAACAGCGAAGAACCGGTTTTTTCGGTGGATCTCAAAAATGTCCCCCTTGTAAGGATCTATGACTTGGGCAGAAATAATTTCAAAAAATAAGGTGTGATAGGCTTGACTTACCGACGAGAAAAATGCGAATTGCCCTATGTTAAGGTATAAAAAAGGGAGTATTTGGCCGTTGACATTTACTAAAGTATTGGGCATACTTGGGGTAGAGTTGATAGTTTGCGGTTTTGGTTTTTCCTTTTTTTTATGGCTTGTAACTAAAAAGTTTTAAAAAGCATAAATTTGGAGAAGAAAAAAATGAGAAAACTAATTTTTAAAAATTTGTACTCCAAAAAGGCCAGGAAAAGGGAAGTCCGTATAGAGGAGATAGTACGGGAAAACGGATGTATTTCAAAGACTGTCAAAAAGAGCCTTTATTTTGTGAAGAATGTCTGCACGATCGAGTCGCAGGACGCGTTCCAGAAGTTTGTGCATGAGAAGAAGAAAAGCGGCGAGGATAAGAAAAGGACCTTCCATGTCATGAAAACGCACAGCGATGAGAATAAGAGCGATTCGGTGCTGTGCAAGGCCATGGGCGCCTTCTATATAGTCGTTGGACAGGATATATATAATATAGTTTTCCTCCATTCCTTAAGGATGGAGGTTGAGGGGCCTAAGTAAACCCGGGAGGGTTAGAGATGATACAGATGGATAATTCCAGGGATATATTACACGCTTTAACACTTGTGGTAGTATTTGTTAAGCTTCATATGATACAGAAAAAGCTTAGCATACTTGAAAAGGTGTTCTGCAGGCGTAAATAATAAAGTCCCGTTAAAAACAAATAACACATTGGGACTTTTTGGGGGCGTTTCTACGCCCCCTTTTTATTTGCGCGCAAGGGGATGAACGCTGCATAAAAGACGCCATATAAGGCGTGTCCACTTTCTGTTACTTCCATTTATTATATCTCAAGAACATTAGTGAGAAAATATTTTCCGTCCGCATGAAATAGGTCAACGCAACCACGGTTAATATCAAATTACAAATTCCAAATAACAAATGAATTTAAAATGACAAATGACAAGAGACATATCCCGTTCAAATTTGTCATTAGTCATTTATTTGTCATTTGTTATTGGTCATTTGTCATTAGCAAGTAGTCTGCTGTTTGAATGTGCACCTGCCAAGGCATCCTTTATCGCAAGCCACACTTCGACACGCTCAGTTTGGTCCTGAGCGGAGTCGAAGGACCAATAAAATCGGTGAATGACTAAACAGGATGCGTGCGTGTCGTAACTATTGACTATGGACGTTAACTGTGATAAACTCCATATCTAAATCTATATAAAGTAATATAACCCCAATAGTATAAAATGGGATTTTCAAGGATCGCTATAATTGGTGATGGTGGCTGGGGAACAACTATGGCCGTTGCATTGGCCAAAAAAGGTCATAGTGTCACTATATGGAGCGCTTTCAGTGAACATGCAAGAGAGATCGATAGGATCAGGGAAAACAAGCGGTTTTTACCCGGTATAAAAATACCGGATGCAATAAAGATCAAGGATGATCCACGGGATCTTTCAAGATCCGATTTTCATGTTCTGATGGTACCCTGTCAATATCTTAGGGATACGCTTAAGCAATTTTCGGGCATCATAAAAGGACCGGTTATTAGCGGTATAAAAGGGATAGAAAATTCCTCCCTTAAGCGCCCGTCTGAGATGATCAGGGAGGTTTTTCCCGATATTCCGCTGACGGTGTTGTCCGGACCGACTATAGCTTATGAAGTTGCCAGAGGGGTTCCAACCGCGGCAGTGGTGGGCTCTAAAGATGATAAGCTGGCCAGGAATATTCAGGAGGTATTCAGCACTGATAGATTTCGTTTGTATTTGTCTGAGGATATAGTCGGTGTAGAGATGGGCGGCGCGTTGAAAAATATCATTGCTATTGCCGCCGGCATATCGGATGGCATGGGTTTTGGGGCAAATACCAAAGCCGCGCTCCTGACCAGGGGTTTGGTAGAGATCGCGCGGCTGGGTGTCGCCATGGGAGCGAGGAAAGAGACTTTTAACGGATTGAGCGGGGTGGGGGACCTTGCTACGACTTGTATGAGTTCGCATTCCAGGAACCGGTGGTTTGGTGAAGAGATAGGAAAAGGCAAGCTTCTTCAGGATGTGCTTGGTAAGACAGAGATGGTTGTCGAGGGGGTCGCGACCGCGAAATCAGCCTATAATCTGGCCCAAAAATATAAGGTTGATATGCCGATCACGGCCGAGATATATAAGGTTTTGTATGAACATAAGGATCCAAAGATCGCTGTTCGGGAATTAATGACCCGTACGCCGAAGAAAGAATGATTCCAGTGTTAGGTTTTCGGCTTTGGGTCTCGGGCTTTGGGTTTTGTGACCACTGACGCAAGGCACAAAACACAGGGCTCGCGGCATGTTGCGCAAGTGAGTAGGCACGATCGGGACGTGGCGCAGCTTGGATTAGCGCGCTTGTTCAATGAGCGCATAACTTACGCGACTGAGAGAATGGTAGCGCGCGCTTAAGTGTGCTCTACAGTAGGAAGGAGCGTAAGTTATAAGCGCGAATTAATCCCGCCACACGAAGTATGGCGGGACTTGGGGTGTGGAAACCTGTAAGTACGGTAGGAACGGTCAGTTACAGTTGAAAAGTATATTGAAAATATCGACGGGACGTGGCGCAGCTTGGATTAGCGCGCTTGCTTGGGGTGCAAGAGGTCAGCGGTTCGAATCCGCTCGTCCCGACCATAGCAATTGAAAGTTGAGCATTAGAGCAATAGAAAAGGAAAGGATAAATTCGAATAACGAAACACGAAATTCGAAACAAATCCTAAATTCGAAATCATAATTTGCGAAAGCAGCATGTTTGGGATTTAGGATTTTATGTGTTTTGGATTTGATTCGGATTTCGATATTCGGATTTCGGATTTAAAAAAAATTATGAAAAATATTAATGTCGGAATAATCGGCCTGGGTACTGTTGGGGGCGGGGTCGCTAAGGCCCTTCTGGAAAAGGAATCTTTTATATTCGAAAGGTCAGGTGTATCCGTAAAACTTCTGAAGGCCTATGATAAGGATAAGAAGAAGATAAAGAAGCTGGGCCTGCCATCAAGGGTTATCGCCACTGATCCTGTGGAGATATTCGGAAATACTAACGTTGATATACTTGTTGAACTTATAGGCGGTATCCATCCGGCACAGGAAATGATAATGAAGGCGATACAGGCGAGTAAGCATATCGTTACCGCCAATAAGGCCCTGCTGGCTGAGCAGGGTGAAAGGATATTCAACGCGGCAAAAAATTCCGGCAGTCTTATAGGTTTTGAGGCAAGCGTTGGCGGCGCGATGCCCGTGATCAAGGTCCTGCACGAGAGTTTTTCATCGAATCGTATCAGCGCTATCTATGGCATAGTGAACGGGACCTGCAACTATGTGATGCACAAGATGATGGAAGCTAATTGTGGCATGGCAGATGCCCTGAAAGAAGCTAAGGCAAAAGGCATTGCCGAACAGGATCCAAAACTAGATGTGGCGGGCATAGATTCATGCCATAAGTTATGTATATTGACCATGCTGGCGTTCGGATGTTTTGTTACGCCCAAGGATGTATATATAGAGGGGATCAAGCATATCGATCTGCAGGATATCGTCTACGCGAGGAACTGGGGATATGATATCAAGTTGTTGGCGATCGCGAAATTTGATAAATGCGCCTTACAGCTTAGAGTACATCCCACATTAATACCCCTATCTCATTTGTTGTCCGCCGTAAAAAATGAGGATAACGCTGTTTTTATTAAAGGCGATATGATAGGTGATTCCATGATATACGGCAAGGGGGCCGGGAGGATGCCCGCGGCGAGTTCTGTCGTCAGTGATATAATTGATATCGCGAAGTGTATCAACCGCAGGGCTATAAATTTAGCCAGCTCTATCAAGTCATGGGAGTCGGGGTGTAAAATGAAATTAAGCCGGATGGGAGACCTCCAGACGAGATATTACCTACGCTTTTCGGCTATTGATGAGCCCGGTGTATTGTCATCGATCTCAAATGTGTTGGCTAAGAATAAGATAAGCATTGCGACTGTAACCCAGAAACAAAGAAATAAGGGGGAGCCTGTGCCTATCGTGATGCTGACGCATGAAGCCAGGGAGGCCTCAATGGAAAAGGCCCTGAAAGATATAGATAAGTTACCATGCATCAAGAAGCGGACTGTAAGGATACGGATGGAGAGATAAATTTTCATAGTACGCCTTGCGTTTTGAGCCTTGTGCTTTGTGTCAGTAGGCACAAAACCCAGAGCTCACGGCACACGACGTATGAATACAGGGGGTAATATGGGTATCATAGAACGGTATCGAGAATATCTGCCTGTTACGGAGAAGACCCCGGTGATTTCGATCGATGAGGGCAATACTCCTTTGATCAAGGCAAACCACTTAAGCTCCTTAATGGGAAATGATTTCGAGGTTTATTTGAAATATGAGGGTTTGAATCCGACCGGCTCATTTAAGGATCGCGGGATGACCTTGGCCGTATCTAAGGCAATCGAAGAAAGGGCTACGGCTGTGATCTGCGCCTCTACCGGTAATACCTCCGCATCCGCGGCGGCTTATTCAGCAAAGGCCGGGATAAAATGTATTGTTCTTATCCCCGAAGGATCGATCGCTTTGGGAAAACTGGCACAGGCATTGATACACGGGGCGCGGGTGATTGCGGTTAAAGGGAATTTTGACGATGCCTTGAGGATAGTAAGAGAGATCACACAGAAGGAATGCATCACCCTTGTGAACTCCCTCAACCCGTACAGGATAGAAGGCCAGAAGACCGGATCGTTCGAGATATGTGACGTTCTGGGGCGGGCGCCGGATTATCATGCGATCCCCGTAGGCAACGCGGGCAATATAACTGCTTATTGGAAGGGGTATCTTGAATATAAAGCTAAAGGTAAAATAAAAGAACTGCCCAAAATGATAGGGTTTCAGGCTGCCGGGTCAGCGCCTATTGTCGAGAAAAAGGTCATAAAAGACCCCAGGACTATAGCGACCGCGATAAAGATAGGGAATCCCGCAAGCTGGAAAATGGCTGAAGAGGCCCGTGACGCATCAGGCGGTTTGATCGAGGCTGTTACGGATGAGGAGATATTGGACGCGTACAAATTACTGGCCTCTGAGGAAGGCGTATTCGTGGAGCCTGCTTCGGCCGCGAGTGTAGCGGGTATTTTAAAAAAGGCGGGACAGGGATATTTTAAGGGTGCGGGCAGGAAGATCGTCTGTATACTGACCGGGCACGGCTTAAAGGACCCTGACAGGGCTATAGCTTCGATAACGGAGCCGAAGGTTGTCGAAGCCAGTTATGATGCGGTTATGAGGGAGATTGTTAGTAGACGGTGATTCTGGGCCTTGGGCCGTGTGCTCTGTGCATTGTGACTACTGACGCAAAGCACAAAGCGCAAGGCGCATGGCTCATGGCACAATACGCGATAAAGAGGAATTATGAAATACATTCTATTGGTCGGAGATGGTATGGCGGATAGGCCGCTTGAGGAATTGAACGGCCGGACTGTGCTTGAGGTCGCCAACACTGAGTACATGGATGCTGTTGTCGCTAACGGATGCATTGGATCTGTCTCAACGGTTCCGAAAGGCCTTACACCGGCCAGTGATGTCGCCAATCTGGCGATACTGGGTTATGATCCAAAGGTTTACTACAGGGGCCGGGCCCCTCTTGAGGCATCCAATATCGGGGTCGAGATAAAAGACAATGAGGTAGCTTTCAGATGCAACATGGTAACGGTTCATGATAACATCATGATCGATTACAGCGCGGACCATATTTCAACCAAAGAAAGCGCCCTTTTAATAGGGTATCTCAATAAAAAGATGGGCAGTGAATCCTTGAAATTTTATGTGGGTAAAAGTTACCGGCACCTTATGATAATGGAGACGCCGTCCAAAGAGCAGGCAGAGGCTTATTGCAAAATAAGATGCACCCCGCCTCACGATATACAGGGAAAAAATATCGTGAGATTCCTGCCAAAAGGTAAAAATAGCGCTGTCGTTATTAATTTGATGAATAAATCGGTGCCGCACCTGAGGGGGCATGATGTGAACAATGTCCGGATAGACCTAAAAGAAAACCCGGCCAATATGATATGGTTATGGGGGCAGGGTGTCAAGCCCAATATACCAAGGTTTGACGCGTTGTATGGCATAAAAGGGGCGGTGATCTCAGCCGTTGATCTTGTGAATGGCCTGGGCAAGTTAATAGGTTTTGATGTGATAGATGTGCCCGGTGTTACGGGATATTATGATACGAATTACAAGGGTAAGGCCGAGTACGCCCTTCGGGCATTGGAAGATAAAGATTTTGTTTTTGTACATGTGGAAGCCCCGGATGAGGCCGGGCACAATGGGGATATGCGGTCCAAGATATCGGCTATAGAGAACTTTGACAAATTGGTTGTTGGTACGATTTGGGAAGCGATGAAAGAGAGAAAAGACTTCCGTATCATGATCCTTCCGGATCATGCTACTCCGTTAAGCATCAGGAGCCATACTGATGAACCTGTTCCTTTTGCTGTGGCGGGAAAAGATGTCGGGCGTGATGAGGCCCATGTGTTTACCGAACGGGCAGCCCGGGCATCCGGTTTTTCGATGCAAAATGGGTCGAACCTTATGAGGTATTTGATAAGATTAGAAAAATCCAAAAAATGATTTTGTCAGAGAATATATGATGAGCCCTTTGTTCATAATGATCTTTGTCATAGTCCTGTTTACGCTTGGGTATACCCTGTATGCGGGAAGACTTGAAAAGCTGATCGGCCCCAGCCGCAAGAGGGAGACCCCGGCACACGCTAAATATGACGGCATAGACTATGTGCCGGCCCAGCATTGGAGTATACTATTTGGGCATCATTTCGCGTCTATTGCGGGCGCCGCGCCGATAATCGGCCCAATAATAGCTATTTCTATCTGGGGATGGGCGCCGGCCCTGATATGGGTCGTACTGGGTACGATCTTTATCGGAGGAGCGCATGATTACTGTTCCCTCATGGTTTCTGTCAGGCAGGGCGGCACAACTATAGCCGATATAACAAAAAAGTACGTTTCGAATAACGCGAAAATGGTCTTCCTGATGTTTCTCTGGTTGACATTGATCCTGATAATCGCGGTGTTCGTACATCTATCGGCAAAGACGTTTGTTTTTATGCCTGAGACAGTCCTGCCGTCCCTGGGGCTTATACCACTGGCGGTTCTCACAGGCTATTTGTTGTATGGATTGAGATTGAACCAATCATTGATAACCGTACTCGCTTTGGCTGTGCTGATCGTGTTGATATTTATCGGGCAGAGGGTTCCCATTGAGTTAGGCGCGAATGCCGTTTCTACCTGGAGTGTCGTATTACTTGTATACAGCATGATAGCGAGTGTTACTCCGGTACAAAGATTGCTGCAGCCGCGTGATTACATCTCGTCATTTTTATTGTTCTTTGGATTATTATTCGGCATAGTGGGGTTGTTCGTTAACGGCGGAGAAATACGGATCCCCGCGGTGGCAAAACCGGACGCGGGAAGTTTTCTGCCGATGTGGCCTTTCCTTTTCGTGACGGTTGCCTGCGGAGCGATAAGCGGCTTTCATTCCATCGTTGCCAGCGGAACGACTTCCAAGCAGTTATCCAATGAGAGGGACGCCAAGGCTGTGGGTTACGGCGGCATGGTAGCGGAGGGGCTGCTTTCGGCCATGACGATCATGGTCATAGTAGTTTCTTTCAAGAGTATCGGCGCCCTGGCGGATGTGGTTAAAAGCCAGGCCGGGCCCATAGGCGCCTTCGGCGCGGCATATGGCCAAGTCACATCCGGCATCTTGGGCGGTTACGGAAGTTTTTTCGCGATAATCATTTTGAACGCGTTTATTCTGACGACACTTGACACAGCTACCAGGCTGGGAAGATATATTTCTCAAGAGTTATTTAATATCACTAACAGGTATATCGCGACATTTTTGATAATTGTATCGGCCGGCGCGCTTGCCCTAAGCGGTAAGTGGATCAAGATCTGGCCGATATTCGGATCGGCAAACCAGCTGATCGCGGCATTGGCGCTTATAGTCATAACCAGCTGGCTCATGGCAAAAAAGAAACAGGTTGTTTATATTCTGGTACCTACTTTTTTTATGCTTGTTACGACAATGGGGGCGCTGGTCTTAAAGGTCCGTGAATTTGTCTTAGGAAAAGAGCCGGTGCTCACGGTGATAAGCATAGTGCTTCTGGGGCTGGCGATATTTGTCTTTATCGAGGCATTGGAGAAGGCCAGGTCCATTATTAAAGAAAGGTTAAAGAATGCGTAAGAAATTAATTGTTCAGAAATACGGCGGATCCAGTGTCGCCAATATAGACAGGATAATAAAGGTGGCCGAAAGGGTTGTGTCGTACAAGAAGAAAGGGTATCGCCTTGTTGTTGTTATAAGCGCCCTGGGAGATACTACCGATGATCTTCTTGGTATGGCCTTTAAGATAAATAACAGTCCGCCCGAGAGGGAATTGGATATGTTGATGTCCACAGGTGAACAGGTATCAAGCGCCCTGTTGGCTATGGCTATAGACAAGCTGGGGTGGAAATCCATGTCACTTACCGGCGCTCAAGTGGGTATATTGACGGATCACGCTCATACTAAGGCCAGGATACGGGATATAGACGCCAAAAGGATAAATAAGGCTCTTAGTAATGACAATATTGTCATTGTCGCCGGATTCCAGGGCGTGAGCCCTGATTTTGAAATCACTACGTTAGGCCGCGGTGGTTCAGACATGACTGCTGTTGCCCTGGCGGCTGTCCTCAAGGCGTCTATGTGTGAAATATTTACTGATGTTGAGGGTGTGTTTACAGCCGATCCGCGTATCGTAAAACATGCCAGGAAAATATCAAAGATCAGTTACGAAGAAATGCTGGAGCTAGCCTCTTCAGGCGCTCAAGTAATGCAGGCCAGGAGCATAGAAGCCGCCAGCAAATTCAATGTCCCTATACATGTCCGCTCAAGCTTCTCGGATAATGAAGGGACGATCATATCTAAGGAGGTAAGGGCCATGGAAGATGTTGTAGTCAGTGGTGTCGCGTTAATAAAGGATGAGGCAAAGGTCACTATATGTAATGTGCCCGATAAACCGGGAGTTGCGGCCAGTATTTTCGAGGCCCTTTCGGAGGCGAATATCAATATCGATATGATCATACAGAACGTCTCGAGGACCGGTGCCACCGATGTGTCTTTTACCGTAATGAAGAACGATCTGGCAAAGACGTTGAAAACCGCCGAAAGGCTGTCTAAGGACATAGGCGCGCACGGTGTTATCCATGATGAGAATATAGCCAAGATCTCAGCGGTGGGTATAGGGATGAGGAGCCACACGGGCGTCGCGGCGAAAATGTTCAAGGTCCTGGCCGAGAAAAATATAAATATTGAGATGATATCCACAAGTGAGATTAAAATATCATGTGTGGTTAAAAAATCTAATGGTGAAAGGGCGTTAAAGGCCATGCACAAGGCCTTTGGGCTTGAGGCCAAATAACAAAAGATAAGTGAGGATCGCATGAAACACGTAGAGTTGTATGATACTACTTTGAGGGATGGGTCCCAATCCGAAGGGATCTCGTTTACCGTAAATGATAAGCTGAGGATATTAAATAAGCTTGATGAGACAGGCATTCATTTTGTGGAAGGCGGCTGGCCCGGGGCAAACCCAAAAGATGCCTCGTTTTTCAACAGGGCTAAACGCGTAAAACTGAAAAATGCGAAAATAGCGGCCTTCGGTTCAACCAGGCGCGCCAATACACAGGCAGACACTGACGCGATACTTGCCGGGCTGATAAAGTCGGGATCTCAGGTGGTTACGATCTTTGGGAAAAGCTGGGACCTTCATGTCACGGATGTTTTAAAAACATCGCTTCAGGACAACCTGAAAATCATTGAGGACTCCGTGTCTTTTCTTAAGAAAAAGGGTAAATTCGTGATCTTTGACGCTGAGCATTTTTTCGACGGTTATAGAAGCAGCAGGGATTATGCGATAAACGCCCTTCTCGCCGCGGAAAAAGGCGGCGCGGATAGGCTGGTCCCGTGTGATACCAACGGAGGTTCTGTTACATCTCAAGTGTATGATATTATTTCTGAGGTCATGAAAAAGGTCAGAACACCTGTGGGCATACATACGCACAATGATTCTGAGCTCGCGGTAGCGAATTCCATCGCGGCGGTGCAGGCAGGGGCTACTCATGTCCAGGGCACGATAAACGGTTATGGCGAAAGATGCGGTAACGCCAACCTGATCTCGATCATTGCTATCCTCAAGTTGAAACTCGGCATCGATTGTGTTTCTGATCTGGCGCTTAAAGAACTCACAGAGGTCTCAAGGTATATCGCGGAGATCAGCAATATGCGCCAGGAGGACAAGCAGCCATTTGTGGGCGGCAGCGCGTTCGCGCATAAAGCCGGTGTGCATGTGAACGCGATCCTTAAAAATTCAAGGACATATGAGCACATAGACCCAAGCCTGGTCGGGAACCGAAGGAGGCTTATCATTTCTGAGCTGTCGGGCAAATCGAGTATTATAAGGAAGGCCCAGGAGATAAACCTGGATCTTGACGTTAACAAGGCACAGGACCAGAAGATATTAAAGACCCTGCAGAAACTTGAGAAAGAAGGTTATCATTTTGAATCGGCTGAGGCCTCGCTTGAGTTGTTCATGAAACGGGCGACTAAGGGATTCAAAGATGCCTTCAAACTGAAGGATTTCAGGGTGATCATAGAAAAAAGACAGGGCAGGAAGATCACATCTGAGGCTACGGTCAAAGTAAATGTCGGAGCCGCCAGCGAACATACGGCATCACTTGGTGACGGGCCTGTGAACGCGCTTGATAACGCGTTGCGTAAGGCATTGAAGGATTTTTATCCGGCTTTATCCGAGATGCACTTATCTGACTTCAAAGTCCGGGTCCTTGATGAAAAGGCCGGAACAGCGGCCAAGGTCAGAGTGCTTATTCAATCACAGGATAAAAAGGATTCCTGGTGGACCATCGGGGTGTCTGAGAACATCATAGAGGCCAGCTGGTTCGCGCTGGTGGACTCTATAGAGTACAAACTGTTGAAAGACCGTAAAAAGGGAAGATAGAAACGCCAGACGGGAGTTTTACATGGAAAAGCTTTATAGCCCTAAAGACACAGAGGGCAAGTGGTATAAATTCTGGGAAGAAAAAGGTTTTTTCCGTGCCAAGGCCGATAAGGGGAAGAAGCCTTATACTATAGTGATCCCGCCGCCCAATATAACCGGTATACTTCATATGGGCCATGCCTTGAATAATGCCATTCAGGATATACTCATCAGGTTTAACCGGATGCGCGGTTTTGAGGCGCTCTGGATGCCCGGTACGGATCACGCGGGCATAGCCACGCAAAATGTGGTAGAGAAAAAATTGAGAAAAAACAATACATCAAAGGATGATATCGGCAGGGAAAAATTCCTGGAAGAGGTCTGGAAATGGAGGGAAGAATACGGCCAGACCATCATTAATCAGTTAAAGAGGCTCGGCTGTTCCTGCGATTGGGACAGGACGCGCTTTACTATGGACAGCGGCCTGTCGTCTGCCGTACTTGAGGTGTTCGTTAAACTGTTCGAAAAAGGATATATTTACAGGGGCAATTATATTATCAATTGGTGCCCCAGGTGTAAAACCGCCTTAAGCGATGAAGAGGCCGAGCATAGGGATGTGGATGGCATGTTATACCATATTAAGTATCCGGTGCTTCGGCAGGATAACCGAAAGGCTGAGGAAGGACATGACCATGTAGTGATCGCCACCACAAGGCCTGAGACCATGCTCGGGGACGTAGCGGTGTGCGTGAATCCAACGGACAAACGTTATCGGCATTTGAAAGGCGCTAAATGTGTCCTCCCGATATTGAAACGCCGGCTGGATGTGATCCTTGATAAAAAAGTCGACCCTAAATTCGGTACCGGCGTATTAAAGGTTACACCCGCTCATGATCCTGTCGATTTTGAGCTTGGCATAGAGCATGGGCTGAAATTTTTGAATGTGATGAACGATGACGCTACGATAAATGAATTCGGCGGTGAATTTCAGGACATGGACAGGTTTGAGGCGAGGGATGCAATAATAGATCTCCTGAAAAAGCAGGGCCTTTTCGTGAAAACCGAACCTCATCGTCACGCGGTCGGGCATTGTTACAGGTGTCATACCATGGTCGAGCCGCGCCTTTCAAAACAATGGTTTGTAAAGATGGCGCCTCTGGCTAAACCCGCGCTCAAAGCTGTTGAAAAAGGCGCGATAAATTTCTATCCGAAAAGGTGGACAAAGGTATATATCAACTGGATGAAGAATATACGCGATTGGTGTATATCGAGGCAGATATGGTGGGGGCATCGTATCCCGGTCTATTATTGCAGGAATTGTAACGGCTCGTCATTCGTTTTTGGTCATTCGTCTATCGATGCAGCTGGGGACAATCCTGAGTCTGTCGGAGGATCGTTGTTCGTGGATGTCACACAAAATGGAAAAAGGGGATCTAAGGACGCCACGTTCATAGTCTCAAAGACAAAACCGGATAAGTGCCCCGGATGCGGCTCAACCGAGATAGAACAGGATCCGGATGTGCTGGATACCTGGTTCAGTTCATGGCTGTGGCCTTTTTCCACTTTGGGCTGGCCCGAAAAAGGTGAGGACTTAAAGTATTTCTATCCCACCAATACCCTGGTCACCGCCCAAGAGATAATTTTTTTCTGGGTTGCCAGAATGATCATGGCAGGCATGGAGTTTGCGGGCGATATACCTTTTAAGGATATATATATACACGGGACGGTCAGGGATGACACCGGCACCAAGATGTCCAAGTCCCTTGGTAATATAATCGATCCTATAGACATTATAGATAAATTCGGCACGGATGCTTTAAGGTTCAGCATAATCTCGATAACCGCCCAGGGCCAGGACGTGTTTCTGTCCCCGCAGAAGTTTGAGATAGGCAGGAATTTTGCCAATAAGATCTGGAACGCGTCCCGCTTCGTGATGATGAACCTTAAAGAGGATGTCATTAAGTCTAATTATGATAACGGGAAACTACCGTTGTCATTGGCCGACAGGTGGATATTAAGCCGGTTCAACGAGGCGTTAAAAGACTTCACCTCATTTATGGAGAAATACCGGATAAATGATGCGGCAAACAGGATATATGATTTTATATGGCATGAATTTTGTGACTGGTATGTTGAATTGGCCAAGTTGTCGATTGATGAGCCGAGCACGCAGGTTACATTATACAGAATGCTTGAGTCAAGTTTGCGCACCCTTCATCCCATAATGCCCTTTATAACGGAGGATATCTGGCAAAGACTCCCTCGTGTTCATGGTAAGGCTTCAATAATGGTAAGCCCCTGGCCGGAGATCAACAGGCGGGCTGTCTCAAAGAGCGTGGAGGCAAAGATGGAACTCGTCATAAATATCATACAGGGCCTCAGGAATTTAAGGGCGGCGTGGCGTATAGATGCCGGTAAGCATATAAGTATATCGATAAAGGCAAAGAGCAAGAAAGATGTGGATGTGATAAAGGATAATATGCCGTATTTGCGTAAACTGGCTCGTACAGAGAACGAGGTAATAGCCCCCGATGTTGAGAAACCAAAAGCCTCGGCTGCATGTGTAATTAAGGATATAGAGGTCTATGTGCCTCTCAAAGGTATGATAGATCTTGATGAGGAACGGAAACGGCTTAAGAAAAGGCATGATGAACTGTACAATGTCATATGTAATATAGACAGGAAACTCAAGAACAAGAACTTCGTCACAAAGGCCCCGAAAGAGATCGTAGAAAAAGAGAAGGCCCGTAAAGCCGGGTTTGAGACTGAACTTGAGGGATTGAAGAGGAATCTGGCTTCTTTGTGATATTACGGGGTGGATCGCTTGGCCAATCTTTCCACAGGTTAATAATATGAGAAGAAGGCTGCAGGTTATCTTATCACACGCGGGCATTGCGTCCAGGCGGAAGGCCGCGCAAATAATCGAAGACGGAAGGATACGGGTAAACGGCATCGTGGTCAGGGAGAAAGGTTTTCAGTTCGACCCTGATGAAGTAAAAATAGAATTGGACGGTAAGATTTTACAGCTTGAGAAAAAGGTCTATTATGTATTGAATAAACCAAAAGGATTTATTACAACGGTAAAAGATGAAAGGGACCGAAAGACAGTACTAGACCTTATACCCAGACCCAAGGCCCGTATTTATCCCGTTGGGCGCCTGGATAAGGATACCGAGGGGGTGCTGTTGTTGACAAACGACGGAACTCTTGCGCACAGGCTTACTCATCCGAGGTTTGGTGTGGAGAAGATATACATGGTCCAGATCAAAGGCCAAGCGAGTATTAAGGACGTGAAGGCATTGGAGAAAGGCGTCTATCTCGATGGACATAAGACCGGCCGGTGCAAGATCGGTATCGTACAGTGTGACAGGCAAAAGATGCTCCTTAAGATAAATATGCATGAGGGCAGAAAAAGACAGATCAGGAGGATGATTGACAGGATCGGTTGTAAGGTTATCAAACTCAAGAGGGTATCATATTGTCCAATTACGGCAAAGGGGCTTGCCGTGGGCGGATATAGGGCGTTGAGCGCGAAGGAGATCGAATCCCTCGGAAAGAGTTGTTTAATAGGGTGAATATAGTGAAACTCGAAAAAGCGCGTGTTATGAGGATAATAAAGGCGGCCTTGAAGGAGGATATACCGTTCAAGGATGTTACGACCGATCTTGTCGTTAGTAAGACAAAGAGTATAAGGGCTATCATAGTGTGTAATGATGAGGCTTGCATGTGCGGTATCAATATAGCGGAATGGGTGTTCAATAGTGTGGATTACAGCGTCAGGTTCAAGCCTCAAGTTGTGGATGGTGATGATATACATCCGGGCCAGGAGATCGCGTTAGTTGAAGGCAATGCCAGGTCTATACTAAAGGCCGAGCGTACCGTTTTGAATTTTATTTCCGTATTGACGGGGATCGCGTCCGAAACAAAAAAGTATGTGGATCCGGTCAAGGGTTTTGGCGTAAAGGTCCTGGATACAAGGAAGACATTTCCGCTTTTGAGGTATTTGGAAAAATACGCTGTCAGTGTAGGCGGGGGATTTAACCACAGGATGAACCTTAGTGAGATGGTCATGATAAAGGATAATCACCTTAAGGTCATGGACCAAAAGATGGATCTGAATGCGCTCAGGGGTGAACTGCCCAAGGATGTTAAGAAGATCGAGGTAGAGGTGGATAACCTCACCGAATTCAAGACAGTTTTAAGGAAAAAACCGGATATCATCCTGCTGGACAACATGTCTACGGAGGATATCAGGAAAGCGGTGGAATTAAGGGCCGGTTATCCGCCCGGTAAAAAAATACTGCTTGAGGCCTCAGGCGGCATTACATTTGATAACATAAAAGATTACGCGAGAACAGGCGTGGATTGTATTTCAATAGGGGCCTTGACTGACTCAGTCGCGGGCGCGGATTTTTCTCTGAACATCGTTTAGGTAAGTAAATGTCAATATTCCGACTCAAGAGTGATTATAAACCTAAAGGCGATCAACCTCTAGCTATCGATCAATTAGCGCGTGACCTCAAGAAGGGTAAACGCTTTCATACCTTGCTGGGCGTTACCGGCAGCGGTAAGACATATACGGTTGCTAATGTCATCGCGCGCGTAAATAAACCCGCGCTCGTTGTATCACACAATAAGACCCTCGCGGCGCAGTTGTATACGGAATTCAAAGATTATTTTCCGGATAACGCCGTGGAGTATTTCGTCAGTTATTATGATTACTATCAGCCGGAGGCATATATACCACATACCGATGTATATATCGAAAAAGACGCTTCCATAAATGATAACATAGATAGGTTGAGGCTATCAGCCACTAGCGCCTTGATGTCAAGAAGGGATGTTATAGTCGTTGCCAGCGTATCCTGCATCTACGGATTGGGTTCACCGGAGGAATACGGAGAATCATTGTTGATAGCCGAACCGGGTTCAGATCTTACCAGGGATGAGGCGCTGAAAAAACTTGTAGATATACATTATGAGAGAAATGACTATGAGTTCATAAGGGGTAAATTCAGGGTGAGGGGAGAAGTCGTGGAGATATTTCCCGCTTATAAAGAGACGGCATACAGGTTAGAGTTCGCGTTTGATAAGATAGAAAGCATTAAGGAGATAGATCCTCTGACCGGCAAAGGCATCGGAGATCCGGGCAAGATCGCTGTATACCCCGCTAAGCATTTTGTCACGACACCGGATAGGATGCGGAAAGCGATCGAAAGGATAAGGAGAGAATTGGATGAACAGCTGAAGGTCTTCCGTAATGAGGGAAAACTGCTGGAGGCGGAGAGGCTAAAGTCGCGCACAAAATACGATATTGAGATGATGAGCGAACTGGGGTACTGTAACGGCATAGAGAATTATTCCAGACATATCTCGGGAAGAGAAGAGGGGTCCAGGCCATGGTGTCTCATAGATTTTTTTCCGGACGATTTCCTGACAATAATAGATGAGTCCCATGTCACTATACCGCAGCTAAGGGGGATGTATAACGGGGATCGGTCCCGAAAACAGACACTCGTCGATTTTGGCTTCAGACTGCCTTCTGCCTTGGACAACAGGCCGTTGAAGTTCGAAGAATTCCAGGAGGTGGTCAACCAGATAGTGTTTGTATCAGCCACGCCAACACCTTTTGAGATCGAGAGATCCCGCACTATAATTGAGCAGGTTATACGTCCTACCGGCCTGGTCGATCCGCCCGTTATTGTACGCCCTATCGACGGGCAGATAGATGACCTGATATATGAGGTGGAAAAGAGGGTCAAAGCGGAGGAAAGGACACTGGTTACTACGCTTACGAAAAGATTAGCTGAAGACCTGGCGGAATATATGAGGGGGGAAGGCATAAATGTCAAATACCTTCATTCTGAGATAGGTGCTATAGAGAGGGTAGAGATACTCCGGGACCTGAGGCTCAGGAATTTTGATTGTCTCGTTGGCATTAATCTGCTAAGGGAAGGTCTGGATCTTCCGGAGGTATCATTGGTTGCCGTGTTGGACGCGGATAAAGAGGGATTCCTCCGCTCAAGCACCTCTTTAATACAAGTGGCCGGCAGGGCGGCGCGTAATGTAAACGGTACTGTTATCATGTACGCGGATAACATTACCCGGTCCATGAAAAGGGCGATAGATGAAATGAATAGACGCCGCCTGATGCAGATGGAGTATAATAAAAAGCATAAGATAAAACCCGCTACGATAAAGAAGGCTATAAGGCAAGGCATAGAAAGCGTGAAGAAGGCCAATGAGGTGGTCATTGAGTCGGCCGGCGAGACCCATGATGAGTATGAGGTTACGTCATTGATCTCACGGCTTGAAGAGGACATGAAAGAGGCCGCCAGAAACCTCCAGTTCGAACGCGCCATCGAATTGCGCGAGCAAGTCAAAGAGCTCAAGAAAAACCTCGGGCTTTGATAACAGGAAAACCGACCCGAACGATACCAATGATAAAGGATGCCCTGGCAGGGCACTTCCGCTTGCCTCTCGCAAAATGACCGCTCATTTTGCTCGCTGTTACAAAAATCACTCACTACTAGAATGGAGCGTTTGTGTTCGTGATTTTTGAAAGTCGCTCCAGTGCACCTGCCAGGGCATCCTTTATAGACAGTAGTAATTAGAGGGGAAGAAGATTTTCTGGACGCATTAGAAAAATTAGGATATTTATGAGTATTTTAGGGGTTTTTGATGTGTTAATGTTTTAACACAAAAAGCGCAAATTTTGTTTGAACCGCACACTTTATGTGCCGGTGAGTTAATTTGCGCCCCCTAAAATGCGAATAAATATCCGTATCGCTATCTGACATGGGAATTTTTCGAGCGGACAGAAAACTTCTTTCCCTCTAATTGCCTCAGAAAAGTAGGGCTAGAATGAGCGCCCCATACCCTATGTTATACGGAATATGCAATTAAGGGATGTTCTAACAAAAAAAACACTTTTACGGACGGCGATTGTGGCGTATAATTGGGTAATTATGGACACGAAGATTCTGGACATTTTCAGGAAACATCCGGGCGAGTTTATTTCGGGGGAGGATATAAGCGGCGTGCTCAAATGTACGAGGGCTGCTATATGGAAGCATATAGACAAACTCCGTGATATAGGATATGATATTGAGGCCGTTCCGCACCTTGGCTACAGGTTGAAAGGTATCCCTGATAAAATGCTTGCCGATGAGATAAAGTCCGGTCTAAAAACCACGATACTGGGCAGGGAAATATATTCATATGCGAATACAGAGTCTACCAATACGATAGCGTATGATCTGGCGGAAAAGGGAGCAAAAGAAGGTGTTGTCGTAATAGCGGAAAAGCAGGACAAGGGTAAAGGAAGGCTGGGAAGGAAATGGGTATCTCCGCCCGGAGGCATCTATATGTCTTGTGTATTCCGGCCGGATATCATGCCGGCTGAGATCCAGGAGTTTACGCTTGTCGCGGCTCTGGGTGTGATAGATGCCGTCAGGGAAGTATCGACAAATATACCGGTTAGGATCAAATGGCCCAATGATATTCTGGTCAGAGATAAGAAATTATGCGGTATCCTTACTGAACTGAAGGCTGAGTCTGACAGGATAGATTTCGTGGTTTTAGGTGTAGGTGTTAACGCCAATACGAGTGAAAAGTCCTTGCCGCTAAATGCGACTTCGATAAAAAAAGAGGCCAATAGAACGATCTCAAGGCTCGATCTTGTAAAGGGGCTGTTGAAGAACCTTGAAAAGAGATATCTGAAGTTCAAGGAAAGCGGATTCTCAGTTTTTGCTGGTGAGATAAAGGCAAATTCTGTTACAATAGGTAAGCGTGTATTAGTTAAGAGCCATAACGCGTCTTTTGAGGGAGAGGCGTCTGATATCGACCAGGAAGGGGCATTGATCGTGCGGTTAGATGACGGCAATGCCAGACGTGTGTTAAGCGGTGATGTCACGAACCTTAGCGATGCCTCAGGCGGCAATAAATAAAAAGAGGAAAGACCATGTCAAGATTTTACGCGCCAAAAGAAAATGTACGCGGTGAGCTGATATACATAGACGGCCGGGAGGCCAAGCACATTCTCAACTCCATGCGCCTTAAAATCAACGACAAGGTCGTTGTTTTCGACGGCAGCGGTAAGGAATACGTAGGGTTCATCAAGGATGCGAAAAGGACATCTCTTGTCGTCAAGGTTGTTAAGGAGCGTATTCCGCCTAAAGAGGAACTGCCGGACATTACTCTGGCTCAAGCCATCCCAAAAAAGGAAAAAATGGGTTATATCATTGAGAAATCCACGGAATTGGGTATAAAAACCATAATGCCTATTATCAGTCAGAGGACCATTGTGAAGACGGACGATAAGAGAAGGTTATCGACTAAGATGCGAAGGTGGCAGAAGATCGCCCGGGAGGCGTCTAAGCAATGCGGAAGAAATGATGTGCCTGAGGTAACTGAAATTAGGAAGTTTAGTGACTTAGCCGGTCAGCTTTCTGACTATGACATTACTATTCTTGCCTGTTTATCCGATGAAACGATGCCGTTGAAAAAGGCGGTCAGGGATTTAAGAAGAGGCAGAATAATAGTCTTTATCGGCCCGGAGGGGGATTTTACACCGGAGGAGATAAGATCAATAAAACAAAATAAATCCTGCAAACTGGTATCTCTCGGAAAGCGGGTCTTAAAAAGCGATACTGCGGGATTATATATACTTTCGTGTCTGAATTATGAATTCTCTAGTTAAACCAACCTTTTACATCAAAACTCTGGGATGCAAGGTCAACCAGTATGAGTCAGAACAGATCCGCCAGGCCCTTACACGGGCGGGTTTCATGGAATCTGCTAAAAACAAAATATCGGATATTTACATAATAAATTCTTGTACGGTTACGCATAAAGCTGATAGAGAGACGCGTCGGCTGATCAGGCATTTTAACAAGGAAAATCCAAAGGCAAAGATAGTTGTGGCCGGGTGTTATGCCGAACTCGATGAGGATAGGAGGAGTTTGTGCAAGATAAAAGGCGTAACGCAGTTGTTCAGGAACAATGATAAACAGGATATCGCTCTCTATCTTTCACAAGAGTATGGTCTAATGGGCATGGACGGACCAACACCCTCGCCATACTCATCAGGAAGGAACAGGGCATTTTTAAAAATTCAGGATGGTTGTGATAATGCGTGCGCTTACTGTAAGGTTTCATTGGTCAGAGGGCCGTCGGTCTCAAAGAGCAAAGGAGATATACTCAATGAACTTAACGGTCTTATCCGTGCGGGTTATCGTGAGATAGTCTTGACAGGTATATGCATAGGCGCTTGGGGAAGGGATCATACAAGAAGATCATCTTTACATGACCTTCTTTCGGATATAATCAGGATAGAAGGGGATTACAGGATAAGGATAAGTTCTATAGAATATCAGTATGTTACGGATGAGCTTATCGGTATAATAGCGGGTTCTGAAAAATTATGTGATCATCTGCATATACCTCTGCAAAGCGGGGATGATAGGATATTGAAACTGATGAACAGAGGATATAGTCGCAGGGATTTTTCCGGGCTTATTGAGAAGTTGAGAAAAATCATTCCGAATGTTGGGTTCACTACAGATGTAATGTTAGGATTTCCCGGAGAGAATAAAGAATCCTTTGATAATACCAGCAGATTCATAGACTTGACCGCTCCCTCAAGAGTACACATTTTCACCTATTCAAAAAGGAAGGGGACAAAGGCCTTTGATCTTGAAGGATCCATAAACCAGAGCGAGATAAAAGCATATAAGGATAAGCTGGAAGAACATTCCGAAAGAACGGCTGCCCGGTTCGCGAAAGATCTTGTAGGAAAGGATCTTGAACTGCTTGTTGAATCATCAAGAGACAGAAAGACAGGGCTTCTAACCGGTTACACGGGAAACTACGTCAGGGTGCTCATGGATGGGCCCGGTGAATTATGCAACAAAATTATTCCGATAAACATAACCGGGGTGACTCAGAGGGGCGTATTCGCCGAAAGGTCAATATAATAATATTATTATGGTGAAATAAGGTCCGCTTATCTTGACAAAGATATATGCATATGATATACTTTTGATGCTTTTTCGCTAAACTTGACAGATAAGGAGAGATAGTGTCTCTTAGTGCGCTTTCACAGGCAAACTGGTTGGATCTAATTGCCGTAATCCTAATGTTAAGAATAACTTATACAGGTTCTATATTAGGGGTCGGCGCGCAAATCCTGCCTACGTTGGCTTTATGCGCTTCATTGGTCGTTTCGATAACATATTATGAGACTATAGCGAGTAATATTTCCGAGGCTGCGGAGATACCGTTGTCCGTGGCGAGTTTTAGTGTTTTTTTCGTCTTGGCATATGTTTTGATCGTATTAGCGTTCATCGTCAACAAGTTTATCCCGGTAAAAAAGCCCGATAAACTTATCGGAATGGAAAGATTGTTTGGGTTCCTGATAGGAGTGATGCGTTCGGTGATTGCTTTAGGTTTGATGTTTATTTCATTGCTGTTGCTGCCCATAAAGGGCATGGATGAATCCGTAAATAAATCCGCCTCTGGAATCCCGGTAATAGATATGAATTTGGAACTTTATGCGATGTGTGTAAACAACGTAAGGATCCGTAAGGAAATGGAAGAGGTCCGGCCAAATAGGATTTATGACACTTTGAGCCAGGAAAAGGATTTTATATTCAACCCGTTTGGCTGGGCTGATATACCTAAAAGGAAAAGAAAAGAGGAATGGGAAAAATTTTAATATAGAAAGGGAAGATATGAAACTAGGTGTATTTTATAAAAGGGCTATAGGGTTCGGTTTAAAGAATGATCCACGCTCGGGAAAAGAGATATCAGAAGACTTGAGGCGTGTTAAAAAAGCGTATAATAAGCTCAGCAAGATCGAAAAGGCATATTTTGACTCCGAAAGGCTCGAGCACCCCTACGCGGATACAAGGATATTGCATGGTAACCCTGAGACCGAAGTTAAGACCAT
>Ga0272441_10000945_pt1 | contig 63223 bp, 30 predicted proteins | sample SSMProp6N_FD_193582 | JGI IMG/M metagenome (GOLD analysis project Ga0272441, IMG submission 193582) | Marine sediment archaeal communities from Little Sippewissett salt marsh, Falmouth, MA, United States - SSM-Prop-6N | ecosystem: Environmental > Aquatic > Marine > Wetlands > Sediment ... | reverse complement strand
GGGCCGCCCCCGCGGGGGCCTGGTGGTCGGCGTCCTCGCCCGAGAGCGTCGCGTGCGACGTGGCTGCCTCGCCCGGCGTGCGGACCTTGACGAACACCCAGGCGGCGTCCCAGCTCTCGATCTTCATCGGCTTGCCGGTGACGTTCCGCTCCGCCGGCTCCGTCCACTTGGCCCGCCAAGAGAAGGACCAGGAAAGGTCGAAGGTCACACAGCTGTAATCTCTCGTGGCGGCTTCCCACTTGACATTGGCGACTGCCAGATCGCAGGTCGGTGCGCTGCGGAACCGCGCATCCGGATCGTGGGCGGCGCTCGCAGCGTGTGGTATGCCCATCAGGGGACCGCAGGCAACCGCCCACGCAAGGGCGAAGGGGCTCTGCCAGACGACCGACGCACAGCCATGCCTCTGTCGATAGGGAGAATGGAGGCGCAGGACAGCGAGTCAGTCGAGCCCCAGGCTATCGTCCTTGCCCTCCAGGATGTCTTCCAGATCCAGTGCGTCGCCGGCCATGTACGCCTCGATCTGCGCTACGCGCACGGAGCCGTCCGTGCGACCCAGACGGCCATCGTGCCGGCCCGCCCAGGTGTAGCGGATGCGGTCGACCTCGAACGACGGGCACGGGAATATGTTGATGAGCTGCGTATTGTCGACGACATGTCCGAGTCGCGACCACTGGCGGTCAGCGGCGTTGCGGATGTCGACGCCGTAACGCATCGTCGTGCGCTCGCGCACGCCGTCGCGGCCCGGAACCGGCCCGGAGACGTCCTCGTAGATGGCGACGGCCGATAGCTTCTGGGGGGACCTGAATCGCACAAGGACCTCGGCCTTACCCACGCGCCCGGCCTCGCCCCAGGCCGTCTCCTGATTCGCAAGGACACCGTTGACCAGCCTCAGCTCGGCAACCGGGTGATTGACCGGGCTGTCGGGTGTTCTGCTATCGCCGTCATTCCACGGGAACACCGTGCATGTGAGCGCGCCGGCGGGCGTGGAACGGGACGCGGGCCCGGCGTCGAAGAGCAGGTTCCGCCCCGGGAAGCGTATGGCGGACACCACGAGGTCCCCGAGGAGGACTGGGATCTCGCTCGGCGGGGCCTTCTCGTAGGTCATGCTGGCTTTCCGGCCTTCGCCGACGGTGTGGGGCAGAACCGCGCGCAGAGTCAGGGTGACTTCGCCGGCTGCATCGGCGCGAAACGCGGCTCGGCGGCGCGCCAGATACCTTCCCAGCGGCAGACACGGCGTGTAGGGGAGGTTCTTCGACTTCTCCTGCCTGGCGCCAGTGACGGCGATCTCAAGCCGCAGCAGGGGCGTGTAATCGGCCGGATCGGCGACCGCATTCAGCATCTCGACGAGATAGGTCCTTCCGGGCTCGACCTTGAAGGTCAGAGCGACTGGGCCAGTCAGTTTGCCAACATATCCGGGCTTGGCGGGGTCGGCCGCGGCCGGCTTGGCCGGCTCCAGCAGCCCACGCACGCGTTCGGGCGGAGCCAGATTCGGGCCGAACGGCACCCTCCTGGGGTCGAGCGACGTGAGATAGGAAGGCTCAGGGGGCTCGGGCGGGACCATCCGCACAGTGTCCTCCGGAATGGCGCCCATGCGTTCCTGACCGACGAAGCGTTCTGCGGAGGTGACGTTGAAGGGGTTGAGATCGACACGGCGCAGACGCTTACCATCGGCGGCGTTCAGGAAGTGTACCACGCCGTCGTGCCCGCCGACCACGACCGTCCGGCCGTCGGGCGAGAAGCGCACAAGCTGTCCGGCAGGTGTCTCGGACTTCCAGAGCAGGGTTCCATCCGACGCGAAACGCAGGGTCCGGTCGCGCGTGGTGCCCACAACGAAGGACTGCTTGTCGGGCGCGAGCGCCAGATCCGTCACGCGGCCGGGGACCCTGAGGTCGTGATCCCCACTTCCGTCTATCGCCCGGATGTACACGCGGGCCGTGCGGCCCTGCCGGTCGAAGTGGCCGTTCTCGGCAATCAGGATCGCGTTGCGTCCAGGAAGCTGGAGGACCCAGTCGGCGTTGCCGGTCAACGCGCTCATGGCGGACCCTTCACGTCCGTCGGCAGCGAGGATCTCGTGGGTCTCGCCTTCGTTGTCGATCGCCAGGAAACGGTCTTCCAGAGCAACCACCTTGCCCTCATTAAGCATCATGCCCTGGCGCTGCCAGAGCAGTTTGCCGGTCGTGGCGTCGAGGCCCAGGACCGAGGGATTCCTCGCAGCAGTCGCATACAGCATCGTGTGCACGCCGAACGCGCCAACCAGCAGGACCCGTCCGTCGCCGCTGACGGCGCGCGGGAACATGCCGCGCGGATACAGCAAGTCGGGCGCGACGTTGCTGTCCTCGAAGCGCCAGAGCAGACGCCCCTGCTTGTCCAACGCATGAACGCGGTCGGAGCCTCCCAGATAGGTCACTCCCGTCTTGCCGTTCTCCAGGTGGGTTGGGCCTTTGACGACGGGTCCGCCGCCGTTCCCTGGTCTCGGGAGATTGTGCGGCGGCGGCGGTGGCGCCGTGCTGATCCATCCCCGGTCGAGGTGGTAGAGGTAATCGGCATCCCATAGCCGTACGCGCAGGGAAGAGCCATCCACGGGCCTGAGATCTCCCCGCCCCCAGTTCCACCAGTTGGGGAACCCGTCGCGGACCGGTGGCATCCGCCGGTCCAGAATCTCCCCGGACGGGCTGAGCACAAACAGCCAGTCGCCATAGGATGCCGTCGTCGCAAACAGCCGGCCGCCGTCCGGCGAGAAGGCAACGTCGAGGACATGCGTGCCAAACTTGCCGTCCACCATGTTCTCCAGCGGCGCCGGGGCGCCGCCACGGGTGATGATGGGCCTGGCATCGGGCTTGGCCTCGGGCGCCGGCGCAGGCTCCGACACCGTGGCCAGGCAGGCGACCGCCGCCTCGGCCCCGGCCGCGTCGTGGCAACCCACATAGAGCCCGTCGTAACCGCCCTGGAACGGCGACCAGAGATAGTGGATGAAAAAGCCGCCGGGTGCGGGATAGGAGGCGGTGGGGATGCGACGCAGATAGGGCCGAAGGTCGGCCAGGGCGCGATGATTCGCCGGCGCGCCGAACAGGACAGTACCGGCGTCGTGCCGCAGCCGCGGCCCGTATTCGTCATAGCCGCAGAGCGGGTTCTGATATCCGCCCTTTTCGACCGCCCAGGGCTTCAGGCCGATCCGCCAGGCCCAGGCATTGCCGTCTTCCAGGCTCTCGATCACCTCGAGGTCCTCTTTGAGCGGGTGCCAGCGCAGATGCAGCGGCCGGATGTCGGCCAGATCCCAGGTGACAACGCGCGCCTGGCGGCCCGACTTCTTCAGCAGCGCGGCCAGCCGCTCCGCGGCGCGACGGAACGCGTCCTGTTCTTCGCCCAGAACCACCGTCACCGCTCCTTTGCGTTGGGAGACGAACGCGGCAACCGGCCCGGCGCCGCCGATCAGATCAGGGGTCGCCCGGGCCACCACGGCAGTCGGTGCGGCGGGGACGACCGCCTGGGTGGCGGCCGAACCGAGAACCAGGTCGCGCACGGTGAGCTCGAGCCGGGCTTCTGCGGACAAGGCCGGCACGGGAACGTCGAGCGCCAGTTCGGGGCCGAGTGCGGCGAACTTGTGGAAGAGCGTCGCGCCGTCCGGCCCCTTCAGGCTCACCTCGAAGGGCATCGGGTCTGCAAGCGGCTTGCCGCCGGCGTCGGCGAGCCAGGCGGTGAGGCGCAAGGTGTCGGGCGCCGTCCGCTCGGCCCGGATGGCCATGGCCTTGGGCTCCCGCTTGGTCAAGAGATAGATCGCGCCTTCGAGGCGGGTGAAGTCCACGGCCACACGCTGGCCTCGAGGGGTGTTCTCCACCGGCGCGGCCTTGCCCGCCAGCAGGTCGTGGATGTACCACCCCTTCTCCACCCGCAGTTCGCCGATCCTCGGCAGTACGTGCGCCTGCCGCCACCGGCCTTCGATTTCCATCGGCACCTCGGTCTTGTTGAGCACGAAGCAGACGATCGAGTCCTTCCCGGCCAGGGGCGAGAGGATCACATCCGCGTCGGGCGTGGTGACGGGGATACTGGGGGTCTTGGCAAAGGCTTTGACAAGGAACGCCTCGCGCGTCTCCTTGAAGTTCTTCCAGAGGTGGGCAAACTCCCACTCGCCCTTGGGACTCCCCAGTCCCCAGCCGCCGTGAACATGCGTCTTGTCGTACGCAAAGCCGAGCGTGCGCCCGGGCAGGCCGGCATTGCACGCATCGTCCTTGACGACGACGCCGCCGCGGGCCTCGAAGGCGCGGACGGCTTCCGCGATCTCGGGCAGCTCGAACGAGTCGAGGCCGGCCAGGAAGAGCACCTTGTAGTTGCTCAGAGCCCCGGCGACCGCGTCTTCGGGCGAGACCAGCATCCCCGGGCGGCGCATCCGCGCCAGGTCGTGCAGGACCACACTCGCGCGGTTGGGATTGTCGTTGAAGTACACGGCTACGTCCGGCAGCGGCTCGAGCGCGGTGAACCAGGAGCCGAAGCGCTCGAAGATCCGCAACACCGCCTTGGCCTGGCGGTTGTTCTCCTCGAAGCTCAGCGCAAACCCATCGAGTCCGCGGCCGGCGCCGCCAAAGGCCGTGGCGATGTGCTCGGTCCGCCAGTTGTGGGTGAAGTACGCGCAGCAGATCTTCTGCCCCTTCGGGTTCCCCATGGCCAGGAAGGCCGGCGCGCGGAAGTTGCCCCAGGGCGGGATACAGTAGTCGGTGTAGTCGATCGCGTCCCGATGGGTCAGCGTCGGGTAGGCCGTGGGACACCACGACTCCCAGCGGCCAAGCCAGAAGGTCGGTTTCGAGTTGTGCAAGGTCAGCTCGGGACGGATCTGGAGGACGTCGGCAAACCAGTGGCCGAAGGCGTGTGGCAGAACCGAGCTGTAGGTCCGCCAGTTCATCCACCGCCACAGACTCTCCCGTTGCGCCTTTGGGAGATCAGCGTCCTTGTACTTCGCCATTGCCTCCTTCAGGCGGGCCTCTACCCATTTCTGCGACTCCTCGTTACGCCGCTTCTGGTGTCCGTCCAGCCTCGGCGACGACTCCCAGAACCCTCGGCGGGTGGCGAACCAGCCCAGCGAGATGCCGTCGAGTCCGGGAACATCGGCCCGCGGCTGCACGTACAGCGCCATCCGCCGCCGCATCTGCGCCAGATCCTCGGGGAGCGTGTGCTTAGGGTTCTGATCTTCCGCGTGCATCATGACCGGATACGCCGGCACGGCACGCATCCCCATGGCGGCCAGGGCCATCAAGTCCAGCTCCTCCGAGGTCGGCCGGGCGAACATCTCGCGCGCCGGCCCGAACGGCGCCTCCGTGTAAGCGGCCAGAGCCGCGTCCAGCGACGCGTCGGCGTCCGCCCGGAAAGGCCCCAGCCCCGGCCCGCCGGCCGTGTGGTTCTTGTAGATGGTCACCGGCGAACCCGGGTAGGGCTTGGATGGCCGCACGACGGGAAAGAACGAGTAGAGCTCGTAGTCGCTCAGCGGCTCGCGCTGGCAGACGCGAAACCGCATCGGATAGCAGGCGACTCCCGGATTGCCGACGGCCAGCTCGTACGGGCCCGGCGCAAGGGCCGCAGTGTCCAGTTTGAGCGTGCCGCTGGCGGCGCCTGCCGCGCTCTTAGGAAGCGCGATCCGGCCGACCTGCGTCTCGAGGCCTTGCCCGCGGACCACAACCGGCCACTCGGCCGCCGGTCGGCCAGCGGGCACCCTGGCGCTCCAGAGCACGTCTATGGCGTCGCCGCGCCGAACAATCCCGCGATTGCGGAAGCTGAAAAGCGATACGGCGGCCTGCGCCTCGCCGCCGATCCTGACCATCCCCAGCGTCTGCCCGCGCGGCAGCGGGCCGCCTTCATCGGCCACGCGCAGCCGCCACAGCCCCGGTTCGGCCGGCAGGTCGCCGGCGTACACACTGCCGTCAGCGGCCGTGAGCGTCATGTCGTCCGCCGCCTTGCCCCCGGCCACGGCATCCAGTCGCACCTTCAGCGCTGCTGGAAGAGTCGGCGCCTTGCCGGTCAACGGGCTGATGCGGCACGACCACCGGGAGCCGGGCTTGGCCGCCAGGGGCGCCGTCTCAACCGCCCAACAGGCGGCTCGGGCCACATCCCAGACGAGAACGGCGTGTGGCCAACGCGGGTCGGCCCCCGGCAGGCGGACGGTCAGCTCGCCAAGCTTGAGCGTACGGTTGCCGGTCACGGGTGCCGGCAGCCACGCCGACCCGGCTCCCGCTCCGCCCGTCACGGATGCCGAGCCACAGGCGATCGTGACCTCATCCGTCGCGCCAGACCAGCTCACTCCCAGTGGCCGAGTGGCGACCGCCGCGGCCGGCGCCGCGGCCGGCAGCAACAACCGAATCTCGCGGCCGTCCAGGCAACGGGCCTTCGCGTCCGCCGCCAGCTTGACCCGCCCTGCAACGTCCAGCTCGAACTTCACTCCGTTGACCACATAGCCCGTCCCGTGGGCAGATGCCGGCAAGTAAAGGGTGACGCGCCGGAACCCAGCGCTCGCCGCGGTTCCTGGTTTCGCCTTGCGTTGCTTGTCGTACTCGGCGAACACGTTTTCCAGGCCGGCCAGCAGCGACGTGGATGCGCACGAGAGCTCCAGTGGACCAGAGACGGAGCGGCTCCCCGCGACCATCTTGACCGTGACCGGGTGACAGACCACCTCCACGCGGTGCTCCCTGGCGTCAATGCGCACCCGGGGATCGGGTGATGCCGCCGCCCCGTCACCGGTCACCGTGAACTCGATGCCGAACGGGCGAAGCGCGTGCCGGCCCTCTGCCAGGTCAAGCGTGATCGAGGCCTTCCGGTCGAGCCGGAACGTCATCAGGTCCTCGGGGCGTACCGTGCGGCCCTCGCCAGTGAGTTCGCGCATCTCCTTGTCAAGAACCGTGTCTCCCAGCGCTGTGCTCTTGCCGGCCGCCTCCAGTAGGCTCTCCGACGCGGACCGGTACTCGAGAATGGACGTCGCGTCCACGGTCAGGCCGAAGGGCCAGGCGGTGACGCCCCAGCCCCCGAAAGGCGACAGCCAGAGCTCCTGGCGACCCTCGAGCGAGATGGTCTTTCCCTCGTGGGGCGTCACCAGCGCGACCGTGATATGAGCGGCCGAGGCCGCCCCGGCCAGCGACACCGCGCCGAGCAGTACCGTCAGCAGTTGTTTTGGCCTCATGTGGCCACCTCCTCTGGGGTCGTCTACGGCTTCTCGATAGTGAACTCGCAGCGCCCTTCCGGCAGTTCGATAGCGAGGATGCCGTTGGGTGAGTTGAGCTTCTGGCGCTTGCTGTTCAGGGTGAGCACGAGGTCGCTGGTCCATTCCCGTCCGAGAATCAGGTAGACATCGCGCCGCGCGCCATCGGCCGTTCCTGTGAAGCCGTTGGCCGTTTGCGCGAGCGAGGTGGGGCCTTTGCCAAACACGCCGATGTCGCGGCAGCGGATTCCGGTGCCATTCACGAGCGACACACTGACGCGCCCGTCGCGTACCCGCGCGACCCCGCACTGCCCGGTGAAGCGGAAGTCGTCGGTCTGCACCGAGACGGCGCCGGCAGCACTGACCACGTAGTCCGTCGCGAGTCCACCCGGGGAGACGAGGCGGAAGCCGCCGGGGACATAGCGGCGCATGGAAGCCCCGTCCACAGGAGCTTCGAGCCTCTCGACCGTCGGCGGCGGCATCTTCTTGTCGCGGGGGTAGATCACGACTGCCCAGTTCTCCCCGGCCGGCTGATGGGCCGAGACGGCCCAGGCGTTCTCGCCGCCTTCCCCCTTCGGGATGGGCGCGACCGCGATTCGCGGTACCGCCGGAGAGAGGAAGACGAGGTCGGTCGCCACGCCGTAGTTCGGCGATCCGATGGGCGGCAAGAGCACCCAGTTCGCCTTCCCGCCGGCGCGGAGCTGTGGCTTGCCGCAGAAGACGGGAAGGTTGAGCTGGCTGGCTGCCGGGCCGTAGACGGTGTCCTGAAGCACGAAGTAGTCGGGCACGTCGAGCGTCGGCGATTTCACCAACAGCACGTGCCGCCGACTGCCGCCCCGCGTCATTCCCGGCTCGAATGGTCCGGGGAGGAACGGGCCGACCGGGATGTCGGCCGCCACCGAGTCCGCCAGCAGGCTGGTCGAGAACTCGATGACCTCCCCGCGGCGGTGCGTCTTCCCGTCCGCGAAGCTGACGATCGAGTGCTTGTCCTCCCTGTAATAGTCTCTCCCGTGCAGCGCGTCGAGGATGATGGGGACCCCGCGCCCGAACAGATGGATGCCGCCTTCATCGGGATGATGGTGCGAGTAGATCCGGCTGGCCTTGATGGCCAGGAAAGTCTCCTTGTCCGACGGGAAGTGGTTGCGGAGGACGGCGCCGAACCCGCGCAACCGCCGGCTCCGCAGCTCGGGCACGCGCGGGGCGACCGTGGGATCGGCGAGCAGCACGTGAGGTATCGCGCCCATGTGGGTGGCCGGCATTGCGCCGCAGGCTTGCCGCCACGCCCAGGCGGACTCCCCGGCGAGCCGCGGGTTGGCGTCCTTCAGAATCCCGGTCGGGCCGCCGTGCTCCAGGCACACGTTGTTGCTGAAGCCGTGGTCGCCGAAGGGCGGAACGCGGCGCAGCCGCTCCTCCTGCTTGATCGGCGCTGGCGCGGCATAGGCTGCCAGCTTCGGCTGGGGCGGGGTGAGGATCTCGATCCAGAACCGGCACGCCGCTTGGTAGCGCGGGTGCGTGGCCGCGTCGAAGATGCCGTTGTGCTTCAGCGCCCCGAGCAGCACCGTGAGCTGTCGCCACGTCCAGAGGTAGTAGTTGGCGATGTTCTCTTCGCCCGCCCCGTCCTCACTGATGTAGTAGGTCAACTCCTTGTCCAGCTCGCCCCGCATGTACTGGAGCCACTGCTTGGAGTTGGGATGGTCGGGGAGCACCAGCGCCATCAGGCCCACGGCGAGATACAGGTCGCTGCCGAAATTGGGGAGGTAGGAGGAGCGTCCCCTGTTCCACGCATACTGCCAGTAGTCGCCGTCGGTGACGACTGAGGTGAGGAAGGCCATCTCCCGGCGCGTCCTGGCCACCTGCGCCGGGTCCAGCGTGCGGGCATTGTAGTCGAGCGCCTCCGCGACGCCCCGCATCGGCCGCACGATGGAGATGCTCTGGACGAAGCCGCTGTATCCGACGCGCAGCAGCAAGTCCACCATGTTGCCGCCTGTGTGAGCGCCGACGCCTCCCACCGTCTTCGCGCCACCCTCGCCGGTCAGCACTCCCTTGACCTTCGGCAGGTAGCGCTTGAACGGCTCGTGCGCCTCGATGCGCTTCAGCAGCGCGTCGGCCTGATCGGGGGAGTAGAACAAGCGGGGTTGCCCGGGGAGCTTCTGCTCCCAGTCCAAATGCCAGTCCTTCACCTTCTCGAGCGGCAGGTCGCAGACCTTGGTGCGGAGATGCGCCAGATACGGATAGGCCGTCTGCTTGGAGCCGGGATACCGCAACTGAGTCCATTCCCGCTTATCGCCGACGGCCAGCAGCCAGTGGCGCACGGCGCGCGCCACGGGGATACGGTAGTAGGCGTGCTCGCCCGGCTCATCCACGAAATGCATCTCCGCGTTGACGCCCGGGGTGAGGTGGTGCGGGTTGATGGAGGAATCGGGATACTCCCAGTGGGCGGCGTCGCGTCCCACGATGGCGATCAGGTCGTTCTTCTTCTCGTCGGTCGAGTAGGTGCCGAGCCACGGGGCATCCACGGAGGGGAAGACGGGGCGAACCGCCGTCCACACCTTCACCGCGTCGTGCTTCAGCGGGTCCTGGGCAAACCCATAGCAGAACGTCTCGGGCGTATAGCAGATGTCGGGGTCGAAGTTCTCTTTCATCAGGATGCGGAGCTGGTCGGCCACACCCCAGCGCGTGTAGTTCTTGCCGTGCGCCATGTGCCCGCCGGGTCCGCACAGTGGGTGGGGCAGTTCCGCGATGCGCAAGCGGAAGTTGTTGCGCTCGGTGACGTAGGCGTAGGGGTGGTCCACGACCATCTTCAGCTCGATCTCGTAGAAGCGGCCGCCGTCGAACTCGAAGCGCACGCGGTAGAGCTTCCACAGCGGCCCTGCCTCCGCCAGCTCGCTCTTCCAGCCCAGCACCTCCGCATCCGTCACGAAGCGGCTGGTGGCGCGCCACACGCCATCCGGGCCTTTGAACCCGCGGAAGATGCCCGGCACAGCCGCGGCGGCCACCGGGGGATCGAAGCGTTTCTGGCCGGCAAGACGGAGGCTGAACAGGCCATTGGTGACCTCGAACGTCTCCGCCTCCAGGTCGGTCTCCTTCAGCGCGGGGCCAGGCTGGGCTGCGCTGGCGAAGGTGCCTGGATCCCACAGCACGGTATACGTCCGCGCCCCGTTGGCGGGCAATTCATCCACAAAGAACGCGATGGCCGCCGACTTGACAAACTGTCGCTTCTCATCGTGGAAGGCGACGGCCGAGAGCTGGAAAGACAGTTCCTTTCCGCGGTCCACGTCGTACAGCCGGACCGAGTCCAGCGTGGCCTGCCGCGCCGGGAAGTCCAGGGAGTACGTGACCAGCTCATCGACCCATTTGTGATTGAGCACATCCGTGAGTCGGATGTCGCGCGAGAACCGCCGGGGCTTGCCATCGGCAAGCTTGGGGGCCGCCGCCTGCGCGGACAGCGCCAGGCACAGGCCAGCGATCGCCAGGGTCGTTCGGGTGAGGTTCATCGTGCCACCTCCACGAGTTCCAAATCGTCGAACCAGGCCGTGCCTGTTCCCTCAACGCACAGTTTGATCAGCAGGAACGGGTCATGCGGCGAAGGGGTGAAATCGACTTCCAGGCGCGTCCACTCGTGGCCGCCGGTGACCTTCTCTGTCCTGCGGGTCGCCTTGACGTCTTGCCAGTTGAAGAAGACGTCGTCCACCTGGAGCCAGGCGCCGCCGTCCTCCAGCCCGTTCGTCTTCACCCATGCGGCCAGGCGGTAGCGTTTGCTCGATTCGCCGTAGACGGCCGGGCCGCCGCCGATGGGCGAAGCGGTCTTCACCCTGCCCGCTCCCGGGCCGCCCAGGGCGATGGACTTCGCACCCGAATGCGCCTCGCCCTCGGTGGCGTTGATGCCGGGCTGCCAGATCGGGCCGTTATACATCTTGCCGCGGGGCACGGAGACCTCGAAGTCGTTCAGCTTGTTCTGGAGGAACCCGGCCTTGTCCGACTCCCCCTCGGACGGGCTGGTGTAGACGGCCATCGCCTCCAGTTCCCGCGCGACCGGGGCGGGCAGAGACAGGAGTCGGTACTTTGCCCGCAGATGATAGAGCCCGTCGGCCTCCTTGGCCTGCGGCGCCTTCATGGCGATGTGCTGGTCGTACCACTGGCTGCACGTGGCGAAGAAGACCGGCCCGCTCGTCTCGAGCATCTCTACGAACGGGTTCATGTCCTCTTCGGTCACGAAGCCAACGAATCCGCCCGCCTGGACCTCGTCCACGGGGATGTGGACGGGGTTGTGATGGACGAAGGTGATGCGGCCATCCGCAAGCCGCCCACGGACCGTCTTCTGCCATCGCTTATGGTCGTCGCGCGAATCGGAGACTCCGCCGGCGAGGAGGTTGTTGAACTCGATCTGCCTCGGCTCGGGCATGGCGAGATGGCTGGAGCAGTGGAGCACGTAGCCCAGCCGCTCGTCCCACACCAGGCGGAACTCGGTGCTGCCGCTGTAGCCGCCCTTGTGGGTCTGCTCGGCCTTGAACTCCAGCGAATCGCCCTTCTCCTTAGTGAAGGTGAGCTTGAACGACTCGACGGGGGGCACCGGCGAGTGGTAGCCGCACATCTGGAGTGGCAGTCTTGCGCCGATCAGGTTCGCCCAGTGGTAGATGGGGGGAATCTCGTACTTCGCGCCCTTAGCGACATCGGGAGAGAATCGGAACAACTCGACATGATTCAGCCAAGTCGTGATCAGCCCGATCCGCTCGTCGCCGTCGCAGATGTACCACCACTGCTTCCCCTTGGCCTCGGGGCGCACTTGAGTTGGCTCGAAGGGCTCCAGGCGGAAGGCCGGCGTGTGCTTCATTTTCGGCCGCGCCGCGAATGCCTTCGACTTGTCGAGGAAGTTCTGGATCTCCCCGGCGGAAGCGGGTGACGACCCGAAGGCCAAGGCAACCACTCCGCCCATCACGAAGGCCCATGTACTGGCGTTCGACATTCGCTTCTCCTTCCTGGAACATGGTTGATCAGCGTGCCGGGCGTCACTTACTTCTCCAAGACAAGCCGCGGATACAACTTCGTGTTGACCGGATCCGTGAGTCCCGGAGCCAACTGGAGCCAGTAGGGTTGCCCGTCGCCATCGTCGTCGAAAAGGACGATATTGAGGCCGCACTCCGCGCCGGGCTTCAGGCCGAGGGCGGCCAGTGGCAGGCGCAGCTCGTAGCGGGTGGCCCTCGCGTTGTCGTCCCGCACCACGGCGCAGTCGGCGGTCTTCGCCAGCGTGTCGCCTTTGCCCTCCCACTGGTGGAAGGCGACGCCCGCGTTGGTCAAGGCCGCCCCAATGTTCCAGTGGACACCTTCCGCGGTGACCAGCCCCATCTGGAGGGCGTCGCCGTTCGCGATCCCGTCGCCGCCCTTCGTGTTGAAGTGCCGGTCGTCGGTCACCTCGACCGCCAGGCACAGGGCCTCGCCGTCCCATCCCAAGTACACCTTGCCGCTCACGTCCCCGGGCCCCTGCCAGGGCTGGAGGAGACGGCCGTAGTAGTTGAACGGGGCGAAGCGGCGGTACACAGGGAAGACGTCCTCGGCCCCGTCGAGGGTGAGTGAGGGTTTGCCCCACTCGTCCAGGACGCCGTCGGCGCGAAACGCACGTTGCAGGCGGGGAGCGTGGCGATTGAAGGTGCGCTCGACCACCGGCTCCATGGCCGCGTCCCCCGAGGGGGCTGAGCGCGCGGCACGCCAACACGCAAACGGATGCAGGTTCCTGTCCGCGAAGACGTCGCGGGCAGCGCTGCGGCCCGAGGTGCGCAGATGTCTGCCGATCTCATGCTGATTGCGGATGACGGCTCCGCCGAGATCGGCCGGCCAGTCCTGCGGCACGTCCAGCGTGCCGCGGCCGTGTGTCCCCGCGAAGGCGCGGCCCGCCGCTGAGCCGACCGATATCGGACGCTCGTAGTGGCCCCCTGTGTTGAGCCCCGCCGCGCCCCAGTACGACGTCCCCGCATCGTTCGGAGCCGGATCCTGCGGCCCGCGAATGGCTTTCTCGTACTCCAGTTCCGTCATCGGACGCAATCCCGCCCAGGCGGCGAACGCCGTGTTGTCCGCCCAGGAAAGCCAGGGGCATCGTGCGTACGGTAACTTCGCCGAGTACACGTAATCCGGGGCCTTCCCAGACCGTTGGATCTCGGGGCCATGCCCGCGGGCATGGTAGCGCTCGTTCGCCTGGACCTCGGTCAGCGTGTTCAGGAAGTCGGCATAGTCACCTTGCGTCAGGCAGGGGTGCTTCATGCAATAGAAGGCGGCATAGCCGTTGGGGAAGGCCGCGGGGATCTCGCCGCCGTCTTCCGGCGTGAGGCCCGCGGCCCACAGTGTGCCCTTCTGCCGGCCGGTCGGGATGGCCTCGGCTGCCGTCACGCGGTAGACGGTATCGTCGGCGTTGGTGACGACGTCTCTCGCTACGAGTCGCCGGTAGTCCGGGGCGGCTCCACCATCGCGAGCAGACCTGTAGAACCCGTTCAGATCCCTCCCGCCCGACCCGAGGGAGAACGGGCCCTCGGCGACATAGACCATCTCGATCGCGAACGCGCGGATGTTCGTCTTGGCCATATCATTGAGACCTTTTGCCGCCGCCGTGTCCCAGATCACCGTAACGCCGCGCGCGGTCAGGGCGCCCTTGCCCTCTCTTGCCCGCCGCACGAACAGGCCTGTGAATCCGTCGTGGCCGTCCGGCACGACGAGCTCGACCGGCGTGCCGCCTTCGGTCTGGCCGTAGCCGCTCGGGTTCACGACCTTATCCGCCAGCAGGCGGACATGCTGCCAGCCCGATTTCTTGTCGGCCTGCGCCTTGAAGAGGACCCAGGCCGCGTCGTGGAAACTCCCGTGCCGCCAGGAGCCCGTCCAGGAAATGTCGAAGGTCACCGTCGCGCTCTTCTCGTCGCGGGTAGCGACTCTGACGTTCTCGATCTTCAGGTTGTCCGCGCGCGCCGCCGGCGCGGCCAACAGCAGGGCGCACGTAAACATCAACCCGTGGCCAGCGGCGAGCGGCAGGTAGGACAATGGGAATTGTCTCGTCATGGCCTACTTCTCCTCATTCACACTGTGATCGACTGCTCTCGGCTCGAGTGGACCCCCGCCGATTCGAGCCGATCTATACCCAAGACCGGTCAGTTCTCCAGAACCGGCGCCGTCCCCCGAAGCGGATCAAACCGCTCACTTCGGGGCGCTGCGCACGCAGCGAAGGGCTTCATCCGCTCCAAGCGTTCTGCTGCCGGCCGTTCCACGATTCGACACGTGCAGCGTTGCGTGGCGGTCACCCCGCCAACCATAGTGCCCGCCGCGGCCGATGAAGCCGTTCCGGCCCACAGGCAGGGCTGGCGCGCCGTTCCCGTGCTCGCCCGCGAAACGGCGCGCATCGAGACTGCCTACGGTTATGGTGAGATCCAGCAGGTTGCCACTCAGCTCCATGATGCCCCAGTACGAGGCGCCCGAGCCAACGCGGCCGCTTCGCGGCGTCGCGAAGATCTCGACACGCAGCGGCCCGTTGATGGCATGGGCCGGGTAGCTGCCCCTTGTGCGGGTAACCGTTCCGTTCCAGACCGCGTTGCCGCGCGTGGCATCCGGCCCGTTGTTCCCTTCCCAGACGGCATGTTCGTCGGGCTTGCCGGGGTTCTTGAGCGCATACCCGTCGTACGGGGGCTCCGGGCGGTTCGTGCCGGCGATCTTGTCCGTCCCCCAGGCGTATTCGTTGGGGACGGACTTGAGCGGTCCGCGGCAGGCCTTCTCGTACTCGAGTTCCGTCATCGGACGCAATCCGGCCCAGGCCGCATAGGCCCCGCTCGTCATCCCGTTCAACCCCCCGCAGGGGACGTAGGGCGCATCGGTCGCGTACACGGCCGGCGTGGGCGCCCGACTGCGCGTCCGAACCACCCCGTCCCGGCGGGACACTTCCTGCGCGGGATGCTGCCTGCCGGGAACCGCGATCTTGATGGCGCCCCGTGCGGAGGCCAGAACCCTCGACCCGGCCTTGGCATCGGGGGCCGTCCGGGTCATCCGCTTCTGCTCCGCATAACCGAGCGTGTTCAAGAACGCGACGTATCCCTCCTGCGTGATCTCGTGTCTCGTGCAGTAGAACGCGGCATGGCCCTTGGGAAAGGCAGCCGGGAGCTTCCGGGTTTGACCGCTCGTGAAATCCTCAGCTCTGTGCGTCCCGATGGAATCGCGGTTACCCAGGTTCTCCGCCTTCTCGCCGCCCAGCGTGATTGGGCCTTCGCCTTCGATCCGGAAGGGATCCAGGGTGCGGCCGGCTGAGAACCGGCCGGTCATGTCCTTCGAACCGTCCCCCACCCAGAATGGACACTCGGGCACATACACCATCTTGATGGCGAGCACCTTGATGTCGCCGATCGCGCCGGGATCGGGCACTCCGTCGGCGCCATAAAGCCAGCGCAGGGTCACGCGCTTCCAGTCGTTGGGGCCATGGCCGGGGGCTCTGCGGTAGACGAAGACGCCCATGCCGCGCTTGCCGTCGTCGGAGAGTCCGACGTCCAGCTTCGCGCCGGTGGGAACCTCGTGCTCGCCGGCAGCGCTGGCGAGCATCGCGTGTGAGTAGCTGTCGGCGTCGGCTTTCCGGAACTTGATGAACACCCAGGCGGCGTCCCAGTTCTCCAGGCTCAGCACGCCCTTGCCCCCGTGCCGGTCCTCGGCAACATCCCAGGCGGCCCGCCAGGAATGATCCCACGCAAGGTCGAACTTGACGGCGGCGGCACCGACGCCCGAGCGTTTGACGCTCACGTTCTTGACCCGGATGGGATCGGCCCTGCCTGTGCCCTTGAATCGGGCAGCGGCGTTGTCATCAGCGACGGCGCTGGCCCCGGCCGCCAGCAACGCCAGGACGACCAGCGGCGCACGACCTGCTGTCGCTGATTTCGTCATGGTCCTTGCTTTCACTGGCCCGCCTCCTTCGGCGCGGTTCGGACACCGCGCCACTTGTCTTCGGAGCCACGTTCCGGATTGGCGAAGGCCGTCAACGTGCGGTCCGAGATGCGCGTGCATTGCAGACCCCGTTTCGTACCGCTTGAACCCGAGCGATAGCCAGTGCCCACGGCGTCGGCTTGCGGCCAGTCGTTGGGTAGCACCGTCGTTCCAAGCCCGTGCGTGCCACGGAAGCGACGCCCTACAGCATTGGCGGCGGTGACCGGCCGTTCGCACAAACGGGCGGGGTGGTACGAGAACCAGTCCCATCCGTGCTGGCCCCTGACGCCCCAATACGACGGACCGGTCTCATCCGGCAGCGGTCGGCGCGGGCCGCGGATGCTCTTCTCGTACTCCAGTTCGGTCATCGGGCGCAGGCCGGCCCAGGCCGCCCAGGCCGAGCCGTCTGCCCAGGAAAACCCGCGCGGGCCGGACTTGCCGATTGTCCTCGGCGTATGGGTGAAGTTCGGGGCTTTCCCCACACGCGTGGCGGCGTGCTCGCTGAAGCGCTTCTCCGCCTCCTTGGGGGGCAACGTGTTCAGCAAACCTGCGTACTGAGCGAATGTGATCGGTCCTTTCATACAGTAGAAGGCCGCATAGCCGTTGGGATAGGCCGCAGGGATCTCGCCGCCATCCTCGGGCTGGGAGTCATGCTCCAGGAACGGCTTGGAACTTCGGGCCCAGAGCCGGCCCGGCTGCCGGCCGGTCGGGATGGCGCCGGGGCCTGTCACACGGTAAGGCAGCGTGTGCTGAGTGCCGTCGGTGTACATGTAGAATCCGTTCACCTCGGCTCCGCCCGAACCCAGGCAGTACGGCCCCTCGGCGACATAGACCATCGGCACGCCGAATGCCCGGATATGGGCCTTGCCGAGGTTCTTGACGGCTGCGGCCGCCGCCAGGTCCCAGACCGCCGTGACGCGGCGCGTCGCTACATCGGCCGGCCTGGCCATTCCCGCTTGCCGCACGAACATGCCAGTGAACCCGTCCTCGCCGTCCGGAACGAGAAAGTCCATCGGCACGCCTTCACCGTGGCCGTAGCCCGTAGGGTTCAGCACCCTGTCCGCGGCCAGCCGAACGTGTCGCCACTCCGCGGCGCCCTCAGCCCGCCACTTGAGGAACACCCAGGCCGCGTCGTGATTGACACCGTTTCGCCACGACCTTTCCCAGGCGATGTCGAACGTGATGGCAGCGGTCTTGGCATCGCGCGGCGCCACCGCCACGTTGGCGATCCTCGCTTCCCGCCAGGTGTGGCTCTGGGCCTGCGCCGCCCCCGCGCCCAGCCGGAGGCTGCAGACGAACGCGAGCGCGAACCTACTCGAGCATCTATCACGTGACCGACCCATGGTCACCTCCTTGCTTGATCCGAAGGGCTGCCCCAAGTGTGTCTCGTCACACATGGTCTCGCTTCTCACGGCCCCACTCCCTTCGGCGCCGTGCGCACGCCGCGCCAACGGTACTCGCGGTGCCGTTCGGGGATGACGGCGGCGGCGAGGAGGCGATCCGACATGCGCGTGCGCGGGAGGTCCAAACCGCGACCGGGTGTGAACCAACTGCACCGCATGCCGGCGCCGACGGCATCTTCCTGGGGCCAATCCGCAGGCAGTGTCGGCGTGCCGCGGCCGTGTGTGCCCTTGAATCGGCGTCCGGCGGCATGGCCAACGGTGACGACCCGCTCGGTACTGTGGTTGTGGCCCTTGAAAGCATCCCAGTCGTAGGTGCCGAATCCCTTGACGCCCCAGTAGCCGGGGCCGACCTCGTCCGGGATCGGCTCGCACGGCCCGCGCAAGAGCTTCTCGCACTCCAGTTCCGTCATCGGCCGCAACCCCGCCCAGGCCGCGAACGCCGCACCATCGGCCCAGGACAATCCCCGGCAACCCGGACCCAGCCGGATGCCCACTTGAACCCCCTCATACTTGTAGTCCGGCCACTTCCCGGAACGTTTGACCACGTATTCGTTATACCGCGCCTCCGCCTGCGTCTCGGTCAGCGTGCTCAGGAAGTCGATGTACTGCCCAGGGAGGATCAGGCACTTCATGCAGTAGAAGGCGGCATATCCGTTGGGGAAGGAGGCCGGTAGCTCGCCACCGTCCTCCGGCAGGGCGCTCTTCCAGGCCCAGAGCCTCCCCTTCTGCCGTCCGGTCGGGATCGCCCCGGGGCCTGTCACCCGGTACGGCTGGCTGTTCTGGACGCCGTCGATGTACCTGTGAAAGGCGTACGCCTCCGCACCGCCAGCGCCCAGGAAGAACGGCCCTTCGGCCACATACACCATCTGGATCCCGAACGCGCGTATCTCTGCCTTGCCAATGTCCGCGATCCCCTTGAGGGACGTCACGTCCAGGACAACCGTCACCTTGTACGCTCTCGTCGTCCCGTTGCCGTTCGCCGCCCGACGCACGAACAAGCCGGTGAAGCCGTCCTCGCCATCGGGCACGATGAACTCCAATCGCGTATCGCCTTCCCCCGTCCTCTTGGCCGCGCCGGTGAGAAAGAGGTCAGGGTGACTCTCGGCATTCCCCTTCCTTCGGGTCTGGGTCTGCCGCGGGAAATGGAAGGGCGCGGCACGGTCGCGAGGAGGCTTCAGCGTCTGCTGGCCATAGCCCGTCGGGTTCAGCACGCGGTCCGCCGCAAGCCGGACATGCTGCCAATCCGCTTCGCCGTTTGCCCGCGCCTTGAAGAAGACCCAGGCCGCGTCGTGGTTGATCTCGTGCCGCCAGGAGTCCTCCCAGGCAATGTCGAAGGTCAAGGTCGCGGTTTTCGCGTCGCGCGGCACGACCGTGACGTTCGCGAACCGAACATTCAACCGATTGTCGGACGAACCCGCCTGAGCCGCTCCCAGCAGCAGGGCGCAGGCGAGCGCCGCCCCGCCGTATGCAGCGCGTGACGAGTGGTGCGTGCCGCATCGTTGAGCTCCCATGCCGCGTTCTCCTTCATTCAGCGTCTGTCGGCATCGAATGCCAGGCCCCTCAACCGCTTGCCGTCCTTTGCGTCGTAGAAGAGCACGAAGAGGTCCCCGGGGTCCATAGGCTTCTCCTCGTTCACCCGGCATTGCACGAGCATCGTGTTCGCGCCCTTGCGGATGCGAAAGGGCTTGCGGCGTTCCTTCGCGTAGGGTCGCGAGTCGTAGACGGTCTCGCCATTGAACAGGATGCGCCCGACGAAGTGGGCAGGCTCTTTCTTGCGCAGGAAGTCGGCTGGCTTCACTCTGATAGCCACGCCTCTGCGGCGATCCCTCAGCAGAGCGTCATCGAGCCAGACGTAGCTGGCGTTCTCGCGCCCCACTCTGATGATTGCCTGCCGCTCGGCGGGCGCCATTACGCGGGTCGCCGCTTGCAGGATAGCGCCCCCACTGGGCAGCGGCTTGAGATGGCCGAGCCAGAGGGCTGCGCCGTGCGTCACTGTCCTCCAGCCCACAGGCGGCCTCGTCGCCTTGAAGAGTCCCGACGGCGCCGCCCAGACGGTGTCTTCGGCGAGGCCGCTCTCCTCCAACGCTCTGTCCAGCACGTCCTGCCCTCGCTTTGGCCTCCCGGGCTTGCCCTCCCGCACCTTCGCCGAGGGTCCGGTCGGACTGATCCACCAGCGCGACTGGACGTGCATCTCGGCAACGGTTCCGCCACCCACCGAGGCACCGTCGGCCAGCGCAACGCGATAGGGCATGCGGCAGAACCGGTCGACGTCGGAGGCATGGCTCCGAATGAGGAACGACACCTGCGTCTCGCCGTCCGCGGCCACCTCCACCCGACGCTTCGGTTCGGGGATCTCGATGCCCGGCGACGGCGGCATCTCAACCGTCACGGCATGCTGCTGGTTGGTGGTGTTCGCGAGGCGCAGCGTTACCGTGCCACCATCGGCCGTACCGATGACCGGCGGCGTGGCCGCCAGGGGATCAGCCAGCGGCAGCAGGATCTTCTGTTCAGCCAGAACGTCCCCACCAGGCACCGCGACCCGGACGGGCAGCACTTGCCCCGTGCGGGCAGCGCGCCCTGTCTCGAGGGTCAGCACCGTCAGAATCCGGAACGCCGTGGCGGCCTTCGGCGGAGCCGTGAAGGCTCGCGACGCAGCACCCTCCGGGAAGCAGGCGTCGGGCAGGGGCGAGGTCAGTTCGACCCGGAGCGCTTTGTCACTCCCGTTGCGGAAACGGCCCGAGAGATGGAAGATGCTGATGTCGGGCCCACACAGGTCCGGCAGCGGGTCTATTTCCAGTGCAAAGAGTTTGCCCGGCGCCTCACCATCGCCGACGACAGCCGGGCGGGCCTGCCCAGCCTCGGGGGGCGCCGTGCGCACGCAGCGGAAGCCGATCTGGCCTTCCATCCCGTACGCATGGAACTCGATGCACTGGCGGTCGGACGTGCGGACGAAACCGTGGTGTCCCCCAATCCGGACGCTGCGTCCTGCGCCGCGATTCCCCAACAATTCCGGCCAGTCGGCGGGTTGGGGCAAGGCGCCGCGGCCGTGCGTGCCCGTGAAGCCAAGTCCGCCCGCGGCACGGCCCGCGGATATGGCACACTCAATCGCGCCCCCATCATTCAATCGCCTGATTCCCCAGTATGAGGGGCGAGCCCCGTTCGGCACCGGCTCGCGCGGCCCGCGGCAGGCCTTCTCGAACTCCAACTCCGTCATGGGCCGCAGGCCTGCCCACGCCGCGAACCCCATGCTTCCCGGCCATCCCGGCTCCCGGACCGGGTAGCGCCCCGTCTTGCGGAACACCGGCCTGGCCTCAACCTCGGGATGCATGCTCAGAAAGGCGTAGAACTGCCCCTGGGAGACCGAGTCCTTCATGCAGTAGAAGGCGCGGTAGCCGTTGGGGAAGGCTGCCGGGACCTTGCCGGCGTCCGCCCCGTCCGGCTCGGCGCCCGTCGCCCAGAGCCGGCCTTCCTGCGGGCCGGTCGGGATCGCCCCGGGACCCGTCACCCGGTACGGCAGGGTGTTCTGGCTGCCGTCGGTGTACTTATAGAAGTGGTTCGGCTCCGTTCCGCCCGAGCCCAGGGTGAACGGCCCCTCGGCCACGTACACCATCTCGATACCGAAGGCCTGCACGCTGACCTTCGTGTCCTTCGTGATGCCCTCGTTGGCCGTGAAGTCCCAGATGGCCGTGACGCCGCGCGCCGACAGAGCGCCCCTGCCGTCCGCTGCACGCCGCACGAACATCCCGGTGAACCCGTCGTCGCCGGCCGGCACGATGAACTCCAGCGGAGTGCCTCCGTCCCCCTGGCCGTAGCCCGTGGGGTTCAGCGCCTTGTCCGCGGCCAGCCTCGCGTGCTGCCATTTGCGGGCGCCCTCGGCCCTGACCTTGAAGAACACCCAGGCCGCGTCGTGGTTCGTCGCGTTGCGCCAGGACTCATCCCAGGCGATATCGAGGCGCACCGTGGCGGTCTTTGCGTCGCGTGGGATGAGTGCCACGTTTCCGATCCGCAGCCTGTCGTTGAACATTCGCTGCCTCTCGGCGCTCTCGTCGGGCGGCGGGCCGATCGGCACCCGACCGGCAGTCGCCGTGCGGACGCCGCGAAACCCCCGGTAGTGTTGATGGCCGCGAAGGGGATTCCGGTTGAGGAATGCGAACCTCACGTCCTTGCGGTGCGACGTGCGCAGAGCCAGAGGGTTGCCGGTTCTGGCCGAGTTGGGCTTCCCCCAGCCGGGTCCGCCACGCGTACCGAAGCCCACACCTTCGCCCCAGAAGCACCAGTCTCGGGGCCTGGACAGCGTTCCGTCGCCATGGGTGCCTGCGAAACGGCGCCCGGCGTCGCAGCCCACGGTCACCACATTCTCCCCCAGGCTGCCGCTCAGTTCCATGAGACCCCAGTACGAGGCGCCGGCCGCGACCCGCCCGCTGTTCGGCGTCGCGAAGGCCCCGGCGCGCACGGGCCCGCCGATGGATCTGGCCGAACCGTCCCAGATGGCGCTGCCGCGTGTCGCGTCCGGTCCGTACTTCCCTTTCCAGACCGCGCGTTCGTCGGGTCGACCCGCGTTCTGAAGCACGTACCTGTCGACAGGCTGATACTTGACCGTGGGCGTGTTGATGCCCCCGACGACCCCTGTGGTTCCCCAGGCGTATTCGTCGGGCACGGGCCTGAGCGGCCCGCGACAGGCCTTCTCGAATTCCAGTTCGGTCATCGGCCGGAGCCCCGCCCATGCTGAGTACGCCGTGGCATCGGTCCACCCGACGTACGCGCACGGCAGGAAGGGCGTGGTGGTCTCGAATGCCGCCGGCAGGGCGGAGTCCCCCGGCGCAGCCGGCTTCGTCGGCGCGGTCTCCCTGATCCTGCACCGCTTCAGCGGCATCCCGGCCAGCGAGAATTCGCCTTGGCGTCCGGGACTGAGCGTGTTGAGGAACTTCACATACTCCCCTTGCGTCAGTTCGTGCTTCATGCAGTACACTGCCCCGTAGCCCTTGGGGAATCGAGCCGGAAGCGTTTGCGTCACGGCACTGCTGAAGTCCTCGGGACGGCGGATCCCCACCCCGTCGCGGTTGCCCAGATTCTCCCGGCTCGTCCCGCCAAGCGTCAGGCCCTTCTCGCTTGCCAGCCGGAAAGGCTCGGTGGTGTCGCCGGCCGAGAACTGGCCGTTCACGTCACTTGTCGATCCATCGCCGAGCCAGAACGCACACTGCGGCACATAGACCATCTGGAGGGCGAACACGCGGATCCCCAAGCTGTCCTTGGGCGCCACTGCTGCCGGCGTGTCGGGCGGCTTGTCCAACACCGGAGCATCCGGGACGGAGCCATCGCCGAGACTGTCATCGAGTTCGGCTTCCGCGCCGGGCCGCACGCGCGGAGCGCGATCCACCGCCACGAATACCTTGCCCAACTTGGGCACACCGTCCGCGCCGTGCAGCCAGCGCAGCGTCACGCCCTTCCAGTTGTTCGGGCCGTGGCCGGGAGCGTTGCGGAAGACGAACGCCCCGACGCCCCGCTTGCCGTCGTCGGTGAGGCCGACATCCAGCACGGCTCCGGCCGGAGCCTTATGGTCGGCCTCGTCTGTCGAGAGCGTCGCGTGCGACCAGCCGTCGGCACCGGGCTTCCTGAACTTCACGAACACCCACGCCGCGTCCCAGCTCTCGAGCTTCAGCTTGCCCTTGCCGCCATGTTGTTCTTCGTTCACCTCCCACGCCGCGCGCCAGGAGTGATCCCAGGCGAGGTCGAACGTGACGGTGCCCGCGCCCCTGATGCCGGCCGGCTTGCACGTCACATTCGCGATTCGGACAGGGTCGGCCTTTCCCGTGCCCCGGAAGCGCGCCTCGGCATGGTCGTCCGCCATGACGACCGACGCTCCCATCAGAAGCAAACCGCAGGCGACCAAAGCGGCGCGCCTGCAAGCAGATGGGGCCTCATCAAGTAGCTGGTTCATGGCCATCTCCATTCCGAAGACGTGCGACCGAGGACGAAGACTCGGTAGCCTATTCCAGCCCTACCCATTTGCGAGGCAATGAGGCAGGGATCGCAGGGCGGTTGGCGATCTCCTTGCCCTTGGCCCAGCGAGGCCCCGGGCGGGGGAACTTCCAGGTGTCGCCCAACTCGACGGCTCCAATGTCCGGGGCCTTGCCGCGTGCCTCGTGGTAGTACTCCTTGCCGGCGGCGCCGGCGTCCACCGCAGGACTATCCGCCCGAAGGTTGAAGTCCATCGGCTTCATCGACACCAGTGGCAAGCCCTCGTAGTGCATCATCTCGGGGATGTGCTTGGGATCGACCTTGCGCCCGCAGTACAGGTTGTGGCGGCTGAAGGCAAGGCCCGGCGCACTGAAGTTCTGCGACCGGGCGACGTAGAAGATGTTGTTCTCCAGCACCACGTTCTCATACCGGTGGCCGCCGACCCACCAGAGGCCGATATTCTGGCCCTTCGTGTTGACCATCGTGTTGTGGACGATCCGCACGCCCTGGGTCGGCAAGCCGCTGCCCCAGGGGCTGCCCCCCTTGAACAGCCCGCACCACGCGCGGCCGTTCTCCGGCGAGACGTAGAGGAGGTTGTGGTCGATGGTCAGCCCCCCGCCCATGACTGGCGAGAGGGCCAGCAGGCACAGGGCGTCCACGATGACGTTGTGATGCACGCGGAGGTTCATCGGCGTGGTGCTGTCGAACTCGATGGCATCGTCGCCGCTGCTCTGGATGAGGTTGTAGGCGATCTCGGAGGCGTCGGCCGCCGCAGTGGTGCCGTTGCCTCGCGGCTGGAGGAGGTCGTTGGCGGAGTCGTATACCCAGTTGTGGCGCACGGTCGACCGCGGCCCGCCGTAGTTCATGAACGCGGCCGCAAGGTTGCTGTGGTACAGCCCGCCCCAGTACTTCGGACACCATTTGTAGGCGGGGTAGCAACTGAACTCGCAGTGCTCCACGGTCAGGCCGCTGGCGGTGCGGTTGGCGCGCCCGATCGGGCGCTGGCCGGGTGACTCGTGGGCCGCGAGCGGCACCGAGTCGGGCTGACAAACGCCCATATGCGTCCCGCTCATGTAGCAGTCGCGGACCGTCACTTCATTGCCGTGAACAACCACCGCGGCCCCCACGCCCATGTGCAGCCGGAGCCCCTCGATGACCACGTGGTCGGCCTTCACGATGATGTTGGCCAGCGTCCTCGAGAACAGATGCCCGGTGCCGGGAACCCAGAAGCCTGTGTCGGGGTTGCAGTAGAACTCGTTGGCGAATTCCGCATCGGCGGTCGAGCGGCCGCCGGGTCGGCTGATCTCGATGGCGGCCTCGTTGGGGTCGGCGCCGCGCTCCAGTCGCACGTACAGAAACCCGTCCTGCCAGGCGAAGCCCTCCGGCGCGCAGCGCTGGAGGGCCTTCTTGTAGAGGTTGGGGAACTGGAACTGCTTCAGGTGCGACAGGTTCCCGTAGTTGACGAGGTTCCGCGGGCCGGCCATCGCCCACCACACGCGGTTCGGCGCGGCGGCCCGGTACAGGTCGCCCTCGACGCGTTCGAACTTCAGCTTGGCCTGGTCGGGCGGCACGGCGCCGCTCAGCGTGGCGCCTCCACCATTGGCCGCCCGTAGCATGACGGGCTTCCCCTCTGTGCCCCCGCGGGTGACCACCAGGTTCTGGTAGTACACGCCGTCCTTCAGCACGATCGTGTCGCCTGGCCTGGCCGCATCGAGTGCTTTCTGGATGTCGTCGCCGGGAGCCAGTTCAGCCCCGGCCGCCGAAAGCGCCGCTGCAATTGCCAGAGCCGCAAAGCCAACAAGTTGTCTCATGAGTTCTCTCCTGTTCGGGCCTCGCGCCGTCATGGCGTCTTCTTCTGGCGGATCGCCTCGGCCTCCTTGAGGAAGGCGTCGAACGTCCAGGTCCAGTAGAGGAAGCGCTGTCGGGCGACGGGGTCATCGGCCATCTCGGCAAGTGCCCTGTCGCGCAGCGCCTTCATCCGTTGCACAACATCCGGCGTCCAGGATCTGGGGAACAGCGACTTGGGCACGTACCATCCGCCCCGTATTCTGACGCGGCGGCTCTTCCAGTCACCGGCCTCCCAGACCTCGCACTCAAGCCTGGTGAGCTCGCGCACGGTCTTGCCGGCCTTGCCGTACAGCCGCCGGCACATCTCGTCGAGGACTGCGTCCGCGTCCAGCTCGGGGTTCCACAGCGCCTTCATCCAGACGTAGAGCGTGGGGGCTGTGAGGGTCCACTCGCCCAGGTTCTCCCCATTGATGAAGACCCCGGCGACGAGGCCCCGGGCGCCCTTGTAGAAATCGCACACGACGTGCGGGTACTGGTGCGGGCCATAGGTCCAGTTGACGCAGTAATCCCACATGGTGATGGGCAGGCACGCCTTCGCCTGCCAGGCGCGCAGGCGATCCATCGCCTCCCGGGCATTCTCGGGTTGGACATTCAAGGCCATCGGGTAGGTGGTCATGGCGGTCATGACCACGAGGTTGTCCGGGTACTCCACTTCCTTGGGGCATTCCTGGTAGTTCCAGTAGGGCAGGTAGATCACCTTCTTGTCGGGCCAGCGTCGCTTCACGGCCTCGCACATGCGCTGAACGAAAAGAGCCATCATCATCGAGGGACCGTCAATCCAGTTGCCGCCGCCCTTGGCATACGCTTCTCGGCAAGGGGGACAGTGACACGCCACCACCGAATCGGGCGGCGAAACGGTGACGCAGGTCGAGGTGACCCAGGGACAGCCGCCGCCCTTGTCCCAGACCCGTTCGCAACCCTCCAGCAGGTATTCCAGGGTCTTCGGCGAGCTGTAACAGAACATGTTGAAGTTCCGCGTGCCATCCTTCTTGAGCGCGAACATCTCCTTGTTCTCTTCGTGGAACTTCTCAGGGAGGCGCTCGAGACCTTGGGGCTGGTGGACTTTGATCTTGTAGGGCCAACTGCATCCGCCGCGCACCAGCGGCAGATAGGTCGCCATGTCCACCGCTTTGACCCCATCGGGGATGGCGCCCGGCGGGAAGGGAAGCGGCTCCTTGTCGGAGGAGCGTGCCTTCGTCGGGAGCTTCCAGCCCTGCGGCGGATGGTACTCCCGCTGGCGGAAGACCGGTTGATCACTGTAGTGCGCTGGAGGGATGGCCAGCGACGTGCCGGGGGTGATGGTCCGCCCGCCGACCTCGGTGGGCCAATACCAGCGCACGCCGACAAACCGCTCCAGGAAATCCGCCACGGCCCACGCCGTGCCTTCGTTGCTCCACGGCGCCCAGCGGTCGCTCCCCGGCGCCACCGCCTGCGTGCTGCCCACGAGGTAGACGCGGTTCGGAGCGGTCTTGACGACAAACCCCTCCACAGGGATCTTCGCGGCGTCGATGCCGGCCCTGCGCGTCTCCTCGCAGTCGCCGATCACGATGGCGGGCCGGTCCGCGGCTGGCGCCTGGTGAACTTGCTCGAGCGCGTCGCCGGTGGTAAGGCGCACCACCTCCACAAGTTCCTGGACCAGCCGCGGGAGCGCTGAGGGAAATGCACCGCGCTTCTTCGGATCGAGCGTCTCGCCGCCTCTCGGGTCGGCCACATAGACCACTGCCCGTGCGCGTCCATCGCGCGTGATCTCCACGGGCGGGTGCGCGGGTGTCTTCAGCCAGGTCACGGGCATCAGATCCCCCGGCTTGAGTTCGGCTCGGGCCGACGCCGAAACTGTCATCGCGGCTACGAGGATTGGGAAGGCAGTGAGGCGTTTCATGGGCTATCCTCCTAAGGTCCTCAATCTGATACAGTTCGTCTTGGTTCTGCCCCGAGAGGCGCCGTTCGCACGCCGCGCCATTTGTGGGATGGGCGTCGGTTGGGTTCCGCTATGGCTGCCAACAAACGGTCCGACAAACGAGGACGCGCCAGATCAAAGATGCCATAGCCATAGAGCGTGCAGCGCATGCCCGAGCCGACCGCATCCGCCTGCGGCCAGTCCGCGGGCAAGGTCAACAAGCCAAGCCCGTGGGAGCCCTTGAAGCCAAGTCCTTTCTCGTTACTGACAGTGACCGCACGTTCGGACTGGGCATCGTTCTTGAAGGCATTCCAGTTCCATCTGTTAAAGCCCGAAACTCCCCAATAGGAACGCCCGACTTCGTTTGGACAGGGCTTGCGAAAACCGCGCACCATTTTCTCGAGCTCGAGTTCTGTCATCGGCCGCAGGCCAGCCCAGGCCGCAAAGGATGCGCCGTCTTCCCAGGACAAACCGAAACATCCTGCTCCCGCCCGCGACGTGCGTACATGGCCGGCATAGGGCTTCGTCGGGTCTTTGCTACGAACAACCTGGCCCTGGCCGCCTGAATAGTGATCCTTATTGACGCCGATGTCACTGGGCTTTGATACGTTGTCCCAATTCTCGGCGCCGGCATAGCGTGCTTCCGCCTGCTCCTTGGGCAACGAGTTGAGGAAAGCCGCGTACTGGGGCGGTGTGATCTGGTGTTTCATGGCGTAGAGGGCCGCGTACCCATTGGGGAACGATGCCGGAATCTCGCCGCCGTCCTTCAGTTGTCCGCCCTGCTTGCGTGCCCAGAGCTTGCCGTCCTTCTTGCCGGTGGGAATCGCGCCGGCGCTCGTGACCTGGTAGGGCTCAAGGCGCTGGGTGCCGTCGGTATACCTGAAGAACCCACCGTGTTCCACGCCGCCCGAGCCAAGGGAATAGGGCCCCTTTGGCACATAGATCATGCGAATCCCGTATGCGTGGACCTCGGCCTTGGCCAGGTTCCCGATGACCGTCACGCCCTGGGTCTTGAGAGTGCCCTCACCCGGACCGGCCCGCCGTACGAACACACCGGTAAAGCCGTCCGCGCCGCCCGGAACGATGAGATCCACCGCTGTGCCCGTGCCTTTGCCGTAGCCCGTTGGGTTGATTACCTTGTCGGCCATCAACTTCACATGCTTCCACTCGGCCTGTTCATTTGCCCGCGCCTTGAAGAAGACCCACGCCGCGTCGTGATTGTGTTCATCGAGAAAGGACTCTTCCCAGGTGATGTCGAATGTGATCGTGGCGGTTTTGCCATCCTTACCAGCAACGGACACGTTATCGATGTTGACCTCTCGCCCCACCTTGGAAGATGCAGACTGAGTGAGATTGCCATGAAGTACCTTTCCGCCCTCATCGGGCTTAGGCCCCACGACGGGCGGCTTCATGGGCCGCGGCACAGCGATCAGGGCCGGTGCATCGCCCGCTGGGGCGCCGATTGTCGCCGTGCGCACGCAGCGGAAGCCGGTGCACAGGTTGGGTTCTCGATTCATGTACCACCCGCGATTGTAGGGCGATATCAAGCTGCTGTATCTGCGACTCGATATACACATGGCATCGAGGGGATCGATGGGATGGTGGACCGGCCAACCGATTCCGCCGCGCAGTCCTGAGCCCGTGCCCCAGAGTCGCGGCCCGTCGGTCCGAAAAATGCCCACCCCGTGTTTGCCGGCAAACTCACGTCCGTAGTGACTGCCGACGACCATCACGCGTTCCCACATATTGCCGCTCAGGTCCAGGATACCCCAGTAGGACGCACCGGCTGCGACCCGGTCGCTGGTCGGGGTGGCAAAGATGCCCACGCGCAGGTTCCTGGCCGAATAGCGGTGACCTATACTAGCCGTGTCAACGCGCCCCTGTGCATCCCGGTGCATCGCGCCCTGCCATGCCGCATTTCCCGTCTCGGCGTCCGGCTTGGTCTCGCCTTTCCATTCGAGCCGTTCGCCGGCTGTGCCGGCGCCTAGCAGGACATAGCCCTCTTGAGACCAATCTGCCTTGCGATCCGTGGGCCTATGGTAGGTCTTGCCGGAGGTTTTCGCCGTACCCCAGGCGTATTCCCCCGGAACCGGCCTGAGCGGGCCACGGCATGCTTTCTCGTACTCCAGCTCCGTCATCGGGCGGAGCCCCGTCCAGGCAGACCAGGCCAGGCAGTCTGCCATTACCAACCCGCCGCATGGCAGAAAGGGCCGGCTGCTTTCATACACCGCCGGTTTCCCGGGCTTGCCGTCGGCAGGCTTGGCGCCGGAAACCTTGACCTTGATCGACCACCCTTTTCCTCTGCCAACAGCGGGAGTACCTGGCGGCCCATCGGGACTGTTCTTGGAGGATCGATCGACTCTGGCTTTCTGCCCTGCGTAGCTTTGCATGTTGAGATACTCGACCCATTGTCCTTCCGTGATCTCGTTCCTCATGCAGTAGAACGCGCCGTAGCCTTTCGGGAACGCTGCCGGCAGAATCTGGGTGGCGTCGCTGGTGAAGTCTTCCGGTTCACGCATTCCATGGGATTCATGGCTGCCCAGATTCTCGTTGTCCTCGCCGCCCAGCAGGAGTGCGTTCTCACTCTCGATCCGGAGCGGTTTGCCTGACATCCCGGCTTCAAACTGACCGGCGTACTCGTTCGGGTATGTCGCCGAAAAACCATCTCCTACCCAAAACGGCGACTGCGGCACATAGACCATCTGAACAGAAAGAACTCTCACCTCGACCTTTGCCGGGGCCTCCACGCCATCTTCTCTGTGCAGCCAACGCAGCTTCACACCTTTCCAGTTATTGGCGCCGCTCCCCGCAGCCGTACGATAGACGAACACGCCGGAGGCGCTCTTCTTGTCATCGGTGAAGCCCACATCGAGCGTCGCACCGTTCGGCGCGCTGTGGTCAGACGCCTTGGCGGAGAGCGTCGCGCTTGTCCAGGAATCGGCACCCGGCTTGCGGAGTTTAACGAATACCCAGGCCGCCTCCCAGCTCTCGAGCTTGAGCGGCTTCTTGCCGCCGGTCCGTTCCGCAGATTCTGTCCACGCCGCGCGCCAGGAGTGATCCCAGGCCAGGCCCATCGTGATTACGCTCTGATCCGCAGACGGACCGTTGGCCCGCTTCACATTCGTGATCCGAACAGGGTCGGCCTTACCCGTTCCTTTGAACCGCGCTTCCGAGTCGGCCTGCACCTGGCCCAGCGCGCCGAACAAGAGGAACAAGGGGAAGACGCAGCGATCTTGAATCATTGGGTCGTCTCCGCATCTGCGACCATCAACGCGTAGAAAGAGGAATCATAATGACCTACTTCCAGGAACACTCAGAGCGTCCGAAACACGGTCCGGCCGGATGGAAAGTCCCGGTACGAGAACTGCAGTTCACTCAGTTCAAGCGGTTGAGCCCCGCTCAGTTCGCAATTGATCGCGTCGAGATTGATGCAGCCATGGCTTACGCCTTCGCCTTCGTCGGCATCGTGAAGTCATCCCATTCGCTCGGTGCTGCCTGCTCGCCGCGCAAACCGCGCCGGGAGATGGCCCATGCGGCAGACCGCTTGTCTGCGTGTCAATCGGTGTCCATCGCCTGAGCGACTCATGGTCGGCCCCTTCCTGGATGAAGGCGCTCCTCACTTCGGGTCGGAACCGCCACCGGCGTTCTGGAACTTCTTGTAGAACTTGCCTCGCCAAGGCCGGATCTTGACCGTTTTCGCCTCGCCCGGCTTGTCCGCGAACCCCACCCACCATGGGTCCAGCGACGGCGGAAGCGGAGGGCAGAACAGAGCAAACTCGCCCACGGCCCAGCGCGGGCCGGGGCGAGGGAATTCCCACTTCGTTCCCGGCGGCACGGCCCCAAGGTCCTTGTAGACGCCCTTGTACTCGGCTTCGGGGAAGCCGTTCTCCTTGATGATTGCCAGCAAGTGTTCCTCGCTGACGGAGAACTCCGCCCGGGCGATCTCCTTCTCCTCGCCAATCTCATCGTCGCCGACGAGGCCGGGGAGCGACGGCGGCATGACGTCGCAGAAGTGAGTGTCTTTCTTGACGAAAGGCTCTTTGTTGCGGGTCCAGAGCACCCCTGGAGGCGCGTGCTTGGGCTTCCCAGCCTGGATCGCCGGCCCGACGCACAGGTTGTTCTTCTCAACCGTCAGCCCCTCGTGCCACGGCAGGCCGCTGCAGAAGTTCCAGTCACGGGCGTAGAGGATGTTGTTCGCCACAGTGTTGTCGTCCTTGAAGTACTTCCCGTGTCTGCCGCTGGTGCCCCACGAGACGCCGCTTTTCGCGTTGATCAGCGTGTTGTTCCTGATGGTGATGCCGCTGAGCGGGTGGAACCCCCCGCGCCACCACGCGCTCCCGCCGGGGGTGCTGAACTTGAAGATCACAGACCAGGGGATGCCGTATTCGGGAGAGGCGTACACGATGTTGTGCTCGATGGTCACTCCGCCTTTCTGTACCGGCGAAAGGCCCAGCAGGCATTGCCCCTCCAGGATGACGTTGTGATGCACCCGCACGCCCGCATACTGAATGGAATCGAATTCAATACTGTCATCCGCGCAACGGTGCAGCAGGTTATAGGCGTACTCGTGGTCTAAGGCAGGGTCCCTGACGCCCGTGGTCGCGACCCCGATCCCGTCGTACGTGTCGTGAATGTAGCAGTGCCTTATCTTCCAGGCGCTCACATTCCCCCCGGGCAAGATCGCGTTGCCGCCGAGGCAGCTATGATACATCGCGCGCCACGCCGGTTGTTCGTGGTGCATCGAGTAATGGAGCCAGTCATAGGTCGGGTAGTTACTGAACTGGCAGTGTTCGACCGTGACATGAGACGGCCCGAACTCCACCGCCCCGCCCGGACGGTCCACTCGGACATTCTGCCCCACGATTGCCTTGTGGCAACCGAGGAAACAGCAGTCCCGAACCACGATGTGCTTGCAGACCGTGTGAGGATGAAGACGAACCCCAACCCGGACGGCGACGTCGGGCGCCACATGAAAGCAGAGCCCTTCCAGCACGATGTGCTCCCGGCCTGTGATGTCCACCAGGATCGCCGTGTCCGGTCTGCTGATGGCGACCTTCGCGTTGTTGGGGCCGGCGCCGTTGAGAAGCCGGATATACATCTCGCCGTCCTGATAGAACCAGCCCTCCTGCGGGGTCGTGTCCCTGCCCTTGCCCCAGCGACACGTCCTCATCTCCTCGAGGCTGGAGTAGTTGTAGAGGCTTCGTCCGTCGGCGATCACCCACGCCTGACGGGTCCCGCGTCCGTTCCATCTCTTGGGGGGGCCCCACTTCGTCTTGTAGATGGCGCCCTCGATCGGCTCGAGCTTCGCAGGCTCCATCCGGGCCAGGACGGACGCGGGGACCGGTTTGTGGATGGCGCCCTCGACGCGCTCGAACTTCGAGGTGGTCTTCATCGCTCCGGTGATAACGGCCTTCCCCGGCGTCGCTGCCCTGATCGTGATCGGCTTCCCCGGCTCCCCGCCCTTTTTCACTTCGAGGCGCTGGTAGTATGTCCCCTCGGCGAGCAGCAGCGTGTCTCCCGGCTGGAGTTTGTCCGCGGCCCCCTGCAAGCTGTGTCCGGGTTTCACGGTCATGGTTTCAGCAACGAGTGGGTACGCGGCGAGCAATAAGCCGACGAACGTGAGGGATAAAGGCGATTTCATCGCTGGCTCCTTTCTCGCTGGAATTGCGATTGTTCTGGATTCCTCATTTTGCAGTTCCCTCGGCACCCCGCCTGCCTCATCGTGCCACTTCCATCAGTTCCACGTCATCGAACCAGGCGGTGCCGGTACCCTCGGCGCACAGCTTGATCGACATGCCGCCGCGCATCGGGCCGAACTCGACTTGCAGCCGGGTCCAGTCATGATCGCCGGCGAGTTTCGGCTGGGTCACGCTTGTGAAGCGTTCCTGAGGGGGGCCCCGCCAGCCAGTCACCTGCAGGTAGGCGCCGCCGTCGTTCAGACCCTTGGTCTTGACCCACGCCGACAGGCGATAGGACTTGCCTTCTGTCCCGGGCAGCGGCGGGCCGCCGCCGACGGGCGATGCCACCTTCACCTTGCCCGGCCCCGGCCCATGCACGGCCAGCGAATACTTCCCCGAGTGCGCCTCTCCCGCCGACGGCTCGATGTGTTGCCAAATCGCCGCGTTGCACACCCGATCGGAGGGCAGGAAGGTCTCAAAGTCGTTCACCTTGTTCAGCATGAATCCGGACCTGGTCCGGCGGGGGCGGGCCCCGGGCAATGTCGAACTGTCCACGGCCACGGCCTCCAGTTCCCGCGCAACGGCGACGGGCACCGAGAGCAGCCGGTAGCGGGCCCGCACATGGCACATCCCGTCGGCCTCCTTGACCTGCGGTGCTTTCATCACCATGTGCTGGTCGTACCAGACGCTGCACGTGGCGAAGAAGACCGGGCCACTGGTCTCGATCAGCTCCACGAAAGGATTCATCCGCTCTTCCGTCACGAACCCCAGGAAGCCGCCCGGCTGGACCTCGTCTCGCGGGAGGTTGACGGGGCTGTGGTAGACGAAGACGATCCGGCCGTCGGCCAGCCGTCCTCGGATGGTCTTCTGCCACCGCTTCTGCCTGTCGCGCAGGTCGGAGACCCATCCAGCCATGAAGTTGTTGAATTCGATCTCCTTGGGTTCGGGCATGACGAAGTGGCTGTTGGCGTAGATGACGTAACCGAGGCGCTCGTCCCAGACCACGCGGAACTCGATGCTTCCTGCGTAGCCCTCGGAGTGGACTTGCTCGTGCTTGAATTCGATGGAATCGCCTCGGTCTTTCGTGATCGTGAGCTTCCGCGAGGTTATGGGCGGGATCTCGTTGTTGCGGTGGGGCTCGAAGGCCCCCATCGTCAGGCACAGTCTCGCCCCGTCCACGAAGCACGAGTTGGCGACGTCGGAGCCGCTGTACTTCGCCTCATTGTCGAACAACTGCACGTCTTCCCCAATCAACCCGATGTGCCGGTCGCCATCGCAGATGTAGTACCACTGTTTCCGCTTCGCGACGGGCTCCAGGCGGAACGCCGGGGTGCGCTTCACCGCCGGCAGCGCGTCATAGGCCCTGGAAGTGTCCAGGAACTCTTGCAGCAGGCCGGCAGAACCTCCGCCACACCCCGCAAGCGCCACCGCCACCACGAGGGCCGCAGAGGCAATCAGTCGTTTCATGGGCTGCTCCTCCATCATGGCCCCACCCCCTTCGGCGCCGTGCGCGCGCCGCGCCATTTGTGCTTGTCGAGCCGTTCGGGATCGGCAATGGCGGCCAGTAAACGGTCCGAGAGTCGCGCACGCGGCATATCTTCGCATTTCGAGTTCGTGAAGATCGAAGAGAATCCTGGAGCCGACACCCGCGCACGCGCCACATCGAACCCCCTCGACGAATACCAGATGCAGCGCAACCCGGAGCCAACCGCATCGGCCTGCGGCCAGTCCGCGGGCAGTGTCAGCGTGCCGCGGCCGTGCGTGCCCGTGAACCGGCGCCCCGCGGCATTGCTAACCGTGACCGGACGTTCGCACTGCTGGTCACCCTTCATCGCGTTCCAGACCCACGTGTTATAGCCTGAGACGCCCCAGTACGAAGGGCCGACCTCATCCGGTATCGGCTCGCGCGTGCCACGCACGACCTTTTCGCACTCCAGTTCCGTCATCGGGCGTAACCCCGCCCAGGCGGCAAAGGTCGCGCCGTCCGCCCAGGACAGACCTAGACACCCCGGGCCCTGCCGCGCCCCGCCTGGCTTGCCGCAATAGCCTCTCTCCGGGGACTTACTTAGCAGGCCATGGGATCTGGTACTCGGGTCGCGTTCATTCGCCTGCTCTTCATTCAGGGCATTCAGAAATTCCGCGTACTGGTTGGCGATGATATGGTACTTCATGCAGTAGAAGGCCGCGTAGCCGTTCGGCAGCGACGCCGGGATCTGGCCGCCGTTCTCCAACGGGCCGCCGTGGTTTCTAACCCAGAGCATGCCGGGCTTCCGCCCGGTCGGGATCGCGCCGGGGCCAGTCACCCGGTACGGCTTGGTCTGCTGGCTGCCGTCCGTGTACTGGTAGAATCCGCCTACTTCCAGCCCGCCGGAGCCCAGGTAGAACGCCCCCTCGGGCACGTAGACCATCGCGATTCCGAACGCCCGCAGGCTCACCTTCGTGTCCTTCGTGATGCCCTTGCTGGGCGTGAAGTCCCAGACGGCCGTGACACGCCTCGCCGCCAGCGGTCCTTCGCCGCGGGTCGCCCGCCGCACGAGCATGCCGGTGAACCCGTCGTCGCCGTCGGGCACGATGAGGTCCAGCGGCGCGCCGCCTTCCGCTTGGCCGTAGCCCGTTGGGTTCAGCACCCGATCCGCCACCAACCTGACGTGTTGCCAGTCCGGCGTGTCGTCGGCCTGCACCTTGAAGAACACCCAGGCGGCATCGTGATTGTGCTCGTCGCGCCAGGACTTGTCCCAGGAGATGTCAAACGTCAGCGTACGGGTCTTCGCGTCGCGCGGGCTCGCCGCCAGGTCTTGGATCGACACCTTCCAGCTATCCCAGCCGGTGGAGCGGAGGACCGGCGCACCGCTTCGGGAGAGCACCGGTCGGGCTGGCATGGGTTCCGGATCCGGCAGGGCGGCCACCAGGGGGACGATCTTCGCCGTGCGCACGCAGCGAAAGGCGACGTTCATGGACATTGCCCGGTTCTGGTCCATTCCCGCTGCGGCCACCAGCATTTCGCGGTCCGACGTGCGCAGCCGGTTGTGTTCGTTCGAGCCCGTCCACGAGTTGATGGCCCCGCCGCGAACCCCAAAGCCCCACCCCCTCTCTCCCGGCTCCACCACCCTCTCAGACCAGTCTCCGTGCGTGCCGGCGAAACGGCGCCCCGCCCAACTGCCCACCGTCACCACGCGCTCCCACAAGCTGCCGCTGAGCTCCAGGATCCCCCAGTACGACGCGCCCGCCGCAACCCGGTCGCTGTCCGGCGTCGCGAATACCCCCGCGCGCAGCAGTGGGGTGGAAACGGCACCGGGCCGGAACGGCCGGGGGCTCTTGTCCTTGCGCAGGATCGATCCGTCCCACACGGCGTTGCCGTGCGATGCGTCCGGCCCGTGATCCCCCTGCCAGACGACGGATTCTTCGGGTGTCCGGGTGTTCTGGAGCGCGTAGCCGCAGGGCGCGGCGCTCTTCGCGGCTTGCTGATAGGCCCTGCCGGTCGGCCATCGATGATAGGACGTGCCGGCGATCCCCGCCGTCCCCCAGGCGTATTCGTCGGGCACGGGCCGGAGCGGTCCGCGGCAGGCCTTCTCGTACTCCAACTCCGTCATCGGTCGCAACCCTGCCCAGGCCGCGTAGGCCGCGTAGTCGCTCGACAACAGGCACCGGCAAGGCACATGGGGCCGGTCGCTCTCGTAGACCGCAGGCGTCCCGGGCTTCCCGGGAACCCCGATCTTGATCCCGGTCAAGGGCTGGCCGTCGCGGGACTCGATCGGCGCCAAGCCGGCCTGCCGCTTGGAGCCGACCGTGTTGAGGAACCCCAAATACTCGCCTTCCGTGATCTCGTGGCGCATGCAGTAGAATGCCGCATACCCCTTCGGAAACCGCGCGGGAAGGGCCTTCGTGCAGCCGCTGGTGAAGTCGTCCGGCCACAAGTACATCCCGATCCCGTCGCGGTTGAGCAGGTTCTTGCGGCTCTGGCCGCCCAGCGCGATCGCGTCCTCGCTTTCCACGCGGTAGGGATCGGCGCTGTCGCCAGCCGAGAACTGGCCCGCCACGACGGTCGTCGAGCCGTCGCCGAGCCAGAACGCGCACTGCGGTACGTAGACCATCTGGATGGCGAAGACCTTGAGGTCCACGGCGCCGGGGTCCTCTATGCCATCCGCCTTGTGCAGCCAACGCACCGTTACCCCCTTCCAGTCGTTCGGGCCGCTGCCAGCCGTCCCGCGGTAGACGAATGCTCCAACGCCGCGCTTCCCGTCGTCGCTCGGGCCGACGTCGAGGGTCGCTCCGGCAGGAGGCGAATGGTCGGCGGCGTTGGTCGAGAGCGTCGCGCTTGACCAGCCGTCGGCACCGGGCTTGCGGAACTTGACGAACATCCAGGCCGCGTCCCAACTCTCGAGCTTGAGCGCGCCGGTTCCGCCGTGCTGCTGGGCGGGCACCCCCCAGGCCGCGCGCCAGGAGTGGTCCCAGGCAAGGTCGAACGCGACGGAGCTTGCGCCCTCAACGCCCGACGGCTTACACTTCACATTCGCGATCCTCATAGGATCGGCCTTCCCCGTGCCCCCGAACCGCGCCTCGGGATCGGCTTCCGCCGGGAGCACCGATGTGCAGGTCAGCAGCAGCATGGCAATCGCAACCGTGCGCAGGCGGACGAATGGGGCTCCACCAAGCGGCCGACTCATAGCGACCTCCTCTCTGATCTATGCAATCAGGGCATCCAATCAACATTCACGACCCCACCCCCGACGGCGCCGGGCGCACGCAGCGGAAGCGGCAGTAACCCGATAGTCACGCATGGAAGTCTCCTCTCGTCCTCAATCCTGCTGTTTCGTGCCTGTCACTTGACCGGGCTCCAGGCTGCGTGACCGGCGTGCCGTACGTCGCTCGCTCCGGCTCGATCCACGGGAGGAACTTCATGCCAGCCCCGTGCGCGGCGTCGCTGAAGGGCACCTCGGGGGAGTGACGCCTCGCTTCCCGAACGCCTCCGTCTGCCGGCGTGGCGGGCGAACCGGTGAGCCGGCCGACCCCACGCGCGAACCACGTCCATCTCCCGGATCTGGACTCTCGACGAGCCTGCACCGCCGTGCATGTCTCTCGTTTCCTCTCGATGCGGTCGTTCGCGCGCGTGCCGCGGCACGCAGCCGTGCGACGATCCCGCACGGCATCACTCCCTCACCCGGAGGACGATCTTGCCCCGGGTGTGGCCCGTCTGGATGAGCTCGTGGGCACGGCGCACCTCCTCCAGGGGCAACACCGTGCCTACCTCCGGCCTCACCGTTCCTTCGTCGACCAGCCCGGCAATCCGGTTCAGGAGATCACCGCCGGGCTTGGCGCCGGCGTAAGCGCCGCGCAATCCCCGCGCAACAGCGTCCGGATCGGGCGCCGGGTTGGCGCAGATCGAGACCTGAATCGCGCCGTCCTTGAGCACCGCCCAGGAACGGGCCATCGTGTCCCGGGCCAGCACATCGGTGGCATCGTCGGCTTCACGAGGAATCGCGTCGAGAACGACATCCACATCCCGCACGACGGACTCGAACCCGGTGGCCCGGTAGTCGACGAACTCGTCGACGCCGAGTTCGCGGAGAAACGCTTCGTTGCCTCCCGATGCCGTGCCGATCACCTGCGCGCCCCGCCACTTCGCCAACTGAACGGCGATGTGCCCGACGCCGCCGGCGGCCGCGTGGATGAGCACCCTCTGCCCGGCGACCAGACTCCCGACCTCGAACAGGGCATCCCAGGCGGTCAGCGCGGCGACCGGCAGGGCGGCCGCCTGCACGTGGTCCAGAGATCCGGGCTTCCGGCCGAGCCGGTCCGCGGCAGCGACCACATATTCCGCGTATCCGCCCCCCAGCTTGCCGAGCATGCCGTAGACGGCGTCGCCGACCGTGAACTCCCTGACGTCGGACCCAGTCCGCTCCACAACGCCGGACATCTCGCAGCCGGGGATGAACGCGAAAGGCTTTTCGAGCCGGAACCGCAGGCCCGCGCGAATCTGCCGGTCGGCGGGATTCACCCCCGCCGCGTGGATGCGGACGAGGACCTCGCTCTGTCCAGGCTCCGGGATCGGGGCATCCTCGTGACAGAGCACCTCGGGCCCGCCGTAGTCGTGGAATCGAACAGCTTTCATCATCTGTCGCTCGCTATGCAGTACAACCGGGAGGACGTCCGGATCAGAAGACGCTCGCCCGCCACCGCGGGTGTGGCCAGACACAGCTTTTCGAGCGTGTTCGTGGCCAGGAGCCTGAATGTCGGTCCCGACTGCACGACATGGGTGTCCCCGCGCTCGTTCAGGAAGAACACCCTGTCCCCGCACATCCAGGGCGAGGCCGTGAAGTGTCCGCGCAGCCGTTCCCGGTAGAGCGGCGTGCCGGTGACAGCGTCGTAGCAGAAGAGCTGGCCGCGGTCCTTGATCACGTACAGGTATCTGCCGGCCACCAGAAAAGACGGGACATAGGGAGCGGCGCGCTGTTGCACCCAGGCAACGTATTGGTTCTGGGTCTCGCCGTCTTTGAGCGAGATATCGCCCGCCGCGCCGGGGCGGATCGCGTAGAGCGGTTTCTGCCGATCCGCAACAAACCCCGAACCGACATAGGCCATTCCGTTTGCCGCCACCGGGTTGGGCACCGTGATCTTCGACATGCCGTGCAGTTCCCAGAGCAGCTTGCCCCCCAAGTCGTAGGACCTGACGCCACCGGTCGCGGCGACGACCAGTTCCGTCCGCTGCTCGTTTCTCCACGCCAGAGGCGTGCTCCAGTTGGTCTCGGGCGGTCGTTTGGTCCGCCAGATCTCTTTTCCGGTCGCGGCATCGAACGCCGCGACGTAGGCGTCTTCCTCGTTGTCATGCACCAGATAGATCCGGCCGCCGTGCATCACCGGCGACGCGCCGAACCCCCAATTCTCTCTGGACTTGCGTGGCGGCTCCGAGAAGGACCACACCTTGGCGCCGTCCGCCGCGTTCAGGGCCAGCAGAAGTCCGAACTCGCCGAACCAGCCGTACACCCGCTCGCCGTCCGTCACGGGTGTCGCCGAAGCGTAGCTGCTCTTGAGATGGGTGCGCGGCGGCACCGCCTGGCGCACTTGACGCTCCCAGAGCTTCACTCCGGTGTTCAGATCGTAGGCGAGCACCAACCAGCGATGTTCGCCACGGCCGCCGCGTTCCTTGCCTAGGTAGAAGCCGCCCTCCGGCTGCTCAGTACCCTGGGCGTCCACCGCGGTGGTGAGGAAAACGCGGCTCCCCCAGACAATCGGGCTGGACCACCCCAGGCCCGGCACGTCAATGCGCCATGCCACATTCTCTGTCGTGTCCCATTCCGTGGGAACCCCTCTGCTTTTCGGGTCCTGGGATATGCCGCTACCGCCGGGCCCGCGGAACTGGGGCCATTCGTTCCCGGCCCCGACAGCCGCCCCCCCCCCAAGGCCCGCAACCAGAATCCCGATCCGCAGACTTCTGCACACGTTCATTCCGTTTGTCCTGTCTCTTGCGCCCGGGTCTGCCCGGGCACAACGCAGTGTTCACTCAGGGGCCGTGCGCACGGCACGGAATCCGTTCTCATCGGAGCGCGACCGGGCCCCGAAGGACGCATCCCGCGGCCTGTGGACTGCGCGACTTCGGTCCGAGAGGCGCAGGCCGAAAGGCATGTCGCCGAAGTAGCCACCGCGCAACCCGGAGCCGATGGCATCGTCCTTCCCGGATTCGCGTCCCGCGCCCGCGGCGTATTTCGCCTCCGGCCAGTCCGCCGGAACGTCCAGCGTTCCTGCCCCGTGCGTGCCCTGGAACGCGCGTCCCCTCACGTGGCCGACTGTCACCACCTGCTCGCGCACGTTTCCGCTCAGCTCGAGGATGCCCCAGTAGGAGGCCCCCGACGCGACGCGTCCGCTGTGCGGCGTCGCGAAGATGCCCGCACGCATCGGACTGCCGGGTACCGCGCTCACCCCTCCGCGCGCGGGGCCGCCGAAGAAGCCGGGCATGGTGAAATCGTGGTTGGCGTTGCCGGCCGTCGTGCTGTAGTTGGTGGCAATGCACTCGTCGGCTTTGCCGTCATTCGCCACGGCATACTCATCGGTGGCAATCCTGGCCGTTCCCCAGGCGAATTCGTTGGGCACCGGCTTGCGCGGCCCGCGGCCGGCCTTCTCGTACTCCAACTCCGTCATCGGCCGCAACCCGGCCCACGCCGCGAACTTCGCGGCGTCCCACCACGACAGGAGGTTGCACGCCTGATGCGGCTTGGCCGGCTTGAGGTCCGACCAGACGCCCAAGAGGCCGTACCGCCCCGCAGCAGTGTAGTGGCCGCCCGCGTGGTCTCTGTCCCCGCCCGTGGTGCTCGCGAAGGCGTCGCTCGAGATCGTGTTTAGGAAACCGGCGAATTGGCCCCGCGTGACCTCGTAGCGCATGCAGTAGAAAGCTCCGTAGCCGGTCGGGAAGGCGTCGGAGAGCGTGCCTTCCGGCCCGATGGCGGTAGCGCCGCCCTCACTCGTGCCCCAGAGCCGGCCGGGCGCCTTCCCGATGCGGCGAGCGTCGGTCCCTTCTGTGATCGGGCCGCTCCACTTCTCGTCGATCAGGAAGGGAAGCGCGGCGCCGCCCTTCCAGGAACCGTCCGTGAAGCTGCCGGTCTCCGTCCCCCCCGAGCCCACCTTGAAGGCTCCCTGCGGCACATAGACCATCTCGAGGGCGAGGACCTCCAGGTCGACCGCGGCGGGGTCGGTCACGCCGTCGGCACCATGCAGCCAGCGCAGCTTCGCGCCCTTGAGGTCCAGCGGGCCGCGTCCAGCGCCGGCGCGGTAGATGAACACGCCGACGCCCCTCCCATCGGTCAGGCCGACGTCCAGTGCCGCAACACCGGGAAGCGTGTGATGGGTGCGATCGGACGAGAGGGTCGCGTGGGAGTACCCCTGCTCCGCCTGGCCCGGCAGCCGGTATTTCACGAACACCCACGCCGCGCTCCAGCTCTCGACCCGCAAGTCCCTGCTGGTCACGTCCGTCGCAGCCGGCTCCGTCCACTTCGCCCGCCAAGTGCGGCCCCAGGAGAGGTCGAACACGATCTCGCTGTGCCCGGCGAGGGGTCCATCCTGGCGTCGCACGTTGGCGATCCTGACGTGGTTGACACCCGCCGAGCCGCCCTTGAAGCGCGCCTCCGCATCATCGTTCGCGGGCGGCGTCGCCTCTCGGACGGAGTCGGCATTCTGCGCCATCACTGCCTCGATACTCCCTGCATACTCGACAAAGGCATCGAACTCCCAGGTCCAGTAGAGGAATGCCTTCCGGGCGGCCGAGTCGCCGGCCCGGTCGATCTCGGCCAGAGCTTTGTCGCGCAGCGCCTTCATCCGAGCCACCACGTCGGCCGGCCAGATCTCGCGAAACAGCTTGGGCGGGATGCGGTTCTGGCCGACACGCAGCGGGCGCGACAGCGGCGTACCCTCCCAACGCTGGCACTGAAGCCGCAGGAGTTCGCGGGCGCTCCCCGCGGCTGGCCCGAAGAGGCGCCGGCACATTGCGTCGAGCACGGCGTCCACGTCCAGATCGGGGTTCCACAGCACGCGGTTCCAGACGTAGTACGTGGGCGCGGCGGTGATGAAACAGGCCCCGCCGTAGGAGAGAACCATGCCGCCGTCAAGCCGCCCCCTGTTCCTGAGGTAGAAGCCCTGCACGACATGCGGGAACTGGACCGGCCCATAGGTCCAGTCGCTGGGCCCGGCAAAGTCGGTCCACGTGTGGACGGGACGGCCGGACTTCCCGCTCCACGCGCGCAACCTGCCCTCTTCCATGCGGCGGATAGCGGGCTGGTGCACCAGCCCCATCGCGTCCAGGTTGAGGGAGTTCACGGCCAGGTTGTCGGGGAACTTCAGCTCCTCGGGACACTGCGGAATCGCCCAAGGCACGTAGACAACCGTCTTGTCGGGCCAGCGGCGCTTGACCTGCTCGCAGAGTCGCTGCACGAAGAGGCCCATCAGCAGTTCTTCACCGCCTTTGGCCAACGTTGCCCGGCAGGCCGGGCAGTGGCAGGCGGCGCCAAGCGACCTGCCACCCAGGTCCAGGGGCGCCCAGACGGTCACACTGGAGCGCCTGATGCCGCCGAGATGGACGCCCTTGCCACCCTGATCCCAAGCCCGCTCGAGATTGTCGACGTAGAAGGCGAGCGTTTCCGGGGCGCTGTAGCAGAACATCTCGAAGTTCCGGCTTCCGTCTTTCCTGACGGCAAACAGTGCCTCGTTGGCCTTCGGTACTCTGGCGATGAACTCGTAGATGCGCGCGCCGTGTTGCACGGCCTCGTACGGCCAACTGTTGCCCTGGCGCATCAGGCGGAAGTGGTCCCCCATCCAGAGGGTCTTCGCTCCCTCGGGGAGGACGCCCGGGGCCATCGGGAGCAACTCCTCGTCGAACGAGCGCGCCTGGAGCCAATACCAGTCCTGATACATCCTCCGGAACCGAAAGACAGGCTGGTCGCGGTAATGTGCAGCAGGGATGATGAGCGAGGCCCGGCGGGGGATCGAGCGCCCGCCGTACTGTGCCGGCCAGTACCAGCGCACGCCGACGAATCGCTCGAGGAGGTCCGCAACCGCCCAGGACGTTCCGTCTTTGTTGCCCACGAGGTAGACGCGGTTCGGGGCGGTCTTGACGACAAAGCCCTCGACCGGGATTCGCGCCGCGTCGATGCCGGCGTTGCGTGTCTCCTCGCAGTCGCCGATCACGATGGTGGGTTGTTCCGCGGCCGGGGGCTGGGCAACCACTTCGAGCTTCGCGCCACTGGCGAGTTGCACCGACTCGACCAGGTGCTCGACGAACTGCCTGAGCACCGGTGGGCGTTCGCCCCGCCGCTTCGGGACGAAGGGCGCTCTTCCTTTAGGGTCGACCACATAGACACCCGCCCGCGCCTGCCCGTCGCGCACGATCTGGATGGGTGGGTGTTCTGGCGCCTCCAGCCGCGTCACGGGCGCCAGGTCGCGCGGTTTGGGTTCCTCTCCGGCCAGCGCTGCCATCGCTGCCGCCAGGGCCGCAAAAGCAAGGAGTGGTTTCATGGGTTGTCTCCATGTCGTTCCATCATGGCGCCCTGCCCTCATGGCGTCTTCTTCTGGTGGATCGCCGCGGCCTCCTTGAGAAACTCGTCGAACGTGTAGGTCCAGTAGAGGAACGCCTTCCGGGCGTCCGAATCGCCGGCCGTTTCGGCCAGCGCCTTGTCGCGCAGCGCCTTCATCCGGGCCACCACGCCCGGGGGCCAGGTTTCCCGGAAATGGTCAGGTGGCAGCCGTTCCATCCATCCCGATCCCGGGGCCCCCTTCAGGGGGTCCACCAGGGGATGCGTCCAGGCCACGCCCTCCCAACGCTCGCACTGAAGCCGCAGGAGCTTCCCCGCGGTGTCGGCGGCCGGACCGAAGAGCCGCCGGCACATCTGGTCGAGCGCCGCGTCCACATTCAGCTCCGGGTTCCACTGCACGCGCATCCACACGTAGCACGTGGGGGCGGCGGTGGTCCAACAGGTCGGAGAGTACGTCAACAAGTACGACCCACCCAGCAAGCCACGGTTCTTCAGATAGAAATCCTGGACCACGTGCGGATACTGGACCGGTGCGTACGTCCAGTCGCTGGGGCTGCCGAAATCGCACCACATGGTGAGAGTACGACCGGACTTGTCGCTCCACGCGCGGATTCTGGCCTCCTGCTCACCGCGGTAGGCGGCCTGATGCATGAGCCCGAGCCGGCCCACGTCGAGGTAGTGCACGACCAGGTTATCGGGGAACTTCACCTCCTCCGGGCAGTTCGACGTCCAGGGCATGTACACCACCTTCTTGCCGGGCCAGCGACGCTTGACCTCTTCGCACGACCTCTTCACGAACAGGCCCATGACCAGATCTTCGCCGCCCCTGGCCGCCGTGGCTCGGCAGGCCGAGCAGTGGCAGATTCGAGGGCCCCAGATGTCAGGCCACCAGACGCTCACGCCAGAGGACTTGACAAAGCCCCAGACGGGGATCTTCTTGTCCCAGACCCGCTCGCACGTCTCGATCACGAAATCCAGCGTCTCTGGTTTGCTGTAGCATAGCCTCTTGAACGGGGTGCCGTCTTCCTTGACGGCCAGCGCAGCCTTGTTAGCTCGTGTCGCTTGGGCAACGAGGTCGCAGTCCCGCGCCCCATGTTGCACAGCCTGATAGGGCAAACTGACGCCGGAGCGCCACAACGGCAGATGGTGCGCCACCGAAATGCCTGTTGTCCCCTTCGGGAGGACCCCCGGCGCCATAGGGAGGATCTCCTGTGCTAGATGCGAGGCAATGTGCTCGTCGAAAGCTCGGGCACGCAACGAGCAGCCGATGTTGTACATTGTCCGCATCCGGCAGACGGGCTGATCGCGGTAGTGGGCCGGTGGGATGACGAGCGATGCGCGGCGGGGGATGGAGCGCCCGCCGTACTCCGCCGGCCAATACCAGCGCACGCCGGCGAAGCGCTCCAGAAAGTCCGCCACCGCCCAGGGCGTGCCGTCGCTTGTCCCTGTGCTTCCCGCCGGCAGGGCCCGTGTACTGCCCACGAGAAACACGCGGCTCGGAGCGGTCTTGACGGCAAACCCCTCGACAGGGAGCTTCGCTGCATCGATCCCGGCCCGGCGCGTTCCCTCGCAATCGCCGATCACAATGGCGGGCCGGTCGGCGGGGGGAGGGCGGTGGACCCGTTCGAGCCTGGCGCCGGTGCCGAGGCGGATTACGTCCACCAGCTCGTGGACCAGCCGCACGAGCGCCGGGGGGACCGTTGGACCGTGCCTGGGGTCCATGTACTTGCCCGGCTCGAACGTCTCTCTTCCGTTGGGGTCGGCCACATAGACCACTGCCCGCGCCCGCCCGTCGCGGACGATCTCGACGGGCGGGTGCACCGGCGCCTTCAGCCAGGTCACGGGCGTCAGGTCGCGCGGCTTGAGTTCGGCCCCGGCCAGCGGAGACGCCATCGCCGCGGCCAGGGCCGAAAAGGCCATGAGGCGTTTCGACTTCATTGTTTCATCCCCTTACGGGGCAGCCACGTCAGGGTGTGGATCATCGTGCCACTTCCACCAGTTCCAGATCGTCGAACCAGGCCGCGCCCGTGCCCTCGACACACAGTTTGATCAGGAGGAACGGATCATGCGGCGAGGGGGCGAATTCGACTCTCAGCCGGGTCCAATCGTGATTGCCGGTGAGTTTCGCCGTCCGGCGCGTCGCCTTGACGTCGGTCCAGTTCCAGCGGCAGTCATCCACCTGCAAGTAGGCGCCGCCGTCCTCGAGACCCTGCGTCTTCACCCACGCGGCCAGACGGTAGCGCTTGCTCGATTCACCGTAGATGCCCGGGCCGCCGCCAATGGGCGATGCGCACTTCACTTTGCCAGGCCCCAGGCCCTTCAATGCGATCGACTTCTTCCCCGAATGCGCGGGGCCTTCGGTCGCATTAATGTGCTGCCAGATCGGCCCGTTGTACACCTTATCCGGCGGCACAAATGTCTCGAAGTCGTTCACCTTGTTCTGGAGGAACCCGGCCCTTATTGACTCACCCGTGGCCGGATTGCGGTAGGACTTGAGCGATTTCGACATGTCAACGGCCACCGCTTCCAGTTCCCTCGCAATGGTGCCGGGCACAGACAGGAAGCGGTATCGCGCCACCAGATGATACAGCCCGTCGGCCTCCTTGGTCTGGGGCGGTTTCATGACGATGTGCTGGTCGTACCACTGGCTGCACGTGACGATGAAGACGGGGGTGCTCGTCTCGATCAGTTCCACGAAAGGGTTTATCTCTTCTTCCGTCACGAAACCGACGAAGCCGCCCGCTCGAATGTCGTCCACGGGGATGTTGATAGGGTTGTGATAGACGGCGGCGATCCGGCCGTCCGCAAGCGCCCGGACCGTCTTCTTCCATCGCTTATGGTCGTCGCGCGATTCCGAGATCCCTCCGGCGAACAGGTTGTTGAACTCGATCTTCGCCGGCTTGGGCATGGAATAGCGGCTGATGCAGTTCCACACGTAGCCCAGACGCTCGTCCCACACCAGGCGGAATTCGCTGGTCCCGCTGATGTCTTTCCGGTGGCGATGTTCGACCGTGAGTTCCAGCGAGTCGCCACGGTTCTTGGTGAAACTGAGCTTGAACGACGTGACCGGCGGCAGCATCTGCGTGCCGTACATCTGGATTCTCGTCCCGTACAGGTTCCCCCAGTGGTAAACCTCAGGAATCTCGTACTTCGCCCCCTCGGCGCCGCCGGCGGGCGAGAATCGGAACATCTCGATCTCCTTGGTCCAGGTCTGGATCAACCCGATCCGCTCCTTGCCGTCGCAGATGTAGAACCACTGCGTTCCCTTGGCGTGCTGGGCGGGCCGGATAGGCTCCAGGCGGAACGCCGGGGTATGCCTCACTTTCGGCAGCGCCGCGAAGGCCTTGGACTTGTCCAGGATGTTTTGGAGTTCCCCGCCGGAGGCGCGGCACGGCCAGAGGCTGAGGGCCATCAGTCCGCCCATCACGGAAAGGCGAGTACTGAGGTCCGACATTCTCTTCATGTTCTTGTCCTTCATGGAATGCAACTGGTTCCCCAATATCCTACGGCTGCGCCGGCGCGGAAACGCGGAAGTCGCGGTAGCGCGCGCCGCGGGTGTACATGTGTCGCAGGCCGATGCGGCCCTCGACGATCGGGGGAAACGCGTCGCCCCGGAAGTGACAGAGCCTCTCCCGTCCGCCGCCCTGGATGTACATGAACAGCACCTGCCCCTTCTTGATGACCGTGATCCGGTGCGGCACGCCGGTCTTGAAGAGGCCGGTCCGCGCATACTCCTCCTTCAACTCCGTGTCCCTCAGCCCCTTTCCGGCGTCGGGCATGTAGCGGCGCGCCCGGATGTAGTCACGCTCCGGATCGTCGTTCTTGGTGCCGAAGGCGGCGTAGCTGATGTGATAGGTGTTCATGTGGTTGAAGTAGAGCCTCATGGAAGGCACTGCCCTCAGCGCCGACCAGGCGGCGATGTCCTTGGGGTGCCTGGCGTCGCCGCTGCCGGTGGCCTGGATGTAGAGGATGCTCACGTACCGGACGGCGCGGTCGGTCCTCGTGTATTCGTATTCGATCTTCAGATCGCCCTGGAAGCTCTCTCTTGTCCAAAGCACGGCATGGCAGGAGTCGTCGCCGGCCGTGGGCCCGGCGGTGAACGTCATGCCGTCGCGCCCATTGGTCACCGAGGCCTTCAGGCCGTCGAGGAACCAGGCGTCCTGCCAGTTGCCTGTACAAGGGTCGTGGAAGACTTGCTGCCACTGGGCTTTGGCCAACTCCTGGAATCTGGCCATCGCATCGCGCTCCTTGGCAGCCTCTTCCGCGCCGCACACGCCAAAGCACCCCAGCGCCCACACGATGCAGAGCGCTCTTCCGCCCATTCGTTTCATGGTTTCCCCTCCTTTCATCTACTTCGCCAGGACGAATCGCGGATGCCGCTTGCTGTTGACGGGATGCGTTAGGCCCGGAGCCAACTGGAGCCAGTAGGGTTGCCCGTTGCCATCGTCGTCAAAGAAGACGATGTTGAAGCCGAACTCGGCGCCGGGCGTCAGGCCGATGACGACCAGCGGCAGGCGCAGCTCGTAACGGGTGACCCTGGCTTTGTCGTCCCGTACCACGGCGGCCCCGACCGTTCTCAGCAGCGTGTCGCCCTCGCCCTCCCACTGGTGGAGGGCGACGCCCGCCTTGGTCAGCGCCAACCCGATGTTCCAGTGGACGCCATCCGCGGCGAGCAGCCCCATCTGCATGGCATCGCCGCTGGAGATACTGTCGCCGGTTCTGGCGTTGAAGTGCCTGTCGTCGGTCACCTCGGCCGCCACGCAGACGGCCTCCCCGTCCCATCCCAAGTAGACCTTGCCGCTCATGTCCCCGGGCCCCTGCCAGGGCTTGAGGCGACGGCCGTAGTAGTCGAACGGGGTGAAGCGGCGGTAGACCGGGAAGACGTCGTCGGCCCCGCCGAGGGTCAGCGAGGGCCTGCCCCACTCGTCCAGGACGCCGTCGGCGCGGACGGGACGGTCCAAGCGGGGCAGTCGAGGGTCGAGGGTTCGACCGATGACCGGTGCCATCGCCGCGTCTCCCGCTGGCGCCGAGCGCACTGCGCGCCAACCGGCGTACGGGTGGTTGTGCCGGTCCGCGTGTACGCTGTTCGCGTTGCTGCGGCCCGACGTGCGCAGATGCCCGACGGCAGAATACCGGCGCATGTGAAGATAGTCGCCGCGGTACACGACGCCGGAAACGGATGGCCAGTCTGCGGGCAAGGCCGCTGCGCCGCGACCGTGCGTGCCCGCGAACCTGCGCCCTGCGGCGCTCCCGGCCGAAACCGGGCGCTCATACACGGTCCCCCCGTTTACCCCCGCGACGCCCCAGTACGACGGGGTCGCATCGTTCGGCTCTGGATCCCGCGGGCCGCGGCAGGTCTTCTCGTACTCCAACTCCGTCATTGGGCGCAACCCCGCCCAGGCCGAGTACGCCGCGCACTCCGCCCAGGACAGCCAGGGGCACCGCTCATCGGGCGCCGCCGCCGTATAGGTGTAGTCCGGCGACTTGCCGAAACGCTTGATCGCGTGGCCGTGGTACCCGGTGTAATAGCGTTCTTTCACCCGCGCGGCGGTCAGCGTGCTGAGGAAGCCGACGTACTGGCTCTGGGTGAAGTGGCAGAACTTCATGCAGTAGAAGGCTGCATAGCCGTTCGGGAACGCCGCCGGAATCTCGCCGCCGTCCTCCGGCACGATGCCCTTCGCCCAGAGCTTGCCTTCTTGACGGCCGGTCGGGATCGCGCCGGCGCCGGTCACTCGGTACGGCGGGGTGTTCTGGCCGTCGCCGGTGTACGCGTGGAGACTGTTCAACTCCGTCCCGCCCGAGCCCAGGCAGAACGGCCCTTCGGCCACATACACCATTTCGATGCCGAACGCCTGCATCCGCACATTCTTCACGTCCTTCTTCACGCCCTCGTTGGCCGTGAAGTCCCAGACGGCCGTGACGTTCCGGGCTGCAAGCGCGCCATTGCCGTCTGCCGCACGCCGCACGAACATGCCGACGAACCCATCGTTGCCGTCCGGCACTACGAACTCCAACGGAGTGCCGGCTTTCTGGTCGTAGCCCGTCGGGTCCACCACCTTGTCCGCGATCAGCCGGACCGGCTGCCAGCCCGACCTGCTGTCGGCCCGCACCTTGAAGAACACCCAGGCCGCATCGTGGAAACTCCCGTGGCGCCAGGAGTTCGACCAGGCGAGGTCGAACGTCACCGTTGCCGTCTTGGCGTCGCGCGGGGCGACTCTGACGTTCTCGATCTTCAGATCGTCCGCGCGTGCCGCGCCTGTTCCCAGCAGCAAGCCACAGGCGATCACAGGTCCCAGCAATCTGCACACGCTCCTTGTTCTGTTGGTTCCTTGCTCTCTCATCGCCCTCATCCCTTCAGTAGATCGGACAGATCCGACTGATCTGACGGATCCGACTGACTGCCTCTCACGATTCAGTCTCCCGTCTCCGATCCTGGTCGTTCAGCTCTCGTTCTCAATCCTCAGTTCCCTACCGCCGCAGGCGCCGTGCGTACGCAGCGGAAACCGAGGCCGGGGAAGCGTGGCTTCCGGCGATGGAGATTGGGCTGAACCGCGGAATGGCGGTCCGATGCGCGAAACGCCTCGTCGCGCGCCCAGATGCCGGCATGGCTGCCGCCCACGTAGCAACCCCCGCGCATTCCCAAGAAAAGGCCTTTCCACGGTGAGCCTCCGCCGTCGCCATGGTTGCCCTGGCAGGCGCGCCCCGCGGCGTCGCCCACCGTCACTGTGCGCTCCAGAAGGTTGCCGGTCAAATCCATGATCCCCCAGTACGACGCGCCCGCGCGCACCCGGTCACTGTCCGGCGTCGCGAAGATGCCCACGCGCAAGGGGCCTCCTATCCTGCCTATCGTCTTGAGAGTAGGCGCATTGCCGTGCGTCGCGTCGGGCCCGTTATCCCCGGTCCACGTGACCGTTTCGTCCGGCTTGCCGGGATTCACGAGCGTGTACTTGCCGTTCTCGGTGCCCATGCCGGCGATCTTGTCCGTCCCCCAGGCGTATTCGTTGGGCACGGGCTTGAGCGGCCCGCGGCAGGCCTTCTCGAACTCCAGTTCGGTCATCGGCCGCAGCCCGGCCCAGGCCGCAAACGCCGCGCAGTCGTGGGGGTGAATACCGTTGCACGCCACGTAGGGCAGGTCTGTTCTGTATGTCGCTGGCGCTCCGGCCTTCGCGATGTCGCGGGAGGCGACGAAGGACCCGCGCTGAATGACCTGCGGCTCAACGGAATCCGGAATGCCGGAGACCGCGATCCGGATCCCGTTTCGTGCCGAGCCGAGCGCGGGCTCGCCAACGGCGTCGGACGGCTTGCTCGCCGTGCAGGCGTCCTGCTGCCGGTACGAAAGCGTATTGAGAAAGTCCACATACTGTCTTTGTGTGATCTCGTGTCTCATGCAGTAGAAAGCCGCGAAGCCCTTCGGGAACCTCGCGGAAAGCGGTCGCGGCTCGTCGCAACTGAAATCGTCGATGTGTCGCATCCCCACCGCTTCGCGATTGTTCAGAATACCCGCGCCCTCGCCGCCCAGCGTGAGCGCTCCCTCGCTTTCGATCCGGAGCGGATTGGCGCTGTAACCGGACGAGAACTGTCCGGCAACGCGGTTGGTCGACCCGTCGCCGGCCCAGAAAGCGCATTGCGGCACACGGACCATTTCGATGGCGAAGATTTTGGCTTCGGCGGCGCCGGGATCATCCTCACCGTCCGCACCGTGCAGCAAGCGCAGCGTCACGTCCCTCCAATCGTTCGGGCCATGGCCGGCCGCCTCGCGATAGACGAATACCCCGATGCCACGTTTGCCGTCATCGCTCAGGCCAACGTCCAGCGCCGCGCCGGCGGGAACCGCATGGTCGGCCTTGTTCGCCGAAAGAGCCGCATGCGACCAGACCTTGGCACCGGGCCGCCGGGACTTGACGAACACCCAGGCCGCGTCCCAGTTCTCGAGCTTGAGCGTGCCCTTTCCGCCGTGCTGCTGCTCGCCCACCTCCCAGGCCCCCCGCCAGGAGTGGTCCCAGACGAGGTCGAAGGTGATGGAGCTCTGCCCGGCGACAGAGGCGTTCGCCCGCCGCACGTTCTCGATCCGGATGGGGTCGGCCTTTCCCGTGCCCCGGAACCGCGCATCCGCATGGTCGTCCGCGAATGCGACCGAGGCGCCCGCGAGCAGCAGGCCGCAGACCATCGCCAAGTGCGCGAACCCGCCCGCCTGCCGTGTACCGTACCTCGTTTGCCTGCTCATCACGGTTGCCCTTCTCGTTGCCTGGGGCGCGTATCTGGTGTTCATAGCCCCACTCCCTTCGGCGCCGTGCGCACGCCGCGCCAGCCCTGCCCCTTGTTCCTTCGGTCGGCCCGCAAAGGCGCCTTGCGGCACGACCAACGCCCGTGCGGGCCGTGACCGCCGCGGCCCGTGGCGCCGACGGCATCCGCCAGCGGCCAGTCAGCGGGCACCCGCGTTCTGCCGAGGCCGTGGGTTCCCTTGAAGTCGCGTCCCCTGGCATTGGCTACCGTCACCACACGCTCAGGAAAGACCCGCCAGCCGCACCAGCTCTGAACGGCCCAGTACGAGGGATGATCCAGCCGGTCCCCCGTATCCCATCCCGCCTCCATTGGCCCGCGCGAGACTTTCTCGAACTCCAGCTCCGTCATCGGGCGGAGCGCTGCCCAGGCCCCGAACGCCACGCCGTCCGCCCAGGACAACCCGCCGCAACTGCGATACGGAAAATCCGACCAATAGGTGTAGTTCGGGGACTTCCCGGAACGGGTGATCCCCGACCTCGCGACATAACGCACCTGCGCCTGTTCCGGGTTCAACGTGCTCAAGAAGCCGGCGTACTGACCTTTGGAGATGTGGTACTTCATGCAGTAAATCGCCGCATAGCCGTTGGGGAATGCGGCCGGAATCTCGCCGCCGTCTTCCGGCTCGTACCCCCGCGCCCACAGCTTGCCTTCCTGCCGGCCGGTAGGAATTGCGCCGGCGCTCGTCACTCGGTAGGGCAGTCTGTGCTGGGTTCCGTCGGTATACTTGTAGAACCGAAACGGCTCCGTTCCGCCCGAACCCAGGTTGAACGGCCCCTCGGCCACATACACCATCTCGATCCCGAACGCCTGCATGCGGGCCTTTGTATCCTTCGTGATGTCCTTGCTGGCCCTGAAGTCCCAGACGGCCGTGATCTTGGTCGCCTTCACTGTGCCCACGCCGTACTCCGCACGCCGCACGAACATGCCTACGAACCCGTCCCTGCCACCCGGCACGATGAGGTCAACCGGCGTGCCTTCCCCGTGGCCGTAGCCCGTCGGGTTGAGCACCTTGTCCGCGACCAGGCGGACATGCTGCCATTGCGTTCCACCTTCGGGCCGCACCTTGAAGAACACCCAGACCGCGTCGTGGTTGGCCTCGTGGCGCCACGAGCTCCCCCAGGCAATGTCGAACATCACGGTCGCGGTCCGCGCGTCGCGTGGGGCGACCGTGACGTTCTCGGTTTGCACCGCGCCTGCCGCGCCCGCGCCCAGCAACAGCCCGCAGGCGATCGCTACCCCCCGCGCGCAAGTGAATGGATGGCCATTACGTAGCCAACTCATAGCCGGCTCCTTTGTAATGCTCCTGCAAGCCACCCTTGCCCGGTCGGGCGCCACATCGTGGCGCGCCAAAACGGACACCGTGCAATGCTCACACGACGCCCTGTCATTCCGCTACAGGGCCGAGCGCCGCGTGCAGCAACCATCGCATCTTCCGCTTCTTTCTTCACCTGGCAGAGCCGATTATGGTCTTTTGCGCCAGGCGTCCAGCTCGCCGGGTCTGCAGAAGCCCACCGACCAGGCATCCCCGTTGAGGGAGCCGATGGGGAATTGCATCCCACTGCCGTTGAAAGTCACCGGCTGAGGCGGAGTGAAGGCAAACGCCACGTGCCATTTGGCGCCGGGGAAGCTCAACTCGGCGGCGGCGATCTTCAGCTTCGTCCCGGGTCTCGCCTCCACCTCCTTGCCGTTGGCATCCGCCGCGATGATCCGCGCCCAGGTGGGCGCGCCCTGCGAGGAGAGCCACCGGCCCGGCACAGTGAAGTACGTCGGGTCGAATCGGGTCCACCCGGGATCCATGCGCGTGGTGATGCGGTCGGGCTTGAAGGCCATCCGATAGCGGCAGTCTCCATAGGCGCTCGGCGCGCCCGTCAGGGCCGCGGGAACAGCTGTTGGCCAGGTAGAGTTGTTCGTACAGCCGTCGAAGAGCCAGGGCTTCTTCCCGTCGGAGAAGGTGAACAGCGGGCCGCCCTTCAAGCGTACGGCCCCGTCATCGTCCGCAAGGTAGCGGGTCAACCCACTGTCCATGTCCATTTCAACGATGTAGCGGGGCGCGCTCACTCGAAAGACATTGCGTCCGGGATGCCGATAGACGTATTCCAAGGCGGGATTGACGACGAGGTGGAAGGGCAGAGCCGCGGTGCGGATCTCCTGCGCGGCGTCCTCGGTACGGTAGCTGACGCGGTACGGGACGAGGCGTCTGCCCTGTGCCGCATCTCTGCCTGCGAGGAGGCTCACCGGCACCCGCGCCGTCGCGCCCGGTGCGAGGGCGCCGAATTGCGGCGCCGCGGGCTCCACCGTAACGCCGGTCGGCAGGTCGAAGGCCAGGGTGCCGCTGATGCTTTGCTGAAGCGTGTTTTTGATGGTGAAGGCTATCGCCCGACGTGCTCCCTGTGCCAGGCGGGCGACGGCCGTGCTCGGGGTGACTGGGAAGGGGCACTCGAGCGCAGGCGGGGTGGCCACGGGGGCCTCCGGCAGCGTGCCGAAGGTCAGATGGCCGCCGGCGATGTTGGCCTGGGCCGGCTGGCCATTCAGGGTCAACGTGCCGTTTACGCCTGGGAGGCTGAGGCCGGTCCACCCGCCGCGCGCCACCACCGTACCGTCTTTGCGCACGCGCAAGTAGCCGTAGTCCCTGAAGGCGACGCGCATCTTCGGGTCGTCGGCCGCCACAAGCACATGCTGAGGCGTGCGTGGTTGGGGTCCGAAGGCCACGGCCGCATAGTCGGTGAAGCCGGCGGCGTCCACGCGCACCAGCGCGGCACTGCCGGATTGCGCCAGTTGGGTGACCGAGGTGATCTGTGGCTTGGCCGCGTCGGCATACGGCTCGTGGGCGACGGTGAAAACCGTCTGTCGGATGCCGGGCCGCCGTGCAATCAGCATGCCCAGCGGATCAAAGGTGCGTTTGACCGCCTTCCCCAACTCGATGCCGGAGATCCCGTGGGTGACCAGCGTCTTCGGCTCGGCGGCCATGGTGACGCGCACGGCGGCGGTGTGATCATACCACTCGGGGCCGAACTTCCCCTTCCGGCTGCCCGGCTCCTCTTTGATGACGAAGTCCAGCGCCCAGGCCTCGTCGGTGGTCATCGCCTGCCGATCGCTGACCAGCCAGAAGCGGCTGTCCAACACATTCGAAGGCTTGAACAGCTCGCGGTGTACGGGCCGCGGCGTGCCGAAGCTATGCAGGAGATAGTCGAACGTGCGTGGCGTAGGGCTGCTCGCCTGGAAGAGGTCGAGCAGGTACTCGCGGGTGAGCAGCAGCGCGCGCGTCTGGTCGACTTTCTCGAAGACGCCTGAGGCCGATGTCGCCAGGCATTTCACCTCCGGGGTGAAGGCATGTCGCACGTCGGAAGGCTGTGCCGGCCGTGTGTCCCCTTCATCGACCATGAGCGTATTGTGGGCGATGGTGTTGCGCGTCCAGCCGATATCAGCGTTCTCGTACTGGATCGCGTTGTAGTCCGGATAGAGCAAGCGGCCTGCCCCGTGGAAGGTGATGCCGAACTTGTCGCCATGGTCGTGGCCGTATGCCTTGGTCATGAGAGCCAACACCACCGGGGCGTCGCTTGTCCAGTAGGCAGGGGACTCCTCCGCGCGCAGGATCGCCAACCCGAAGTCGCGCCAGATTCTCGAGGGCGCGAAGGGGAACTCGATCTTCTCCGGCAGCGGCCGCCTGTCAATGAGCGTGGGCTTGTAGCCAGGGACCATCGCAACGAACGGCGCGAGGCGCGGATCGCCGGAGGCGTTGTACGCCGCGATGAGGGCTTTGGTGATGTCGAGCGCCGGGCCGGCCGGGTTGACCAGGAACAGGTCATGTTTCGCATTGGTGGCGCCGTCGCCGTAGGTGGCGACGCGGACCTGGCCAGGCCCGTGGCCGGTGCGCTCGATGGGGTAGGCGCTGTCGATATAGTAGTTCATCAACCCCTTCGGGCTGCCGCCATTGGGCGCCTTGGCGGCCCACCAGTCCTTGCCGTCATACAGCCCGCGGTAACGCGAGACCATGCCCATGCAGTAGAGAACGGTGTGGGCGATAGGGTAGATGGGTGCTTCGTGCCAGGGGCCGCCGTCCCTGAGCATTCGATTGAGCACCGGGAAATACCCGCCGATCGATGATTGCGGCTTGCGGTAGAAGCCCCAATCGATCAACTGCCGCTCCTGAATGGCCAGCCCGGCGAACGCAACGATGGAGGTGGGCTTGAACACCAGGTTGGGCGTCTGGGTCCAGCGGTCCATGCAACGCATCTTGAAATGCATGAACGCGGAAATGCCCGCTCGAATCTCCTGGCGGGCCGCCGGCTCCAGCCCGTGGTACACCCAGTCGAATCCGGCATACGGCCTGAAGTCCGTATCGTAAAACACGTCGCTGAGGTGGGGGACGCCGGCCTTGAAGAACTCGGGATTGCCGAGCGCACGGCGCGCGCGCTTCGTCGTTCCTGCGTTGGCGCCAAACTTCCCCAGCAGCCATTTCCGGGCGATGGGCACGTAGGCCGGATCGCCGTCCAGCGCATACAGGAACGCGGCCAGGCAGCCATCGCCCTCCCGGGCCGCCGCCTGGATGCGGGCGTACTCCGCCTTCGCCCACTCCTGAGTGGCGATCAACTGCCGAATGCGTGTCCGCTCCTGCGCGGGCATGAAGAACGGACGCCCGTGCGCGGGGGCATCGCCAGCCTGCGTCAGGGCCATAGACGCACAAACCCCCGCCAGGATCAGCATGCTGACCAGCGCACGATGCGGCGAGCTGATTGACGTGATCTGTTCTCCTTCTACCTGGCCTCCAACTGGAGGCGGCCAAAGCGGGAGTGCGCGAGCCACACTGCCCTCATCGGGGCCATCCAGTAGTAGTCGCTCGCCCGGTCCTTCCCGCGTCGCGCGCGGTGCCGTTCGAACTGGACCTCCACCGTCTTCGCCTGCCCCGCCGCGATGCCGAACGCCGCGGCCGGGCACTTCACCACGACTGTCCACACGCCACCCGCGTAGGTCCTGCTGACCAGCTTCGGCTGCAACGTGCCCTCGAGCATCCCTTCCCCATTCACGGTGAGGGAGCGCTGCGGGTCCTGGCGCAACATCCCCAGCGGGATCCACGCGGGTCTTGCCTCAACCTTGGCGGCGAGCGCGCGTTCCTCGTCCCCTGGATTCACTATGACAGCCAGTCGATCCGGCAACATCGGTCCTGTCGGCTCCTCCGCCTCGAACCGCACGAGCAGGTCGTCCCCGCAGCGCGCGACCCGCACGCGGGTGGCGAACTCGGGCGCCCGCCCGAAGTTCCCCTGCACCAGCGTCGCCGCCGGCAGAGCCGACCAGGCCGCGGCATCGGCGGGGGGCGCGGCCACGGTGGTCACTTTGTAGGACGGCGTCTTCCCAAGCCACTGGTGGGCCTGGTCCGCATCCGCAAAGAAGGGCTCGAAGCCCTTCTGCATCCACACCACGCGGCGGCGGTAGATGTTGGTCTCATCCTGCGGGCACGCGGCCAGTGCCTCCTCGAAGAGGTCCTTCAGCGTGCGGATGACCTCCCGCGTATACGTCTCGCCGTACATCTGGTCTGGCGGCACGTAGGTCTCATCGAACTGCCGGCTCCACCTGACGTTCTCGTAGCGATCGATCACCGTCGTGTAGAGTTTCTCCATCGCCTTGCCGGCCGGGCCGAAGAAGCTCATGCACTGCTCGCGCAGCAACGCGTCCACATCGGCATTCCTGTCCCACATCAGCCGGTGCCAGAGCCAGGCCATGACGATCTCGTACTGCGGCGGGCTGCCGCCGGGACAGACCATCTCGCCCCCGGAGATGGGATACGTGTCCTGGAGCCATTTCTGGAGGTTATGCGGGAAGAAGATCGGCGCGGTGGTGAAGTACGCCGGATAGCAGTAGAAGTTCCAGACGTACAGCCGCTCGCGCCTGCCGCCCAGTTTCCTGCTCCAATCCCGCATCAATTGCAGGTTCCGTTCGTGCCAGTAGGGCTCCTTACCCATGGTCGTGGAGTACATCATGCATACCTGCACGTCCATGTTCTCCGGCAGGTCGAGATCGGGCGGGAGCATGTGCCCCTCGTAGGCCAGCATGCCCAGCCGCTTGTCCGGCCAGCGCTTGGCGATCTCGGCGGCATACGCCACGCCGTGGCGGAAGATGAGGTTCGAGTTTCGCCCGAAGCGGCCGCGCTTGAGCTGATACTGGGGCTTGCAGAGCTCGCACACGCACACTCCCTTGATGTCCCAGATGTCCATCGGCTCGAACCCGATCCACTTGGGCCCGGGATGGCAGTGTTCGCCGAACCAGCCTCCTTTGCCGTCGTAGACATCCTGCGTCACCTGCACGCGAGCGGCCAGCACGCCGGGCTGCGAGTAGCAGATGTAGTCTCGACTCCGCGTGCCATCCGACCTTATCATCGCGGCCCAGTCGGGGTGGTCATCGAAGAACCGTTTCCCGAACCAGCGGTCTGTGTGGTTGATGCCGGGGAAGCCGGTGCCCGAGCCTGTGCCGGTCCCTTCGCGCGTCACCCGCATCCAGTTCACCGGGTCGCTCCATGTCTCGAAGGCCACGCCGCGGTAGGGGAAATCGGGCGCCAACTCCAGCTTGTAATCCGACGTCACCGTGAGCGTCTTCACCGCCGGCGTCACGATGCCCAGATCTGGGTCCTTCGGGATGTGAATGTAGAAGCGGTACCCGACGATGCGCTCCAGGAACTCGTAAACGCCGTGGAGTGTCCCCCGGTCCAACTCGTCGGGGATGTTACCCGCCCCGGCGGGCTTCACCTCGCCCAGGATGGCCACGCCGCGCAGGAAGGCAACGATCCGCAGGCCCTCCGGCCCGGTCGGCAGCGCCAGCTTGTGTTGCTTGCTCAAGGCGCTCCGGCCCACCAGCAGCAGCGTGCCTGCTGCCGGCGCCTTGGAGGCAGGCACGATCTCCAGGCGGGCGCCGGTGGCCTTCTCGATGAAGCGCTGGAGTTCCTCCGCAGCATAGGCAACGGTGGGCGGCTTTCCCTTCGCTGCCCCCTTCCCGACTGGGATGGCGGTCGGGTCGTCGGCGATCACGATGGTGGCCGCCGGTCTGCCATTGTCCACCAGCGCGATGGGCGCGGCCGCCAGCGCGGCGCCGCCCAGAGCAAGCAAACACCCCACGAGCGCCGTCAGGGACCTGGTCTGCATCGTTGACTCCTGTTCCAAGAGCCGCGAGTGCTGGATCACTTGTAGGTTGCTTTGCCCCATGTCTCCGCGTGCATGAACGTCAGGGTCTTGCCACGAGCTGCGTAGGGCGGATTCTTGATTTCGACCAACTGGCCTCTCCAGCGTTTCCCGCTGGCATCGCTCCAATTGACCGTCCAGCAGAGCCCCAGTTCGTCGCCGGCCCGCGGCGGGTCGTTCGCTGCCCCGAGGAGCGTCCAGGGGATAGCACATTCGACGGTGTAGCTCTTGCCGTCCGGCGCCTTGCGGAACGCGCCTTGCCAGCCGGCCGGGTTCACCACGCCCCGGTCCAAGTTCATCCCGTAGCGGATTTCCAGGCAGGGCTGCTCGCGCGGCTGGAAATACCACAAGGTCAGGTGGACGATGCGGCCGCTGGTGTCCTGTGCGCTCGGCTTGCCCCGGCGATCGTTCGGCTTGGCGGCTTTCACGGGCCAACCGAAGGTCCGGTCCGTCGAGAGGCGAAGCTGCACGCTGCCGCCCATCCAGGCGGACCACGGATCGGTGTCCGGGTCGATCACGTTCCGCATCGGCATCGGGTCACCGACCCGGGCCGCGACGTAGAGGTGCTGCCTGTCGTACATCATGGCCCCGTGGACGTGGCATGAGTCGCCAAACGGCTCGGCGCACCGGGCCTCGAACATGCCCGACCGACCCCAGTCCGACAGATCGCCGTCAATCGTCACTCGGCCGGGAGCCGTGACGACGTCCAGCGAAGATATCTGACTGGGCTTGAACGGAATCAGCTCGTCTCCCTCATGGACGCTCGGCGTGCTGAAGGTGCGCAGGAAACGCTCAGGCGAGAACGCGACTCGCTGCAACTCGACTGCGCCGGATGCGTCGATGCGCACGGTCTCACCGGCCACGAGCCGGCGACGCTTCTTGACGGATGCGTCGGGGTCCTTCAGCTCGGCATCCACCGTACCGGCAAACACCTCCACGACCGTTTCACGGCCTGGCTCGACCGAGACACCGAACTCTGTGCCCCGATCGACGATCTTCACCTTGGGGGTGTCAACGGCGAAGCCCACGGCCGTGGGCGGCACGCGCGCAACGATTCGCCCGGCATTCAGCACACTGCTGACGGCATCGGTAAGCTCTATGGTCGCAGGCGCCTCGACCAGCAGGCTGACGCCGCTGGCCAAAGTGATCTCGGCCACCCCTTTGCGAAGACTCAGCCCCCCGGCGGCCAGACGATCGCCCCGTTGCGGGCGCGTGGGCCCGTCCCAGACGCAGCCGGTTGCACGGGTCAACGTCGCGAAGAACTCCGGCCGCTTCGGTCGCATCGGAGCAACGTGGAGCCAGACCAAGACCGCGGCGAGGCACAGTGCGACTGCACTGGCGCCGGCGAGCAGCCGTGTTCTCGCCGTTTGCCGGCCCCTGGCCACAACCGAAGTGGCGTAGGCCTCCGACCGCCACGCCGCCGGAGCATTTCCCACAAATGCCCCCTCGCTCGTGTGTTCAGCTCCTGTCGGCCGCAGCCCTGCCCAACCATCCTCAACAACCATCTGGTCGGCGAGGTTGGGCAGATCGCCGTGGATCTGAAGGTAGTCGAGATACAACCGCCGGGCCTGGGGGTCCTCTCTCAACCGACGGTCGAGCTGCGCGAACTGCTCATCCGTGATCGACCCGTCGATCAGCGACGCCAGCAGCTCGGCCAGCTTCGGATCGATCCCAGCTTCGTGTGAATCGTTCATTGCTTCCTTCGGATGTCGCTGTTCGCTCTGCGGTTGCGCGAAGACGCGGCCAGCGAGGGTTCAAGTCTCCACAGCGAGCCTACGCCGCACACAATCCGCCAACATGCGCCGAATCCGAGCCAGCGAGCGGTACAGGCGCGCGACCGGCTCGCCAATCCGCTTCGCAAGGCTGTCGACCGTCTCGTCACTGGCGTACCGTAACTCGACCAGCCGACGATCCTGGACACCAAGTTGCCGAAGGCACTCGGCCAGCGCCTGGCGCCGCTGCTCGGCAAGCTGCTCATGTTGTTGGTAATCGCGGGCGATCGCCTCCACGGTCGCTCTGCTGAAATGCCGCCGCCGTGTTCTCGCGCGCTTGCGATGCTGCAGCACCTCGAAGAACGCAAACCGGGAGGCCCAGTTGAGGAAAGGGCGGCTGGGGTCGTATTGGTCGAACTTCCGCATCAACGCGATCGCGGTCTCCTGGAGCACGTCGTCCACATCCGCGGGCTCAGGCACGAGCGCCGACACATACCTGCGCAGCCGGCCCTCATGCCGGGCATACAGGCGGATGAAGTCTTCGCTGTCGTGCGACGATCCCATGTCTTTGCTCTTGCCCTTCACATGGATTCATCCTGCCGAAGACATTTTCGCGCCGAATTCTGAAAAAGAGCACAGGGACCGCTCTCGGCTCAGGCTAACGTAGCATCTTTCTGGCCGTTCGGCCAGCATGACGCCCAAGTTCCGGCTCGACAGGGCTCGAACCCGTAGCCTTCAGCTCTGGGGGCCGACGCGTGGTTTGCCTGAAGCCAAGGTCTACAAAGCACTTAGGGCAACGTCAGTGTTCTCTGTCTCCCTCCCCGTCCCCCGTGTGCCGGAACCAACCCCTGAAGTGGATTGGCCGCGCGACCTCCTCGCGCCGCACTGATTCACGCAAGATTCTATGGGATAACGAGTTACGGCCCGGTTGAAGCAGTCCGTCCGGAGGCGATCAACTAGTCGATCGGGCATGCGCAAGTAGTCAGACGGGCATCCACACGAGACTACTTACCGAGGGGTGGGCCGGCGGGCGCGGAAGGGTGGTCAACCGGGCTTCCGCGCCTCCGCTACGCCTGGCGCTGGGGCGCGGGGGGATCCACGGCAGCCACGCGTGTTGGGCACTGATCGGGGGATCGCCGGGAACATTGCCCGTGATGGCCCTGGGGCATCCCGGTGGCTGCCTTTGCTCCCTGGGCCGCGCCGGGGAATGAAGACGCCACAGGAGGCGGCAGGGCCGCGGCCGTGGGCCGCTTCGGGCCTCTGTGGCCGCGCAGCCACACAGGGACGCGACAGGGGCCAACGTGGGCCGCCCTGTTCCCGCCTGTGGGCCCGCGCGGCCGATCCTGGCCCACGCCACTCCCCAGAGCCGCGCCGAGCCGTGGGGTAGGCTTCCCAGCCTTGTGCTGAGGCTGTGAGTGGGCTGTCGGGGTCGCGGAAGTGTTCGTCTTCGACGGTACTCCCGGGGACGGGTGGGAAGACGCAGACAGGGCCGCTGCCGGGCGCGGGTCGGTAGCCTCGCCGGGCGTGGCGCCCGCTGAGATGGTGTTGAGCGCGGCGAGCAGAGGCGGGCCTCTGTTGGGGATTGTGTTGGGTATCCTGATGGTCAGCGTTCCAGCGCTTGCCCCTTCTCAAGGGGGCATGGGGCAGGGAGGGCGCTGCTGTGCCCGGCTTCAGGTTCTGTACCATCGAGCGGGACAGCGCGGACGGGTTGCCCGTGCGGGTCGGGCCCTTCGGACGAACGATCTGGGGGGCTGCGCGACTGCTTGGCCAGTCGGTTTCGTCGTGTGCCCTGCCCGTGCACGCGACAGGCAAGCAGCTGGCCCGTGAGCGCGGCACGGGACAGGCGCTCCTGCCACGCCACCCACCAGACGCCCGTCTGGTGGTTCGGCGGTTCAGGGGGCCAGAACGCCGCAGATCAACTGCGAATCCCGCCGTGCAGGCCGATCCGATGGGTTAGGGAGTTCTGTTGGGCATGGACGCGCAGATCGCGCCGCGCGCAGAAGATAACTTCTTGCGACAGAATGTGTTACATGGCGAGGGCGATGGGACTCGAACCCACAACCACCAGATCGACAGTCTGGTACTCTAACCAAATTGAGCTACGCCCCCACATTGTCAAAGCCGCCGGCAGCTCGGCATATCAGGCCGCCCACCAGGC